>OEPS010000257.1_pt1 | contig 19629 bp, 18 predicted proteins | sample 1539411 | NCBI WGS metagenome assembly OEPS01 (sample SAMN02671747, study PRJEB22543) | soil metagenome | biome: bacteria | place: China:Hunan Province, Lengshuijiang City | collected 2012-10-15 | depth 0.08m m
GCGCCGAACAACGAACTGCTGGAAAAACTGAAATCCAACATTGAAGAAGTTCGCGCCCGCGGCGGTCAGCTGTACGTTTTCGCCGACGGCGATGCGGGTTTCACCGGCAGCGACAATATGCACATCATCGAGATGCCGCATGTTGAAGAGGTGATTGCGCCAATCTTCTATACCGTACCGCTGCAGCTGCTGGCATATCACGTCGCGCTGATCAAAGGTACTGACGTTGACCAGCCGCGTAACCTGGCGAAATCGGTGACCGTGGAATAACCAAATTTACACCGTTGAAAGGGCTGCCTCCCGGTAGCCCTTTTTGTTATCCGTATGGGCTGGATAGCGGCTGTTGTTCCACCCGCTTTATGACAGTCTGTCATTTTTAATACGCTTTTTGCCTGTCATAAAAATAAAATTTTCCGCTAATCTTTTCATCATTATTTAAACTAACAATATGATTTATATCATTTTTATTTATCATTAAATCCTGCATTTTGGTGTGTCATAAAACTGTAATAATTCGTACATTTTACTGTCACCTGTTTGTCCTATTTTGCTCACCATAGCTTCGAAACAATGGTTTACGAATCCAGCAGGAGACATTATGAACGTTATGCGTACCACCGTCGCAACAGTTGTCGCCGCGACCTTATCGATGAGCGCTTTCTCTGCATTCGCAGCAGCAAGCCTGACTGGCGCAGGTGCTACTTTTCCTGCTCCGGTGTATGCCAAATGGGCTGATACCTACCAGAAAGAGACGGGTAATAAAGTCAATTACCAGGGTATTGGTTCTTCTGGTGGCGTAAAACAGATCACCGCCAACACCGTTGACTTCGGTGCTTCTGATGCTCCTCTGGCCGATGACAAACTGGCTCAGGAAGGTCTGTTCCAGTTCCCGACCGTTATCGGCGGCGTGGTACTGGCTATCAACCTGCCGGGTGTAAAATCCGGTGAGCTGGTGCTCGACGGTAAAACGTTGGGCGACATCTACCTGGGCAAAATTAAAAAATGGGATGACGAGGCCATTGCTAAGCTCAACCCTGGCCTGAAGCTGCCTTCTCAGAATATCGCTGTCGTCCGCCGTGCGGATGGCTCCGGTACTTCCTTCGTTTTCACCAGCTACCTGGCGAAAGTGAACGAAGAGTGGAAATCTAAAATTGGCGCTGGCTCTACCGTAAACTGGCCGACCGGACTGGGTGGTAAAGGCAACGACGGCATTGCCGCTTTCGTTCAGCGTCTGCCTGGCTCTATCGGCTACGTTGAGTATGCTTACGCGAAACAAAACAACCTTGCTTACACCAAACTGCTGTCTGCTGACGGTAAGCCGGTGAGTCCGACTGAAGACAATTTCGCTAATGCTGCGAAAGGAATCGACTGGAGCAAATCCTTTGCACAGGATTTGACTAACCAGAAAGGCGATAACGCGTGGCCGATCACCTCAACGACCTTCATCCTGGTGCATAAGGCTTCCAACAAGCCAGAGCAGACCGCTGAAGTGCTGAAGTTTTTCGACTGGGCATACAAAAACGGTGGTAAAGAAGCAAACGCGCTGGATTATGCCACTCTGCCGGAAAACGTGGTTGAGCAAGTTCGCGCAGCATGGAAGACCAACGTAAAGGACAGCAGCGGTAAAGCGCTGTACTAATACCCGTCATTTTTCGAGCTGCAGGAGCGGTGTACCCCGGTCACATAGCGTGATTAGGCATAAGTTGGCCGTCTGCCTGCAGCTCGAATTATTTAGGGTATGGCATTACCTTTGCCAGAAAGATCAGTAAACTACGTGTTTTTCTGGCCCGAAACTGAAGAGTAACTTATGGCTGCAACCAAGCCGGCATTTAACCCTCCGGGGAAAAAGGGTGACATAATTTTCAGCGTGCTGGTGAAACTGGCGGCGCTGATTGTGCTATTGATGCTTGGCGGCATCATCGTCTCTCTCATCATCTCTTCCTGGCCAAGCATTGAGAAATTTGGCTTCTCCTTCCTGTGGACCAAAGAGTGGGATGCGCCGAATCAGATTTTCGGTGCCCTGGTGCCTATTTACGGAACCCTGGTCACATCATTTATCGCGCTGCTGATCGCCGTACCGGTAAGCTTCGGTATCGCACTGTTCTTGACCGAACTGTCGCCAGCCTGGCTTAAACGCCCGCTGGGTATTGCCATCGAGCTGCTGGCCGCGATCCCGAGTATCGTTTACGGCATGTGGGGTTTGTTTATTTTCGCCCCGCTGTTTGCGACTTACTTCCAGGAGCCGGTTGGCAACGTCCTGTCTACCATTCCGTTCGTTGGCGCGCTTTTTGCGGGCCCGGCATTTGGTATCGGTATTCTGGCTGCGGGCGTCATTCTGGCCATTATGATCATTCCTTATATCGCAGCCGTTATGCGTGACGTTTTCGAACAGACGCCGGTGATGATGAAAGAGTCGGCTTACGGTATCGGCTGTACGACGTGGGAAGTTATCTGGCGTATCGTTCTGCCCTTTACTAAAAACGGCGTTATTGGCGGCATCATGCTTGGATTAGGGCGCGCGCTAGGGGAAACCATGGCGGTAACCTTTATTATCGGCAACACCTACCAACTTGATAGCGCTTCGTTATATATGCCCGGAAACAGTATTACTTCCGCGCTGGCTAATGAGTTTGCCGAAGCGGAAACCGGCCTGCACGTTGCTGCGTTGATGGAGCTGGGGCTGATTCTGTTCGTTATCACCTTTATTGTTCTGGCCGCATCGAAGTTAATGATTACGCGTCTGGCTAAGAACGAGGGGGCGCGCTAATGGCGACGATTGAATTGCAAACCACCGCTGAGCTGGCGGAATCCCGCCGTAAGATGCAGGCGAAACGCCGCATGAAAAACCGCCTCGCCCTGACGCTGTCGATGGCGACGATGGCGTTTGGTTTGTTCTGGCTCATCTGGATCCTGATGTCCACCGTCACCCGCGGTATCGACGGTATGAGCCTGGCGCTGTTTACTGAAATGACGCCACCGCCAAACACGGCAGGCGGTGGTCTGGCTAACGCCCTCGCGGGCAGCGGTCTGTTAATACTATGGTCCACGGTTATTGGTACGCCGTTGGGCATTCTGGCAGGGATTTATCTGGCGGAGTACGGTCGTAAATCCTGGCTGGCCGAAATCATTCGTTTTATTAACGATATCCTGCTTTCCGCACCGTCGATTGTTGTTGGCCTGTTTGTCTACACCATCGTCGTTGCACAGATGCAGCACTTTTCCGGCTGGGCGGGCGTGATTGCGCTGGCGCTGCTGCAGGTGCCTATCGTGATTCGTACTACCGAAAACATGCTGAAGCTGGTCCCGGACAGCCTGCGCGAGGCGGCCTATGCGCTCGGTACGCCTAAGTGGCGCATGATCTCCGCCATCACCCTGAAAGCATCGGTATCCGGCATTATGACCGGTATTCTGCTGGCCATCGCTCGTATCGCCGGGGAAACGGCGCCGCTGCTGTTTACCGCGCTCTCCAACCAGTTCTGGAGTACCGATATGATGCAGCCGATCGCTAACCTGCCGGTGACGATTTTCAAATTTGCCATGAGTCCGTTTGCGGAGTGGCAGCAACTGGCATGGGCCGGGGTATTGATAATCACTCTGTGCGTATTGCTGCTGAACATTCTGGCGCGCGTTATTTTCGCGAAGAATAAACACGGTTAATTTTTGCGGCGCGGCGAAACGCGGCGTCGAATGAGGAAGAGAACGAGATGAGTATGGTGAATACGACCCCGGGTAAACTTTCAGTTCGTAACCTGAACTTCTACTACGGAAAATTCCATGCCCTGAAGAATATCAACCTGGATATCACCAAAAACCAGGTTACGGCGTTTATCGGTCCATCAGGCTGCGGTAAGTCTACGCTGCTGCGTACGTTCAACAAAATGTTTGAGCTGTACCCGGAGCAGCGTGCGGAAGGTGAAATTCTGCTGGATGGCGATAATATTCTGACTAACACCCAGGATATCGCGCTGCTGCGCGCGAAAGTTGGCATGGTTTTCCAGAAGCCGACGCCGTTCCCGATGTCTATCTATGACAACATCGCCTTTGGCGTGCGTCTGTTTGAGAAACTCTCCCGCGCGGATATGGACGAACGAGTCCAGTGGGCTTTGAGCAAAGCCGCATTGTGGAATGAAACCAAAGATAAACTGCACCAGAGCGGATATTCTCTCTCCGGTGGTCAGCAGCAGCGCCTGTGCATCGCACGCGGTATCGCGATTCGTCCGGAAGTTCTGCTGCTTGATGAGCCCTGCTCGGCGCTGGACCCGATCTCTACCGGGCGTATTGAAGAGCTGATCACCGAGCTGAAACAGGATTACACCGTCGTTATCGTGACCCACAACATGCAGCAGGCTGCGCGTTGTTCCGACCATACGGCATTTATGTACCTTGGCGAGCTGATTGAATTCAGCAACACGGACGATCTGTTTACCAAGCCCGCTAAGAAGCAAACCGAAGACTACATTACTGGCCGTTACGGTTGATATGCCCTTCAGCTTTCAAGCGATAACCGCGTTGGCTGCCTTTGCTCACCCCGGTCACGTAGCAGACTACGCTTCCGGGGATTCGCGTAGTTGCCGCCTTGTTCTCGCTCGAAATCTTTTGGGTATCTGGAGAAATGATGGACAATTTAAATCTTAACAAACATATTTCCGGCCAGTTCAATGCCGAACTGGAATACATCCGCACTCAGGTGATGACGATGGGTGGGCTGGTGGAGCAGCAGCTTTCTGATGCGATCACCGCGATGCATAATCAGGATAGCGAACTGGCAAAGCGCGTTATTGATGGCGATAAACAGGTCAATATGATGGAAGTCGCGATCGATGAAGCCTGCGTGCGCATCATCGCCAAGCGTCAGCCGACCGCCAGCGACCTGCGTCTGGTGATGGCGATTATTAAAACCATCGCTGAGCTGGAGCGTATCGGTGACGTCGCGGATAAAATCTGCCGCACCGCTCTGGAGAAATTCTCGCAGCAGCATCAGCCGCTGCTGGTAAGCCTCGAGTCTCTGGGACGCCATACCGTACAGATGCTGCACGATGTGCTGGACGCCTTTGCCCGGATGGATCTTGATGAAGCCGTGCGTATCTATCGAGAAGACAAGAAAGTTGACCAGGAGTATGAAGGCATCGTACGCCAGCTGATGACCTATATGATGGAAGATTCTCGCACCATTCCAAGCGTGCTGACCGCGCTGTTCTGCGCCCGCTCTATTGAGCGTATCGGCGACCGTTGTCAGAATATCTGCGAATATATTTTCTACTTTGTTAAAGGGCAGGATTTCCGTCACGTTGGCGGCGATGAGCTGGATAAACTGCTGGCCGGTAAAGATCCCAAAGAGTAATAAATCACATAAACTAATTCTGATAAAATTATATATCAGAATTAGTTATGATTACTGATGCTGTCATTTTTTATTAGCAAAAATTGATGCGCTTTTCATCACAAATAACAATTTCGCCAATTGTCTTTTGATTTTGATAGCGTAACAATGCAGCTCATAAATCGGGTGACTTGTCGTTACAAGGCTCGAATAAAATACAGGATTGTTACTGCGTAAGCAGGCAAAACCTGACATCACCGTTAACCGGGTGATGTCAGGTTTTTTTTTGCCAAATAATCCACCAGCAGTTGATGAATGGGATTGTTACCGCCGGGCGGGCAAAACCTGAAGAAAATCGCCTCTGTTTTATGCAGGGAGTTTTCTTCAGGTTTTTTTATGCGATGCAAAAACGTCTGAAGATAAATCATGCCTTCGCGCTGGTGGTTATTTTTCGCAATATTCAGTTGCACTCATTTTTATAGAAAGGGAACTTATGTTTAAACGAAATCTGATTACATCTGCAGTAGTTATTATGGCGCCGTTCGCCTCTGCAACCCATGTTATGGCGGAATCGCTGACGGTCGAACAGCGTCTTGAGCTTCTGGAAAAGGCGCTCAAGGATACGCAGACCGAACTAAAAAAATATAAAGATGAAGAGAAAGCCAGAAATCAAATCTGGATCGCCAATACGCAGTCCGGCACAAATAAACAGCATGCGTCTGCGCAGGTTGTAAGCGCTCCCGCACCGGTCGGCGGCACAGAAAAACCGGCGGCGGTTCTGGTCAAAAATGAACAGACTGCGGCTAACGGTGAGTCCATTTATAGCTCTATGACGATGAAAGACTTCAGTAAGTTTGTGAAGGATGAAATCGGCTTTAGCTATAACGGCTACTACCGTTCCGGCTGGGGAACCGCATCTCATGGTTCACCAAAGTCCTGGGCTATTGGCTCGCTAGGTCGCTTCGGTAATGAATATTCTGGCTGGTTTGATTTACAGCTTAAGCAGCGGGTCTATCAGGAAGGCAATAAGCGGGTTGATGCAATCGTGATGCTTGACGGTAACGTCGGACAGCAATATTCCACCGGTTGGTTCGGCGACAACGCTGGTGGTGAAAACTACATGCAGTTCTCTGATATGTATGTAAATACCAAAGGTTTCCTGCCGTTTGCGTCGGACGCTGATTTCTGGGTTGGGAAGCATGGTGCGCCGAAAATAGAAATTCAGATGCTGGACTGGAAAACGCAAAGAACGGATGCCGCAGCTGGCGTTGGCCTTGAAAACTGGAAAGTGGGTCCCGGTAAATTTGATATCGCTTTAGTACGCGAAGATGTCGATGATTACGATCGCTCTCTGAAGAATAAACAGCAGATTAATACCAATACCATTGATATTCGTTATAAAGAGATACCGCTCTGGGATAACGCATCGTTAACGATGAGCGGCCGTTATGTCGCAGCAAATCAGAGCTCATCTGAAAAATATAATGAAGGTAATAATGGGTATTATGAATGGAAAGATACCTGGATGGCGGGTACCTCGTTGACGCAGAAATTTGATAACGGCGGTTTTAACGAGTTTTCACTCCTGCTGGCCAATAACTCCATCGCCAGTAGCTTCTCTCGCTATGCGGGATCCAGCCCATATACCACCTTTAACGGCAGATACTATGGCGACCATACCAATGGTACCGCCGTTCGCCTGACTTCTCAGGGAGAAACCTATTTACTGGATGACCTAATAATGGCAAATGCCATCGTTTATTCCTTTGGCAACGACGTCTATAGCTACGAGACCGGTGCACAGTCAGATTTCGAATCTATTCGCGCCGTCATACGTCCGGCCTGGATTTGGGATAAATATAACCAGACCGGCGTCGAACTGGGCTATTTCAGGCAGCAGAACAAAGATATCGCCGGTCATAAATATAACGAATCCGGATACAAAACCACCTTGTTCCATACCTTTAAAGTTAATACCAGTATGCTGACCTCCCGCCCGGAAATTCGTTTCTATGCGACTTATATTAAAGCGGAGGATATCGACCTGGATAAGGCCGCTAACAGCAATACCAGCAGCATTTTTGAAGACGGTAAGAACGATCAGTTTGCCGTGGGCGCCCAGGCTGAAATCTGGTGGTAAGGCTGACCACGGTCAGGGCAAAATTCAAAAGAGGAATAACGATGAAAAGACATGCTATTTACTTCGCTATGGCGCTGGCTGGCGCAGCATTTACCGCTCATGCTGCACCGCTCCCGGTCACGCCGAGCGCGGCAATTCCGGTCAGCCAGTATATTACCCAGGTCAACGGCGATAAGAGCATTACCTTCCGCCTGTTTGCCCCGGATGCAAAACGGGTATCCGTGGTGACGGGGGCAACGCCGGACACGTTTGTCTCCCACGATATGACCAAAGATGAACAGGGGATCTGGACATGGAAAAGCGAAGCTCTGGCTCCGAACCTCTACGAATATTATTTTGATATCGACGGATTCCGTTCAGTTGATACCGGTAGCCGCTATCAGAAGCCGCAGCGCCAGGTAAATACCAGCCTGATTCTGGTACGCGGCAGCATTCTTGACGATCGCGCGGTTGCTCATGGCGAGCTAAGAACGTTGACCTATCACTCAAAGGCGCTGAATTCTGAGCGTCGTGTATATGTATGGACGCCGCCTGGCTATACCGGCACAGGTGAGCCGCTGCCGGTGCTCTATTTTTATCACGGTTTTGGCGACAGCGGCCTGTCGGCTATCGATCAGGGACGGATCCCGCAAATCATGGATAACCTGCTGGCGGAAGGCAAAATCAAGCCAATGCTGGTCGTGGTGCCGGATACTGAAACCGATATCCCAGAAGCGATTGCGGAAAACTTCCCGCCTCAGGAGCGGCGTAAAACTTTTTATCCGCTGAATGCGAAGGCGGCGGATAAAGAACTGATGAACGATATTATTCCGCTGATTGATGAACGCTTTAATGTGCGTAAAGACGCGGATGGTCGGGCGCTTGCCGGGCTGTCGCAGGGGGGGTATCAGGCGCTGGTGTCCGGAATGAACCATCTGGAGAGTTTTGGCTGGCTGGGGACGTTTAGCGGCGTAACGACAACTACGGTACCGGATGCGGGCGTCGAGGCGCAGCTAAACAAGCCGCAGGAGATCAATAAGCAGCTGCGTAATTTCACCGTTGTCGTGGGTGAGAAAGATGTGGTTACCGGGAAAGATATTGCCGGGCTGAAGGCGGAGCTGGAGAAACAGAAAATTAAATTTGATTACCATGAATATCCAGGCCTGAACCATGAAATGGACGTCTGGCGCCCGGCCTACGCGGAGTTCGTGCAGAAGTTGTTTAAATAAAATTAAGGGGCCAGATCCCTGGCTCCTTACCTTCAATATATCCAGGGAGACAATATGAAATTAATCGTAACGGAAGATTATGCCGAGATGAGCCTGGTCGCCAGCCACCATGTTTTAGGTTACATCACCGCTCCGCGGAGGATGAATCTGGCGGTGACGGCGGGTAGTACGCCAAAGAAAATGTATGAACATCTGACGGCTGCGATTAAAGGGAAACCGTTCTATTCTCAGGTCCATTATTACAACTTTGACGAAATCCCTTTTCGCGGACAGGATCGTGAAGGCGTGACTATTTCCAATCTGCGTAGCCTGTTTTTCACTCCTGCTCAGATTCAGGAAGAGAACATTCATAAGCTCAGCCATGAAAACTTTATGCAGCACGACCAGCGGTTAGAAGAAGAGGGTGGTCTCGATCTTATTGTGATGGGCCTCGGCGCTGATGGCCATTTTTGCGGCAACTTGCCGAACACCACCCGCTTCCACGATGCGACGGTGGAAGTTCCTGTCGTCGGGGATATGGTAGGGCTTGTCGCTCACGGCGAAATGGGCGGCGACTTCTCGGCGGTACCGGATAGCTACGTCACGATGGGGCCGAAAAGCGTCATGGCGGCGAAAAATCTGCTGCTCATCGTCAGCGGAGCGGCAAAAGCTCAGGCGCTAAAGCAAGTCATTGAAGGTGAAGTCAGCGAGCGGGTTCCTGCTTCGGTGCTAAAACTGCATCCTTCGCTTGTGATTATTGCCGATAAGGCAGCGGTTGCGGAATTAAGCTTGCCGTAGCTTTTTGGCGTAGCGCAGGTGGGTACTACCGAATGCGCTACGCAAGTGATTTAGCGGGTAATATTCCAGCCGCGTGCTTTCCACAGTGCCGGTAGCTCTTCCAGATGAGTAAACGTTGTTACTTTCGGATGTACTATCGGCTTATTATGCGGATCGGCGCAGAAGTAGAACACCTCCATGCCTGCCGCGATCCCCGATTGCGCACCTGCGCTGGAATCATCGACCAGAATGCAGTTTTCAACGTTAACATGCATCGCTTTTGCAGCATGGTGCATCAGAGCCGGATCGGGTTTCCAGCGCTGGATATCGTAGCCGCTATAAAGGCGATCGGGGAAATGGTGCAGCATGCCTGTTTTACCGAGAGAGTGCTGCATTTTGCTTACCGGACCATTGGAGACTACGCACATCGGCACGTTGACCGCATCCAGCAGCGCCTGGGCGCCAGGGATGACTTCCAGCTCAGTATCAAACAGGCGCGCGACTTCATCGCGATAAACCGGCTCCAGGGTCGCTTTTTCCAGATTAACCCCGTACTCCGCGTTAATAGTATCGATAATTTCGTACAGCTTTACGCCTTTGAAGCGCTTAAAAATCTCTTCTAAATCCAGCGTAATGCCGAATTCCCTGAACATGTGAACGTAGGCGCGGGAGCAGATCACCTCGCTGTCGACCAGCGTGCCGTCACAGTCGAAAAATACTGCTTCTGGTTGGGTCATGTCGTTTCCATTTTAATAAGTTAACGTTTTCGTGATGCTGATTTGTGAGACGCAATCGTTGCCGTATAAGCAAAATCGATGAAAAAAAGTATCTCACAAACGCCCTTATTGTCGCATTTTGGTATAGGATAGCGACGAATTTTCCCTCCTTTGTTCGGAAACCGATAATGAGTCAACAACAAACCAGCCAGTCTTCTGGCCAGGGTCTGCTGGAGCGCGTGTTCAAACTTCGCGAACACGGCACGACGGCACGTACCGAAGCGATTGCAGGTTTCACCACCTTCCTGACGATGGTGTACATCGTTTTCGTTAACCCACAGATTCTCGGCGTGGCGGGCATGGATACCAGCGCCGTTTTTGTCACCACCTGCCTGATCGCTGCGTTTGGCAGCATCATGATGGGGCTGTTCGCTAACCTGCCCGTTGCGCTGGCGCCGGCTATGGGCCTGAACGCCTTCTTCGCATTTGTCGTGGTACAGGCGATGGGCCTGCCGTGGCAGGTTGGTATGGGCGCGATTTTTTGGGGGGCTGTTGGCCTGCTGCTGCTGACAATTTTCCGCGTACGCTACTGGATGATCGCCAATATTCCGGTGAGCCTGCGCATCGGTATCACCAGCGGTATCGGCCTGTTTATCGGGATGATGGGCCTGAAGAACGCAGGTGTGATTGTCGCTAATCCGGAAACCCTGGTGAGCATCGGCAACCTGACCTCTCACAGCGTACTTCTGGGTATTCTGGGCTTCTTTATTATTGCGATACTGGCTTCCCGCAACATTCACGCGGCGGTTCTGGTCTCTATCGTGGTGACTACTCTGCTGGGCTGGATGCTGGGTGATGTTCACTACACCGGCATTGTTTCCGCGCCGCCGAGCGTGAGCACGGTCATTGGCCATGTTGACCTTGCGGGCTCGCTGAATCTGGGCCTGGCGGGGGTTATCTTCTCTTTTATGCTGGTGAACCTGTTCGACTCCTCCGGCACGCTGATCGGCGTAACCGACAAGGCCGGCCTGGCCGATGCGAAAGGTAAGTTCCCGCGTATGAAGCAGGCGCTGTTTGTTGATAGCGTCTCGTCCGTTGCAGGCTCTTTTATCGGAACCTCTTCCGTAACCGCTTATATTGAATCGTCCTCTGGGGTTTCCGTAGGCGGCCGTACCGGCTTAACCGCCGTTGTGGTTGGCCTTTTGTTCCTGCTGGTTATCTTCCTGTCGCCGCTGGCGGGGATGGTTCCGGCCTATGCCGCAGCCGGTGCGCTGATTTACGTCGGCGTTCTGATGACTTCAAGCCTCGCTCGCGTGAAGTGGGATGATTTAACCGAATCAGTTCCGGCGTTTATTACTGCCGTCATGATGCCATTTAGCTTTTCCATCACTGAAGGTATCGCCCTGGGCTTTATCTCTTACTGCGTGATGAAGATTGGTACCGGCCGTCTGCGCGAACTCAGCCCGTGCGTGATTGTGGTTTCACTGCTGTTCGTGCTGAAGATTGTGTTTATTGACGCACATTAACAGGTAATCCGTCACACCCGCTCTGGCGAGTGTGACGGAGTCAGTTACGCTTTAACCCGCTGGATATACTCGGCAAAAGCGCTAAGCTGGCCGGTCAAATGGTCAAGCGTACCCTGATCGACGACTTTCCCCTCCTGCGGATCCACCTTGTTCTGAATCACCCCGCCCATAAATTCGGGTTTATTCATTACCATCGCGTCAAGGAACACCAGAATCTGGCGCAGATGATACTGACAGCGCGCGCCGCCAATCGCCCCCATTGAACTGGTTTGAATCAATACCGGTTTGCCGGATAACGGCTGCTCCGGGAGACGAGATAGCCAGTCGATGGCGTTTTTCAGGCCGCCAGGAACTGAATAGTTATATTCTGGGGTAACGATAACCACACCATCAGCTTCACGAATTTGTTGGGCAATATCCTGAACGCTTTGCGGGAATCCCTCTTCCTGCTGAACATCGGAGTCATACAGAGGAATATCGCCAATGGACGGTAACGCAGAAATTTCCATTCCCGCAGGCGCAATACCGGGAAGGGTGCGTGCGACCATGGCATTAAAAGAGCCTTTGCGCAGACTTCCGAGTAACGTAACAACTTTCAACGTATCAGACATGATTGCTCCTTTGCATCATGATGGCCGGGAAAACCGGTCAGTTGAGGGAAAAGGCTTTTTCTACCGGTAGACTGGTAAAGCGCATCAGCCGCGCGGACGGCTCTTTTGCGCGAGCCTGTGCGTCGGGCAGGCTGAGCCAGCCTTCTTTACCACTATATTCCCAGACTTTCAGCTGGCCGATATCCGGGCTGGCGGCGATAGACCACACCAGTACCGTTTCGGCATCGCAGATGGCTTCGATTGGCTGCGTGCTGTCTGTCCGTAGCCGCCCGGAGCCTGGAAGAAGCTGTAAGTTAACGTCGGCTTGACCGGTCAGTTTCAGCACGCTTTTGCGTAGTGCATCCAGCTGGGCGCGAGCTTCGACAGGATCGTGCTGATTGTTAATCCACAGACGCTCATTGCGGTTAAACGCGCTGCGTTCCCTGCTGTGGGATGAGTGTAAACCCCGGGAAGCGTGCTGCAATTCCATATCCAGTCCGCAATCGCCTTCCGTGGTTAACGCGACGCCGACGATATTTCCGGTATAAGAGATGGAGAAACGCGGGAGATTTTCATCACGAAAAGCGGGCTTTCCATTCTCTTCGTCAATTATTTCAGGAAGTTCGCTGATGCCGTAAAGCATAAAGAGGAGTTCTGCGAGTAGTGACCGTGATGCGCGATAGCGGCTTTGTCGGTACTCAGGCAGGCGCCTTGCGGATTGATGACATGCCGCTGACAGGCGTGTTGATAGCGGCTCTCGGGTATTGAGTATCCCTCTTGCAAAATGCGTTGCCATTCTTCGCTCCGTGATTAATGGTCAATAATAAAAATTGCGAATTATATTATGGCTCAGAATTGTCAGGTTTTAATGCGGAAATCACCCCTTGAAAAGGGAAAACGCATGAATTTTACAATTCATTGCGTAAGGAGGGCCAACCTGAGGTTAAAGCGGCTCAATATAGAGCTGTCTGAGCGTTTCCCGGAGCCAGACGATTTTTGGATTGTAGCTGTTGCGCTTATGCCACAGGAGGGTGAAAGGAACGCGTATTTTCTCCAGCTGCGATGGTTCCAGCGGGAGGGGCAGTGAGACCAGCGGCAGATGATGCTGTTGATTATAACGAGCGCAATAGCGAGGAGCAGTAGCCAGCATCGTATGATCAGGCTGGGCCGCCATAAACAGCGACTGTTCGAAACCCGGAACGGTCAGCGCCACGGTGCGTTTATGCCCCAGATCGTGCAGAACATCATCCAGCGCCCAGGTGTCGCTTTGTTCCCAGCAGATATTGATATGCGGATAACGTAAGAAAGTGTCCAGATTCCACTCATCGTTAAGCGCTGGGTGATCGGCGCGCAGCCATACTTGCGGTAGGTCGGTAAAAAGGACTTCAAAATCGATATACCATGGCAGCTGGCTGAGCTGCTCCCGGGAACGAGGATGGGTTTCCCGGCCGCAAAATCCGATGTCGACTTCACCGCGAATAATTGCATCCAGCGAATCGTAATCCCAGTTTCGCAGACGGATCAGCGCCTGCGGGTAACGTTGATAGATCTGCTGCGAAAGCATATTTAGCAGGATCATCAGCAGCGGTGACTCCGCCGCCAGTTCAAACTTCAGCCCGCTAGGCATGGTATGGTGAGGCTTGTCGAGGATCTGATTACCCATCTGCATCCAGTCGGCCAGATCCTGCTCAATACTGCTCATCAGAGGCGTGGGAGACAACCCTAAAGGCGTTTTCACAAACAGCGGATCGTCAAACCAGGCGCGCAGTTTAGCCAGCGATTTGCTTACCGCTGACGGTGAAACGTTCATCCGTTTCGCCGTACGGGTCACGCTGAGCTCCTGGGTTAAGAGCTGCAGACACAACAGTAAGTTAAGATCGAGACTCGACAGGGGTTTCTTCATAGCGTTGTGCTTTCCGCGCCGGAGAGGCGACCATAATCAGTACAATACTCACTATGCTACAGGCAATAAGTATCCCGATCAGCATATTCAGCGCGCTGAGTCCGACGATAGCGGCCAGCCAAATCCACAGGGAAGAACCGCAGACCTGAGCAATCCCCAAAACTGAACTCGCGACGCCCGCGCGCAGGGTAAATGGCCCCAGAGCCTGACTCATCGCCACGCCAAATCCGGCGGAGAAGCCGGCGCAAATCAGCCCCAGTCCCAGCATCGTCATCGTCTGGCTGGTGGAGAGACTAAGCAGCATGCCCGCGATAAAAAACAGCGTCTGCGAGGTTAGCATCATCGTACGGGGTTTAAACATGGTCAGAGCAAACGGCGTCGAGAATGACACCACCATACTGACCAGCGCCATCATCGCCATGATCATGGAATAGGTACCGCGATCGAATCCCATCACCTCCATCATCAGTACCGGAGAGACGTTAACGTATGTCAGGATGGTCGTTACGCTCAGGGTTGTAATGACAATGCGGCTAAGGAAAAAGCGATTAAGCAGCGACTCGCAGGCGATATCTTGCCGTGCTGCCGCGCCAGGAGCGGATATTGGGCGAGTTTCCCTTAAAACAAATATGGAAAGCAGAGTCACCAGTACGCCCATTCCGGCCATGGTATAGAACAGGCTCTGCCAGGGAAATTTCAGCATAATCAGGTGGCCTAATACTGGTGCCAGTACCGGAATAATGCAGGTAATGCCGTTCAGAAGGGAGAGAACCTTCGCGCGGCGGCGATCGTCCAGAGTATCGCGCAGCACGGCAAAGGCGACAACGTAGCAACTGCCCGCGCCAATCCCCTGAATAAAACGCCCGACCAGGAAGTGGGTGCTGACCTGCGCCTGTGAGCAGAGAAGCGAGGCGAGAATAAAGACAACGGCACCGAAAATAGCAACGGGCTTACGGCCTGATTTATCGGCTATACGACCAGCAAACAGCATCGCCGCAGCCATCCCGGCCAGATAAACCGAAAAAGCGATATGCAGCTGAGCTTCGCTGGCACCCAGATCCTGCGCAATGCGCGGTAGACCGACCAGATACATATCGATGCCGGATGGATAAAGCAGAACCAGCGCAAAACTGCAGATAAGAAAGCGTGCCATAGAAACCCTCACAGATGAATGCTGTACAGGATAGTGGGGTTAGTACGGTCGTACGAGTTGCCATTTGGACAACAATGATTTCCTGGGAGGAAAAACGGTCAGGAACTGGGCGGAGATAATTTAATCGATTGAGTTTATAACGTTTCTTACGCTTTCAATAAAGCTATCGCGTAATTGATGGTTTATCCCTGGATTCCACGCGAGACCAATATCCCAGCCAGCCTGATGACCTTCCAGCTTATGCAGGCTTACTCCTGCAGGCAGAAAATTACGAACGCTTTCTGGCAGCAGCGCCACGCCGTTTCCGCCAGCGATTAAGGCCAATAAGGCATGAATGTCATCCGTCACCGATGTCGGTTCAGCTGTGATGCCATTATGCAGAAGATATTGCTTTGTCTGTTCTGCGAGACAGGGGCTAAGCGCAGAGTTAATTTGCAGGATAGTGTTCGACATTAAGATATCCCGCTCGCTTTTTTGCTGCCTGAACATGTCTGATGGTATTGCCAGAATAAGCTTTTCATTTTTAATGAATATTGAACTAAGCGGCTCTATGACTGGCAGTCGAATAAATCCAATATGTAGCTCACCATCCGTTAATAATTTACATTGAATACTTGAGGGGATATGGTTTACGGATATTTCTATATTCGGATACCTTGACTGAAAAGTATTAATCCAGCCTGGGACGGTATTAAAAGATGAGATCCCAAATCCAATTAGTAAACTATTGGTCGTCTTTTTCTGTATTTCTCGGGTATAGTTCAGAAAGCTATGGTGTTGTTTCACCAGTTCATCGGCTTTTGAGTACAGCTGCTGCCCAAGCTCGGTGAGTACCGCGCCGTGGCGTCCGCGTTGGAAAAGAGCGCCGCCAATCAGCAGTTCCAGAGCCTGGATTTGTTTGGACAGCGCCGGCTGCGTGATATGCAGAGCCAGAGCGGCCTTGTGATAGCTACCTTGTTCGGCGACGGTAACAAAAGCGCGTAAGAGTCGTATATCCATTCCTGACGTTTATTGAACGCTGAAAAAAGGGAATTATACACGTAATCGCCATCGCAGGCATACTGCTTAATAAATATTTATCAATGCCTGTAAGTAAGGATGACATTTATGTATCAAAATAAATCGACAAAGCTCGCTGTTCTCTTTGATATGGATGGTGTATTAATTGACTCTAATGCGGTTATTGAGCGCGCATGGTGTGAAGCGGCAAATATGTACGGCCGTACAATTAGCGAAGAGGATATTATTAAGCATATTCACGGTCAGCCAGGACCGCATACTATTAAGGCCCTGTTTCATGATCTTCCTGTTATCGATCGGCAGAAAGTTCAGGAGCATATTATTCATGTTGAAAACACCGCCAGCTATAACGCTATTCCTGGCGTAGCGACGCTCATCACTTCTCTTAAAGATGCAGGAATCACCGTCGGTATCGTCACCAGCGGCTGGCGTGAGAAAATCGACCGGGTTATAGAGATGCTGCAGGTGCAATCCTGCATTTCAGTTATCGTCGAACGCGATGATGTTTCCAGAGGGAAGCCCTATCCCGATCCTTATCTGTTAGCGGCAGAGCGCCTCGGGATCCCGGCGAGTCAGACGGTTGTTTTTGAGGATTCCCGAAGTGGGGTGACTTCCGCCGTTGCCGCCGGAGCTTATTGTGTAGGGATAGGCGGCAATGATTTACTGACTTGCGGCGCGATGCTTGCTATCCCTGATTTTCTTGGGGTCCGCATTATGGATGAAGGCGATACTGGCCCGGCGCTTTTATTCACATCTGAACATTCTGTCCAGATGGCGCGGTTATCGCCAACGTAAATCGTCTGCAGGCGTTATTTGTGCAGCCAAAGCTCCTCGAATGAGGAAACAACCCGAGGCTCACCCAGCGTTTCAATCATATCCGGCGGCAGGTGCTGCCGGGTTTGCGGCCGCCCAATGACCAGCGCATCTTCCGCATCAGCCCAGTACAAAGCCGTATTGGTGATCGTCAAAATATCCACCACGCTCTGCCAGAAAGCATCAGTTCCTGGATTATGTACAAAGCTAAGATTGCTGATTAAAGGGGGAGTATCATCGGTCGCCCATATAGAAAAGTCATAATCGGGTTGCCGGGAATATTTAAGTTTAAATGAAACGAGTATTTCTCCGGCTTTTTGACTGCGAGTAATCTCTTTACCGGTGAGAGCATCGCCAAACGCCTCCTCGACAATAGAAAGTGGGAAAAAGCCTTGTTTGCCATTATCGAATGCCTGAAGCCAGTAATCCATACTCATGATATTTCTTCTTTTATTTGTAAATTCAATAGACTACGCGACCTGAGCTGGTATGAGCCATAACGAGCAAGCAATTTCGCTATGCTTTGGCTTTTGGGCCTGACGCTGGAAAAACCAAATTTTGCATACAGTTCGGGAACGTCAGCCACCAGCGAAACGTATGCTCCTTTTAGCGCGTTTTCATCCATCCTGGTGCTGACGACCCTGACTTTTCTATTGATGATCCGGGTCAACGGCGACATCGACGATTTCAACGTTCAGCGCGCAGTTGCCAACAATACGCCCCCTACCAAAAAATAAAACCCGCCTTTAACAGAGCGTTAAAGCGGGTTAGTCAATGCTCACAAACTAAGGTTACTTACCAATACAGAAACTGGAGAAAATGCGTCCCAGCAGGTCGTCAGAGGTAAATTCACCGGTAATTTCGCTCAGGTTTTGCTGGGCAAGGCGCAGCTCTTCCGCCAGCAACTCGCCGGCCCAGGCGCCCAGAAGCTGCGCTTTACCCTGCTGCAAGTGCTCTGCGGCGTCGGACAGCGCCTGCAGATGGCGGCGACGCGCCAGGAAACCGCCTTCCATATTGGTTTCAAAGCCCATGCTCTGCTTGAGATGGTTACGCAGTACGTCAACACCCTCGCCGGTGCGCGCCGAGAGGCGAACAAGTGAGTGGTCATTTACTTCGCTCAGCCCCAGCGTCTCGCCGGTGATATCCGCTTTGTTACGTACCACGGTAATCGGCAGGTTTTTCGGTAGGCGGGAGATAAAATCTGGCCAGATATCCGCCGGGTCAGTGGCGTCAGTAGTGGTACCGTCGACCATAAACAGCACGCGGTCGGCTTGTTCAATCTCTTGCCAGGCGCGCTCAATACCGATGCGTTCAACCTCATCGTTCGCATCGCGCAGCCCTGCGGTATCGATGATGTGCAGCGGCATACCGTCGATATGAATATGTTCGCGCAGCACGTCGCGGGTGGTACCGGCGATATCCGTAACAATAGCCGCTTCACGACCGGCCAGCGCGTTCAGCAGGCTCGATTTCCCGGCGTTCGGCCGCCCGGCTATCACCACCTTCATCCCTTCGCGCAGCAGGCTACCCTGGCGAGCCTCGGCGCGAACGGCGTCGAGATCGGCGATAACGTCGTTCAGCTGGGCTTCAATTTTACCGTCGGAGAGAAAATCGATTTCTTCATCCGGGAAATCAATCGCCGCTTCCACGTAGATGCGCAGGTGAGTAAGTGCTTCCACAAGATGGTTAACGCGTACGGAGAAGGCGCCTTGTAAGGAGTTCAACGCCGAACGGGCCGCCTGCTCTGAACTGGCGTCGATAAGGTCGGCGATGGCCTCTGCCTGCGCCAGATCGAGCTTGTCGTTGAGGAACGCGCGTTCGGAAAACTCCCCCGGGTTAGCGATGCGCACGCCGGGCAGCGTCAGAATACGTTTGAGCAGCAGATCCAGAATAACCGGGCCGCCGTGGCCCTGAAGCTCCAGCACGTCTTCACCAGTAAAGGAGTTCGGGCCGGGGAACCACAGGGCAATACCCTGATCCAGCGCGCTGCCGTCGCTGTCTTTAAACGGCAGGTAGTCGGCATAGCGCGGCTTCGGTAGCTTGCCGAGTACCGCCTGCGCAACGTCGCGCGCCTTCAGGCCAGAGATGCGCAGGATGCCCACACCACCGCGTCCCGGTGGGGTTGCCTGGGCGACGATAGTGTCGTTATGGCTCATGGTGACTCTCTATGTAGATGTAAAAAAGGCGGTCTATTGACCGCCTTCTCTGGCATTAACTTTACCGTAGATTCTCGAAATAGTTCAAGTTACAGGAAGGCGGCAAGTTAGAGAGGCCCCGGGAGCTTACTGAAGTAAGTGACCGGGGCGAACTAACGAAGCCAACGCATCTGCGGCTTGAAGAATGAAGAGAATCAGGATTTTTTCTTCTCGCGGCTATGCAGGCCACGCTTCTCCAGACCACGGTAAATCAGCTGCTGCTGAATAATGGTTACCAGGTTGCTGACGATATAGTACAGCACCAGACCTGACGGGAACCACAGGAAGA
>OEPS010000258.1_pt1 | contig 19628 bp, 22 predicted proteins | sample 1539411 | NCBI WGS metagenome assembly OEPS01 (sample SAMN02671747, study PRJEB22543) | soil metagenome | biome: bacteria | place: China:Hunan Province, Lengshuijiang City | collected 2012-10-15 | depth 0.08m m
CCGACCCGGGCGGGCCGACCATCAGCAGGTTGTGCCCGCCGGCGGCGGCGATCTCCAGCGCCCGCCGGGCCAGCGCCTGGCCACGGACCTCCGCCAGGTCGGGCTGGGCGGCGGCCCCTTTCGCCAGGAAATCCTCCAGGGCCGGGCGACTGGCCACCGCCAAACGGCACCCGCGGGCCACCTCGACCGCCTCCCGGAGCGTCGCAACCCCGAAGACCCGGGCGCCGGGCACCAGCGCCGCCTCGTTGCTGTTTCCCGCTGGCACGACCAGGCTCTGCGCACCGCGGTCGCGGGCGGTCAGCGCGGCGGCCACCGCGCCCCGGATCGGCCGGAGCGTTCCGTCGAGCGCCAGTTCGCCGACGAAGACGTGCCGGGCGACCGCCTGCTGGGTCAGGCCGCCGACCTCGCCCCAGGCGGTGAGAACGGCGACGGCCAGCGGGAGGTCGAGCAGCGAGCCGTCCTTGCGCAGGTCGCCCGGGGCGAGGTTGGCGGTGATCCGGGCCTCCGGCCAGGTGTACCCGGCGTTCTTGACCGCGGCCCGGACCCGCTGCCGGGACTCCCGGACCCCGACGCTGGGCAGGCCGATGATCCGCACGTCGGGGAGGCCGGACTCGATCTGCACCTCGACCTCGACCGCCCGGGCCTCCAGCCCCACCAGCGCAACCGACGAAACTTTGGCGAACATGTGCACACCGTAACGATGCCCACCGACAAAAACCGCCCGGTCTTTCGAGACTGGGAAAAAATCGGGCGTGGATCTGCGGGGGGCGACGAGAGGTCAGCTTGCGGAGACCTGCGACCAGCCGTTGACGCCGTCGGTCGAGACGTAGATCAGCCGGTCCGATCCCACCGCGTAGATCCGGCCCCCGGAAGCGGACAGCCCGTTGACGTCGTTGCGCAGCGAGGTCGGCGCCCAGGCCTGGCCTCCGTCGGTCGAGACGAACACGCCGCCGACCGTCCCGACGAACAGCTCCTGGGGATTGGCCGGGTCGACCAGCAACGCCTGGACGGGGATGCGGTCGAGGAGCTGCCAGGTCGCCCCCCCATCCTGGGTCCGCCACAACCCTGAAACCGGGCCGCCGAGAAATATGGTCTGCGGGTTGGCGGGAGACAGAGCCAAGGCCAGGATCCCTGACGGCTGCGAGCGGCCGGCCGGGAGGACGGACCGGGTCCCGTCCGGCGCGAGATGGGTGATCGTCGTCCCGTCCAGCACATCGACGCTGCCGTCCTGCCCGGCTCCGATGACCGTCCCCTTGACCGCGGCGATGTTCGTGAACGCTCGGAGGTCGGTCGTCGAGCGCAGCTCGCCACCGGTGAGCACATAAGCGGTCGAGTTGCTCGAGGCCACCGCCACCAGCTCCGAAGGGAGGTGGGCGACCGACCAGGTCTTGCCGTCCGGGCTCGCCGCCAGCCCCCCGGTCGTCCCCACCAGGAACCCGGAGGGGAGCGCCGCGAGCGAGGCGACCGGATCGGTCCCGGGCACTGAGTCGGGATTGCCCCCGGAGGCGATCAGGACGAAGACCAGGGCGACCACGAAGATCACCCCGACCGAGACCCCGACCAGGGCAACGCTACGGAACCGGGTGACGCCGGCCAGGCCGGGAGGCCGCTGGTACGGCGACCCCCCGGGGAGATCTTCCGACGGGTCCGCCGAAGCCTCGTCCGGTAAGCCCGCCGGAGCCTCGTCTGGTAAGCCCGCCGGGGCCTCGTCCGGAAGGTCCGCCGAAGCCTCGTCCGGTAGGCCGGCCGGAGCCTCGGGAACCTCGCCGCCGTCGTCTTCGCTCATCTAGAACGCCGACGCCAACCGCTCGACCGAGATCCCGCTCTCGCCGATGACCACCGACACCACATCGAACCGGCACTGCCGGAACCGGGGCCGCTCGATCGCCAGGTAGGCGTCGGCCACCCGCCGCAGCTGCTGCTGTTTGCGCCAGTCGACGCCCAGGGCGGGTGCCACGAAGGCCGGGGCCCGGCGGGCCTTGACCTCGACGAATGCGAGCAGGTCGCCCTGCCGGGCGACGATGTCCAGCTCCCCCATCTGCCGCCGCCAGTTCCGGTGCAACACCGTCCAGCCCTCCCGTTCCAGCAGGGCGGCCGCGGCGTCCTCCCCGGCCCGCTGCACCACCCGCCGATCCGCACCCGGCCCCATGGCTGTACCGCTACCAATGCGCTGACGCGACGATCCAGCGGTTGTAGGCTCGCGGCATGATCCCCGCCGCCCAGACAATGCCGGAGACCATCGAACGCCCCGGGCAGGGCGAAGAGACCCAGGGCCAGTTCCCCTGGATCGTCATCGTGTGGAACGACCCGATCAACCTCATGTCGTACGTAGTCTTCGTGTTCCAGAAGCTGTTCGGGTACTCGCGGGAGAAGGCGACCAAACTCATGCTGGACGTCCATCATCGCGGGCGGGCCGTCGTATCGTCGGGCCCCCGGGAGAAAGCGGAGATGGACGTCTACCGGCTCCACGCCCACGGCCTCTGGGCAACCATGAGCCAGGACCGTTGATCGGGGGCAGCTGATGTTCCGGCGACGCCGGGGCCAGATCCGCCTCGCCGTCGGCGAGGAAGAGGCCGAGTTGCTGAAGAAGGTGATCGGCGAGTACCTGGAACTGCTCGAGGCCGAGCGGGACCCTGGCGACCCGGTGATGGCCCGGCTCTTCCCCAGCGCCAGCCTCGACGACCCGGCGCTCGCCGAGGACTACCGGGAGCTGGCGACCTCCGACCTGGACGCCCACAAGCGCGCCACCGCCAAGCTGGCCCTCGACTCGCTCGACGGCGACCGCCGGGAGCCACTCGGCGACGCTCAGCAGGAGGCCTGGCTGGTGGTGCTGACCGACCTCCGGCTGGCCATCGGCGTCGGGCTCGGGGTGACCGAGGAGACCATGGAGGCGCTGCCGGATCCCAACGACCCTGCGCAGTGGCCGATGGCGGTGATGCATTACCTGGCCTCGCTGCAGGAGACGTTGGTCCAGGCCCTGCAGGGCTGAGCGCCGACCCGGGACCCGGCTCAGCTGGTCAGGTCCTCCAACGGGTCGACCGGCTTGTCCGGGTGCTTCAGCTCCTCGATGTTGACGTCCCGGAACGTGCGGACCTTCACCTGGGACACGAAGCGGGTGGGCCGGTAGACGTCCCAGACCCAGGCGTCGGTGAGCGAAACCTCGAACCAGGTGTCGCCGCCGGTCTCGTGCTGGCTGACCTCGTAGCCGTTGCACAGGTAGAACCGGCGGGCGGTCTCGACGACGTAGCGGAACATCGGCAGCACGTCCCGGTACTCGCGGTAGAGGGCGAGCTCCAGGTCGGTCTCGTAGCGCTCCAGGTCTTCCGCACTCATGGGCGATCCCCCTTTTCCCCACCATATCCGGCCGCCGTCACCGTCGCTACGGGCAGCAGCCGCCCCGGGACTCCCTCCTCCTCCAGCTTGCGGATCGGTGCGTAGAAGCGCCGGTGGACCGGGCAGGGCCCGTAGGCCGACAGGCCCCACAGGTGCCGCGGCGCCGGGTAGCCCTTGTTCTCCTCGAAGGCGTAGCTCGGATAGAGGGCCGCCAGGTCGGTCATCAGGCGGTCCCGGGCGACCTTGACGACGATCGAGGCGGCGGCAATCGAGACCGACTCGCAGTCGCCGCGCACCACCATCCGGGCCGTCGGGCCCACGAAGTTCCACTTGCCGTCCACGAGGAACACGTCCGGCGACACCGCCATCGCCCCGACCGCCCTCGCCGCGGCCCGGCGGATCGCCTCGGAGAGGCCGACCTCGTCGATCTCGGCCGGCCAGGCCAGGCCGATGCCATAGCCGAGCGCTCGCTCGCGGACCCGGGCGGCGAGCCACTCGCGCCGGGGCGGGTCGAGCAGCTTGGAGTCGCGCAGCTTGTAGATCCGCTCGCCGGGCGCCAGCACGACCGCCCCCACTGCCACCGGCCCCGCCCAGGCACCGACCCCGACCTCGTCGATGCCCCCGACCAGCCGGGCGCCGGCTGCGAGGGCCGCCTGCTCCAGGTGCCGCCCGGGGACCGGCCGGGTCCGGGCGACCTCGCCCTTCTTGAGATAGGTGCGGGTCCGGTAGGTGGCCTTGTACGCCATGGGCTCACATTATGGGACCGGCCCGAGGGGCCGGTTAGAAGAAGTGGAACCGGTTCAGCGGCCAGATCCGCACGAAGGCCTCGCCGACCACGCTGGAGACCGGGATCGTGTTGAAGACCCTCGAGTCATCTGAGTCGCCGCGGTTGTCGCCCATGACGAACAGCCGGTGGGGAGCGACGGTGATCGGGCCGAAGTTCGGCATCGAGGAGGGCAGCCGGGCATTGGCGTCCAGGTATGGCTCATTGACCGCCTTCCCGTTCACATAGAGCTTCGCGTTCTTGATCTGGAGCGTGTCGCCTCCTACGGCGACCACCCGCTTGATGAAGTCCCGTTCGGTCGACGGGAGCCCGATCGCCTCCTTGATGGAGTTGATGAAGCCGCCGAACCCGGTCGGCGGGACCGGGGCGTCGGTGACGTTGGGCGGTGCCACGAAGACCACGATCTGGCCCCGCCGCGGGCTCCCGAAGTCGTAGACGAACTTGGAGACCAGGACCCGGTCGTTGATCAGCAGGGTGTTCTCCATCGACCCCGACGGGATGTAGAACGCCTGCACCACAAAGGTCTTGATCAGCAACGCGATGGCGATGGCGACCACGATCAGGATGGGGAGCTCCTTCAGGAAGCTCATCCCCTCGCCCTTGCCCGCGACCGGGCCGGCGGAGCGACGGCCTTCGCCAAAGGAACTCAACCGGCCGCCTTCCCTGGAATCCTGCAACGCTAGACGCGCTTTTCCTTGACCTTGGCCGCCCGTCCCACCCGGGTGCGGAGGTAGTAGAGCTTCGCCCTCCGGACGTCGCCGTGGGACACGATCTCAAGCTTGGCGATCATCGGTGAGTGGACCGGGAAGGTGCGCTCGACACCGACGTTGTTGAACGAGATTTTCCGGGCCGTGAAGGTCTCCCGCACCGAGGAGCCCTGCCGGCGGATCACGGTGCCTTGGAACACCTGGATCCGCTCCTTGCCACCCTCGCTGACCCGTACGTGCACCTTGACGACGTCGCCGGGCCGGAAATCGGGAAGGTCCTCTCGGAGCACCGGTCGCAAGAGGGCGTCAGTCTTCTCCATCGCTACTCCTTCGCGAAACATGGGCGTAAGGCGGGGGACCGCCTATGCCTGGAGCCTCCGGGGCGACTGGGCGAAGTGTCCTGACGCGTCCCAACCCGGGGAACGATCTTCGAACCTGCCCAGGTTCGGGGCACCGATCAGCCGAGGTCGTCCCGATGATAACAGAGCGCTACCCGGGTGGTGCGCTTCGCCCAGCTTGCTCCCAGGAGGCAACGAGGCGGCGCTCGTCGTCGGTGAGGTTGGCGGCCGCCAGCAGGTCGGGGCGGAGCTCGAAGGTGCGGCGCAGCGCCTGTTCCCGGCGCCAACGGGCGACCTGGCCATGGTCGCCCGAGAGCAGGACGGCAGGGACCTGCTTGCCGCAGAACTCGGCAGGCCGGGTGAACTGCGGGTACTCCAGCAGACCCCCGGTCGCCGAGGAAAAGGACTCCTCGTCCAGCGACTCCTCGTTGCCCAGGACCCCGGGTACCAGCCGGGCGACCGCCTCGATCAGGCACAGCGCCGCCGCCTCCCCGCCGGCGAGGACGAAGTCGCCGATCGAGATGCGCTCGGCGGCGGCGAGGCCTGGCACCCGGTCGTCGATGCCCTCGTAGCGCCCGCAGATGACCAGCAGATGCTCCTCGGCGGCCAGCTCGGAGGCCAGCGCCTGGTCGAAGCGCCGCCCGGCGGCGGCCATCAGGAGGACCCTGCTCGCCGGCTGCCGCAAGGATCCGACCGCCGCCAGCAACGGCCCGGGGGCCATCACCATGCCCGCTCCCCCGCCGAACGGCTGGTCGTCGACCTTGCGGTGCGGGCCGATCCCCCACTGCCGGAGGTCGTGGAGGCCCACGGCGACGATCCCGGATTCGATCGCCTTCCCCAGCAGGCTGACCTTAAGCGGGGAAGAGAACAGCTCGGGGAAGATCGTGACGACGTCGAAGCGCACCTTAGCCGCTGCCCTCGACCGGTTCCGGGCGCTCGGCGAACAGCCCGGCGGGCGGGTCGACGGTCACCCGGCCCGCGGCCAGGTCGACCGCGACCACGATCCCCCTGGCCGCCGGGACCAGCACCGGCCCCGCCGGGGTGTCGACCTCCCACACGTCCTGCTCTGCCCGGGCGAGCACGCCACTGATCACGCCCAGCCTGCGGCCGCCGGCATCGTGCACCGCCAGACCGGCGAGGTCCCGTTCCCAGTAGGCGCCGTCTGGGAGGTCTGGCCGCTCCTCGCCGCCGGCGAAGACCAGCAGCCCGCGCAGCGCCTCGGCGGCGGTGCGGTCGAGTGGCGGCTGGAAGCCGACCAGAAGCCGGCCGGGCTGCTGGGGGCGGGAGCTGCCGACGACCATCTCCCTGGCTCCGGCGGGTTCCCGGCCGATGTACACGATCGAACCGGGGCGGAAGCGGCCGGGGTTCTCGGTATACGGGCGGACGGCCACCTCGCCCCGGACGCCGTGGGCCTTCAGGATCTCCCCGACCAGCAGGTCGGGGAGGCCCCCTACCTCAGTCGTTGATCTCGACGAGGGCGTTGCGGTCCTCCTTGGCGGCGGCCGCCTTGACCACGGTGCGGATCGCCCGGGCGACCCGCCCGCTGCGCCCGATCACCCGGCCGACGTCGTCGGGGTGCAGGAACAGGTCGTAGACCACCGTGCGCCCCGAGTCGTCCTCTTCGACGCGGACGTCGTCGGGGTACTCCACCAGCCACGAGACGATGTACTCCAGCGTCTCCCGGGATCCCACGGCGGAGGGTTGCTTAGGAGTGCCGGGCGGCCGGCTTGGGCTGGCGCTCGACGACCCCGCTGACCTCCAGGAGCCGGGAGACCGCCTCAGTGGGCTGGGCGCCCTTGCCGATCCAGGCAAGCGCCCGGTCCCCGTCGATGGTGATGGCCGACGGGTCGGTGCCCGGGTTGTAGCTACCGATGTTCTCGATGAACCGCCCGTCCCGAGGGGAGCGGCTGTCGGCGACGACCACGCGGTAGGTGGGGGCGCCCTTCTTGCCGATGCGGCGAAGCCTGATCTTGACCATGGCAGCGAGTGTACCAGGTGGGTGGCCATCCCCCGTTGCCCGTCCGGCGCGGTGAGAATTCGCCGGGATCAGCGAACACTCACCGCGCCATGGACGGGCCCCGGGGCTACAGCGCGATGATCGGGGCGGCGCCCGCCAGGAAGAAGGCGTCGATGCCCCTCGGCTCTGGGACGCCGAGGAAGCAGCCGACCGTCGGCCCGCACGGCAGGACCTGGAACGTCGCCGTGAACTGGCCCACGCTGTTCGCGTTGACCACCACCCTGTTGCCGGTCAGGCAGGGGTCCCGCGGAGCGATCCAGGAGGTCACCGAGCACTCCTCGACCGTGTACGAGGAGTTCGGCGCCCACCCTATGCCCGAAATCCTGATGCTCTGGCCGGCGCCGACAAGGGGCTGGCTGGGCACAATCGCCGGGGATTCGCGGGTCAGCGTGACCGTGGACGACTGTGCCGTGGCTCCGCCGTTCACCGGTGTGAACTCGGCGGAGAGGGTGGCGTCGCACGGGACGCTCAGGCCGGGCGGGAACTGCGCCGGCGCGTTGTAGTCACTGAGGGTCGCCACGGGCACCAGGCGGATGAGTGGCGGGTTCGCCAGCGCTACGGCCAGGTCGACCCGGATCTGGTGCGCCCGGCCGGTGAAGCCGAGCGGGAGGGGCGCCGTGGGTGACGGCGGAAAGAATCGGGAGGCTTCGACGGTCTGGCCGGGCAGCAAGGTCCCCGATCCCGAGGCGGACCCGGCGCTACACCCTACGACGCTCAGTACCGAGTGGAAGCTGTTGCCGTTGACCTCCCCCACGAAGGTCTGGTTGGGATCAATCGGCTGGATGATGGGCTGGGCGAAGGCGGCGAGGCCGGGAGCGCTCGCCACAGCGACGGCGGCGGCCACCACCCCCATCCGGATGAGTCTCTTCATATGCATCTCCCTTCGCGTGAATTGGACCAAAACGGATACGCCCGAAGGCGATGTGTCGTGATCGGCCGATCTTGACGTAGGGACAGCGTTCGAAGTGACGCGATGGATACGGCTTCGCTATGTGATCTTTGCGTGAAGAGGCGAGGTTTGAAGCCTGACCCACACCCTGTGTGGCTGTGGCTTCAAACCTCGCGGGTGCCGGCCAGGTCAGAGGCCAGGGAAGCCCGGCGGCAGGCCCATCGAGGCGCCCCGGCCCTTCTTCTTGCCGCCTCGGGTGAACTGCCGCATCATCTTGCGGACCTGGTCGAACTGCTTCAGCAGCTCGTTGACCTCGCGCACCTGGGTCCCGGATCCCTTGGCGATCCGGGCGCGGCGGCTCCCCCCGATCAGCCGGGGGTCGGCCCGCTCCCTGGGCGTCATCGAGCGGATGATCGCCTCCAGCTTGGCCATGTCCTTCTCTTCGATCTGCGCCGAGTTCAGCCGCCCCATCCCGGGGATCCCGGGCAGCATCTTGACCAGGCTGGCGATGCCGCCCATCTTGCGCACCTGCTGCATCTGGGCGAGGAAGTCCTCCAGCGTGAACTGGGCCTCCAGGATCTTGCGGGCCTGAATTTCCGCCTCCTCCTGGGAGACTGCCGCCTCGGCCTTCTCGATCAGGGTCAGGACGTCGCCCATGCCGAGGATCCGCGAGGCGATGCGGTCCGGGTGGAAGGGCTCCAGATCTCCCAGTTTCTCGCCGATACCGGCGAACTTGATCGGCTGCCCGGTCACGGTGACCGCGGAGAGCGCGGCGCCGCCGCGGGCGTCGCCGTCGAGCTTGGTGAGCACGATGCCGGTCAGCGGGATCGTCTCGGCGAACGCCTTGGCCGACACCAGGGCGTCCTGGCCGGTCATCGCGTCGAGGACGAACAGCACCTCGTCCGGCTGGCTGACCGAGTGCACCCGGGCGACCTGGTCCATCATCTCGGGGTCGACGTGCAGCCGGCCGGCGGTGTCGAGGATGACGACGTCGGCCTCCCGCCGCCCACGCTCCAGCGCGTTGTGCACCACGGCGACCGGGTCGGTCGCCCCCTCCTCGACGTAGACGTCGACCTTGGCCTGCTGGCCAAGCACCTGGAGTTGCCGGATGGCGGCCGGGCGCTGCAGGTCGGCGGCCACCAGCATGGGGCGCTGGCCCCGGCGCTTGAGCAGGGCGCCCAGCTTGGCCGCGGTGGACGTCTTGCCGGAGCCCTGGAGGCCGGCGAGCAGGATGACGGTCGGGGGCTTGGGGGACGTCGCCAGGCCCACGTTCTTGCCCCCCAGGATCTCGACGAGTTCGTCGTGGACGATCTTGACGACCTGCTGGCCCGGCGACAGCGACTTGAGCACCGACTCGCCGAGCGCCTCCTCCTTGACCCTTTTGAGGAACGCCCGGACCGCGGGCAGGGCGACGTCGGCCTCCAGCAAGGCGACCCGGATCTCGCGCAGCGCCTCGTCGATGTCCTTCTCGGTCAGCCGGCCGTGGGCGCGGAGCTTCTTGAAGATGTCGTCGAGGCGGTTGCCCAGGTTGTCGAACACCGGGCCATTCTACGGGCCACCCCCGGGCCGGCTGGGCGAGAGAGAATCCGTTGCGGTCCTTTCCCCCATTCCCCCGGGCCCGGACGTGTTCTCAACGCATGGAGGCCAGCGTGGTGGAGATCGAACCCGGCGCCAGCCCCACCCCGAGCGACCGGCAGCTCGGCTTCGAGCCGTTCTTCGCCGCCACCTGCCAGACCGTGGTGGGGCTGGTCGCCGCCGTCACCGGCGATCTCCGTCTCGCCGAGGACGCCACCCAGGAGGCCTACCTGCGTGCGCTCCGCCGCTGGGGCCGGGTGCGCCAGCTGGACCGCCCGGAGCTGTGGGTGGCCCGGGTGGCCTCGAACCTGGCGATCGACCGCTGGCGGCGTCACCGGCGGGAATCGGGAGGAGCGACCGACCGGCCGATCGACCCGCCGGACAGCGTCGGCAAGCTCTGGGTCGAATGGGGGCTCGCCCAGCTCACCCCGGCGGAGCGCCGGGTCGTGCTGCTGAAGGACCTGGAAGGCTACCCGGTCAAGGAGATCGCCGGTCGGCTCGGCCGGTCCCCGGAGACCGTGAAGTCGCAGCTCGCCAGCGGGCGCCGCCGGTTGCGGCAACTGCTGGGCGACAGGGAAGAGGAGGGGCGATGAGCGACCACGACGAGCGGCGGCTGTCCGGCATCGGCCGGGAGGTCTGGCCGGAGCCCGGGCCGGCATACCGGGAGCTGCTGGCCGCCCGGGCCAGCCGGCGCCGGCGGGCGGCCGGGCTGGTGGGAATCGCCGCGGTGGCCGCGGTGGGGGCGGTGGCGGCCTTCCTCGTGCTGCCGGGAGGTCAACCAGCCCGGAACATCGTTGTCGGCGGGGGCCCCACCGGCGGAGCTGCCCAGGCGAAGGCCGGCTCCCAGGCCCCCCCAACCCCGGGATCCGGGCCGGCGACGCTGCCGGCATCGCCCACCCCGCAGAGCAACGCTGGCAACAACGTCGTCGCTGGGCAGTACGGTGCCGTCGTCGACGCCACCGACGCCAATGGGGCCGACCCCCGGTTCGAGCCGGCCACGGTGACGATCACCGTCGGCGAGGCGGTCAAGTTCGTCAATACCGGCGCCGCTGCCCACACGGCGACGGGCAGCAACGGCGGCAGCTCGGGGACGTTCAACACCGGGAACCTCAACCCAGGCCAGTCGGCCACCACACCGGCGTTCGAGACCCCGGGGGTCTACACCTACCACTGCGCCTACCACCAGGCGCTGGGAATGGCCGGGACAATCGTCGTCGTGCCCTTGCCCTCGCTGGGCGGGCCAGCCGCGGTACCAGGCGGTGCGATTCCGCTGGCTACGCCAACGCCAAACCCAGGACTGGCCTCACCTGGCAGCCCGAGGCTCCCCCGGCTGATCACCGGCAAGACGATCCCGTCGCCAGGCGTCAACCCCTGACCGCCATCCCGCCAGCGAGCGACGACCCGGAAGCCACCCGGTGACGCTGGTCCTGCCGTAGGTCAGTCTCCGTTTCGGCCGACCAGGGCGTCGACGAAGACCACCGGGTCGAACAGCTCCAGGTCGTTCATGCCCTCCCCTACGCCCACCGCTTTGACCGGGATGCCCAGCTCCTCCTGCACCGCGACAACGATGCCGCCCCGGGCCGACCCGTCGAGCTTGGTCAACACGACGCCCGTGATCTCCACCGCCTCGCCGAACGTACGGGCCTGGGCGATGCCGTTCTGGCCGACGGTGGCATCGAGGACCAGCAGCGCCTCGGTCACCTGGGCCTTGCGCTCGGCGATGCGGCGGATCTTTTTCAACTCCTCCATCAGGGGCGACTTGGTGTGCAGCCGGCCGGCGGTGTCGACCAGGACGACGTCGACACCGCGGGCCTGGGCGTACTCGACGGCGTCGAAGACCACCGCCCCCGGGTCGGCCCCCGGGGCGTGGCGGATCATGTGGACCCCGAGGCGCTCGGCCCAGGTGCCCAGCTGATCGATCGCCGCGGCCCGGAAGGTGTCGGCCGCCGCCAGGACGACGCTGTGGCCCTGCTCCTGGAGCATCCGGGTGAGCTTGGCGATGCTCGTCGTCTTGCCGGTGCCGTTGACCCCGGTCACCAACCACACGCTCGGGGCCTTGTCGGCCAGGCGGAAGCTGCGGTCGGTGCGGTCCAGGATGGTGACCAGCTCCTGGCGGAGCGCCTCCTCCAGCCCCGCCGGCTTCAGGTGCTGGCGGCGGAGCGATTCCAGGATGGCATCGGTTGCTTCGACACCGACGTCGGCGCGGATCAGCGCCTCCTCGATGTCCTCCCAGGCCTCATCGTCGAGGCGGCCCCGGCCGACGATCACCGACAGCCGCTCCCCGATCGCCGCCCGGCTCTTGGTCAGGCTTCGCCGGAGCCGGGTGGTTACCCGCTCCCGGGCCAGCTCGGGCGCGGGTGCGGGAGCAGCGGGCGGCGGCTTGAGCGGCGCCGGGGCCGGCGGTGGCGCGGGGGGCGCGGGGGCGGCAGGCGCCCGTTGGGCCGGGGCCTCGGCTGGCTCTACCGGCTTGGCAGGCGGCTTTGCCGGTGGCGCCTTGGGCGGTGCCGGTGGCGGCGCAGTGACCTCGGGCTTCGGCGGCGGCGCCTTGACCTCGGGCTTCGGTGGCGGTGCGGGCGCCCGGCGAGCCCTCTTGGTTCTGGTCTCGGTTGCGGCGCCACCGTGCTTTGGCGGGCGCTTCGTGGTGCTGGAACTCCGCTTGCCAGCGAGCACCCCCGCACCGATGGTCGCGACAGCCACCACGGCGCTGGCGCCGATGAAGACCTCAGGAAAAACGGCGCTCATCGCCGCCGGGCGTTCATGTCGTGCACCTCAGCTCTCCTCCGCGCGTACATCGGGCGAAGAAAGGCCCGCGCCGATGGTGGCTCCTACCCCTGCACCGCCTCAGCCAACGCCGCCCGGCATGGTATGCGCTCGGCGTTCCGCCGTTACCGGCTGCACCCCACGCTCTGCACCGGATCCGGGCCTTCCGTTCCCCGGGCCGGCGTTGAGTCGCTCCGAGATTACCCGGCTGGCGCCATCGGAGCGTACCGAGACACCGTAGAGGACGTCCGCCAGCTCCATCGTGCGCTTCTGGTGGGTGACCACGATCAGCTGCGAACTGTCCCGGAAGTCGCCCAGCAGCTGCAGGAACCGGTGCAGGTTGACATCGTCCAGGGCCGCCTCGACCTCATCGAGGATGTAGAAGGGTGACGGGCGCGCCCGGAAGATGGCGAAGGCCAGGGCCAGGCCCGCCAGCGCCCGCTCGCCTCCGGACAGCAGGGAAAGCCTCCGCAGGCTCTTGCCGCTCGGCCGGGCCTCGACCTCGACCCCGGTCTCCAGCGGGTCGGCCGGGTCGGTCAGCCGGAGCCGGCCGGTGCCACCCGGGAACAGGGTCGAGAACACCTGCTCATACTCCCGGGCGACGTCGCCGAACGCGGCGCCGAACAGCTCGAGGATGCGCTCCTCCACCGAGGCGACCACCTTGACCAGGTCCCGGCGGCTCGCCTTGATGTCGGCGATCTGGCCGGTCAGGAACTCCTCCCGCTCGGTCAGCGATTCGAACTCGGCGGCGGCGAGCGGGTTGACCCGGCCGATCGCCGCCAGGTCCCGTTCCAGCTTGGCCAGGCGGCGCTGCAGCACCTCGGTGTCGCTCGCCGCCGTCCGGTCCCAGGGGTCGGCCAGCGAGCCGGGGTCCTCGTCCTCGAGACGGCGGCCGAACCGGCGCACAAGGGCCTCGACCGGCCGGTCGCCCTCGGCAAGCTTGGCCTCGGCCATGCGGACCCGGATGCGCAGCTCGGCCCTCGAGAGATCCTCGGCACGGGCCTTCTCGCGGAGGGCGTCGAGCCGGGCGGCGGCCTGCCGCCGCCGGGCCTGCAATTCTTCAGCGCGGCGCTCCTCCTCGGACACCTCGGCGGCCACCCCTCGGTGGACCCCTTCGGCCTCGACGGTCCACCGGGCGCTCAAGTCGGCGAGCACGGCGCAGGTCTCCCCCACCGCGGCCGCCCGGTGCATCCGCTCGGAAAGCTCGGCCCGCAGGCCCCCGACGGCGGCCGCCTGGGCAGCTGCCAGCGCCAGGGCAGCGCTCAGCTCGGCACAGCGCTCGGCCAGCAGCCGGCGCCGTTCGGTGGCTCGAGCGAGCTCCAGGTGGGCCTCGTCGGCCGCCGCGGCCGCCTGCGATCTCACCCGGGAGGCGACCGACTGCTCATCGGCCTGGCCCTGCAGCGCCTGGCCGGCGGCGTCCGCCCGCTGCTCGGCTGCCGCCATCGCGGCGGTCAGCTCCTCGACCCGGCCGCCCAGGGCCGCAGCCTGGGCGGCCCCGCGCTCGTCGGCCTCGTCGAGCACCGCAGACTCGCGGTAGAGGGCGTGCAGCTCACGCTCCGCGGAGGCCGCCCGGTCGACGGCGGCGGAGATCTCGGCGTCTGCCTTGTTCAGCACCGCCGACTTCTGCTGGTAGGTCTTGCGGCGCTCCTTGATGCCGGCGTCGGCCTGCGCCAGGCGCTCCCGCGCGGCGCTGAGCGCCGCCTCCGCCTGGGCCGCCCGGGCGCCCGCAGCTGCCGAGGTCCGCACCAGGAGCCGGCCGGTGGCCATCACGCCGGCCATCGTGACGAAGACCGCCTCCGGGCGCTCCCCGGCCAGCCGGGCCGCCTCGGCGGTGCCGCCGGCGACATACACACCGCCCAGGGCCGATTCCGCAGCACCGGCCAGCGGCCGGACCAGATCAACCAGGCGGGTCCCGTCGAAGCCGGGCAGGCCCGGCCCGCCGGCGATCAGCAGCCCCAGCGGCTCCCCGCCTCCGGCCGCTTCGAGAACCCGTTCGGCCGCTGCCGGGTCGGCGACGACCAGCACGCTGCTCGCCGGGCCCACCAGCGCCTCAAGCGCGGCCTTCGACGGCTCCGGCACCTCAACCAGGTCGGCCAGCACTCCGATGACGCCGTCGATGCGCTGCGACGCCAGCTTCTTGACTGCCTGCGGCGACGCCCCGGCCCGGACCTGGGCCCGGGCGCGCCAGGTCGCCGCCTCCCGCTCGGCGTCGCTCAGGGCGGTCAGCGCTCCCTGCCGCTCCTGCTGCAGGGCCTCGATCGAGTCTTCCAGCTCGGCGAGTGCCTCCATCTCCGGGTCGGCGCTCTCCTCAAGGGCAATCAGCGCGGTGTTGGCCTCCTCGAAGGCAGCGGCCGCCTCCGCCCGGGCGGTTTCAATGACGCCCCGCCGCTGCCCGGCCCGCTCGAGCTCCCGCCGAGCGGCCTCGAGCGATGCCGCCGCCGAGGCCAGCTCGCCGCGCAGCTTCACGGTCTCGGCCTGGGCGTCCCGCTGGGCGGCCCGGAGTGGGGCGAGGCGGCTCTGCGCCTCGTTGAGCGAGGCTTCGGCCGCCCCGAGGACCTTCCGCCGCTCGCCTGAGCGCTCTTCGGCGACCGCCACCGTCGCCACGGCCTCGGCCAGCGACGGCTCCGCTGCACTGAGTGCCCGGTGCAGCTCGTCGAGCCGGGCCTGCGCGCCAGCCTCGGTGATGCCGGCCAGCTCGGCGCCCAGCGTGCGCTCCCGTTCCCGAGCGAGCCGGCCCAGCGCCCGGAGCCGCTCGGTCAGCCGGTTGAGCGACCAGGCCACCTCCCGCGCCCGCTCCGCCCGCTGCCCGGAGGCCACCCGTTCGTGGCCGGCCTCGACCAGGGCCTCGTCGAGCCCGGCCATCTCCTGCTCGGTCTCCCGGATCGGCGTCTCGAGGTCGACGCTGCCCTCCGGACCGAGACGGCGCCGGACGTCGTAGATCTCGCGGGCGGTCAGCACCACCCCGACTCGCTCCAGCTCGTCGACGATCGCCGCATGCCGCTTGGCGACCTCGGCCTGCTCGCGCAGCGGCCGCAGGTGGCGGCGCACCTCGGTGAGGACGTCGGAGACGCGGACCAGGTTGGCGTCGGCGGCTGCGATCCGCCGGAGCGCCCGTTCCTTGCGCCGCCGGTGCTTGGCGATGCCGGCAGCCTCCTCGATATAGGCCCGGATCTGGATCGGGTCGGCAACCAGCATCTCGTCGAGATGGCCCTGGCCGATGATGGTGTGCTGCTCCCGGCCGATGCCCCCGTCGGAGAGCACCTCACGGATGTCGAGCAGGCGGCAGGGCAGGCCGTTCAGCCGGTACTCGGCCTCGCCGGAACGGAACAGGGTCCGGGTGATCGTGACCTCGCTGAACTCGAGCGGCAGCGACCCCGAGGCGTTGTCGATGGTCAGGGTCACCTCGGCCATGGCGAGGGCCGGGCGCTGAGGCGAGCCGGCGAAGATCACGTCCTCCATCCGCCCGCCCCGGAGCGAGCGCGCTCCCTGCTCGCCGAGCACCCAGGAGACCGCGTCGATGACGTTGGACTTGCCAGAGCCGTTCGGCCCGACGATGACGCTGATGCCCGGTTCCAGAGCGAGAGTGGTCTTATCGGCGAAGGACTTGAACCCACGTAGGGTCAAGGTTTTCAGGAACATCCTGGAGCCGATGCTAGACCATCCACAGTGAAATATCACCCCTGTGATTTTTTGCCAGCCCCGCGGTAGACTCGGGCGACCCCATGGCTGATCTCATTCCCTCGTTGCTCGCGCCCGGCGCCACCAAGATCGTCCTGGTGGTCATCGACGGGTTGGGCGGCGTGCGGACCGACGACCGGGGCTCCGAGCTGCATGCGGCGAGGACCCCGAACCTCGACCGGCTGGCGAAAGAAGGCTCGACCGGGATTCACACCGTGGTCGGCCCGGGGGTCACGGCCGGGAGCGGCACCGGGCACCTCGCTGTCTTCGGCTATGACCCGTACGTCTACCAGCTCGGCCGGGGCGCCCTGTCGGCGGCGGGCGTCATGTTCCCGCTCCAGGCCGGCGATGTCGCCGCCCGGGTCAACTTCTGCACGCTGGACGCCAGCGGGAACGTCGCCGACCGGCGGGCCGGCCGCATCCCCACCGCCGAGAACGCCCGCCTGGTCGCCAAGATCCTGGAGCACCTCCGGCCCCCCGACGGGATCGAGGTGTTCATGAGCACCGAGCTCGAGCACCGGGCGCTGCTGGTACTGCGCGGGGCGGGTCTCTCTCCGGAGTTGGCCGACACCGACCCGCAGGCGGTCGGAGTCCCACCCAAGGACCCGGCTGCCCGGTCGGTCGGGGCGGAGGCGACGTCCGCCGTCCTGAAGGGCCTGCTCGGCCAGGTCCGGTCGATCCTGGACGGGGAGCAGGCCAACTTCATCCTGCTCCGCGGCTTCGACACCCTCCGCGAGCTGCCTCGCTTCCCGGAGCGCTACGGCGTCCGGGCGCAGGGGATTACCGTCTACCCGATGTATGCCGGCATCGCCAGGATCCTCGGGTTCGACGTCGTGCGGTCGGAGGCCGGGCTGGCGGGCGAGCTGGACCTGCTCCGGGAGAGCTGGCAGACCCACGACTTCTTCTTCCTCCACCACAAGAAGGCGGACTCGGCCGGCGAGGACGGAGACTTCGACGGCAAGGCGGCGGCGATCGAGGAGCTCGACGCGGTGATCCCGGACATCGCCGCCCTCGCCCCGGACGTCATCTGCGTCACCGGTGACCACGCCACGCCAAGCCAGTTCCGCGCCCACTCCTGGCACCCGGTTCCGGTGCTGATGTGGGGGGCGAACGTCGGCGTCGACCAGACCTCGGTGTTCGACGAGGAGGCGGGCCGCGCCGGCGGCCTGGGCCACGTCCTCGGCAAGGAGCTGATGGGCCTGATGCTGGCCGCGGCAGGGCGGCTGACCAAGTACGGGCCGTAGTGCCTGGGCGACGTGCGCCCGCAGTCTTGGATGCCACAACCCCCCTTCCAGGGGCCCGCTACCCCTGGAAGGTCACGTGGGTCGGGCGGACCCGGACGATCACCCGCTCCTCCCCGACCCGGGGCGGGAACGGGCGGCCCGTGTAGCGCAGCGACATTTCGTCGATGTAGTGCCGCTGCGGGTCGTCCTCGATCGTCACCGTGCCCCGGATCTCCAGGTAGGTCTCCGGGGAGTCCGGGTCGGCGATCGACACCGCGACGTGCGGATCGGCGATCAGGTTCCGGTACTTCTGCCGAGCCTTGGTGTGGCTGAACGCCAGCATCTCGCCGTCCCACCCGAACCAGACCGGGCTGGACTGCGGCTCGCCGCGGGGGCCGATCGTCGCCACGTGGGCAACGGCCCGCTTTTCCAGCAGGGCCTCAAACCGTGGCGGGATGCGTGCCGTGGCCATCTCCCCAACCTCCTTCTCTTTGACGTGAACGCTCTTTGACGTGAACGCTCTTTGACGTGAACGCCTCCCTCCGTCTGCGGATCGCCCGCCCGACTCAGGCGCCGCGCTCCCCCGCCACACTGTCACACAGGTTCGCGTTGCCGGGTGAGTGAGCAGCTAGGGGTGTGATCACGCCCATTTCTGCTCGCTCGGCCCCGATCTCAGACCCGCTGCCTGCGGCCGCCGCGCGGCTACAAAACCACTATCACGAACGAACTACGGCGTGACCAACCCGGCCCGCAGCCCGTCCAGCGTCGCCTGCAGCCCCCATTCGAAGGAGGCGTCATCGGGGCGGGTGAACTGAGCCGCAGCCTCGCCGATGAGCGGGCACTCAGCCGGCACCCGGGAGAGGTCGTACCAGGGCTCGGGCCCCCAACCCTGGTCACCGCTCCGAAGGATCTCAAGTGAGGCCTGGCCGTAGACATAGGCCAGCAGCGTGCGGAACGCTCGCGCCAGGCCGGGGCCCTCGAAGCCTGCTTCCCGCAATGCTCCGAGCGCAGACTCCACCGCTCGCAGGGCGGTCGGTGCGTAGTTGGCCCGGTTGGCAAGCAGGGGCAGGACACCCGGGTGGGCACGGGCCAGCCCCCGCCAGGAACGGGCAAGCTCGGCGAGGCGCTCCCAGCAGCTGAGGCCCTCCGCCGGAAGTTCCATCTCGGCCCACACCGTCGCCAGGACGCCGTCGAGGACGTCGGCCTTTCCGGTCACGTAGTGGTAGAGCGACATCGCCTCGAACCCGCCCAGCTCGGCTCCGAGCCTGCGCATGGTGAGGGCTTCCAGGCTCTCCGCATCGACCAGGCGGAGCGCCCCCTCGATGATGAGTTGCCGGCTGAGTGGTTGCCGCGCTGGCCGGGATGGCTCCCGGGCCCCGCCCAGCGAGGGCGTGCCCGGCGATCTGCCGTCCCTCACCGGCCCGGCTCCTGGTTCTCCTCCAGGGTGCCCCACCGTACCCTCCAAAAACGCTGAAAGCTCTTGACAGGCTCGGTCCTGACGCCCTACCTTACATTGTAAGGCAACCAGGGTTTCGTCCCGCAAGAGCCTTCGGTCGAGGAGGGAGCAATGGGCCAGGCAGCCGGGTCGTGCACGAGCGCCACGCCGCCCCCAGGCGACCGGACCATGCGCTGGGGACGGCGTGGGCTGGCTTCGGTTGTGATGCTCGCAGCTGTCCGGGAGGCCCGGTCACGTCAGCGGGCACCGACCCAACGGTTCGGTCGCTACGAGCAGCCTTGGAGCACGAGCCAGTCCCCGAAATTCACCCAGCCTGCGTCGATCTGCAGCCTGGCTCCCTGGCTCCCCGACTCGACGTTGAAGCCGGGCGATTCGAAGTACTGGTTGGGCTCGATCTGCCCCACGACGGTGGTGGAGTCAAGGCCCGAGAAGATCCGCACGTTGTTGGGCACGCCGTCGGTCACCACGTACTGCCAGAGGCAGGTCGAGGATTCCGCCGTCGCCGCCGGGACCCTGGCAGGGGCGCTCGAGGCAGACGCCATCGCCGGGGCGGCCAGCGCACCTGCCGAGACCAGCGCGGCCATAAGCGCCGGTGCGAGTGCTTTGTTGATGATTCGCATGTCTGATCCTCCGTTCAGTCGTTCCCGATTCCGGAATTTCTGCTCCGCTGTCCTGGCGGTCAGATCACCTCCTTTCCTGTCCTCCCTTCCGCTACGTCCGGCCCGTCTTCCTACGCCAATGATGGATTTCGTGACGGCGAGGCGGAATGACCCGTTGGTCGATGATTCACTGCCGGATTGGGTACGGTCCCCTTACCGTGAGGACAGGCCCGCCACGGGGGCCGGCGACGCATCCGAGCGGCTCCAGA
>OEPS010000260.1_pt1 | contig 19521 bp, 17 predicted proteins | sample 1539411 | NCBI WGS metagenome assembly OEPS01 (sample SAMN02671747, study PRJEB22543) | soil metagenome | biome: bacteria | place: China:Hunan Province, Lengshuijiang City | collected 2012-10-15 | depth 0.08m m
TAAAACTCAAAATAGTATTACTTGAGGAGACAAAGAACACTAAATGACTTGCTTGTTTCTTGTGTAATCAAATTTAGGATTTTTCAGGATGTGTGTCAATAAGTGCGCTAAGGGCCAATTACCGACCAGGTCAATTTAAGCCTGAATAATAAAAATAAGGAAATTGAGTTAAGCAAAAAAACCATTGTTTTTCAGTTCGTTAATGTTGCCACATACGTAGATTCTTAAGTGAATATGATATGTTCCAGGATCTTAGCTATTAGCCGTTAAGATAATTCTTAAGGGGGCTTTCGTTCGAAAAAGCAAAAAAACCGAGCAAATTCAAAAAATAAGAATATAAATCTAATAATCAATACAAAAGCAGTGGTTAATTTCATTAATTAGCAAAAATAATGAAATTATAGTCCGCACAAAAGGTATAGTCGCCGACTAAAAAATTACGGAAGTAAAGCGTACTGGAACAATAATTGGTTATCTACTCGGTTAAACCGACTCAGGCACAAGCCTGAGACGAACATCCGCAATCATTCCCCCTGCGCTAAAGGCGATGACTTTCTCCAGCAAATGTCGCATACGGCGACTCTTTTTTGTCAGAAGAAATACATATGATTATTAATCTCATGCGTTATCGCGTATTAAAGGTAGGCAGAGTATTCTCAGACGCCTGATTGTCGACATAAAAACGTGATAAAAATCACACTTTTTCAGCAAAAAATCCTGAATTGATACATCCGTTCATTATTTGTTCGCCTGAATGTCATCTGTTAGTCACATAAAACACCATTAATAGTGCCCAGTTAACTGATGAACCTGGACACATTTTATGAACAGTTCTCTGGCAGCGGTTGCCGAAACCGATTTTCAACCGTTCAGGCCACCGCTGCTTGACCAGCAGAGGCAGGTGCTGAGCGTACGTAACCTGAGCAAAAGCTGGAACCCACAGCAGACCGTACTGGATAACATCAGTTTCGACCTCTGTAAGGGCGAACTGGTTGGCGTAATTGGCCGCTCCGGCGCCGGAAAGTCAACTCTTCTGCACGTCATTAACGGTACCCATCGCGCCAGCGGCGGCGAAATCCTGAGCTATCCGGAAAGGGGTACGCCGCAGGACGTGTCGAAGCTGTCAGGCCGCGCGCTAAACGCCTGGCGCAGCCAGTGCGGTATGATCTTTCAGGATTTCTGTCTGGTCCCGCGTCTCGACGTCCTGACTAACGTACTGCTGGGGCGCCTCAGCCAAACCTCGACCCTGAAGTCATTATTCAAAGTTTTCCCCGATGCCGACCGGGCCCGCGCCATTTCCCTGCTGGAATGGATGAACATGCTGCCGCACGCGCTACAGCGGGCGGAAAATCTCTCCGGCGGGCAGATGCAGCGCGTGGCGATTTGCCGGGCCCTGATGCAAAACCCGGGAATTTTACTGGCCGATGAACCGGTCGCCTCGCTGGACCCGAAAAATACGCAGCGGATCATGAATGTCCTGCGCGAAATTAGCGAACAGGGTATCAGCGTAATGGTAAACCTGCATTCGGTGGAACTGGTTCGAGAATATTGCACACGGGTTATCGGCGTGGCCAACGGCAAGATTATTTTTGACGACCATCCCACTCGGCTGAATCAGGATATTCTGCATCGACTGTATGGCGATGAAATTAGCCAATTGCATTAAATTTCACTCACACGGGAAAAATAATGAAAAAGTACACCACTGGCGCAGTTCGTTTATCCGCAGTAATTGCAGGGATTATGATGACGTGGCAGGTAAGCGCAGCCGAGCAACCTAAAGAATTAAATTTGGGTATACTCGGCGGGCAAAACGCTACGCAGCAAATTGGTGATAACCAGTGCGTTAAACAATTCCTCGATAAAGAGCTGAATGTTGATACCAAATTGCGAAACTCTTCCGATTATTCCGGGGTAATCCAGGGATTATTGGGCGGGAAAGTTGACGTGGTCTTAAGTATGTCGCCGTCATCATACGCTTCCGTTTATATTAACAATCCTAAAGCCGTCGATATTGTCGGGATTGCCGTAGATGATAAAGATCAATCCCGCGGCTATCACTCGGTGGTGATTGTCAAAGCCGACAGTCCGTATAAAAAGTTAGAAGATCTGAAAGGCAAAGCGTTTGGCTTCGCCGATCCGGACTCCACTTCCGGCTTTTTAATTCCCAACCACGCCTTTAAACAGCAGTTCGGCGGTACTTCGGATAATAAATATAATAACTTCTTCTCCAGCGTCACTTTCTCCGGTGGTCATGAGCAGGATATTCTGGGCGTGCTGAACGGTCAGTTTGCCGGCGCGGTGACCTGGACCTCAATGGTGGGTGATTATAATAGCGGCTACAGCGTCGGCGCATTCAACCGTCTGATTCGCATGGATCACCCGGATTTGATGAAGCAAATCCGCATTATCTGGCAATCGCCGCTGATCCCGAATGGCCCAATCCTGGTCAGTAATTCCCTGCCTGCTGACTTTAAGGCCAAAGTCATTACCGCGATTAAAAAGCTGGATACCGACGATCACGCCTGCTTTATCAAAGCCATGGGCGGCACGCAGCATATCGGCCCGGGCAGCGTAGCTGATTTCCAGCAGATCATTGATATGAAACGCGAACTGGTTAGCGCGCGTTAATCCCGCCCTGACGTCGCTGCCCGGTCATTTTCGCGGGCAGCGACGACTCGTTGAAGACACTGCGACGCATGAACAACTCCCATACCGAATTTGAGCGCTATTATCAGCAGGTCCGCTCGCGACAAAAACGCGATACCTTTAGCGGCTCCCTGCTGCTACTGGTTCTCTATTTTGCCGCCGGCAGCATGGCCGAGTTTAATCTCTTTACCATCTGGCATTCGCTGCCCAATTTTCTCGATTACATGTTCGAGACGTTGCCGACTCTGCACATCGCCGATCTGTTTGCCGATTCGCATACCAAAGGCTCGCTGGCTTACTGGGGCTATCGCCTGCCGATACAGCTGCCGCTTATCTGGGAGACGCTACAGCTGGCGCTGGCCTCTACGCTGGTTGCCGTGGTTATCGCCTCCCTCCTGGCGTTCGTTGCCGCCAATAACGCCTGGTCCCCCGCCCCGCTGCGCTTTGCCGTTCGCGTGCTGGTGGCTTTTCTGCGCACCATGCCGGAGCTGGCGTGGGCGGTGATTTTCGTCATGGCTTTTGGTATCGGGGCGATACCCGGTTTTCTGGCATTAATGCTGCACACTATAGGCAGCCTGACCAAACTGTTTTATGAAGCGGTAGAGAGCGCTCAGGATAAACCAGTGCGCGGCCTGGCCGCCTGCGGCGCGTCGCCTCTGCAGCGTATCCGCTTTGCCCTGTGGCCGCAGGTAAAACCCATCTTTCTCTCATACGGCTTTATGCGTCTCGAAATTAACTTCCGCTCCTCAACCATTCTTGGGCTGGTGGGCGCAGGCGGCATCGGCCAGGAGCTGATGACCAATATCAAACTCGACCGTTACGATCAGGTCAGTATCACGCTGCTGTTGATTATTATCGTGGTCTCGCTGCTGGATATGCTGTCCGGTCGCCTGCGGCAGTGGGTTGTGGAGGGGAAAAAATGAGTCAGTGGCAAAATCAGCCGGATATCGCCGCCAGCCGTCGCCAGCATCAACATTTATATCAGGCCCAGGGCCGCTATCTGCGCTATATCGGCCTGCTGACGCTGGCCAGCGTGCTCTACTATATCTGGTTCTTTATGCAGTTCGGCATCAGCGGCGAGCAGCTCGCCACCGGGCTGCAGCAAATCGGCCGCTATCTTCTGCGCATGTTCGTCTGGCACGACTTTCTCAACTGGCCGTTCGGCTATTACTTCACGCAAATCGCGATTACCCTGGCGATTGTTTTCTCCGGGACCATTACCGCGACGGTCATCGCCCTGCTGCTCTCGTTTCTGGCGGCGCGCAATATTATGCGCGGCTTCCTTCCGGGGATTATCGCCGTGCTGATGCGCCGGTTGTTCGACATTTTACGCGGCATCGATATGGCAATCTGGGGGCTGATTTTTGTCCGCGCCGTCGGGCTTGGGCCGCTGGCCGGGGTACTGGCGATTATCATGCAGGATACCGGGCTTCTGGGCCGTCTTTACGCCGAGGGGCATGAGGCGGTAGACCGCTCTCCCGGACGCGGACTGACGGCGGTGGGGGCAAATAGTTTGCAGAAGCACCGTTTTAGCATTTTTACCCAGTCTTTCCCGACGTTTCTGGCGCTGAGTTTGTATCAGATTGAGTCCAATACCCGTTCCGCGGCGGTGCTCGGCTTTGTCGGCGCGGGGGGCATCGGCCTGATTTATGCCGAAAATATGCGCCTGTGGAACTGGGACGTGGTGATGTTTATTACCCTGCTGCTGGTGGCGGTAGTGATGGCAATGGATACGCTTTCCGCCTGGCTACGCCGTCGCTATATTGGCGGCACCGTGGTGCCGCTGTTTAAGGCTGATTAGTTGCGCTGCGCTTACCCGGGCTACCCCCGGGGGGGCTGATATCGCGACATTCCCGGAGGCGGCGCAATGCGCCTGTCCGGGCTACCCAAACAGCACGAAAAAGTAGCCCGGGTACGGCGTTTACGCCACAACCCGGGGGAAAATCACAGCCGCCACTCCAGCACCGGCCACTGATGCTGCGCATTCGCCGCGATTAACTGCGGACAGGGATTGACCAGCCTCACGCGATCGGCGTGCAGGCACAGCGGCAGATCGTTGATCGAGTCGGTGTAGAAAGTCACCTCGCCCGAATATTCAGGATGCGCCTGTTGCCACTGCTCAAGACGCACCACTTTCCCCTGCTGGTAGCTCGGCGTACCGGCAATAACGCCACTATAGCCGCCATCAACCATCTCGACGTCAATCCCCAACGCCTGTTCGATGCCGAGCTCCGCCGCGACCGCCTGCACCAGCAGGCTTACCGACGCCGAGATAACCAGCATCTGCCCATCTTTAGCCTGTAAAGTACGAATCAGATCCCACGCCTGGGGATACACGCGCGGCATAATCTCTTCACGCACGCAGCGCGCCAGCAGCGTGTCCACTTCCTGTTTTGATACGCCAATTAGCGGCGCCTGAATCAGAGCCACATAATCGGCGATATTCATTTCGCCGCGATCGTAGTCCTCCATCAGCTGCGCTTCACGCGCCAGGTAACCCGGATCGTTTACCCAGCCCTCGCGCACCATAAAGCGGCTCCATAGCGTACTGCTATCGCCCTTAATTAACGTATTATCCAGATCGAAAATAGTCAGCGTTTTGCCCATCGTTTAATTTTCCTTATCAGCGCCAGCGTCTCGCGAGAGCATGCGCAAGAAAAATGACAGCAGGATGACCCGGGCATACGCCCGGGTTATTGGCTATGCGGCGCTGACTTTCGGCGCGCGAAAGACCAGCATAATTCCGCCAAGGATCGCCACCATGCCGACAATCGCCGCCCAGGGCAGTCTGTTCCCCAGCAGCAGGTAATCCAGCAGCGCGGTAATCACCGGCACCAGATAAAACAGGCTGGTGACGTTAACGATATTACCGGCGCTCAGCAGCCGGTACAGCAGCAGCTGGGCCACTACCGAAATCAGCAGGCCAAGAAACAGCACCGGGATGATAAAGCCGGCGCTAAAGCGAACATCAAAACCGCTGACCGGCGTCATCAATACGCACAAAAGCAGGCTCACCAGATATTGTAGCGGCAGAACGTCCACCGGCGCCTGGCGGCTGCGCTTTTGCAAAATGGCGCCAAAGGTCATCAGCAGCAGAGCGGCAAGGGCAAAAACAATGCCGCTAACCGCCATCTGCGAAGCCGATAAGCTCCGCCATACCAGCAGAACCAGTCCCGCCAGCGCCACCAGCAGGCCCAGCAGCCGGGTGCCCTGCAGGCGTCGTTCAACAACGCAGAGGGTAAGAATCGGCTGAATGCCCATGATAGTGGCAATCAGGCCCGGCGTTACGCCGTGGGCCATCGCCTCAAAGTAGCAGACGGAATAGCCGCCAATCAGCATCAGTCCGGTGGTGGCGACCTGCAGTCGCGTACCGCGCGCCGGTAGCCAGCGTTTGCGCAAAATGACGAGCGGTAGCAGCGCCAGCAGGGCTATCAGAAAACGGAAAACCAGCAGCGCCATCGGCGAAGCGTTATCCAGACCCCAGCGGGTAAAAATCGCGGCGCTGCCCCACAGCAGGACAAAGGTCGCCGTTGTCGCCTGCGAGGCGAGCAAAGCATATCGAGAATGCATAAATGTGTTCCAGATCCTGAAGTTGTAGCGAGTGGTACTCATGATTAACGAATACCCTGACGTTCGGAGATCAGACTCCGGCGACTACCATTTCAGGAGGCGGGGGACAGGCGCAGGAAAACAGGCGGCGAGGTGATAATGCCATTCGGCCCGCCGGTAAATCAGCGCAGGAGGCAAAATGTCCTGGGATTACAATCTGCGTCACGGGAAGCCCCTGTTAATAAGAGTGCATGAACATTAGCATGGTTAACGAAAAGTTTACAAGGCAGCGCGGCCTGGGGAATGTGCCAGGATTCACGCGTCAGTGCGGCTTTTTCCCGGGTCGCGCTGCGCTTACCCGGACTACGGCCCCACCGCCGTTTGCCGAACGGTAGCCCGGACAGGTGCGCAGGAAGCCGCTTTCCCATTATCACCACATGCTCATCACCAGCAGGACGGCTATCAGCAAGAGCGGATAAATGCGCACATGCCAGCTATCCGGCAAACGCGCCAGCCAGCGGGAGGCGATTTTTAATCCCAGCCAGCTTCCTGCCACCAGCTGCGCCGCTGCCGACAGCCAGATATTGCCGACAAACCCAGCCGATAACGTCACCGGCGATAGCCATGCCGTCACCAGCCAGGTGAGCGTCGCCGTTGCCGCCAGCGGCAGCGTCAGCACGTTGGCCATCGCCGCCGCTTCGGACATCTGCACGCCCCGGCGGCGCATCAGCGGAACGGTCATCACGCTTCCCCCTACGCCAAGAAAAGCAGCGATCAGGCCGATGACGCCGCCTACCGCCAGCTCATGGGGTGCCGTCGGCATCACCCGGCTGACGGGAGGAGTTATAAATCCGGCGCGAAAGTAGCAATCGACAATCGTCACCAGCAGGTAAATAACGAACAGCCAGCGGATCCACTCGCCATTGACCAGAAGCGCCAACAGCACGCCAGTGATTCCGCCAACGGCAATGCCGGTGAGCATGGCCCAAAGGCGACGCCAGCTCAGAGTGCCGGTGCGTGCGTGCCGCCAGGTTGCCAGCAGCGCGGAACAAAGCATCACCAGCGCCGAGGTGGCGACGGCGATTTGCATCGCCTGCTGCCCGACTGCGCTTTGCGCCCCCCACGCGCCGGTCACCAGTAAATAGAGCAGCGGAACGGTAACGAAACCGCCGCCAAAGCCAAAAAGCCAGGTGGTCACGCCGGAAAGTATGCCGCACAAAAAAAGCCAGTCGCTCATTGGAACGCCTCCACAAAAGGAGGTAACGATATAGAATAAGATCGTGGCCGGCTTACGCTTTAAAGCCAATCTATTACGAATTTCAGCCAGGGCTAGTTTTTATGCGCAACGTTGCAATTAATGACGTCGACCACCTTCCTCGCCGGGTGCTGGCGCTGGGTAGCGACTATCCGCCGAATACGCTGCTGGAGCGTCATAGCCACCGGCGGGCGCAGTTTCTGTACGCGATGAACGGGTTAATGAAGGTGGAAACGGATGACGGCCAGTGGCTGGTCCCGCCCTTTAGCGGAGTGTGGATCCCGGCGACGAAACCGCACCGCGTCTGGATGCCCGGCGTCAGCACCCACAGCCTCTATATTGATGCGCAGGTCGCCCCGCGTGATAGCGAGCGCTGCGAAGTCTTACAGGTTTCTCCGCTGACCCATCAGCTCCTGCTGACCGCCTGCCAGCTACCGCTGCTGTATGAAGAGAGCGGGCGCGACGCCGCTTTGATTGAGCTGCTGCTTTACGAACTGCGCGCCGCCGCGCCGCTGCCGATGTTTACCCCGCTCCCGCAGAACAGCCACCTCGCTGCGCTGTGCGGCGATTTTCAGCGCCAGCCGACTATCCGCAGTACGCCGCAGCAGTGGGCGCACAAAATGAGCAAAAGCGTACGCACCTTTAATCGTCTGTTTCGCCAGGAGACCGGGATGGCCTTTTGCGCCTGGCGTCAGCAGGCGTGCCTGATGTACGCCATGACGGCGCTGCGTGAAGGGCGTTCGATTACCGAAGTCGCGCTAACTCTGGGCTATGAGTATCCCGCCGCTTTTACCGCCATGTTCCGCAAAACGATGGGCTGTTCCCCCATGGTCTTTATCCGCCAGATGAACGGCGGACCGGCATAAACCAGTCCGCCTGCAAGCGGATCACAGCACCGCGCTGCTCAACCAGTCGAACAGATTTTCCAGCGAAAGCTGCGCAGGCGCGCGCGATGCTGGCTGCCCCGGTTTTATCAGCAGCAGCGCCGGCAGGCCGCGCACGCCGAGGTCGCTCGCCAGCTCCTGATGCTGGTCGGCATCCAGATAGCGGGTATTAAGCTGAGCAATCCGCGGGCCAAGCTTTTCATGCGCCAGCAGCTGCCAGAGCTTGCGGCAGTGCACGCAGCGCTCCGCGCCAACGAACAGCAGCACCGGTCGTTCGCTCTCCAGTTCGCTCGCCGCGCTTATCGGCGTGAACGCGCTTTCCGCGACGCGGAACAGCTTCGGACTGCGGCGCAGGGTATCGTTATCGGTTGCCACGCACAGCGCATCGGCGCTTTTACTGTACGGCTGTACGCCCGCCACCCGCACTACGCTTTGCGCCGGTCCCGCTTCCGCCGCCCCCGGCTGGCGGAGGGTACGCACATCCACCGCCGCAATCGGCGTCTCCTGCGGCTGCGCCAGCTGCGGGATCCACGAGTAGGGAATACGGTAGGCGCGATAGACCATATTGTTGTTCAGCGTCTTGCCCCAGAACGGCGAAATATATTCCCAGACAATTTCGTGGTCGCGGGTCACTTCGAAAATGCGCCCGTTCGATCCTTCATTAATCAGGGTATTGCCGTTTTCCAGGCGCTGCATATTGCTGATATACGGGCTGTAGAAGCGGTATGAATCGGTGGGCTGCGGCAGATCCGCTTCATAGGGCGAGTAGCGCCATTCAATATCGAGAGTTAGCGGGTTAATCTCCAGGATCCGTGAATAATCGCGCCAGGCGTTTTTCACTCCGTCCGCCGACGCCGGGTTCGGCGCGCCGTATCCGGCCCAGCCGCCGTTATCAAAAATCAGGATATTACCCGCGCCCGGCAGCCCCTGCGGGATCATATGCGCATGATGCTGGCCGATGATCCAGCCGATGTGCTTCAGCTCGGGTTTGCTGTAGTCCGGGCCGAGCTGCCAGACTATTTTGCCGCTCTGCTTATCGATAATGGCGATAATGTTGGATTCGCGGGCGTCCCAGATAATGTTGTCAGGATGGAAGCGCTCATCGCCGGCGTCATACCATTTATTCGGCCCCAGCGCCGACATCGAGTTGATATGCATCCAGTCGCCCATACCGCCGCCGCTGGCGCGCATATTCGGGTTGTTGTACAGCGCGGTGCGCGCCGCATCGTCGAAACCCAGTTCGTGAAAATGATCGCTGCAGCGCCACTCCCACACCACGTTGCCCTGCCAGTCGACTTCAATAATGGTGTCGTCCAGCAGCAGCTTGTCGGAGATCGCTTCATTAACCAGATTGGTGTGGGCGAGGATCAGGGTATTGCCGCCATCCACCTGCGGCTCCAGCCCCGGCGCGTAATAGCCCACCGGGTTGCCTGCGCGCTGATAGTCATGATGCGCGCGCGCCATCCAGCGCGTTTCATTACCGGGATCGCTCACCTGCTCATAGCGATCGAATTTCCAGGTCACGTTGCCTTCCCAGTCCACCTGGATCAGATCGAGCATATCCTGCATGCCGTAGCGCGGATCGCGCTCGCCGCTATGGCCAAGGATGGCGCCGCCGGGCAGGATTTTATTAGGAAACCCGTGCAGTTCAGGCCATTCGCGCACCACGTGACCGTTCATATCCACCAGCACCGCGCCGTGTTCGGTGGCCTGGAAAAGGGTGTAGCCGCTCCAGGCGCGCTGCGGATCGTAGAGTGTGGCGCCGGTCGGGTAGACGGAGGGATGTCCCATATGTTGCTCCTTAAATTAAAGAATCAGGCAGAAGTAATCAGATTACGAATCTGGCGGCAGGCGGCGGTAAAAGACGCATCATCGCGCTGGCGCGGATGGGGCAGCGCCAGGCTTACCACTTCCCGTATCCGCCCCGGACGCGGCGAGAGCACAACGACCCTGTCGGCCAGGACGACGGCCTCTTCCACATCGTGCGTCACCAGCAGCGTGGTGGTTCCCGCGCTTTGGTGGATCTGTAAAAGTTCCTGCTGCAGGGTGTGACGCGTCAGGGCATCCAGCGCGCCGAAAGGTTCATCGAGCATCAGGATCTGCGGACGGGCCACCAGACCGCGGGCGATGGCAACCCGCTGGGCCATACCGCCGGAGAGCTGCGCGGGCAGCGCATTGGCAAACTCGCTTAGCTGCACGCGCTCCAGCATTTCCAGCGACCGCTGGCGCTTCGCCGCCCGGCTGAGCTTTTCATCCGCCAGGCCGAGCATCACGTTGTCGATCACGTTAAGCCACGGGAACAGACGCGGCTCCTGAAACACGATGCCGCGCTCTTTACCCACGCCGGTAACCGGCTTACCGTTGATGCGAATTTCGCCCTGGGTCGCTGGCTCAAGGCCTACCAGCATCCGCAGCAGCGTCGATTTACCGCAGCCGCTGCTGCCCACCAGCGCCACCAGTTCACCGGCGGCGATATCCAGGCTGAAATTCTGTAGCGCCGTCACCTGTTGCCAGGATTTACGCACGTGGCGAAAAGAGACCAGAGTCGAAGAGGTCATAGCTGCTCCTGTAGGCGCCAGCGGGTGGCGCGCATTTCCAGTAAACGTCCGGCTTTATCCAGCGCCGCGCCGGTGATACCGACCAGCACCATGCCGCAGAGAATGGTGGGCATATCCAGCAACTGCTGGGCGTTGATCATCAGGCTGCCGATGCCGACGCCGGAGGACATGAAATATTCCGCGCCGATATTGCCAAGCCAGGCGTAAATCAGCGCCAGCCGCAGACCGGCGAAGATCCCCGGCGCGGCGCCGGGAAGAATAACCCTGCGCAGGCGCGCTAATTCGCCCAGGCGCAGTACCCTGGCCACTTCATCAAGCTGCGGATTACGCTGCAGCACGGCCTGCAGGGTGCTGAAGAACATCGGAAAAAACGACGCCAGCGCGATAAATACGATTTTGCCGCCGTTATCGTTGCCCACCCATGCGGTCAGCAGCGGCAGCCAGGCAAACAGGGCGATATGGCGCAACACGTTAAGGGTAGGCGTGAAGATTTGTCCGGCGCGCGGGCGCAGCGCCAGCAGCACTCCGCAGAGCAGGCCGCCCGTAATCCCCAGCGCGCCGCCGACAAAGGCCCGTCCGAGACTGGCCAACATCGCCGTAGTCAGCTCCCCGCTCAGGATGCCCTGAATAAAGCGCACCGCTACCGCCAGCGGCGAAGAGAACAAGGCTTCATCAATCCAGCCTGACTGGCTGGCCAGCTGCCACAGCGCCAGCAGAACCAGCGGCAGCTGCAGCGCCCGCCAGCTGGCCTGCGGTTTCCACGCCAGGCGTCCGGCGGCAGGCTGCGGCCAGAACACCAGCCGGGAACAGGCCCGATTCGCCGCCCACTCCATCAGCATGCCGCTCAGACCGACCACCGCGATGGTGACAAAGACGATATCCAGCTGAAACAGCTGGCGGCCCCAGACCATCAGGTAGCCAATGCCTTCTGAAGAAGCCAGCAGTTCCACAACGATAAGCGATACCCAGGCCTGCGAGAGCGCCAGACGCAGGCCGGTAAACCAGCCCGGCAGGCTTGCCGGGACAACCAGCCAGCGCAGCCGCTGCCAGCGGGAAAAGTTCATCACCCTTGCGGCTTCGCTCAGAGTCAGCGGCACGCTGGCCACCGCCTGCTGGGTGTTGATGGTCATCGGCACTACGGTAGTTTTGACGATAACCGCCAGCTTGAGGCCGTTATCGATCCCGAACAGCACCATAAATAGCGGGATCCAGCCCAGCGTCGGGATTTGCGCCAGCGCGTAGAACAGCGGTTCCACCCGCTGCGCGGCGGCCGGGACCAGGCCGAACAGCGCTCCGAGCAGCGTGCCGGCAATAGCCCCCAGCAGCAGACCAAGCGCCAGATGCCGGAGGCTAAATCCCCATTGCGCCAGCAGATCCCCACTCAGCAGCGACAAGGCGGTATCGGCAACCACCGATGGCGCGGGCAAAATTTGCTCCGGCATCCATCCTTCACGGGCGGCGATGTACCACAGCAGCAGCAGTAATGCCGGCAGCAGCCACGGCCAGCCGTTAAGCCTGAAGCCCGGCCTGCCGGGAGCATCTGTTCTTAAGATCATCTGCGACATATCGGTCCACTTTTCGACGAGTTATGCCGCTATCAAAACGTGACTCACGCGGCGCCGCCATTGCGTAAGGTGAATAATCCCGATGCATCAAATGCATTTCAGCCTGGCGAGCGCGCGGACTCTGATTTAGCTTTTTTTCACCAATGCTTGGCGAATAAAAGCATTTAACACGCTGCCAGTCGGCTCTTTAGGGTGAGAAAAAAACTCAGGGGAGCAATAAGTTATGATGAAAGCATTTTTTAGCCGCACCTTGCTGGCGCTGGTGGCGGTCATTGGCCTGGCAGCCAGCGTCCAGGCCGAAGCGCTACGCACTATCCGCATCGGCGTGCCGGATCAGAGCGCGGGCAGCAAACCGTTTATCGAAGGTCCGGTCGGCATGGCGTTTATCCGCCATCAGCTGGAAGAGGTGTTTAAACCGCAGGGCGTGGAAGTACAGTGGCAGTTTTTCAAAGGTGCCGGTCCGGCGGTCAATGAAGCGTTAGCCAACCGCCAGCTGGATTTTGTCTACCTCGGCGATCTGGCGGCGATTATCGGCAAGGCCAATGGCCTGTCGACGCGCCTGCTGCTGGGCAGCCGGGGTTCGGAATCTTATCTGGCGGTGACCAAAGCCTCGGGAATTAAAACCCTAACCGATCTGCAAGGCAAACGGGTTGCGGTTTATCGCGGTACGGCGGACCAGCTGGCCTTTGACCGGGCGCTGCAAAGCGTTGGCCTCAATGAGCGCAGCCTGCAGGTCATCAATCTTGACTGGAATGCCGGCAAAGCGGCGCTGGCGGCCGGTCGCGTCGATGCGGTTTGGGGTGGCGTTTCGCTGCTGGCGCTACGCGGCGATAAGATAGAGGTGGTCGTAAAAAGCGGCGACTCGGGCCGCCAGAACACCACCCAGGCCGGATTTCTCGGGACCCAGGAGTTTATTGCAGCATGGCCGCAGGCTACGCAAGAGATTATTAATGTGCTGGTAAAAAATGCCGCGGAAATCAGCGATCCGGCCAATCGTGACGCCTGGTCCGCCGAGATGGCGCAGCAAAGCCAGATCCCGCAGACGCTGTTTCTGCAGGAGCTACAGCCGCAGGAGCTGAACTTTACCACCTCGCCGCGCATCGACCCGTTCCTGACCGCCAGCTTTAGCAGCAGCGTCGAGCAGGCTAAATCCGGCCGCCTGATCCGCAGCGCTTTTGACGTCAGCCAGTGGGTGGACGGCCAGTTTGTCGAGCTGGCGCTGAAAAACCAGAAGCTGGAAAACCACTGGCCGCAGTACGACTCTAAGGGAGAGGCGAAAAACCCCGGCTAGCCCTTCTCTTCTTGCGCCAGCAGCTGTAGCTGATGCTGACGATCGGTATGAAGGATAATCTCAATCAGCTTCTCAACCAGCGGCGGCTGAACCGCGTGAACCGGAGAGATAATAGCAAACCGGGTCTGCATCAGCCGCCACTCCTCAGGCAGATCGCTAAGTTCCAGCTTCACCAGCCGATGGCTGTGCTGGCACAGGACGAAGCCATCCTCACTGGCGAAGCTTATCGCGTTGGTCTGCACCAGAGTGGAAAGCAGCGCGTAGATATGGTCACACTGGATCGTCGGTGAAAAGTCCTGCTGCTGGCTAAGGGTCGCCAGCACTTTACGTACGCCCGGCGGCAAATAGGGCGCGGCAAAAGGATAGCGCAGCATCTCCTGGATAGAGACCGCCCCCCGTTTTGCCAGCGGATGTTCGGCATGGCAGACGAAGAAACAGCGCTGAGGGCTGAGCGGCTGTACGCGCAGCTGCGGGTCGAGCTCTGCCTGCCAGCTATCGGCAACGACAAAAGGATAGTGCTGAGAGGTTAGCGCCTGATGCAAAGCAAGCCAGTTATCGATTTGAAAACGCACCCTCGCCTGCGGCAATTGACGGTGAAACTCGCCGATGGCGGCAGGGATCAGCTTCGCGCCGGGTGCCGGACCGCAGCCAAAGGCGACCTCGCCGTTCTGCGCATCATCCGCTTCGCGCAGCTGGCTGCTGAGCTCGACGTTCAGCTCCTGAAAGCGGCGGGCGTAAGGCAGCAGCTTTTGCCCGTGCAGGGTTAGCGTCGGCAGCTTGCTCTGCCGATCAAATAAAGGATGGCCGACGCTCTGTTCCAGCGCCTGAATGCTGCGGCTGAACGCCGACTGCGACAGGCATACCGCCTCCGCCGCGCGATTAAAACTGCCTAACTCAACCAGCGCCACAAAGTTGCGCAGTTGGCGAAAATCCAGATGCATTGGTCTGCCCTATTCTCTCTGTTATGGCACAAAAGTAATGGAGGGCGGCCTGGTGGCGCAATGCCGGGATGATGAGGATCTTTCACCTTGCGCGATATCTGAGTCGTTTAGCTACCTTCATAATTTGTGAAATATTGTTTCATGAAGAAAAAATTTATTAATAAAGAACCGCTCTGTTTTAGCGATAATAAGCGCCGTTGATTCTCAAATCGCGATCGAACATATATTAGTTACGTAAGGTTTCGTAAATTTTGCGTTTGGTCATTCTGAGGATGTAACGAATCGGCTATAAAAGAACACGGCCCGTTCTCATGTGACGAAAAACAATGATATGAAGCCCAAACTCTCTCACGCGCTATTATTCGTTCCTTTTTTGTTTTTGGCAGGATGTTCGTCCTCATCTAAACCGCATAAAACCGTCGCCCAAAATAGTCATTCGACTATTGACGGCGGTTCCGATGACCTGATCCCGGTAATTGCCGCTCTGCACGACCAGATGCACACCTGGGAGGGAACGCCCTATGAATGGGGCGGGACGGAGCAAAGCGGCGTCGACTGCTCCGGCTTTGTCTGGCGAACGCTAAAAGATCGCTTCAATCTGCCGATGGAGCGTATCACCACTCGCGAACTTCTGCATATGGGAGAGCGCGTTAACCCGCGACAGCTGCGGCCGGGAGACTTAGTCTTCTTCCGTATTAAAGGCGGCATGCACGTCGGCTTCTATGATACCGAGCGTAATTTCCTTCATGCCTCTACCAGCCAGGGCGTTATGCGCTCCTCGCTGGATAATCCATACTGGCAATCGGTATTCTACCAGGCGCGTCGTCTGCCAAAAGAATATAACGCTCAGATAACGATGAATAACGATAATCTCCATCTGGCGAAGAATCGTTAATCACTCATAATAAAGCCGCCGTGGTGACAGGGCGGCTTTATTGTTGCTTAGCGACGATGACTTAGAACTGGTAAGTCATACCAACTGCGACGATATCGTCATCGTTGATACCGAGCTTATTATTGCTTTTCAGCTGGTTGATTTTGTAATCAACAAAGGCGTTCATGTTCTTGTTGAAGTAATAGGTCACGCCAACATCAATGTAGTTAACCAGATCTTCACTGCCGACGCCCTCGATATCCTTGCCTTTTGACAGCACGTAGCCCAGGGACGGACGCAGACCGAAGTCGAACTGATATTGAGCCACGGCTTCAAAGTTTTGCGCTTTGCTGGCAAAACCGCCGCTGATTGGCGTCATTTTGCGAGTTTCTGAGTACATGGTCGCCAGGTAGATATTATTGGCGTCATATTTCAGGCCGGTCGCCCAGGCCTCCGCTTTTTTACCCGTTCCGCGGGCCAGACGGTTCTGATCGTCAGTACGGTCGGAGCTGGTGTAAGCCGCGCTAACGGCGAAATCGCTGCCGCCGAAGTCATAGCTTAAGGCGCTACCGAAGCCGTCACCGTTCTGTTTCTTAGCTTCACGGCCTTCATTTTTGCCCTGATATTGCAGGGTCAGATCCAGACCATCAACAACGCCGAAGAAGTCAGTATTACGCCAGGTGGCCAGGCCGCTGGCGCGCTTGGTCATAAAGTTATCGGTCTGCGCGGAAGAGTCGCCGCCGAACTCCGGGAACATATCGGTCCAGGCCTCCACATCGTACAGCGCGCCGAGGTTACGACCGTAGTCGAACGAGCCGTAGTTTTTAACTTTCACACCGGCAAACGCCAGACGCGTTTTCTGCGTGGAGTCGCTTTCGGTTTTGTTGCCGGAGAATTCAGATTCCCAACGACCGTAGCCGGTCAGATCGTCGTTAATCTGCGTTTCGCCTTTAATGCCGAAACGAACGTAGGTCTGGTCGCCGTCTTTGCTGTCATAGTCGCTCATATAGTGCATCGCTTTGACTTTGCCGTAGACGTCCAGCTTATTGCCGTTTTTATTAAATACTTCTGCCGCCTGGGTAGCCGAAGAAGCAATAAGACCCATCATCATTAATGCCAGTGAGCTCTTTTTCATTATTCAGTCCTGGTGATTTATTTATACGCGCTAATCAATTCCGGGCGGAAGCCCCGTCAAAAACTGCAGGTTTTTTAACGCTCTAATATTAAAAATTTATGACAACATGGAACTTTTTATAAAAAAGGGTATTTAAATATTTCCTTCATGAATGTGTCACACTTTCCCGCCAGAATGCCCGATCCGCGCAATGAAGTGGTTGGTCCATGACGCCAGGTGTTGGCAAGCGGGCTCACTCCTGTTACAACATCAATTCGATATCGAAACTCCTTTTTGAACGGCAGAGAATCATGAGTGATAGCCAGACGCTGGTGGTAAAACTGGGCACCAGTGTTTTAACGGGCGGATCCCGCCGCCTGAACCGCGCCCATATCGTTGAATTAGTGCGCCAGTGCGCGCAGCTCCACGCAATGGGCCACCGAATTGTGATCGTTACTTCCGGGGCAATCGCCGCCGGACGTGAGCACCTCGGCTACCCGGAACTGCCCGCGACCATCGCGTCGAAACAGCTGCTGGCGGCGGTCGGCCAGAGCCGTCTTATCCAACTGTGGGAACAGCTGTTTTCTATTTATGGCATCCACGTCGGCCAGATGCTGCTGACCCGCGCCGATATGGAAGACCGCGAACGTTTCCTCAACGCCCGCGATACCCTGCGCGCGCTGCTGGATAACAACATCGTGCCGGTCATTAATGAAAATGACGCCGTGGCAACCGCCGAAATTAAAGTCGGCGATAACGATAATCTTTCGGCGCTGGCGGCTATTCTCGCGGGTGCCGATAAACTGCTGCTGTTGACCGATCAGCAGGGCCTGTTCACCGCCGACCCGCGCAACAATCCGCAGGCCGAGCTGATTAAAGACGTGTACGGTATCGATGACGCCCTGCGCGCTATCGCAGGCGATAGCGTATCGGGTTTAGGTACCGGCGGTATGGGCACTAAGCTGCAGGCCGCCGATGTCGCCTGCCGCGCGGGTATCGACACTATCATTGCAGCCGGTAGTCGTCCGGGCGTGATTGGCGACGTGATGGAGGGGATTTCCGTTGGTACCCGTTTCCATGCGCAGGAGTCGCCGCTGGAAAACCGCAAGCGCTGGATCTTCGGCGCGCCGCCGGCGGGTGAAATTACCGTTGACGCCGGCGCTACCGAGGCGATCCTTGAGCGCGGCAGCTCTCTGCTGCCAAAAGGGATTAAAACCATTACCGGCAACTTCTCGCGCGGTGAAGTGATCCGCATTCGCAGTCTCGAAGGCCGCGATATTGCGCACGGCGTCAGCCGCTATAACAGCGATGCTTTGCGCCGCATCGCCGGACATCACTCGCAGCAGATCGATGCCATTCTGGGCTATGAATATGGCCCGGTTGCCGTCCACCGTGACGATATGATTATCCGTTAAGGAGCTGAAAATGCTGGAACAAATGGGCATTGCTGCCAAAGCGGCCTCATACAAACTCGCGCAGCTCTCCAGCCGCGAAAAGAACCAGGTACTGGAAAAGATTGCCGATTATCTTGAAGCGCAGACCGAAGAGATTCTGCGCGCTAACGCTGAGGACCTGGCAGAAGCTCGCGCTAACGGTTTGAGCGAAGCGCTGCTCGATCGCCTGGCGCTCAACCCGTCGCGTCTGAGCGGGATTGCTAACGATGTTCGTCAGGTTTGCAGCCTGGCGGATCCGGTCGGTCAGGTGATCGATGGCGGCCTGCTCGACAGCGGCCTGCGCATTGAGCGTCGCCGCGTGCCGTTGGGCGTGGTTGGCGTGATTTACGAAGCGCGTCCAAACGTTACCGTCGACGTCGCCTCTTTATGCCTGAAAACCGGCAACGCGGCGATTCTGCGCGGCGGTAAAGAGACCTGGCGCACCAATGCCGCCACGGTGAAAGTGATCCAGCAGGCGCTGCAGGAGTGCGGTTTACCGGCAGCCACCGTCCAGGCGATTGAAAGCCCGGATCGCGCGCTGGTGGGCGAAATGCTGAAGATGGATAAGTATATCGATATGCTGATCCCGCGCGGCGGCGCAGGTTTGCACAAGCTGTGCCGCGAGCAGTCGACAATTCCGGTGATCACCGGCGGGATTGGCGTATGCCATATTTATATCGACCACTCCGCTGACGTTGCCGAAGCGCTGAAGATTATCGTTAACGCCAAAGTGCAGCGCCCGAGCGCCTGCAACTCGGTCGAAACGCTGCTGGTGCATCAGGATATCGCCGAACGCTTCCTGCCTGCGCTGAGCAAGCAGATGGCGGAAAGCGGCGTCAGCCTGCACGCCGATGCGGCTTCCCTGCCCGTGCTGCAAAACGGCCCGGCAAAGGTAGAGCCGGTGCAAGCGGAACAGTATAACAATGAGTACCTGTCGCTGGATCTGAACGTTAAGGTGGTAGCCGACCAGGATGAAGCGGTAGCGCATATTCGCGAACACGGTACCCAGCATTCAGATGCCATCCTGACGCGCACGCTGGGTAACGCGAACCGCTTTATCAACGAGGTCGATTCCTCGGCGGTATACGTCAATGCTTCTACTCGCTTTACCGACGGCGGCCAGTTCGGCCTCGGTGCGGAAGTGGCGGTCAGCACCCAGAAGCTTCACGCTCGCGGTCCGATGGGTCTGGAAGCGCTGACGACCTATAAGTGGATTGGTTTCGGCGACGATACTATTCGCGCTTAATGCCTGTAGGTGATGCAAAAGTAGCCGTTCGATTCGCAAGGCCATTGACGCATCACCTGGTTAGTTTTAACCTTCTAACCCGTACTTACGCCAGTAAGTACGTCTTGCAGGGCCGATATAGCTCAGTTGGTAGAGCAGCGCATTCGTAATGCGAAGGTCGTA
>OEPS010000265.1_pt1 | contig 19341 bp, 12 predicted proteins | sample 1539411 | NCBI WGS metagenome assembly OEPS01 (sample SAMN02671747, study PRJEB22543) | soil metagenome | biome: bacteria | place: China:Hunan Province, Lengshuijiang City | collected 2012-10-15 | depth 0.08m m
AGGTGTTCGGCGGGCTCACCGGCTTCGAGCCGAACCCGCGCGTGATGGCGCCCCTGCTCTGGTTCTTCCTCTTCATGCTCGTCGCCGGCTCCTTCGCCTGCGTCCAGGTGGTCACCGAGGCGGTGAAGGCGAAGAAGACCGGGACGATCATACAGATGCTCGTGGTCGAGAGCGCGGTGATGTTCTTCGAGGTGATCTTCCTCTACCGGGAGCTGATCGACGCGATCACGCCGTGGATCGCCCAGCAGTCGGGCGGTTCGGTGCAGCTCGGGATCGGCTGGACGCTGGCGCTGGCCTCGTTCGGCTGGCTCGGCGTGCGCGGGATGACCTGGTTCCTCTTCGGGCGCTTCGGGACGCCGGCGCTGGTGGCGATCCTCTCGCGGCAGACGCTGACGCAGGACGATGGCGGTCGCGTCGCCGAGCGGCCGGCTGACCCGGGGCTCTGGCGCGAGCCGGTGAACGCGCTCAAGGCGGAGACGGCGTGGTTCCACGAGGAGGCTCGGCGCATGCTCGAGCTGCTCTCCCTCCCCGTGCTGCAGCTCCTCGCGGCGGCGCTCAACTTCGCGGTGGTCGCGGTGCAGTCGCGGCCGATGTTCACGCTTCCGTTCCGCACGCTGGACGACATCCTCGCGGCGACGCCGATGGCGCATCCGCGGCCGGTGCTCGAGGGCACGTCGCGCCGGCTGACGCCGCACGACGCGATGCCGCGGGTGGCCTCGTGAGCGCCCGCGACAGGACGCTGGCGGGCTGGCTCGCCCTCGTCGCGTCAGGCCTCACGCTCGCCGCGTGCGGCGCCGCCGCGCCGGCGAGCGGCAACCGCGTCGCGAGGTCCACCCTCGTCATCGGGATCGACGTCAGCGGGTCGTTCGAGAGCAGGGGTCGCTACGAGAGCTCGATCGACTTCGCCGCGAACTATCTCTACGCCCACATCCACGCGCTCGGCGGGTTGAAGCAGCCGACGGCCGTGTTCGTCGGCTCGGTCGGCGGGGAGAAGCCGGGAGAAACCAAGTCCTTCCAGCCGATCCACACCTTCCAGAACATGACCGTCCCCGAGATCGCCGCATACCTGCGGAAGGAGTATCCGTCGAACGACGGGCTCACCGACTTCAACCCGTTCTTCGAGCGTGTGGCGACGCTGGTGAAGCGGCAGAACCTCGTGCTCTCCCCGCTGAACATCGTGATGCTCACCGACGGACTGCCGGACAACCCGTCGGAGAAGGACGACAGCTTGAGCAAGTACAGGAAGATCGACGTCAGCGGTCTCGAGTACCTCTCGAAGAACACGACCGTTCGGGTGTTGTACCCGCGGCCGACCGTCGCCGTGCACTGGGAGAAGCTCGTCCCGCGGCGGCGGGTGCGGATGTGGACGGTGGACGACGAGGTGATGGCGACGTGGAAGTCGCACTACCATCAGGGCGCGCCGCCGGAGGATCAGGGGGAGCTGTGGAAGTGGATCAGCGACAACGTCGATTTCCGGGTGAGGAGCGGGGGGATACTCTGACGGCGACGAGTCACGAGAGACGGGAGACCAGAACTCGACCTGAACGACGAACGGCCGCCCGGAAGGGCGGCCGTTCAGCTTGTCGGGGATCAGCTTCTCCGATCAGCTTCGGGACCGCTCGCCCAGCTCCAGCTCGAGCTCGCGCATCGCGGCATCGTAATGCGGATCGACCGGGGGGAGCGCCCGCGCGGCAGGTCCGGCCGGTGCGGGCGACGAGCGGACGAGGCGCGACAGCAGCTTGAACGCGCCGACCGCGATGAGCGCGAAGACGGCGAACTTGAGGGCGAGGAAGGCGAGGCCAATGAGCGCGCCGAGCACGCCGAGTGTGGTCGCGAAGACGATCATCGCGAGGGGGATCGCGATGGCGAGACCGATGATCACTTTCACGAGCGTCCAGATGATGCGCATGGAACCTCCAGCTTCGAGCGCTGCATCGTCGGCAGCGCGGCGGCGGTGGCGAGCCGTCATCGGGATCGACGCGCGGCGGCCATTGGTGTGTATACCGCGGCTGGGGGTCGGGAGTTTCGACGGGGGTGTCGCGCAGGCCCCGTGAAAGGCGATTATACTTAGGTATTGCCCTTAGTATGCTCGGGCGGTATGATCTCTACCCCGGCAACGGCCATCAGACTGCAGCCGGCCGCGGCCGAACACGACATGGGCCTCTCTGTTGGCGGCCGAACCACCGGGTACAGGACGCAAAGCCGTGATCACTCGGCGAACCATCGCCTTCGCTCGTCGGAGTACCCAATGAAGTGGTTGAAGCGGGCGGGCTACGCCCTTCTCGTGCTCGTCGCCGCCGCCGGCGTCGCCTACTGGGCGATCTTCGTCGAGAGCCACACGGCGCCAGCCGGGAGCCGCGCCATCGACATCGCCGAGGTCAGGCGGCTCGCCGACTCGCTACCCGGGGAGAAGCCGCGGCTCATCCGCGTCGAGACGGTCGCGCATCTGTCCGCGTTCAGGACGATCGTCGTCGCCGGGGACGGATGGCAAAAAGTCGATCTGCCTGTGTCGTCATACGAGCTGGTCTACCCCGATCACCTGGCAATCGTCGATGCGGGGCTCACCGCGAGCATGGCGAGCGCCATGAGCGCACCGACGTTCGACAGCGCCGCATATTCACGGGTGAGCAATGCGCTGGCCCGCGCCGCGCTGATCGTCGTCACCCACGAACATCCCGACCACCTCGGCGGGATTCTCGCGCAACCCGACCCGAAGAAGCTGCTCGCCGTCACGCGCCTGACGCGAGAACAGGTTGCCGTGCTGAAGGAGAATCTGGCAGCGGAACCCTTCGCCGCGCTGCATTTGCCGTCCGATCTCTTCGACGGATATCAGTCCGTCGACTATGTCCGGTACCAGGCGGTCGCGCCCGGGGTCGTACTGATCAAGGCGCCGGGACACACCCCTGGCAGCCAGATGGTCTATGTCCGGCGCGCCGACGGCGTGGAGTTCCTCTTCGTGGGTGACGTCGCCTGGCAGATGCGGAACATCGAGCACAGGCGAGAAAAAGCACGCGTTGTGAAGTGGATGGCCGGCGAGGATCGCGACATGGTTCGCGAGGAGCTGGCGGGGCTCAATCAGCTCCATGCCGCCGTTCCCGAGCTGCACATGATGCCGGGGCACGACGCCGCGGTTCTCGACGCGTTCGTGAAGGAGGGGCTGTTGGTGAAAGGGTTTTGAGGCCCGCCCCCGGCGGCGCCGGGAACCGGATCACGCGCAGCACTTTTCCTTCGATGGCGAATCGGGAACCTCTCGCACCTCGTCGCGCCCTGCCGTCGGTGTCCTTCAGGTGGCGCAGCTCAATGTCCCCAGCTCGCGTGACCACTCTTCGTCATCGCTCGCTCGAACGGCGCTGAAGTTGATGCCGAGCGTCCCGAACTTGGCCGCACTCGATGCTTGTGGAGCATCGGCGTAGACGTCCTGACGGCTGGCGATCTCGAACCGGACGAATCCCGCAGCGACGACCGTCGCCTTGAGCTCTGCCTCCAGCAGAGCGCCGGCGATTCAACCCTTCCAGAGATCGATGTTGCGCTTCCCCTTCTCGCCCACCGCCTTCTCGACGAGAATGTCGCCGATCTGGAGCCGGCCGCCGGGCTTCAGGACCCGCGCCATCTCCTGGAGCGCGGCGAACTTGTCCGGAAAGAGATTCAGGACGCCGTTCGAGATGATGACGTCGGCCCACCCGCTCGGCACTGGAAGCTGTTCGGCCAGCCCCTGATGAAACCGAACGTTCGTCGCCCCGGCGGCGGCCGCGCCGGCGCGCGCTTTCTCGACCATCGCCGGCGTCATGTCCACGCCGACCACCTCGCCGTCCGGTCCGACCATGCTGGCAGCGATCAGGCTGTCGATGCCCGCGCCGCAGCCCACGTCGACGACCTTTTCTCCCACGGTCAACTCTCCGAGCGAGAACGGGTTGCCGGTACCGGCGAACGACTCGATGCTCGATTCAGGAACCTTCGACAGCCATCGGTCCTCGTAGCCAAGGATCGAGGCCAGCCGGCGTCCGGTGTGGAAGTGAAATCCCTGGCCGGGGTCGGACGCGACCGCGGAATACTCGTCGCGAATCGCGGTACGCAGCGCATCGACGTCCAGGCCGTCGATCGCGCGACTCACTCCAGACACCTGTTGCGCCTCCGGATGCGTCATCAGTACCTCCCGGGCTGCACGTCGGCGGAACCGCGTCCACGCGGCTAGTATATCGCCCAGGTGCCGACCGTCAAGCGAGCGCCGCCCCCGGCCGCAGCCCCCGTCAGGCAGTCGTGAACCGGAAGACCTGACGCAGCCCGCGCCGCACGCGACGGCGCCAGCGCATCAGTCCCCGGTTCCGGCCGGTTCCGGTGCGCCCCGGCGCCCGGCTGGGCGGCGCCCCCGAACGCGGTGGTGGAACGCCGACGCCCAGTCGGGCCACCGCTCCTCGAGCCACTCGTAGACCACCGGCAGCACGATCAGCGTCAGCAGCGTCGACGTGACGAGCCCGCCGATGACGACGGTCGCCAGCGGGCGCTGCACCTCCGAGCCCGGGCTCGTCGACAACGCCATCGGGATGAAGCCGAAGCTCGCCACGAGCGCGGTCATGAGCACGGGGCGGAGCCGCACTTCGGAGCCCTCGCGCACCGCCTCCTCCAGCCGCCGGCCGCGGTCCCGCAACTGGTTGATGTACGCAACCAGAACGACGCCGTTGAGAACCGCCACGCCGAACAGTGCGATGAACCCGACCGAAGCCGACAGGTTCAGGTTGAGCCCGCGAAGCCAGAGAGCGGCGATGCCGCCGATGAGCGCGAAGGGCACATTGAGCATCACGAGGAGCGCCTGCCGTCCGTTGCCGAAGCTCGCGTAGAGAAGCCCGGCGATGAGCAGCAGCACGAGCGGCACGATGAGGGTGAGCCGCTTCATCGCCCGCTCCTGGTTCTCGAACTGTCCGCCGTAGGTCACGAAATACCCTTCGGGAAGGCTCACCCTCGCCGCAACGGCGCGCCGCACGTCGGCGGCGAAGCCACCGAGGTCGCGGCCGCGCACGTTGGACTGCACGATCAACATGCGCTCGCCGTTCTCGTGGCTGATGAGCTCAGGGCCCTCCACGACGCGGACCCGGGCAACCTGTGACAGCGTCAGCGCCTCGCCGCGGGGCCCGTGGAGCACCAGCCGGCCGATCGCGTCGGGCGTGCCCCGATAGGGCTCGGCCAGCCGCACGACGACCGGAAAGCGCTTGCGCCCGTCGATCACCTCCGTCGCCTGCACACCGCCAATCCCGGCCTGCACCGCGTCGCGGATGTCGGCGACATTGAGACCGTAGCGCGCCAGCGCGCCGCGGTCGAGCGCGAGCTCGACCTGCATCGCGCCCGCGCTCACCTCCGCCGACACGTCCGCAGCGCCCGGCACGGACTCGATCACCTGCACGATCTCGGCTGCCTTGGCCTGGAGGATCGGCAGGCTGTCGCCGAACACCTTGACGCCGAGCTGCGTGCGTACGCCGGAGATGGCCTCATCGAGCCGCATCGCCATCGGCGCGGTGAAGTTGTAGTCGATGCCGGGGATCTGCGCGAGCGCCGAATCCATCCGCACGATCAGCGCGTCCACCGACCTGTCCTTCCATTCGTCGCGCGGCTGGAAGATCACGTAGACGTCGCCGGCGTACAGTCCCATCGTCTCCGTCGCCAGCTCCGGCCGCCCCATCTTGGTGACGACGCTCTTCACCTCGGGGAAGCGGAGGAGCGTGCGTTCGACCTCCTTCGCGATCGCCATGCCCTGCGGCAGCGAGGTGCTGGGCAGTCGCCGCGTCTCGATGAGCATGGAGCCCTCGTCGAGCTTCGGCATGAACTCGGTGCCGAGGAACGGGACCGAGGCGAGCGCCGCGACCAGAAGGGCCACCGCCGAGCCGATCACCACGCGGCGATGGCCGAGCGCGTAGGCCAGATCACGATGGTAGCGCCGCCGCACCGCCTCGAACCAGCGCGACGGCTTCTCCTCCACGTGCCGGAGCAGATACGAGGACACGACCGGCACGTACGCCAGCGCGAGGAACAGCGAGCCGAGGACCGCGACGCACACCGTGAATGCCATCGGTGCGAACATGCGCCGCTCCAGCCCCTCGAGCGCGAAGATCGGCAGGGACACGGCGATGATGATGCAGACGCCGAAGACGATCGGTCGTCCCACCTCGAACGCCGCCCGGCGGATGATGTCCTGCCGTTTCTCTGCCGTCGGATGGCCCGCGTGGCCGAGCCTGCGCACGAAGTTCTCCACCATCACCACCGACGCGTCCACGATCAGCCCGAAGTCGAGGGCGCCAAGGCTCATGAGGTTCGCGGACACGCCGAAGCGCTTCATCAGCAGGAATGCGAACAGCATCGACAACGGGATCACCGACGCGGTGATGAGCGATGCGCGAATGTTGCGCAGGAACAGGAACAGCACGAGCATGACGAGCAAGCCGCCCTCGAGCAGGTTCCTGAACACTGTGTGCGTGGTGCGATCGACGACGTCTCCCTGGTTGTAGAAGGGGCGGATCGCGACGTTCGCCGGCAGCAGCGGCCGGATCTCCTCCAGCCGCGCCTTCACCCCTTCGACGACCTCCTTCCCGTTCGCCCCCTTGAGCATCACGATCATCCCCGAGAGGGTCTCGCCGCGGCCGTCGCGCGACACGGCTCCCTCGCGCGGCATCGGGCCGATCGTGACCGTGGCGACGTCGCGCACGTACACGGGTGTACCCCCGGCGCGTGTGCTCACGACGACGTTGCCGATGTCCAGCGTGTCGGCAAGCCGCCCCAGCCCGCGCACGGTGAAGCGCTCGCCACGTGTCTCGATGTAGCCGGCGCCGAAGTTCCCGTTGTTCGCCTGCAGCGCTGCCTCGAGGTCGCCGAGCGAGAGGCCATAGCCGGCGAGCTTCGAAGGATCGGCGAGCACATGGAACTGCTGCACCATCCCGCCCCACGAGTTCACGTCGGCCACGCCGGGCACGGTGCGCAGCATCGGCTTGATGGTGTACTCCTGGAGGTTGCGCAGCTCCATGAGCGACAGGGGGCGCAGCGAGTCGGTCGCCTCGACCAGGTACTGGAACACCTCGCCCATCGGCGTCGCCGGTGGCCCAAGCTGCGGCTGGAGCCCGGCGGGGAGGCTCCCCAGCGCGTCCTGCATGCGCTGCGTGACCTGTGCGCGGGCGAAGTACATGTCGACGTCGTCTTCGTAGGAAACGGTGACGACGGAGATGCCGGCCTTGGAGATGGAGCGCACGCCGTGCGTGCGCGGGAGTCCCATCATCGCCGTCTCCATCGGGTAGCTCACCAGATTCTCGACCTCGTTCGGCGAGAGCCCCGGAGCGACGGTGATGACCTGCACCTGGTTCGGTGTCAGGTCGGGGAAAGCGTCGGTACTGATGTTCGAGAACGCCCACCCACCCGCGACGACGAGCAGGAGGGTGAGCGCGACCACGGCGATCCGGAAGCGGAGCGCGAGCGCGACGAGTCGTTCGATCATGGCCGCGTCACTCCTTCGCCATCTTGCCGCGTGAGAACTCCGACTTCACGGCAAACGCGCCGTCGGTGACGACGGTTTCGCCCGCGGTGACCCCGGCGAGCAGCTGCGCCCGCCCGGCGGCGGTGCCGCCGAGCGTCACGTTGCGCCTCTCGAACCGCGCGCCTCCCTTCCCGTCCGGCGTCGCGACGAAAACGACCGGCCGCCCGTCGAGCATCTGGACGGCGCCCTCGGGGACGCTCACCGCCGCCTGGGCGGCGGCGGCCTCGATCCAGACGGTCGCGAACATCGCCGGGCGCAGGCGTCCCGCGGGGTTGGCGACGAGCGCGCGCACCGGCACCGTGCGCGTGGAAGGATCGAGCGCACCGCCGACGCTCGAAACGCGGGCCTCGAAGGTGTCGCTCGGGAAGGCGGGCACGTTGAAGCGCACCCGCGATCCGGTGGTGAGCGTAGACGCTGCCCGGTCGGACACGCTCAGCTCGAGCCATAGCGTGCGCGGATCGGAGACGGTCACGAGCGACGCCCCCGCTTCGGCTACCGAGCCCGGCACCGCCTCTCGCGAAAGGACGATGCCGGTGACGGGCGAAGTGATCACCATGGCGCCCGTCGAAGAGGCAACGCCCAGCTGGGCCATCCCGGCACGGGCGCGCTGAACCTCCGCCTCCGCCTGCGCGAGCGACGATCGTGCGAGCTCGTCGTCGGCCTGTGCGCGCTCGAGCTCCTGCCGCGAGATCGCCTTCGCCGCCAGCAGCCGCTCTGCCCGTTCGCGTGCCGTTCGCGCGTACGTTGCCGCCGCGCGGCGCGACGCCAGCTCCGCCGTCGCCTTCGCGAAATCGGCGCGCGCGGTGCTCGCCTCCTGGCTTTGCAGCGTGACGAGCACCTGGCCGGCGTTCACCCGCTGCCCGGGCTGAACGGCGACACTCAGCACCCGGCCCCGCGCAGGCGCGCCGAGTCGCGCGGTTCGGTCCTCATTGGGCACGAGCTGGCCCGGTACCTCCAGCGTCGCGGCGGCGTTCCCGCCGACGGCCGGCGCCCATCGCACCCCTCCGTGCTGCACCTGCGCCGGCGTGAAGGCGACGACATCCGGCGCCGTGGTCGCGACGGCACCATCCGTCGAGCCCTCGTCCGCCGTGCGACCGCATGCGCCGAGCAGCGCGAGCACCGGCAGCAGCATCGGCAGTACCGCGACGCGGGCGGCACGTCGCGGCACGGGCAACATCGGGATCGGACGAGGACTCACGGGCGGCCTCCATCGCGGGCGGATGGCCGCGAGCCGGTGGAAGGGTCGAGGAACATGGTCGTGTTGGGGGAGGAGCCGGCCGACAGCTCGCTGCCAGAGATGATGTCGAGCTCGAGGCGGGTTTCGCGCTCGGCAATGACCGAGCGGTAGACGGTGAGCCGCACGTCGCCGAGTGTACGCGAGACGTCGAGTACCTGGAGCAGGCTGGCAGCCCCCTCGCGGTAGGCGACAAGAGTGATGCGGCGCGACTCCTCCGCCCGCGCCAGGAGCGAGTCAGCGAATCGGCCGCGCCGCTCGGCGAGGAGCCGTGCCGCCTCGTGCGCGGCAGCCACCTCGGCGAACACCAGCCGTTCACGCCAGGCGAGTTCCTGCTGCGCCGCCGTCACCTCGGCGGTGGCGCGCTGCACCTCGCCGCGGTTCTGGTCGAAGATCGGCAGCGGCACGGTGAGCCCGGCGATCAGCGTGTTCACCTCGCCGATGCGCTTCGCCCCGAACGTCGCCCCGACCTGCCGGACGCTCAGCGACCGCTGGTAGCTCACCTGCGCGCGCGCCGCGTCGACGCGAGCGCGCGCGGCGAGAAGATCGGGACGTGATGCACGCGCGCGCGCGAGGTACACCGCGCGCGGCGCGAGCTCGATCGGCGCGCCGGTGATCCCGGACGCCGGTCCGGTCGCCTCCACGACCACACGGACCGGGACGGCTTCGGGTGCGTCTCCCGACGTCATGACTGTCGCGGGGCCGAGATACGGCGCAAGCTCGCCGCGCGCCCGCGCGAGCTCGGCCGCCTCGAGCGCCAGCTCCGCCTCGGCACGGTCCAGCTCCACCTGGACGCGGATCAGGTCTCCCTCCGAAGTCACGCCTTCCTTCACGCGAGTCTGCGTGTACGTGAGCAGCTCGGCGAGGCGGTCGCGCACGTCCGTCGAGCCACTCACCGCGGCCTGGGCGAGCGCCACGCGGTAGAAGGCGCGGGCGGCGCTCAGGCTCACGGCGCGCCGCGCGAGGTCGAGCTCGGCCCGGGCCGCGCGCACGTCGGCATCCACGGCGCGCACGCGCGGCCAGCGCTGGAAGAGGGGTTCGAGCGGCAGGGTCGCGAAGGTGGACACCTCGCGATCGACGCCCGCGAGCGTGCGTCCCGGCCATGGGGCGTTCTCGACCTGGTAGGTGACCGTGGGGTTCGCCAGCAAGCGAGCCGTCAGACGCGCAGCCTCGGCGCTGCGGACGCGCGCGCGCGCAGCGTCGACCAGCGGATGTTGCGCGATGGCGCGACCGAGGACGTCGGAGAGCGTCAGCGGCGGCGGCGCGCCCGGCGCAGCATCCTGTGCGAAGGCCCTCGACGCGCCGGCGAGCGCGAAGCAGAGCGCAGCGCCGAGGGGACGGAGTGAATGCATGATGTGTTTCCGTGTGTTCGCAGGCGACCGTCGGGCGCGGTGCCCGCCGGGCGAAGGCGATCGTGACGATGTGATGGAGCTCTGCGGTTCCGCGGAGAGCGCGCTATCGCGGCACGAGGATGGTGGCCGGGAAGAGCGCAGCCGCAACCGGGCAATCCGTCAGGCCGAAGGCCGGCCGGAGTTCGCGCGACTCAGCCGAGCGGTGGCGCTCGAGACTGGTCCGGCGGGGAGCCCCGCTCCTGTGGCGGGTAGCCGGGCCCCGGCGGGATCCCGGGGCGCAAGGCGCGGACAGCCCAGCGGACGGGGGAGGCCACCGGCGGCGCAGCGAGTACGGCGACCGGGAGATGGGCGACCGCGCTTCGCTCCGCGTGGAGGTACACGTGCTCCCCGTCGGGCGGGCTGTCCGCGCTGACGCCCACCGCCCCGAGCGCGGCGGGCGCACGAGGCACCGGATGTCCGAGGCCGTGGGCCTCCTGCTCGTGTGCGTGTGCCAGCCCGTGCGCAACCGCCGCCATCGGGCTCGACAAGCCGGTGACGAGCGCGAGCAGGGCAGCGCATAGATGCAGAGCGGATCGGCAGCGCATGAGCCGTGCAAGCTAACAGGCGACGCGCCATGGCACCATGCGACTCTTCGCGTCCGGCATTCGCGCCGGTGGTGGGTGCCCGCGCATCGCCGGGGCCATCCAATGATCGGGCGGTTGGGCTCGGGCCCGCGTGGGTTCCCCCGGGTCCTGTCCTGGGTTGCCTGGCGGAGCTATACCGACGGTCCCTTGAAGGTGAGAAGGCGAAGCGCGTTCGCGATCACGACCAGGGTGCTCCCCTCGTGCACGATCACGGCGGAGCCGATCCTGGCGAACCCCGCAACCGTCGCGATGGAGAGCACGCAAATGACGCCAAGGGAGATGTACAGGTTCTGCCGGATCACCGACCGGGCCTGGCGGCTCAGTGCTATCACGAACGGGAGCCGTCCAAGATCGTCGCCCATCAGCGCGACATCCGCGGTCTCGAGCGCCGCTGCGGTACCCATCCCACCCATGGCGATGCCGACGGCGGCGTGAGCGAGCGCGGGAGCGTCGTTCACTCCGTCGCCGACCATCGCGACTCGTCCCTTCCGTCCCAGCTCCTGGATCGCCGCCACCTTGTCCTCCGGGAGCAGCCCGGCACGAACCTCATCGACCCCCACTGCCTTTCCAACCGCCTCCCCGACGCTGCGATTGTCGCCGGTGAGCATGACGATCCACTTCACCCCGGCCGCGCGGAGCTTGTCGAGCGTTTCGCGCACCTTCTCCCGAGGCTGGTCGGCAATTCCAATCACGCCGAGCCATCCCTCATCGGAGCCAGGGGCCGCGCTGCCTCGTCCTGCACCGGACTGCATCGTGCTGCGGACGATCATCGTCGATCGGCCAGACGTTTCGAGGCGTGCGACCGAATCGCGGATCGAAGCGGCGACGACTACCTGGGCATCCTCGAACATGAGCAAGCGGCCGACTTCGATCCGTTGCGTGCCGAGGTTGCCCCTGACGCCCCGAGCCGTGACTGCCTCCACGTCGGTTGCATCCGGCAGCCGGATCGACCGCGCTGCCGCCGCACGAACGATCGCCTGGGCGAGCGGATGCTGCGAGCGACGCTCCACGGCCCCGGCAGCCTCGATGACGTCTCGTTCGCTCCTTCCTTCGCCTGGCAGCACGTCCGTCACCTCCGGCTCCCCTTTCGTGATGGTGCCGGTCTTGTCGAGCGCGAGGACACGGATCGACCCGAGGATCTCGAGATATGCGCCGCCCTTGATGAGCACACCGTTGCGCGCGGCCTGTGCGATCCCGGCGAGCACCGCGGCCGGAGTCCCGAGCGCGAGCGCGCAGGGCGACGCCGCAACGAGGAGCGCCATGGCGCGGTAGACGCTCACGCCCCACGGCCAGATCCCGAGCAACGGCGGGACGACCATCAGCAGAACGTCAGCGACGAGTACCGCGGGAACGAAGATTCGCTCGAAGCGATCGGTGAACTGCTGGGTAGGCGCCTTCTGCGTGGACGCCTCGGCCACGAGCTTGACGACGCGATCGAGGGTGCGGTCGCCTACGCTGCCAGTCACCTGAACGACGAGGGCCCCGTCGCCGTTGACGGAGCCCGCGAAGACCTGCGACCCGGCGACCTTCTCGACCGGAACGCTCTCGCCCGTGATCGGAGCCTGGTTCACGCTCGACCGGCCCTCGGCGACGGTACCGTCGACCGCGATACGTTCGGCCGGCTTCACGACGACATGGTCCCCCGCCTGCACCTCCTCGATCGGGACGACGCGCTCGGCCCCATCCCGGAGGACAGTCGCGCGTGTCGGCGCGAGCTCGGACAGCGCCTTGATCGCGTTGCGCGCGCGGCCGAGCGCGTAGTGCTCGAGCGCGTGACCAAGGCTGAACAGGAACAGGAGCAATGCTCCTTCGAACCACTCGCCGAGGATGGCCGCGCCAACGGCGGCCACGACCATGAGGAAGTCGATGTTGAACTGAAAATGGCCGCGGCGAAGATCCTTCAGGAGGTGACCGATGTTGTCGCGCGCGCCAAAGAGATACGCGACGCTGTAAAGCGCGATCGCCGCGGGGGTGTCGGGTCGAGCCACCACTCGCCCGACGAGCACGCAGAGGCCGGCGATGAGGCTCCACGCGAGCTCGCGATTCCGGTGGTACCACCCGGGAGACTCCGCTGCCGCCGCTGCCGCCGGTGCGGGCGGCGCCTCCGCGGGCGCGGCGGTGCTGACGACCTTCCCCGCGGTTCGGCGCCCGTCGTGCGCGCCCCGCAGGTGATCTTCGATCCGCTCCGCGCCTCTCGCGACGTGGCTGCGGCCAGTGCGTGCGCGGTCGTCCTCGACAACGGTGGCGCCTGCCGCCTGGAGGCGCCTCGCGATGTCCTCGTACGCGATCAACCTGCGGTCATACTCCACCCGTGCTATCTGCCCGGCGAAGTTGACCGACGCCGCCGTGACGCCGCGCAGCGTGCGCAGCGCGACTTCGAGGCGTCGGCCGTCGTCTTCGCTCCCCACCATGCGGAACTCGATCACGACGTGCGCGAAGTCTTCCCCGACCTGGACCCCCGCCGCCGTCGCGAGCTCGACGACCTGCCCGAGCGTTAGGCGTTCCGGGTCGTAGTGCAGGCAGAGCTGCGGCTCGTCGCTGGCGGCGTGAGCTCCGGTGGCGGTCGCGTGCGCCGGATCAGCCGGCGGCGCTCCCGGACGGAGCACGTGGACGCTCTCGACCCCGTCGCGCCGCTCGAGCAGCGAGGTCAGTCGCGCGACACACTCGTCCTGCACGTCGTGGACGCCGGGAAGGATCAGTGGAATATCGAGCCGGATGAGCTCACTCATTGCCGCCTCCGATGGCCGCGCCATCCGTCTCGAACGTTCTGATTCGCACCGCCTGCGAGAACGGCCACACGAATACCTTGCCGTCGCCGCGATTGCCGGTGTGCGCCGTACGAACGATCGTGTCGACGACGCGCAGACGCTGTTCGCGGCCGCGCACCGCCACCTCCAGCTTCACCTTTTCGGTATAGTCGGCCAGCCCCGAATCCATGCTGCGCCGGGGCGCGCCGGCGACCTCCGCCCGCCCCGACGGGACTTTCGCACGGCCGAATCCCTGGCATTTGGTCACCGTCATCCCACCGAATTCCGGAATTCCCTCGAGCGCCAACATGACCGCGTCGAGCTTGAACGGCTGGATGACAGCGACCACCATCCAGAGCTCGTCACCATCGCCTGCCGCCGATCCTTCCATTTCATTGATGGGCATGGGTCAGTACTCCACTTTTGCGCCCTCGAACCACCCGTAGAGGGTGGGGAGGAGCAGCAGGGTGAGCGCGGTGGACGTGATCAGTCCGCCGACGACTACTGCAGCCAGGGGGCGTTGCACCTCCGAGCCGGCTCCGCTGGAGAACAGCAGCGGAAGCAGGCCGAGGATGGCCACCGTGGCCGTCATGAGGACCGGGCGAAGCCGCATCACGGTTCCCTCGTAGACGGCGTCGGTGACCGACTTGCCCTCCTGTCGGAGGGAGTTGATGTAACTCACCAGCACGACTCCGTTGAGCACAGCCACGCCGAAGAGCGCGATGAAGCCGACCGAAGCCGGTACCGACAGATACTGCCGGGAGATCAGGAGCCCGAGGATCCCGCCGATGAGCGCGAAGGGGACGTTCAGGATGATCAGCGCCGCCTGCTTCAGCGAGCCGAAGCTGGAGAAGAGGAGCAGGTAGATCAGCACGATCGTGATCGGGACGATGATCATCAGCCGTCTCATCGCGCGCTGCTGGTTCTCGAACTGGCCTCCCCATGTCACGAAGTAGCCGGGCGGCAGCTTCACCTTCTCCGCCACCTGGCGTTGCGCCTCGGCGACGAAGCCGCCGAGGTCGCGGCCCCGGACGTTGAGCTGGATCACGATGCGCCTCTGGCCGTTGTCGTGGCTGATCTGCTTGGGGCCGACGACGGTCCGGATCTCGGACAGCTGCGACAACGGCACGCGAATACCGCTCTGCGGCGTCGGCACGAGCAGGCCGCCGATCGCGTCCGCGTCGCGCCGAAATGCCTCCTGAAGACGCACGGTGATGTCGAACCTGCGGATCCCCTCGAAGACCTGTCCCGCCGGTTCCCCGCCGATCGCGGTTTCGATCGTCTGCTGCACGTCCTCGACGTTGATGCCGTAACGGGCAATCGCGTTGCGGTCGATCCTGATCTGCAGCTGCGGCTGTCCGGTCACCTGCTCCGCCTGCACGTCGGTCGCACCGCGAATCCCGAGGACGGTCCTCCGGATCTCGTCCGCCTTCGCCACGAGCTGGTCGAGGTCATCGCCGAAAAGCTGGATCGCGAGCTGCGCTTTCACGCCGCTGAGCAACTCGTCGACACGGTTGGCGATCGGTTGTGAGAAGTTCAACGCGACCCCGGGAAACGCACCGAGCTTCTCCTCGAGCGCCTCCACCAGCGCTGCCTTGTCACGCCCGGTCTTCCATTCCTTCTCGGGCCTCAGCGTGACGATCGCCTCGATGTTGTTCACCGGCTCCGGGTCACCCCCGGCCTCGGCACGACCGATCTTCGAGACGACCGCATCGACTTCGGGGAAGCTCTTCGCCATCCGCTCGAGCTCCGTCGCCGTTCGGATGGCCTCGTTCAGGCCGGCCGACGGCGCGAGGGTGGCGCGGTAGAGGATCGAGCCCTCCTCGAGCACGGGAACGAACTCGCTCCCGAGAAAGGGTACGATCGCGAGGCTCGCCGCGAGCGCCACCACGGCGGCGATGAGCGTCGTGCGGCGGTTGGCAATCGACCACCGCAATGCCGGCAGGTATGGCTTCTTCACCTGCCGCATGACCCAGTTGTCGTCTTCACTCCCGCCCTTCAGGAAGAACGAGCACAGTACCGGGATCACTGTGAGCGAGAAGATCAGAGACCCGACCATCGCGAACGAGATCGCGAATGCCATCGGGCGGAACATCTTTCCCTCGACGCCCTGGAGCGTGAAGAGCGGCAGGAACACGAGGATGATGATGGCGATCGCGAATACGATCGGCCGGCCCACCTCACGCGCCGACCGCAGGATGAGATGGCGCCTCGATTCGTGATAGCCGCTCTCCTCCGCGGCGGTAGTGTCGTTCCCGGGTCCGGTGGCCGTCTGTCCCGCGGGCCCGTGCTCCGCGGCATGCTTCGCCTCCGAGAGATGTCGATAGACGTTCTCGACCATCACTACGCCGCCGTCCACCATCATCCCGATGCCGATGGCCAGCCCGCCGAGGCTCATCAGGTTCGCGCTGAGCCCGAAGTACTGCATCAGCAGGAACGCGAGGAACAGTGACAGGGGAAGCATCGTGGTCACGATGAGCGCGCTCCGTACGTCACCCAGGAAGAGGAACAGGACGACGACGATCAGCACCGCTCCCTCGAGCAGCGCATCCTTCACCGTGCCGACCGCGCGTTCGACCAGCTCCGACTGGTCGTAGTAGGGGACGACTTTCACCCCCGGCGGCAGCGACTTGTTGACATCGACGACCCTGGCCTTCACCCCCTTGATGACCTGCGAGGTATTCTCGTAGATGCGCTTGAGCACGATCCCGCTCACTGCCTCGCCTTCCCCGTTCATGGTCACCGCCCCGCGCCGCACCTCCGGCCCCAGCGCCACCTCTGCGACGTTGCGTACGTACACGGGGGTGCCTCCGCGGTCGGCCACGATCACATTCGCGAGGTCGCCGACGCTCTCGGCGAGGCCGAGGCCGCGGATCAGGTACTCTTCCGGCCCGCGCTCGATGTAGCCGCCGCCGACGTTGCGGTTGTTCGCCCCGATCGCCTCGCGCACCTGGGCCAGCGTGACCCTGTACTGGAGGAGCGAGCGCGGATCGACGCGCACCTGGTACTGCTTGACCTCGCCCCCGAACGAGAGCACGTCGGTCACGCCGGGAACCGTGCGCAGGTTGTACTTGACGATCCAGTCCTGGAGCGTGCGGAGCTCCATCGCGTCGCGCGCGGCGGCGCTGTCGGCGCGCAGCACGTACTGGTAGACCTGCCCCAGGCCAGTGGTGATCGCGCCGAGTCTCGGCTCGCCGAGCCCCGGCGGGATCTGCTCGCGGGCATCCTGGAGCTTCTCCAGCGTGAGCTGGCGCGCGAAGTAAATGTTGACGTCGTCCTGAAAGTAGACGGAGACCTGGCTGATGCCGAACGCCGAGAGAGACTTCACCTGCACCACTCCCGGCATCCCATTCATCGCCACCTCCACCGGGTAGGTGATGAGCTTCTCGACTTCCTCAGGAGCAAGCCCGGGAGCCTCGGTGACGACCTGCACGAGCGTGGGTGAAACGTCCGGGAATGCGTCGATCGGCAGCTTCGTCAGCGAGAACAAACCGCCGCCTATCACGCCGAGCGCGAGGAGCACAACGAGCAGCCGATTCTTCAGCGAAGCCGCGAGAATGCGATCGATCATCGTCAATCTCCTTCGCTGAAGCTCGCCTTCGTCAGCTCCGACTTGAGCTGGAAGGCGCCGCGGGTGACGACCCGTTCCCCGGTGCGGAGCCCGCCCGTGACAACCACTGTCCCACTCCCCGCTCGCGAGCCGATCGTGACCGCACGGACGGCGTACGAGCCGGGCGTCGAGCCCGCGATGAAGACGACCGGGCGCCCGTTCACCTCCTGGACCGCGAGTTCCGGAAGGACGTAGCTCGCCGTTGCCGAACCCCCCGCCGCGTCCGCGGTCTGAATGCGCACCTGCGCGAACATGCCCGGCCGGAGCTTGAGCGCCGAGTTGCCGACGGCGACCCGCACCTTGAAGGTGTGGCTTGCGGGATCGATCACGCCGCCCGCGTAGGTGACGCGGCCGGTAAAGGACTCATTGGGCAGCGCCGTCGGGAGCACCGTCGCCGTTGCACCGGTGCGAATGCGCGGGAGATCGGCCTCGTAGACGTCGACCGTGATCCACACCTGCGCGAGATCGGCAACGGTGAAGACGTCCGTCGCCGGCCCGACGAGCTGTCCCGGGCTCGCGTTGCGTTCGACGACGGTCCCGCTCACCGGCGTCACCAGGCCGAACGCCGCGCCTGTGCCGGCTGTCGCGCCGATCGCCCGCAGCCTCGACAGCGCACTGCTGTAGTCGGACTCCACCGAACGGAACTCCGCCTCCGCCTGCAGGAGCTCCTTCTGCGCGGTTATCGACTGCTCGAACAGCCGCTTCTCACGCTCGTAGTTGCGCCGCGCCGCATCGAGGTTCACGCGCGCGCGCTCGAGCTCCCCGCGAATCTGCGCGACCTCGGGGCTCTCGACGACAGCGAGCGTGGTACCGGCTGCAACGGTCTGTCCCAGATCCGCGCGGACCGAGGTGATCCGCCCCTCCACGCGCGATGCGATGACGGAGACGCGGTTCGCATCGTACGTAATGGTTCCGTTCACCGTGAGCACGCCGCCCGCGCTCGATGACACGACCATCGTCTCGATCCCGGCCATGCGCTGCGCAGCGGTGTCGAGGCGGACGATGCTGTCCGCCACGGTGGCTGCGCCGGCATCCGCTGGCGCGGGGGTCTCCGGCTCGGCCGCCTTCCGCCGGGTGAGCCCCCACGCGGCGGCAATCAGGATCACCACGCCGATGGCCAGCACGGGCCATCGTCGCCGCGCGCCAGCGGCCCATCCGTGAGTGACCGATTCCTGCGCTGCGTCTTGTCTGTCCATGAAATCGAAGCCTCGGTCGAGCGCGCCGCGCTGGGCGGCCCGCGTCTGCTATGGAGTGGTGCCGCGTGACCGCGGCGTGAGGTTTTCACCGGTGGATTCCGCGAGAGTCGCGAGCGCTTCCCGCTCCGCGAGCCACGCAGCCCAGTATTCGAGCTCGGCATCGCTGGCCTGATTGCGAATGAGCAGGAGCTCTGGCAAGCCGACCTTTCCTTCGCGGAAGGCGATCTCGACGAGCTGCCGGTTCTGTCTCGCGGGTGCGAGCACCGTCGACTCGAGCGTCTGCACTTCGGAGGCGGCAGACTCATAGGCCTGCACCGCGGTCGCGACCTCGCTCCGGACGCGCGCAACAAGTGCGACTCGCGCCAGCTCCGCCTGTCGGGCAGCGGCGCGCCGTGCCTGCACCGCTCCCTGGTTCCGGTTGAGGAACGGCAGGGTGAGCCCGATGCCCGGGCGGACGACCCGGCCTCCCCCAGCCGCGCGCGGTTCGACCGCGGCGCGGGCGATCAGGTTCGGCAATGCCTCGCGCCGCGCGACCGCCACGCTCGCCTGCGCCTGAGCCACCGCGGCCTGCCCGGCAGCGAGGTCCGGCCGCCGTGCGAGCGCCAGTGCCGTGAGACTGTCGATGTCGAGCGTAGCGATCCCGGGCCCGGTAACCGGCGCAACGTCACCGGCGCGCCCGGTGTCGAGCGGCGCGGCGCGTGACGAGAGCGTATCGATCTCGGCGACGATGGGCCTCCCCGGCGGGAGTCCGAGCGCTCGCGAGAGCTCGATGCTGAGCTGCTCCTGTTCCCGTCGTGCGGCAAGCGACCGGGCACGCGAGCGCCCGAGCTCGACGATCGCGAGGTTGAGCTCGAGGCGGCTGATCTCGCCAGCACCGAGCTGGCGCTGGGCGATGTCTTGCAGCCGCTCGTTGAGGGCCAGCACCTCCTCGGCGAGTGCCCTGCGCCGCGCCGCCGAAGCCAGGCGATAGAAGGAGCGGTCAACCTCGCCGACGGTCAGGCGAGTAGCGTTGGCGACCGTCGCCGCCGCTCGCGCGACCCCGGCGCGACCGGCGCGCACGCGCGCACGC
>OEPS010000266.1_pt1 | contig 19326 bp, 20 predicted proteins | sample 1539411 | NCBI WGS metagenome assembly OEPS01 (sample SAMN02671747, study PRJEB22543) | soil metagenome | biome: bacteria | place: China:Hunan Province, Lengshuijiang City | collected 2012-10-15 | depth 0.08m m
AACCAGCCACCAGATGTGCCAGATGAAGGCGAAACCGAATACGGTAAGCAACGCACCCATGAACACACCGGTGGAGGTGTTGTTCGGCATGTGAATCGCTTCGTACTTGGCTGGAACCTTGTAAGCCTTGCCGGCTTGCTTGGTTTCGTGCCAGGCGTCCAGATCGACGTTCTCAGGCATGGTGGCGAAGTTGTAGAACGGAGGTGGCGACGAAGTCGACCATTCCAGGGTACGGCCGCCCCATGGGTCGCCGGTCACGTCCAGGTTCTGGTTGCGGTCGCGAACCGATACGTACAGCTGGATCAGCTGGCAGGCGATACCGAACAGGATCAGCACGGCGCCGACAACGGCTACGTACAGGTAGGGTTCCCACAGTGGGTTGTCGGAGTGGTTCAGACGACGGGTCATACCCATGAAGCCCAGTGCGTACAGTGGCATGAAGGCCACGTAGAAACCGGAGATCCAGAACCAGAAGGCAGCTTTGCCCCACTTCTCGTTCAGGGTGAAACCGAAGGCTTTCGGGAACCAGAAGGCGAAGCCGGCAATGTAGCCGAACACCGCACCACCAATGATCACGTTGTGGAAGTGAGCAATTACGAACAGGCTGTTGTGCAGAACGAAGTCAGCACCTGGAACAGCCAGCAGTACGCCGGTCATACCACCAATGGAGAAGGTGATCATGAAGCCCAGGGTCCACAACACTGGCGCGGTGAAGCGCAGACGGCCCTGGTAGATCGTGAACAGCCAGTTGAACAGCTTCACCCCGGTCGGAATCGAGATCAGCATGGTCGCCAGGCCGAAGAAGGTGTTGACGCTGGCGCCCGAACCCATGGTGAAGAAGTGGTGCAGCCATACCGCAAAGCCCAGTACCGCGATCGCGCCGGAAGCGTAGATCATCGACTTGTGGCCGAACAGGCGTTTGCCAGCGAAGGTCGAGGTGACTTCCGAGAACACACCGAAGGCCGGCAGGATCAGGATGTAAACCTCAGGGTGACCCCAAGCCCAGAACAGGTTGACGTACATCATCGGATTGCCACCAAGTTCATTGGTGAAAATGTGGAAATCCATGTAACGGTCAAGCGTCAGCAGTGCCAGGGCAGCAGTCAGGATCGGGAACGAAGCAACGATCAGGACGTTGGCCCAGGTGCAGGTCCAGGTGAAGATCGGCATGTCCATCAGCTTCATGCCAGGCGCGCGCATTTTCAGCACGGTGGCGAGGAAGTTGACACCCGTTAGCGTCGTACCTAGACCCGATAGCTGTAGCGCCCAGATGTAGTAGTCGACACCCACGCCAGGACTGTACTGGATACCCGCCAGCGGTGGATAAGCTACCCAGCCGGTCTTGGCGAATTCACCGACACCCAGGGAGACGTTGACCAGCACGACGCCGGACACCAGCAGCCAGAAGCTCAGGGAGTTCAGGAACGGGAAAGCAACGTCACGCGCACCGATCTGCAGAGGCAGGGCCAGGTTCATCAGGCCGGTGAAGAATGGCATTGCCATGAAGATGATCATGATCACACCGTGAGCGGTGAAGATCTGGTCATAGTGTTCGGGAGGCAGGTAGCCCTCGGAGCCGCCGGTGGCCATGGCCAACTGCGTGCGCATCATGATGGCGTCGGCAAAGCCGCGCAGCAGCATGATCATCGCGACGATGATGTACATCACCCCGATTTTCTTGTGGTCGACCGAGGTCAGCCACTCGGACCACAGGTAGGTCCACTTTTTGAAATAGGTGATTGCACCCACCAACGCGAGACCGCCGAGCGCGATCATGGCGAGTGTCACCATGACTATCGGCTCGTGATACGGAATCGCATCCAGACTTAGTTTACCGAACATCTCTTACTCCTCTGCCCCAGCAGCTGAATGCATACTCACGTCCATCCCTTCGGTACCGGCCGCTTCTTTGCTCTGCTCTTTTTCGTGGACCGGCCGACCGCGGTTCATGCCTTCGTACTTGTCGACGATGGACTGGAACTGCTCAGGCGAGGCCACGCTGTACAGCGCGACTGGATTGTTTTCGCTAGTTTTGGCCAATGCCGCATATTCAGCCGCATCCAGCTGTTTAGGCGATTGCTTGACTTCGTTCACCCATGCCTCGAAATCGGCCTGGGAAGTGGCAGTTGCCTTGAACTTCATACCGGTGAAGCCGGCACCGCTGTAGTTCGCGGAGATACCGTCGAACTCGCCATTTTCGTTGGCGATCAGGTGCAGCTTGGTGGTCATGCCAGCCATTGCGTAGATCTGGCCACCCAGGCCCGGAATGAAGAACGAGTTCATCACCGAGTCGGAGGTCACGCGGAAGTTGACCGGGGTGTTGGCCGGGAAGACGATCTTGTTGACCGTGGCAATGCCTTGTTCCGGGTAGATGAACAGCCATTTCCAGTCCAGGGCGACCACGTCGATCTGCACCGGCTTCACATCGGAAACCAGCGGACGATACGGGTCCAGCTCGTGGGTGGTCTTGTAGGTCACATAGCCCAGGGCAATGATGATCAGAACCGGGATGGTCCACACCGCCACTTCGATCTTGGTCGAGTGCGACCAGTCAGGAGTGTAGGTGGCTGCCTTGTTGGAAGCGCGATACTTCCAGGCGAACGCGATGGTCATGAAAATGACGGGAATCACCACCAGCAACATCAAGCCGGTAGCGATGAGGATAAGGTTCTTTTGCTCAATGCCGACCTGGCCCTTCGGGTCGAGCAGGGTCCAGTTGCACCCACTGAGTAAAAGCATGCCTAAAAAGGGCAGAATGCCAAACAGTCTGGGGTAACGCTTTTTACTCATCTCACGACCTCTAGAGCAGCTTGCTTCAATGCAATTTGTGTTTTGGTCGCCAACACTTCGTCCTGCCAAGCGTCAGCATTTATGGGATCGAATACGGTCATACCTTGAGGCCAGCTGCGGCGGCTCGGCATAAACCGGGTATTACGGTGTTTATTGTTTTGACTTCGTAGGCAACAGGCCTGTGTTCAGACCAATTCCATTTGGTGCGGGAAATCACGGAGGGGGGTCAGCCCGGCATCGCCGCAGGCGATGCTCGTCAGAGTCAGCAAAAAGAGCCCTGGAGCTCCTTTAATCCTGCGACTCGCAAGCGGTGCCGAACGGAAATTGGGGGCGATTGTAGATAGGTCGTCATTCAATGACTATGACTAATTGAGCAACAGTCTTTTACAGAATTGACAATAATCAAGCCTGAAAAATCAGTTTCGCGACAGTTTGTCGCACCCCGTCCAATACCCCTGAAGCCTTTGTATTACAAGGCCTCAGGCTTGATTTAGATCAACTCAAGTGCGACATCGCAGGAAAGATCCATTGCACAACAGACTTGCATCAACACATGACTTTTGTCTAAGGCTTGCGACGGTTGCGGTAGATGCCCAAAGGCACCAGCACGGCGGTCAGAATAAAGGCCAGCAGCGCCCATTGCGCCAGCGACAGACCCAACACTGGCGGATAGGGTGTGGAGCAGAATCCGTCGACCTGGAACACCAGTGGCAGCACCGAGGCCAACGGCAAGCCGTCGACGATCGGTTGCAAGGTGTCGATGCCACAGCTGACTGCCGGGTTGGCGAGGATATACACATGGTTGCTGGCGGCGGCAATACCGCCGATGGCACTGAGCACCACCAGGCCTTCAAGGAAGGTCAGGCTGCGCACGCCTGGCATGGCCGCACCAATAAAGGCAAACACGGCAATCAGCAGCAGCGCATAGCGTTGCAGGATACACAGTGGGCAAGGCGCCTCGCCGAGCACTATCTGCATATACAAGGCGCCGCCGATCAAGGCCAGGCAGATCACCCCCAGCAGTACCAGAAAGCGCCGTTCCCGGTTCAGGCGCGATGTTTGCTCGTTCATTGCATATCCTTGGTTGACTGAATGGCTCGACTGCCTCGTCAGAATTCTACACGCTCAAGAAGACCTTTAAGAACGGTAAAAGTGCCGCGCCAGGCCGGTTGAGGCTGGCAGGAGCGGCGCTGCAAAGCAGAATGCTGAATTGCCACTATCTTAGTCGTGTGGATTACCCTATCATTAACACTGTACAAATAAACAGTGTCGAACACATCGATATTCAAAAGGCATGTGAGGTGATGAATGGCCGTCGAAGTGGTATACCGCAGCAGCCGCGATCTGGAGCGCTTGTTCATGGATAAAGCCGAAGCTGACCGTCACGACAAGATGCTCGAACTGGCCGAGCTGCTCGCCGAGGTCTTGAAAAAAGCCGTACCGTCGCTCAGCGAACAACAAGTCGAGGATGCTGGCATCTATATGGCCAAGAACCGCGACGTGTTTGCCAAGGCATTCAAGAGCCAGCCAGACGCGCTGTCCGAGCTGCTCGCCGACACGACTGCCGAGTAACCCTTGTCAGCTGTAGATCAACTTTTCGGCAAGCATCTGCGCTACTCGCGCAGGTGAGCGCTTTTCTGCCTGGGCGTGGGCAAACACTTCGGTCAGCCGCGAGGGAATGCGCGCCAGGTGCGCGGTGATGGTATGCAGGTCCTCGCCACTGTGCTTGAGCGCCACGTAGATCAAACCGCCGGCATTGATGACGTAGTCAGGCGCGTAGAGTATCCCGCGGTTCTCCAGTTGATCGGCTACCTGCAAGGTGGTCAGCTGATTGTTCGCCGCTCCCGCCACTGCGGCACAGCGCAATTGCATCACACTCTGGCCATTGAGCACCGGCCCGACGCCGCACGGCGCGAAGATGTCGCAGGGGGTGCTGATCAGCATCTCGTTGGCTACCGGGCGCGCATTGAACTGCTCGATGGCCAGTTGCACCCGCCCCGGGTCATGATCGCTGACCAGCAGTTCTGCGCCAGCGGCATGCAGTTGCTCGGCCAGTGCATAGCCGACATTACCCAAGCCCTGCACCGCCACCCGCAAGCCCTCCAGGTTGTCGCTGCCAAGACGTGCCATGGACGTGGCGCGAATACCGGCAAATACGCCCATGGCGGCATGCGGCGAGGGATCACCGGCCGCAGTGGTACTGGTGACATGCTGGGTGGTCTGGGCAATGCAGTCCATGTCGAGCGTCGAGGTGCCGCTGTCTACCGCGGTGATGAAGCGGCCTTGCAAGGTATCGACAAAACGGCCAAAGGCTTCGAACAACGCCGCACGGTTTTCGACATGGGGATTGCGAATGATCACGGCCTTGCCGCCACCCAGCGGCAAGCCCGCCAGCGCCGCCTTGTAACTCATGCCCTGGGCCAGGCGTATGGCATCAATCATGGCGCTGTCGTCGTCCGGGTAGGCCAGGTAGCGACATCCGCCCATGGCCGGGCCCAGGTGTTCGCTGTGAATGGCGACCACGGCTTTCAGGCCGGTTGCCGGGTCGACGCACAGGTGCAGCGATTGCGTGCGGGTGCTTTGCATAAGCGCGAACATCAGCGGGCTCCTCAGTGAGGTGCTGATCCCAGTATAGGCTGCGCTTTGGCGCTTGATGACAACACCCGGACCACTGGACGAAAGGCTTTTGCAGCGCTACATAATAAGCTTGAGCGGAGATTTTCATGACCCCACGCCAAGCCTGCCTCGCCTGCCTGGAACGTGATCCGGTTGCCTTGCTGGAGGCGGCGCTGTGGGTCGCAGCCGAACACGACAACAGCGTCCGGCCGCTGGAGATCATGGCCCAGGTCAAGGTGCTGCAACAGGAAGTCAGCGCCGGCCTGCCCATGCTGCCACTCAGCGAACTGGCCCAACCGTTGTTGCGCCGGCTCAGTGCCCTGGGATTCCAGCAGGACGAATATCACCCATTGCGGCCGCAGGCGGCCCTGCTCGACAAAGTGCTGGAGCGGCGCCGCGGCCAGCCACTGACCCTGGCCCTGCTGACCCTGGAACTGGCGCATGGCTTGTCCATTCCACTGGAGGGGGTGAACTTTCCCGGCCATTTTCTCCTGCGCGTGCCCGGCGCCGATCATCTGCTCGACCCCTGCGGCGGCCGCAGGCTCTACCCTGCCGATTGCCGCGAACTGCTCGGCCGCCAGTTCGGACCGCAACTGCAACTGACTGCCGATCACCTGCTCGCCGCCAGTCCCAAGCAGATGCTCCAGCGCCTGTCGCGTAACCTGCGCCAACTGTACGCAACCCATGACGACGATCTGGAGGCGCTCAAGGATGCAGAACGGGTGTTGCAACTAGGCCCGGCCCTCGCCAGTGACTACATGGCGCGCGCCACCCTGTATCAACACCTGGAGTGCCCACAGGCCGAACGCTTCGACCTGGAGCACGCGTTGTTGCTCAGTGACGACCCGATCCAGCGTCTACGCCTGACCGAACGCCTGGGCCAGCTGCCACACGTATCGCCCTCTGTGCACTAACCCGCCCCTCAAGGCGTATCAGTCTGCCTGGCCGGATGAGCCTGGACAAAGGCCGAGTGCTCCTCGGCCAACGCGGCAACGCGACGGATACGCGGGAAATCACCGAGGTCGATGTGGAATCGTTCGGCCGCATACAGCTGCGGGATCAGGTAGACATCGGCCAGCCCCGGCTCATCGCCGAAGCAGAAGCCGTCGTCACCGATCAACTGTTCAACCGCTGCCAGCCCCTGGCTGATCCAGTGAGCGATCCACTGGTTGACCTGGGCATCATCATGACCGAGCCCACGCAGCTGATTGAGCACGCTGACGTTGTGCAACGGATGAATGTCGCAACCGATCAATGCCGCCACACCACGAACCTGCGCGCGCAGCACCCGGTCCTCCGGCAACAGCGCCGGTTGTGGATAAACCTCTTCCAGGTACTCGATGATCGCCGGAGACTGCACCAGCAACTCACCGGAATCGATCTTCAGGGCAGGTACCCGGCCCTGGGGATTGAGCGCGAGGAAATGCTCTTCACGCTGCTCGCCCTTGAGCAGATTGACCGGCACGTACTGGTACTCAAGCTGCTTGAGCGCCAGCGCAATCCTCACCCGGTAGGACGAGGTTGAACGGAAGTAGTTGAACAGTTCCATGGTCCTGTCCTCTCAATGCGCCGGCAGAATCTTGCCCCGGCACTCACCAAAGCCGATCGACGCCACACCGTCAGCAACGCAACGGGCGCGCAAAATGATCTCGTCACCGTCCTCAAGGAACTTGCGCACCTCACCCGAAGCCAGTTGCACCGGCTCTTTACCGCCCTGGGTGATCTCCAGCAGGCTGCCGAACTGGCCAGGCTGGGCGCCGGACAGCGTGCCTGAACCGAACAGATCGCCCGGCTGCAATTGGCAACCGTTGACGCTGTGATGGGCGACCATCTGCGCCACGGTCCAGTACATGCTTAAAGTATTGCTCAAGGTCAGACGGTGGGCCGGCAGGTTTTGCTCGCGCATGCGCTCGGTCAGCAACAGCACTTCCAGTTCGATATCGAAAGCGCCGCCAGCCTGGTCGCGCTTGTCCAGCAGGTACGACAGCGGCTGTGGGTCACCCTCGGGACGCGACGGCTGGGCGCAACGGAATGGTTCCAGCGCCTCGGCGGTCACCACCCACGGGGACACCGTCGAGATGAAGCTCTTGGACAGGAATGGGCCCAGCGGTTGGTATTCCCAGGCTTGAATGTCACGCGCGGACCAGTCGTTGAGCAAGCAGAAACCGGCGATGTGCTCCGCCGCTTCGGCGACCGGAATCGACTCGCCCATCTCGTTACCCTGACCGATCCAGATACCCAGTTCCAATTCGTAGTCCAGGCGTGCGCAAGGGCCGAAACTTGGCTCGCTCTGCCCGGCGGGCAGTGTTTGCCCCTTGGGCCGGCGAACATCGGTGCCAGACGGGCGAATGGTCGAGGCACGGCCGTGGTAACCGATCGGTACGTACTTGTAGTTGGGCAGCAGCGGGTTGTCCGGACGGAACAGCTTGCCAACGTTCTTGGCGTGCTCGATGCCCACATAGAAATCGGTGTAGTCGCCAATCTGTGCCGGCAGATGCAGTTGGCACTCGCCGCTGGCAAGCAGCAGCGGCTTGAGCGCGGCCTGATGCTCGCTGTGCTCGCCGAGCAATTCCAGCAGACGCTCACGCAGTGCCACGCGGGCCACGCGGCCCAGAGCGAAGAACGCGTTCAGGGCGCCACCACGGGTGGCCTCGACGGCGGCACGCGCCTGGCCGTCGAACAGACCGGCAGCCAGCACGCCTTCAAGGTCGAGAATTGCATCGCCAATGGCCACGCCACAGCGCTTGCCCTGATCCTTGTGGGTGAAGATCCCCAGCGGCAGGTTCTGCAGCGGAAAATCGCGATGCCCGTTGGCGTGTTCGACCCAACTGCGGGCAATAGCGGACTGATTCATGGGTTATCTCCGATTCGGGGTGAAGGTGCTCGGCAGCGAGGCCCAGCAACTATCGTAGTCGGCCTGCAGCTGCGGGCACTCAAGCGCATGGCGGCTCGGACGCAGCACCTGGCTGGTCTCGAACATGAAGGCCATGGTGTTGTCGATCTTGTTGGGCGCCAATTCGACGGCGATGGCCTTGGCGCAGGTTTCCGCATCCGGGCCATGGGCGCTCATGCAACTGTGCAGGGACGCGCCGCCGGGCAGGAAGCCTTCGGCCTTGGCATCGTATTCGCCCTTGATCAGCCCCATGAACTCGTTCATCAGGTTGCGGTGGAACCAAGGTGGACGGAAGGTGTTCTCGGCCACCATCCAGCGTGGCGGGAAGATCACGAAGTCGAGGTTGGCCATGCCCGGCACGCTGGTCGGTGAGGTGAGCACGGTGAAAATCGACGGGTCCGGGTGATCGAAGCTGACCGTACCGATGGTATTGAAGCGGCGCAGGTCATATTTGTACGGCACGTTGTTGCCATGCCAGGCGACCACATCCAGCGGCGAGTGATTGAGCTCGCAGCCCCACAGTTCACCGAGGAATTTCTGCACCAGCTGCACCGGGCCCTGATGCTCTTCATAGTGCGCCACAGGCGAGAGGAAGTCGCGCGGGTTGGCCAGGCCGTTGCTGCCGATCGGGCCCAGATCCGGAATACGCAACGGTGCACCATGGTTCTCGGCAAGGTAGCCACGAGCCTGGCTGTCGAGCAGTTCAACGCGGAACTTCAAGCCACGCGGCACCACGGCGATTTCCAGCGGTTCGACCACCAGCACACCCAGTTCGGTGACCAGGCGCAGGCGACCCAGCTCAGGTACCAGCAGCAGTTCACCATCGGCGTTGAAGAATACGCGCTCCATGGAGCGGTTCGCGCAGTAGGTATAGATGCTGATGCCGGCAGGTTTTTCGCTGCCGGAGTTGGCCGCCATGGCCACCCAGCCATCAATGAAATCGGTCGGCTCGCTGGGGATTGCCTGCGGGCTCCAGCGCAACCGGTTGGGCGTCACCGCGCCCAGCGGACCACCGGCCAACTGCCGTTCCAGACGCTCGAAGCGCGGATGCAGGGCCGACGGGCGAATGCGGTACAGCCAGGTGCGGCGCATCTCGCTGCGGGTCATGGTGAAGGCGGTGCCGGAGAACAGTTCGGCATACAGACCGTAAGGGGCCTTCTGCGGCGAGTTCTGCCCGACCGGCAGGGCGCCAGGCAAGGCTTCGCTAGCGAATTCGTTGCCGAAACCGCTCAAGTAATCGAGGACGGGGGTGCTGTCGAGGTTCATCGAGCCTCCGGGCCCAGTGCAGGCCGGTTGATAGCAGTTGGCTGCATGCCGTTCCCGGTTGCAACACCTCTGCGTTATTTTTATCGTAATTACATTACGCATAACGTAATTTGATTGACGAAGACCGTCAAGCTATAAAGACGCCCACCTGGACTACCCGGATCGAATGCACCATGGCCAAAGCCAGCTCCCCCGCCGAAAACACTGGCAAACAGAAGGTCCGCTCGGCTGAAGTCGGTACCGACATTCTCAAGGCCCTGGCCCAGCTGTCGCCTTCGACCTCGCTGTCGCGCCTGGCCGAGCATGTCGACATGCCTGCGAGCAAGGTCCACCGTTACTTGCAGGCATTGATTGCCAGCGGCTTTGCCGAACAGAATCCGGCCACCAACCACTATGGCCTGGGCCGTGAAGCCTTGCGCGTGGGGCTCGCTGCCCTGGGCGGAATGGACGTGCTGAAAGTCGCGGCCCTGCCATTGTCGCAACTACGCGACGCGCTCAACGAAAGCTGCTTCATTGCCGTGTGGGGTAACCAGGGAGCAACGGTGGTCAACATCGAGCCTGCCGTACGCGCCGTCACCGTCGTCACCCAGATCGGCTCGGTGCTGCCGCTGCTCAGCTCATCGACCGGGCTGGTATTCGGCGCTTACCTGCCGGCGCGCGAGACCGTTGAACTGCGTGACCAGGAACTGGCGGCTCTGGGTCACAGTGCCAGTGACTATGAAGCATTGTTTGCCGACATCCGCCAGCGTGGCCTGCACCATGTCCATGGCTTGCTGATGCCTGGCGTCGACGCACTCTCGGCACCGGTGTTCAACGCCTTTGGCCAGATTGTCGCGGTGTTGACGGTGGTTGGCCCGACCTCGATCTTCCATGCCGACGAACAAGGCCCGGCCGCACAGCAACTGCTGGCGGCGGCGAAGATGATCAGCTGGCGCATGGGCTACGAAGCAGCCCCTTGAATTTGCTTACAAAGGCTCACACTCATTCACAAAAGCCTGCGCTAGTGTAAGCAGCGCTGCACTGTTGCCAGCGCTGCAACAGTGAATGTCACAATTGGCTATTTTTCCTTCCAGGTCAGCGGCTTATTCTGTTTGCAGCTGTTCCGCGCCATTACAGACAGGCGCTCTGGCCCGGGCATTTCAGGCGTGCACACTCCGCCTCCCGGCAACAGGTTCACCGACGTTGATTTTGAAGCTCCTTGATCTACGTCTTACTTGGCCGCTGCATTTGCAGCGGCCTTTTTTATGGCAGCAGTGTCTGGCCCCATCAATCATCAGCATCATCGTCAAAGTGAAACCGATGCAACAACCGATGAGCGACAGGCGCCAGGATCAACCCGATGCTGGCCACAAACACCAACCCCACATACAAACCATAACCGGCAAAAAACAGCTTGCCGCCAATCGTCTCGGGCAAGATCACCGGCCCTACCCCACCCAGCAGCAAGGTGGCGTTGAAGATCGCGTCATGCAATGGAATATGGGGTTCGAAGTACAGGTGCCCCAGCACGCCGAAGAGGATCGAGGCAATCAGCAGCAAGCAGGCTGCAATGCCGTGGCGCAGTAAACGAAAACGGAACTGACGCGAGGTGATGACCGCCTCGTTCTTGGACTCGTACATCCGGTGTACTCCTGTCTCGATCATGGCCGCCCAGCATAGGCAGGATCATCCGGCGACCACAACCTGAGGCAGTCCTCAGTGCTGCAAGAACTTCTGCAGGTTGGCCATCATCTGCTGCAGCGCCTCCAGGCTGTCACGCGGGTGTACGGCATCGGTGAAGTCGCCAATCGCCTGCCAGTTGGCCGCGACATCGTCAGGACTGAACCCCTGATGCGGGTTAAAGCCCACCCCCAGGCTACGTTCCCACCGCACTTTGCCGACCCAGCCGCCGCCCACTTCATAGAGGCCGCCGCTGTCCTGGCACTGCTCGCTGCCCAGGTACACCACCAACGGGCTGACCAGTTCCGGCTTGAGCTGCTCGAATACCTGCGGTGGAATCAACCCTTCAGTCATGCGCGTCCCGCCGGTAGGCGCGATGGCATTGACCAGGATGTTGTGTTTGCGCCCTTCGATGGCCAAGGTTCGGGTCAGCCCATAAAGACCGAGTTTGGCCGCGCCATAGTTGGCCTGGCCGAAGTTGCCGTAGATACCCGAAGTCGAGGCGGTGAAAATCACCCGCCCCCAGTTCTGCTCGCGCAGATGCGGCCAGGCGGCACGGGTGACCTTGTAGGCGCCTTCGACATGCACCTGGTAGACCTGCTCCCAGTCGCTGTCTTCCATCTTGTGGAAAGTCTTGTCGCGCAAGATGCCGGCGTTGTTGATCAACACATCGACGCGGCCAAAGGTATCCAGTGCCTGCTCGACAATCCGTTGACCATCGGCCACCGAGTCATGGCTGGCTACCGCAGTACCGCCCGCGTCACGAATCTGCGCCACCACCCGGTCCGCCGCCGAGGCGCTGGCGCCTTCACCATGGGTCGAGCCGCCCAGGTCGTTGACCACCACCCGCGCACCATGGCGGGCAAACAACAAGGCATGAGCACGGCCCAGGCCTCCGCCCGCGCCGGTCACAATCACTACTTTATCGTCCAGGCGCACAGATTCGCTCATGCTCAACACTCCAGGGAAATCAGCAAGGAATGCCCGAGTGTCGGCCAGCACCGGCCAGCGCACAATCAAGCGGGCACAGGGTGAATGGCAGGCGATAAGGTCAAACGATGATGCAAGGGGCCTGAACCCTCAGGACCAGGCCACTTTCTGTGGAACATGCGCCAAGGGCTGCTCGCGAAACGCCAGATAGTGGCGCAACACCTGTGCCGGTGCTTCGGTATGGGGATAGTGCCCGATGCCTTGTAACAGCACGGTATCGGGATTGGGTACCAACTCCACATAACGCTCAAGCATGTGGGCGCCGGACACCGGATCAACTGCCCCATTGATAAAGCGCAACGGTACGCCCTCTTTCTGCAGGGCGGCAACCCAACGCTCGCGATGCACCGATCGTTCCGGCACATAGGTGACCAGCTTGTGCAGGATCCGCGTGCCATGATTGGAAGCAATCAGGCTCCAGCAATCATCCAGCGCACTTTCGCTGGGATGCGTGCAAGGACCATAGACCTGAGTGACGTTGCGCACCAGGTCGTCACGTCCGAACGAGCGCGCCACCAGCCAGCCCAGACGACTGAGCAACAGCTTCTGGATGAGCAGCGAACGATGCCGCTCCGGAAACAGCCCGCCGTTGAGAAACACGCAACTGGCGATGTTCGCCCGCCCTTCGTGGTGCCGCGCCAGCAGCTCCTGGGAGACGCTGTCGCCATAGTCATGGGCGAGCAGGTGAACCGGCTGGTCAACCCGAAGGTGTTCGAGCAACGCCTGTTGCAGATCGGCCTGCTCGATCAGGCTGTAATGGTGATTCACAGGCTTGGACGAGTCGCCAAAACCGAGCATGTCACAGGCAATCACCCGGAATCGCTGGGCCAGCGGCGCCCACAGGTAGTGCCAATCCCAGCTCGCGGTGGGGAATCCGTGGATGAGTAGCAGGGGCTCTCCTTGCCCTGCCGTCCAGTATCGAATGGTCTGGCCGCGGAACGAAAAATTCAGGCCCCGGGTACGCCAGACGCACAATGGAATCTCGGCCAAAGGCATCAGCATAGTCCCGGTAAATTGAAGAATGTCGTGTTGAGCAAGGCATCAGTCGCGATCATTGCAATCACCCTCGGCACATTCGTGTGCTCTGTGAAGCAGTCTAATCAGCTCACAGTCAAAGGTAAGTTGCATTGGCAGCCAGCTTATTGACTCTGTGAGTCAGGCCGCAAATTAGCGTGCTGTGTCACACCATCCATACCAGCAGCGGTGCCGCGAACAGGTTGAGCAGGCCGGTCAGGACCATCACCAGGCCCGCAACAGAGCCCTCCTCCCCGCCCACTTCATGGGCGCGGCTGACCCCGGCGCCATGCGCCCCGACGCCAAACAGCGCACCACGGGCCAACGGCGTGCGCAACGGCAGCAGTTTAAGCAGTACCCCGCCGAACATGGCCCCCAGCACCCCGGTGAACATCACGAACACCGCTGTCAGCTCCGGAATGCCGCCCAGATCCCGAGCCAGCGGCATGGCGAACGGCGTGGTGATCGAACGCGGCAGCAGAGACAGGCTCACCGAACTGTCCAGCGACAACAGATGCGCCAGGCCCCAGGAACTGGAGATCGACGCGGCACTGCCCACCAGCATGCCCAGGGTCAATGCCGGCCAGTGCCGCGCCAGCAAGGCGCGCTGCTGCCAGATCGGCACCGCGAAGGCCACCGTCACCGGCCCCAGCACCGACATCAGCCAATGAGTGTCACGCGAATACTCGGCATAGGCGGTGTTCAGCGGTAGCGCGACGGCCAGCAGCAGCACCGGCACCAGGATCAGCGGCGACAACAGGTAGCGACCGGTACGCCGGTACAACCAGCGGCTGCCCAGGTAAGCCAACAGGGTCAGGGCCAGCCAGAACAGCGGCATGGGTTCAAACGTCATGGCGCATCCTCCAGCGGCACACCCACTCCACCGTCACCGCCGTCAGCACCATTACCGTCAGGGTACTGACGCCGATCACCAGCAGGATCCGCCAGCCTTCATCGCGCACCAGGCTGCCGTAGTCGAGCAGGCTCATCAGGGCGGGAATAAAGAACAGCAGCATTTCCGCCATCAACAGACCGGCGCCCAGTTGCAATGCCGCCGGTTTCAACCAGCCGAGGGCGAACGCCAGCAACAACAGCGCCAGGCCCATGACGCCGGCGGGAATCGGCCAGCCCAGCCAGGCCGCCAGCTGACCGCCGACGAGGTAAAGCACTAGGAATACCGCCAGCTCGGTCAGCAGGCGCAGGAAGCGTTTGATGGGTGCGGGTTTCATCGTGGGAGACCTCTTCAGGCCTTTATTCTAGGAGCCCAATCGCCACGCTAAAAACGAATTGTTAGACTGGATACCATTCCATAATGGAATTCGACCCATGGAATTCAAACAGCTGCGCAGTTTCGTTGAAGTGATCCACCGCGGTGGCTTCACCCAAGCCTCCCACACCCTGAACATCAGCCAGTCGGCCGTGAGCAAACAGGTGGCCCAGCTGGAACAGGACCTGGGAGTGCCGCTGCTGGAGCGCCAGGGCTCACAGTTGCACCTGACGGCAGCGGGCAGGATTGTCGTGGAGCGCGGCGAAGCCATGCTGCGCTTGCGCCAGGAGCTACAGAACGAACTGGATGACCTGAGCCAGCTGGCCCGCGGCGAACTGCGCCTGGGCCTGCCGTTACTGGGCAGCGACGCGCTGTTTGCCCGGCTGTTCGCCGAGTACCGTCGGCGCTATCCGAATATCACCGTTCATTTGCTTGAAGGCGGTAGCCGCAGTGTCGAGCAGGCGGTGCTGAGCGGCGAACTGGAGCTGGGCGGTAGCCTGACGCCGAACGATCCGGCGTTCGCCTTTCAGCCGTTCTGCAATGAAGCACTCGATGCCTTGCTGCCAGTCGATCATCCCCTGGCCAGCGCCGGTCAGGTCAGCCTTGCAGAACTGGCGGACACCCCGTTTCTGCTTTATCAGCGCAGCTTCGTTCTCAATGACCGACTGCTCAGTGCTTGCCAGCAGTTGGGCTTTACCCCCAGGGAAGGCGGACGCAGCGGCCAGGCGGACTTTCTCGCCGCGCTGGTCGCCGCCGGCCAGGGTGTCGTGCTGCTGCCCCGCGTGGTTGCCCGGGGGCTGGAGCGTCCCGGGGTGGTACGCCTGACCCTGAGCGAACCGACTGACCTGCGCTGGGACATCGCCTTTATCTGGCGTCAGGGCGCATATCTGTCGCGGGCCGCCCAGGCCTGGCTGCAATTGCTCCGTGAGCAACCGCAGGCACAATGATCAGCCGCGCAGCTTGCCGATCAGCTCGGCCAGCCACGGCTCGGCGTCGGTTTCTGGCGTAACGGTTTCGCTGGCATCCAGGCGCAGCATCGGCTGCACTTCGTTGATGCCCAGTTCGGCAAACAACTCGCGCATCTGCTCACCGCCACCGCAGAAGGTGTCGCCGTAGCTGGAGTCACCCAGGCCGATCACGGCACCGGGCAGGCCGCGCCAGGCGGCAGGCAGCACGTCGCGGATTTCACTGAACAGCGGCATCAGGTTATCGGGCAGCTCGCCCATGCCGGTGGTCGAGGTCACCGCCAGGAAGGCTTCAGGGGCAAAGCCCTGAACGTCCTGCAAGGTGGCACGGTTAGCGTGCCAGGCCTCGAGTCCTGCGGCTTTGAGCAGCGATTCGGCGTGCCGGGCAACTTCTTCGGCGGTACCGTAGACCGAACCGGAAAGGATGACGACTTTCATAGTGGGTTCCGTAACTGAGTAAAAACGTAGGATACTAACATTCGACACTGGCAAACGGCCTCATTCTCCACGTGTGAGCCCCGGACCAATAATCTAGAATTTGCCACCGTGCCCGATCCACAACCTTGCGGACCTCGTCGATGATCAACGCCACACTGCTGCAACGCATGATTGATGCCTCCAACGACGGCATCGTGGTCGCCGAACAGGAAGGTGACGACGATACCATCCTGCTCTACGTGAACCCGGCGTTCGAGCGCCTGACCGGCTATGACGCCAACGAGATTCTCTATCGCGACTGCCGCTTCCTGCAGAACGACGACCGTGATCAAGACGCGCGCGCGCTGATTCGCCAGGCCCTCAAGGAGGGTCTGCCGAGCCGGGAAATCCTGCGCAACTACCGCAAGGACGGCAGTGCATTCTGGAACGAATTGTCGATTACTCCCGTGATCAACGAAGCTGACCAGCGCAAATACTTCATCGGGATTCAGAAGGATGTCAGCCGTCAGGTCGAGGCAGAACAGCGCGTGCTCGAACTGCAACGTGAACTGGCACAGGCACGGGCACGCATTGCCGAACTGGAAGGCGACGAACGGTAAAAACAAAATCACCGTTTGGCTGTCCATCACGGTGAAGAAATGCATCCACGACTGACACTTCGAGTTCGACCATGCAAGCAGATGCCCTCCTGACTCAGGACGAGTTGGACTTCATCAGGACCATGCAGCACACGTCCCAGCCCTCTTCGGCTGAGTCAATGTCGCGCCTGATGGTCAATGGCGGCAGCGAGATCAAACACCTGCTGACCCAGCTGATTGCCCAGGAACAGGTGACCTTGCAGGCGCAGTTCGACAACCATCAGATGACCTTTCCCCTGCATCTGGTCGAAGACGAATTCCATTCCCTGCAGCTGCAACTGGGTGCACCGCACATCTATGAAGAAGGCCCGATGGTCCGCCCATGGCGCCTGACCCTGGATTCGCCGGTGGCGCTGGAAGACGAACTGGGCCTGAGCACCGGCCTGTGGGTAAGGGAAATTTCGTTCAAGGGCGTGTTGGTGGAGTTCCGTGACCAGGCCAAGCCGCCGAGTACGTTCGACCTCTGGTTCGCCCCCGATAACTGCGCCCCTATCGCCTTGCATGGGGTCCTGCAGCGTCGCACCGGCCAGCGCCTTGCCGCCTATAACCTCAGTGAGAGCAAGCACTCGCAGATCGAACGGCTACGCGAGTACATCCTCCAGGCACACCGTCAGGCCCATCCGGAGTTGCACCCTCAGCTGTCCAGGTGACCGGCCAGGTACTGCTGCAAGCGCCGCCGCATCAAGCGCCCTTCACTGCCCAGGCACGCCACCTGCGAACCAATCAGGCTGTCCTGGGCCATATCCGCCGCCTCCCCGGCCAGCAGCAACGGGCACTCCAGCGCCAGGGCCAGACGTGACAGACGTTTGGGCAGGTCTTGCGCTGGCGGATGATTGGAGAACAGTACCAGCGCCTGGGGCATCAGCCGCTCACAGACCAGGCTCAGCTCTTCCACAGGTTGCCCAAGCCCCAACACCGTCACGCTGATTTCACTGGTACTGAGCAACAAGGCGGTCACCAGCAATTCCAGCTCCCGGCAATGCCCGGGAATTGCCGCCAGCACCACCCTGACTTCTTGCTGGTCTGCGGACAGTTGCAAGCGCTGTAACACCCGCCCACGCAGGAAACCATCGAGAAACAGCCACTCACTGAGGTGGCCGAAGGCGTCCTGGGTACAACGCAACTCCTGCCAGACCGGCAGGAAAATATCCTGGAATGCCACAACCACCGGATAGCTGCTGAATACCTGGCCGTAGACCTGCTCCAGGCGCCGCTCATCGAAGGCTCTGACAACCTGGCGCAGCTGCAACTGCCATTGCTTGAAGTCGTCCTGGGAAACCTGGCTGCGCGGCGGTTCGGTTTGCGGCTTGAGACTCTGGCTGCGGGCGAGAATCTTGCCGACCTTGCTGACCGCCACACCACGCTCGATCCAGCCAAGGATGTTGCGTACTTCGTCGATATCCGCCTGGGAATAGAGTCGATGCCCACTTTCGGTGCGCGTGGGCTGAATCAGCCCATAACGGCGCTCCCAAGCGCGCAAGGTGACCGGGTTGATACCTGTCAGACGGGAGACTTCGCGAATGGGAAACAGCTCCTCGTGATCGAGGTTGCCAGAGTTCAACGAAGGCTGGGCAGGTTCGAGCATTGCCGGAAAACCACGATTCTTGGGGGATGAAACACATTCTACTCTGGGCACTACGAGGGCGACCATTGGCATTTCTGTCAGTTGCCAAGCGCTCGACACTGACGAGTCAGATTATTTCATGAATAATCCGTGCCCGCTTTTTGCATGCAAGCCGATGCCGTCCACCACCCCGGACGCATTACAGGGGCAGGTCACCCGCCGCGCCCCGTTGCCAGGAGATACACAATGTCTACCCCACCCGTCACCCTCATGGTGACGCGCCGCGTCGCCGAAGGCCGCTATCAGGACCTGATGAGCTGGTTGCACGAAGGCGAACAGCTGGCCACCGACTTTACCGGCTACCTGGGCTCTGGCGTCCTTGCGCCACCGCCGCAGGGTGACGAGTTCCAGATCATCTTCCGTTTCACCAACGAGCAGACCATGCAGGCCTGGGAGCACTCGGCCTCGCGCAAAGCCTGGCTGGCGCGCGGCAATGGCCTGTTCGAACAACCGCAAGAACTGCGGGCCAGTGGCCTGGACGGCTGGTTTGGCACCAATCCGGTGCAGCGCCCGCCGCGCTGGAAACAAGCCGTGGCGATCTGGCTGGCGTTCTTTCCGGTCTCGTTGTTGTTCAACCTGGTGTTCGGCCACTGGCTGAGTGCGCTGGATCTGGTGCCACGGGTGCTGCTCAGCACGCTGGGGCTGACACCACTGATGGTGTATTTCTTCATTCCGTTGTCCACCCGCCTGCTGGCCAACTGGCTCAATGCCCCGGCACGCCGCTGCGGGCCGCAGGGTGCGCGCAATCCGGTCTAGTTCGGGTATGCTGGGGGTTATCCAAGCGAACCTGTAAAAGTTGACCGCCCCCACCATGAACAGCCCAATTCTTGTCACCGGAGCCAGCCAGCGAGTCGGACTGGCGTTGGCCCTGAACCTGGCGCAGGCCGGCCATACCGTGGTCAGCGCCAGCCGCAGCAAAAGCCCCGAGGCGACGCACCCGAACATTATCCAGTTCCAGGCCGACCTGTGCCTGGAAGAGGACCGCCAGGCCCTGATCGAGCACCTGCAGAGCAACTATGACGGCCTGCGGGCAATCATTCACAACGCCTCGTTGTGGCTCGATGACGATCTGGCCAACCTCAACACCATGTTCAAACTGCATGTCGAAGCGCCCTACCACCTGAACCTGGCGCTGGGCGAGCAACTGCTGAAGATGGCCAAGGCCG
>OEPS010000267.1_pt1 | contig 19302 bp, 16 predicted proteins | sample 1539411 | NCBI WGS metagenome assembly OEPS01 (sample SAMN02671747, study PRJEB22543) | soil metagenome | biome: bacteria | place: China:Hunan Province, Lengshuijiang City | collected 2012-10-15 | depth 0.08m m
GTGGATTGCGCAAATACTTCTGTTTCTCCTGTTTGTCGTCTCCAGTCATCCGCAGGCAGGCTTCATGAATTACTTGCGCCCCTATTTTGCTGCGGCACTGGTGGGCAGCACGCTATTCAACGGGCGCACGCTAGTTGCTCAGCTTCTGAATAACCGCATGCTGTTTTATATCGCCACCATCTCCTACGCGCTCTATGTGGTGCATCCGCTGCTGGAGCAGACCTGGTTGGGCAGCGGAGATACGATCATCAAGTATATGAAGCGGCCTTTGTTGTTTGCAGCGATCTTTATCACCGCGCATATCTCGACGTTCTATTATGAAAAATGGTGGATTGCTTTTGGCAAGACATTGTCCAAGAAGGTGGTTAAACCAACCGGTTACAAGCTAGACGTGAGCAGCGGCTCGTAAGCACTGCTCAGCCTGAATACTGTGGCTGTAGCTGACCGGCGCGTGTTTTCCAGGCGCGGTTGATCGGGCTCTCAGGCTTCAATGCCAGGCGCTCGGCCACCAGAGCCTCGGCCAGTGCGCGGTTGCCGAGGCGAATGGCGGCTTCGGTCAATGTCCATGAGAAGACATCACGCTGCGCGTGACTACCGCCGAAGCGATTGGCTTTGGCGCGCAACGGCAGCAACGACGCTATCGCCTGGACGTAGTCCCCACGACCAAACGCCATCAAGCCTTCGCATGCCGGCACACCGATCTCTCTGCTCATCATGGCATTGCTACCGAAGCCGGCAGCGGCCCGCCTCAGGGTATCCAACTGCTGAAGTTGAGCCCCGCTGTTGCCAGCACCCACGAATGCCATCATCGCGTTTACGTCGTTAAAGGCGTAGAAGCCGTCCTCACAACGAGACTCCCATTTTTCCGCCAGTTCTTGCCATCGATCGCCCACGTCATGGCCGAGCAGGGTGAGTCTCCAGAGCAATGCTGAGCCATCAAGCAGCTCGAGTGCTTGCCCGAAACCACCCGCTGAAATGTCCTCATCAAACAGACGAAGCGCCCCCGCGATGTCATTCGCCTCAAGGAGGAACAGTGCCTGATGCCACCACAAGTGGAAGGCAAACATGCTGTTGGGCGCCCAGGCGTTGGCGCTGGATGACAGGTACCTGGCGCCTTCTTCACTACGGCCCTGCATCTCCATGACATGCGTGACGGCATGCACTGCCCAGCCATCCTGCGGGTTCAAGGCAACCGCCTCGCGACCCTGTTCCTCGGCCTGGCGGTAATCTCCGGCCTCTTCCAGGCCAAAGGCATACATGCCTTTGACAAAGCCAAAGCCGGGCACGTCTTTATCCCAGTGCGGCATCACCCGCGCGATGCGATCACGCAGCATGTGCGAGTAACCCAGATAGAAGTCGCCCAAATGGGCGAATTGCAACGCCAGCAGATCGTGGGGGTGCTCGATCGAAACCCGCCCCCAGCTTTCGATGGCCCGCTCCCAGTCGCCGTCGAACCAGGCGCGTACGGCATGGATATGCTGGCGCTCGCGATCATTCGCGTTCGTTGCCAGCCGCTCTGCCGCGTCCAGGCTCTTGTGCAGTTCTGGGTCAAACGCCTTGTCGGTCGCAGTGGCAATCGCGCCAGCACGAAAGGCGTGGGCGAGGGCAAAATCCGGGTGCTGCGCGATAATCTCGTCAGCTGCGGCCAGAGGATCGGCCTGGTAGGCATGCAGCAAGTTGCACGCGCTATCCAGCGCATCGATTGCCTCCTGCGAGCCATAGGAAACAGGATTGCCACGCTGGTCGCGTCTGCTCATGGTCTGCTCCTGATCGAGGTGTGAGTATCGTTTTTGATTGTCCCTCCACCTTTAGCGCGAAGACACTTTTCCGACGAAACGGAAATGGCTGCTCCCACCCCGTCAACGCTCCATGACATAGGTACCAGGTGCGGGGCAAAGGGGCGGGTACTTGCGCGAGCCGAGCTTCTTCGGTGCCGGCAGGCTGTCGCCCGAGCGTTGGCCGATCCATTCACGCCAATGCGGCCACCAGCTGCCTTGCTGGCGCTCTCCGGCGTTGTGCAGCCAGGCTTCCGGGGTCTCGGCGCTGGCGGGTGCGGCGTAGTAGAACGACTTGGGATTGCCCGGCGGGTTCACCAGGCTCTGCAAGTGGCCGGCATTGGACAGCACGTAGGTGGTGTCCTCGCCAAACAGTCGGGCGGTGCCGTAGCAGCCCTGCCAAGGGGTGATGTGGTCGGTGGTGCCGCCGACCACATAGGCACCCACCTGCACCTGAGTCATGTCGATCGACTCGCCGGCAATCTCCAGAGTGCCCGGGTTGCTGTAGGGGTTTTGCTGGATCAGGTCGAGGTAGTCCGCGTGCAGTTGCGCGGGCAGCCGCGTGGTGTCGTTGTTCCAGGCCAGGATGTCGAAGGCCGGCGGTTTGTTGCCCAGCAAGTAGTTGTTGACCCAGTAGTTCCAGATCAGGTCGTTGGGCCGCATCCAGGCGAACATGCTGGCCATGCCCTGGCCGCTCAGCACGCCCTTGCGCCGGGAGCTGGCCTTGGCCGCGCGCAGGGCGGACGGGGTGGTGAACAGTCCCAGGGTGGTGTCGCCCAGCGCCGAGGGCATGTCGAGCACGCACACGGCCCAGCTGGTGTTGGCCACCTTGTGGCCTTCGCCACGGGCCGCCAGCCAGCCCAGGTAGGCGGCCAAGGTGATGCCCCCCGAGCACGAGCCCCACATGTTCACATCCGCACTACCGGTGACCTTGCGTGCCACGTCCACCGCCTGGTCGAGGCACAGCGCGTAATCGGACAAGCCCCAATCGCGGTGTTCGCGGGTGGGATTGCGCCAGCTGATGACGAACAGGTTCACGCCGCTGTCCTGAATCCACTTGATCAGGCTTTTCTCCGGCGCCAGGTCGATGGCGTAGTACTTGTTGATTTGCGGCGGCGACATCACCAAGGGCCGGGCATAGACATTTTCGGTGGTCGGCGCGAACTGCAGCAGCTCGAACATCTCGTTGCGAAACACCACTTCGCCCTTGGCCGTGGCGATGTTTTCGCCAACCTTGAACGGCGTGCTGTCGACCTGTCTTGGCAGCCCGCGGTTGTTGAGCAAATCGTCGCCGAACTGGCGCATGCCCCTGGCCAGGCTCATGCCACCGGTGTCCACCAGTTTGCGCAATGCTGCCGGATTGGTCAGCGGCGAGTTGCTTGGTGCCATTGCATCGGCCAGCAACGCAGCCACAAACCGGGCGCGACTCTTTTCCAGCGGAGCAAGGTCGGTGGATTCGATGAAGCGGGTCAGCTCGCTTTGGCCGGCCAGGTAGCTTTGCAGCAGTGCACGCAGAAAGGCGTTGGATTGCCAGGCCGGATCGGCGAATCGTTTGTCTTTCGGATCCGGTGCGATGCTGCAGTTGCCGCCGACGATACCGCGCAGCGCCTTCAGATACCCCCCCAGATGAGCGCCCGCTTTGAGTGGCGACTTGCCCACGGCCTTGAGCAGGTAGCCGGCCGAGCTGGCCAGGTCCGCCGGGCGCACGCTGACCAGTGGATTACCTGCCAGGGTCTGGTTGGCAGCCGTGCCGATCAGCTCTTGTTGCCGGGTGCTGTCCGGAGCATCGCCATCCTTGCGAACGCGACGCTTTCGGACGTTTGCCCGGGGGCGTTGAGTGGGCGTTTCGGTCTCGCTGCTTCGGGTGGATCTGCTCATGGCGGCTCTCGTGGTTCCGGGCGCTGTGTTGTTGTGCCCCCACTCTAGGGCAGCAGCGGCCACGGTCGCCTCTCATCGCACGACAGCGAATTTTCATTTCATGACAGGGGAATCCTGCGTCGATGAACTGACACAAGAGCGCGCTAGTTGATCTGCACAATGACCGGACCTTCCGTCACGATCGGCGGCTGCGCGTGGATGTGTGCCGCATTTTTCTGAATCCACTCCCGCGCGACTTTCAAGCTCGCATCGCTGCCGGCCTTGTCCGTGCAAACAGTCACCGCCGTACCGCCGTCACCGGTATTGAGCAGGGTGTAGCTTACGAGGCCCGGCACTGTCCGCAGGGTAGCTTCGACGTCGGCACTGCGCGTTTCCAGAAGCTCGAAAAGCTGCTTTGCGCCAGTACCGAGGTAGGTTCTGATAACCGCATACATGTTCGTCTCCTTTGGGCGCACGGTCTTGATGCCAATTCAGGTCCAATAAAGGCCGCTACCGCCCAGGTTTCAGTTCGCCCCAATCTACTAAGCTTAGCTGCTCCAATGCACGCCTATAGCGCCAGCCAGGCCTGTCTTGAAGCCTGCAATTGGTTTTTGATCCAGTTGGTAAAAGCTAGTACGGCGGGCCGCTCGCACTTCTGCAGGTCGGTGACGAGGTAATAGCCGCGGTGGGAGTTGATGACGATATCGAAGGGGCGCACCAGCAAGCCTTTGGCCATGGAGTCGCCACACAGCAGGTTGTCCCCCATGGCAACGCCCTGGGCGGCGATGCAGGCTGCTTGCGCGCAATGAGCATCGGAAAAGAGGATGCCTGTCGCGACGTTCAGCTCCGGGGTGTTCGCCGCCGCCTGCCAGACCCGCCAATCGCTGTAGTCGCTCATGTGCAACAGCGGGAAGGCCGCCAGGTCCTGCGGGGTCTTGAGCCCGCCGAGGGCGTTGATCAGCCGGGGGCTGCAGACCGGAAAGTAGTTCAGCGCGGCAATCTGCTCGACCTTCATCTCCGGCCAGTCGCCGATACCGTAGGAAATGAACAGGTCGGCATTGTGGTTGCTGACATCATCCGCCGTGGTCGGCGTGACCATGTGCAATTGGACCTGCGGATACTCCTTCACGAAACCGCCGATGTGATGGCACAGCCAGTAGGTTGAAAAGCCCGAACTGCAGCTGACCGACAGCTTGCCGTAGACCTCCTGGTCATCGACCCGCCTTCCTGCGTCCTCAAGGTTTGCCAGCAAGCGCTGGATCTCCCGCGCGTAGCGTTCGCCGCGAAAAGTCAGCGATATGCCGCGGCCCTGGCGCTCGGTCAGGGCGAAGCCGAGCGTGTCCTCCATGCCCGTGATCTGGTGGCTTATCGCGCTGCGGGTGAGATTCAACTCATGCGCCGCAGCCGTGACACTGCCCAATCGGGCGACCGCTTCCAGGGCACGCAACGCGGGCATCGAAGGTAGGCGCATGGGGCGCTCCAACTACTGAATGTTGAGCAAATATAAACATTAATGGCGAAATAAATCGATTGTTGTATTTCTCCAGTCAACAATACTAGGCAGGCCTTGCTGGCCTGAGCGGTTCAGTGGGGTTACATACTAATAAGGAATGTCCTCCATGAACGAGCCCAAGGCCTTTGCCCAACACTGGGTGGAGCAACAGCAAAAGACCCTGTCCGACTGGCACCAGGTGATCTGGCATTACGCCGAACCGGCCTTTCGTGAATACAAATCCTGCGCCTGGTACGTCGAGCTGCTGCGCAAGGAAGGGTTTGCAGTGGAGGAGGGCAGCGGCGGTATGCCCACGGCCTTCTGCGCGACGTTTCGCAATGGCGATGGCCCTGTGCTGGCGACCTACGCGGAGTACGACGCGGTGCCGGGCAACAACCAGGCAGCGACCACCCGCCGCCAGCCGCGCGAGGGGCTTTCACGTTTCGCGCCGGGGCATACCGATCCGCATTCCGCGCTTGGCATCAGCGCCCTCGGTGGCCTGTTGGCTGCCAAGGCCGCCATGCTCGAATTTGGTATCCAGGGGACGCTGAAGTTCTTCGGCGAGCCGGCGGAAAAGCTCCGGGCTTCCAAGCCCGTGCATGCCGCCAAGGGCTATTACGACGATCTGGACGCGGCCATCAGCTTCCACCCCACGTACATGTTGCCGCTGAACAACACGACCACCTGGGATACGCATTGCGGCGTTGCCTATGCCTACATCTATACCTTCACCTGCGAAGCGCCGCAGGACTGGGTCGCATCCGACAAATACAGCCCGATCCCGCAGAACCACCTGGCCGCACGGGCGCCGGGGGCCAATGACGCCCTGGTGCACTTCTATACGCTGAACGAAAGCATGCGTCGCTCAATGCTGCCGAGCACCGGGTTGTGGAGCTACAACGAGGCGATCCTGACTGCCGGCCAGGCCACGGCTGACAACCTGCCACCGCACATTGCCCAGATTCAGTACCTGTCCCGTTGCGACTCGATCGAACAGGCAGAAACCATCTCCCAGGTGATGGACAACAACGCCGCCGCTGCTGCCCTGGCCACCGGTTGCCAATGGAACAAAACCTGGGTGTGCAAGTCGCGTGGCGGGCTGCCCAACCATGTGCTGGCACAAGCCACCTACGACAACCTGCAGACCATTGGCGCTCCCACGTGGGGCATCGAGGCCATCGCCATCGCGCAGGAAATCCAGGGCAACCTGGGGCTTGAGCCGATGGCCAGGCCGTTCCTGGCCGAAACCGAAACCTTGATCGATCCGCAGCAATGCGAGCGCCTGCTGCGTGAGCAGATGCCCGTCTGGCAAAAGTATCTGACCTCGGACGACTACCCTGAGTACACCTGGCATTGCCCGACGGTGCGCCTGCTGGTGGCCCGCCCGATGCTCTCGGCGCCGCCGGGTTATACCTACCCTGACTGGGTGCCCAACGCCCTGGGCGGCATCCGCCAGACCATCGACCCGATGATCCAGGTGGCGGCCAAGACCATCGGCGCCACCCTGGTCGACCTGTTCACGCGCCCCGGCCTGCTCGCCGCCGCCCGCGAAGAATTCACCGAGCGTACCGGTGGCGGCATTGGTGGCGTGCGCTGGCAAGCCCCGCTGCTGCCCAAGGACTTCAAGGTCCCCCATGACTTCCGCTGGCCCGAATACATCCGCACCGCACGTGGCGAAGAGTGGTGGATTCCCGCGCGGGATGACGAATAGCCGACCGGCCCGTTTTGCACAACTTGGTTTTTTCTTGGACTGGCACTGTTCTAGCGGTGCCATGGAAAGGTGTTCCCTGCGATGAGTGCTATGACCGATTACCGCTCCAGCCATGTTCCCGGCCCCCGTGGCGCCGCCGACCTGGTTTTCCTCAATGGCCGTATCTACACCGTCAATGAGTCCGCCCCCTGGGCTGAAGCCGTGGCCATTCGCAATGGCAGTTTCGTCGCGGTGGGCGCGAACGGCGACGTTGCCGAATTCATCGGGCCGCGCACGCACGTGGTGGACCTTGGCGGCCGCTTCGTGATGCCCGGCATTTACGACATGCACACGCACCCGGATCTGAAGCTGGCGCCCGGTTACTCCGGCTACCTGGAGGTCGGCGTCAGCGATCCGACCCCGGAGCAGGTGCGCCAGGCCATCCTCGACTACGCGGCCGAGCACCCGGGAGACGGTTGGGTGTATGGGCAGTATTTCGTGCGCTACACCTTCAAACAGGCCGGTCTGGTGCCGTCGCGCCAATGGCTGGACAGTGTACTGCCTGACCGCCCGGTGGCGATTCTGGACCGCTCCTGGGGTTGCATGATGGTCAACTCCCGGGCGCTCGAGATCGCCGGTATCGATGCCGACACCGTCGACCCGCGGCACGGTTACATCGAGCGCGACAGCGTCACCGGCGAGCCGACCGGCATCCTGGTCGACGGCGCCTATGCGCTGATTCACGCCGCCATGCCGCCAACGCCACAGCACGCCTTGAAGCGTGCCTACCGTGAAGGCGTGTGGTTCCAGAGTGGCCAAGGCGTGGTGGGTACCAAGTATGTGCACGTGTGCGAGCACCGCTTGAATGCCCTCAAAGCCATCGACCAGGCCGGTGAGCTGTCGGTGCGTGTGGAGGCCGCGATCAGTTGGCAGGATGACATCTTCCCGGTGAAGCGCCGCTGGGAGCTGCTGGCCGGGGAGCGTCACTTCTATCGCAGCGCGCGACTCAACGCCAATGCGGTCAAGTTCCACTTCGATGGCACCCATGAATCGCGCTCGTCCTACCTGTCCAGCGCATGGCCAGGGGAGGAGCGCTGGCGCGGTCACCTCAACCTGACCCCGGAACACATCACCGACATGGTGGTGGACATGGACCGGCAGGGTATTCGGGTCATTGCCCATTGCACCGGTGACGGGGCGTCCGACCTGTTCCTCGATGCCGTGGCCGAGGCGCGTCGCAAGAACGGCCCCGATGGCGTACGGCACCAGTGCGCGCACAGCACCACATTGCTGGACGGCAACCTGCCGCGCTTTGCCGCGCTTAACGTCACCGCCGAGTTTTCGCCGGTCGGCTGGTTCCCTTCATCGTTCGCCAACGCCCGCGCGGTGTTCGGCGAGGACCGCATGCAGCGCGCCTACAACTTCAAAGGCGTGTTCGAACATGGCGGCGTCGCGGTGATGGGCACCGACTGGCCGGTTTCCAGCATCAATCCGTGGATTGGCTTCGAGGCCATGGTCACCCGCCAGAACCCGTTCGGCGAAGCGCCAGGCAGCTTCTACGGCGCGCCGATCAGCCTGGAACAGGCCATTCGCGTGATGACCATCAACGGGGCCTGGTGCATGGGCATCGAGGATAAAGCCGGCTCCATCGAAACGGGTAAGTCGGCCGACTTGATCGTGCTCGATCGCAACCTGTTCGAGGTCGAGCCCAAGGGCAGCATCCACAACACCCAGGTGCAGATCACCGTGCTCGAAGGTGAAATCACCTGGGACCGGAACGGCGAGTTCGATGCCAGCACCCACACGGCGACCTGGCGCCGTGAACTCCCTAATTTCTAAGGCGGGCGGTTTTTCATGAACAAACAGTCTCCCATTCCGGTCACGCTGGTGTCGGGGTTTCTCGGTTCCGGGAAAACGACGTTGCTCAACAAGATCCTCAGTAGCGATCACGGTTTGCGCATGGCGGTGATGGTCAATGACTTTGGCGCGATCAACATCGACAGCGACCTGATCGTCAGCCAGACCCAGACTACTGTCAGCCTGGCCAACGGCTGCATCTGCTGCACGGTCGAGAGCGACCTGATCGAGCAATTGGGCCGCTTGCTGAGCGACCGGCAGAACCGCCCGGAGTACATCCTGATCGAGGCGAGCGGGGTATCGAGCCCGGGCAAGATCGCGCGGACGCTGAAGTACCCGCAGTTTCGCGATGCCCTGGCGATCGACAGCATCATCACCGTGGTGGACACAGAGCAGTTCGAGCAGCTCGAAGGCGAAATGGCGCAACTGGCCATGGACCAGCTGGACGTGGCGGACATCATCGTGCTGAACAAGGTGGACCGGGTCGAGCGCAGCCAGATCGAAGCGCTCAAAAGCCGGTGGCTGTACCCCAAGGCGCGGATTCTCGAATGCCAGTATGGCGATGTTGCGCTGGAACTGGTCCTGGGGGTAGGGCGGAGCAATCCGCTGGCGTCCTTTACGCCGGCCAAACCGGCCTCCCTGCTGAACCTGGAACGGCAGACGGCGGATCACTCCAGCGTGTTCGAGTCCTGGAGTTTCGCCAGTGACAGGCCAATGGCGCTCGACACATTGCGCTCGACCTTGGCCCAACTGCCGGTTTCGATCTACCGGGCCAAGGGGACTGTGCATATTGCCGAGGTGCCTGGCATGCGATTCATCATGCACCTGGTTGGCAGCCGCTGCGAAATCCTGCCTGACCGCGCCTGGGGAGATGACACGCCGCACACCCGGCTGGTGTGCATCGGCAAGCGAGGCACCCTGGCCCGCCAGGCGCTTGAAGTGAGTTTCGAGGCTTGCGCTGTCTAGGTAAATGACAAGCTTCATTCACATTTGGGGTGAAGCCTCGTCCATCGATTGCCATGGGCAGCCTCAACAATTGTGGGGAATTGGCTTGCCGGTTTCTGTTGGTGCATCAGGAAATGGTGAGCGGATATCAACAATGGACCAAATTTAATTCGATTGTGGTTGCCCTGCATCTACTGAAAAATGCCGCCAGCGGTCTAGTAAAAATAATAGGAGAAGACCCAATGACCAGTTGTGCTCAGGCACTCGTCAAACTGCTTGAAGGTTACGGTGTGGACACCGTGTTCGGAATTCCGGGTGTGCACACTGTTGAGTTGTATCGCGGATTGCACGGTAGCCACCTTCGCCATGTCAGCCCTCGTCACGAGCAGGGCGCAGGCTTTATGGCGGATGGCTATGCCCGAGCCAGCGGTAAACCGGGTGTGTGTTTCATTATCACCGGCCCCGGCATGACCAACATTCTCACCGCCATGGGACAGGCCTATGCGGATTCGGTGCCAATGCTGGTGATTTCCACCACCAGCCGGCGCGAGCATCAACGCTTGGGTCACGGTTATCTGCACGAGTTGCCCGACCAGCGGGCGATGGTTGCCGGTGTGTGTGCCTTCAGCCATACCTTGCAGCGCCCCGAGGAGCTGCCGGAGGTGATTGCCCGGGCCTTCGCCCTGTTCGGTTGCGCCCGCCCGCGCCCCGTTCATATCGAAATCCCTCTGGATGTGCTCGAAATGCCGGCCGACGGCCTGGACCTGCGCCCGCGCTCGTTGCCTTCGGCCAGCGCGCCTGCGGCGACGGCTATCGATGAGGCCGCCGCCTTGCTGGGCAATGCCCGGCGGCCATTGATTCTTGCCGGCGGCGGCGCGCGCGGCGCAAGTGACGCCCTGCGCACCTTGGCCGAACGCCTGCAGGCGCCAGTCGCCCTGACCACCAATGCACGTGGCCTGCTGGCGCCGTCCCATCCTCTGTTGCTCGATGGCGTCCAGTCCTCGGCGCATGGCCGTGCGCTCTTTGCCCAGGCGGATGTGGTGTTGGCGGTGGGGACCGAGCTGGGTGAAACAGACTACGACTTCTTCGGCCTTGGACCTCTGGCCCTGGAAGTTCCGGTCATTCGCCTGGACATCGACCCGATGCAGATCCTGGGCGTGCAACGCGCAGCCGTCGGCCTGCTCGGCGATGCCCGGCTCGGGCTGGAAGCCCTGAGTGCCGCCCTGCCTGACGCGACTGCTGACAGCGACTGGGCCTCGGTCAACGTGCAGCAAGTCAATGCCGCTGAGCGAGCGGGTTGGACCGGCAGGCAGCAGGCGATGCAAGCTGTACTGGATACCCTGCGCGACAGCCTGGCAGCGCCCATCCTGGTCGGCGATTCGACGCAACCGGTGTATCAAGGTGCGTTGGGCTATCGCGCGCCTGCGCCGTGCACCTGGTTCAACGCCGGTACCGGTTATGGAACCCTGGGCTACGGTTTGCCTGCCGCAATCGGTGCCAAGGTCGCCTTGCCTGAGCGTGCCGTTGTAGCCCTGGTGGGCGACGGTGGCATGCAGTTCTCCAGCGCCGAACTCATCGCCGCCCGGGAGCATGGCATCGGGGTCATCCTGGTGCTGTGGAACAACCAGTGCTACGGCGAAATCCGCGACTACATGACGGCGCGCGATATCCCGCCGCTGGGCGTGGATATCCTCACGCCGGACTTCGCGGCCTTCGCCCGGTCCTGCCATGTCCAGCATCACACCGCCAGCAGCCTGTCCGGGTTGCGCGAGCTGTTGCAAGGCCTGGACACCTGCGAGCCGCACTTCATCGAACTGAACGCCTCCGACTTCCTGCCCGGCTGAGACAGCAAGGTAAGGCCGCCGCATGATTCGCGGCGGGCGCCACCCGGTCGGGTTGATCAACAACAATGGGACATCGAAGAATGATCCACGAAAAAGGGCTGCCAAGCATGCAGTCCACCCCCGTCGTCGCCATTGATGACCTGCACAAAAGCTATGGCGATCATCATGTTCTGAAAGGGATCTCCCTGCGTGCCCATGAAGGCGACGTGGTGTCCCTGATTGGCTCCAGCGGTTCGGGAAAAAGTACCTTGCTGCGCTGCATCAACCTGCTGGAGATCCCCAATGCCGGCAGCCTCAGCGTGAACGGCGAAGCGGTCAAGTTCAAGCAAGGGCGCGGCGGCGTGCCGGAGATTGCCGACCTGCGCCAGGTCGAGCGGTTGCGCGCCACCTTGAGCATGGTCTTTCAGAACTTCAACCTGTGGCCGCATCGCACGGTCCTGGAGAACGTGATTGAGGCACCGGTGCATGTGCTCGGCGAAAAGCGCCAGGATGCGATCGAACATGCCGAGCAACTGCTGGAGAAGGTCGGACTCGCGCACAAGCGTCACGATTACCCCTCTTTTCTGTCCGGTGGCCAGCAGCAACGGGTCGCCATCGCCCGGGCACTGGCGGTGCGTCCAAAAGTGATGCTGTTCGACGAGCCTACCTCGGCGCTCGACCCTGAGCTTGTGGGCGAAGTGTTGAAAGTGATCCGCGGCATCGCGGAAGAGGGCCGGACGATGATTCTGGTGACCCACGAGATGGCGTTCGCCCGGGATGTCTCCACGCAAGTCATCTACCTGCACCAGGGTCAGATCGAGGAGCAGGGCCCGCCGCAACAGGTGATGCTGAACCCGCACAGCGAACGCTGCCGCCAGTTCGTGATGGCTCAAGACAACCGCTCATAACAACAACATTCATCCGCGGGGGCGCGCCTCGTTCCCCTGTATGTCCGCTGCCAAAACCAAACAATAGATGCAAAAGGACTGTTCAATGAAAAAGACCATCGTTGCTTTCGTGCAGACGTTCATCCTGGCAGGAGCGATCAATGTCGCTCAGGCTGAAGACAAAGTGGTTTTCGCGATTGCCCAGGAACCCTACCCGCCGTTTTCCTTTAAAAACAGCAGTGGCGTCTGGAGCGGCTTCGAGCCTGCGCTGATCACCGAAGTGTGCAAGCGCATGCAGGCTCAGTGCTCACTCAAGGAGCTGGCCTGGGACGGCCTGATCCCGGCGCTTCGCTCCAAGCAGGCCGATGTCATCATGAACTCGATGTCCATCACCCCCGAGCGCGAGCAGGTCGTCGACTTCACCGACCCCTACATCGAGACACCGGCACTTTGGGTCGGGGACGCAGCCCTGGAGCTGACGCCGACGCCAGAAGGGCTCAAAGGCAAGACCATCGGTGTGCAGGGTTCGACCAGCCATTCGGCGTACGTGAAGCAGTACTTCGGCGAAGGTTCGACCCTGCGTTACTACAACGACCAGGACGACCTGCTGGCCGACCTGCGCAGTGGCCGCATCGACATCATGCTCGCCGACAAGATCTCGGTGGAGCCGATGCTGGCGCTGCCCGACAACTCGATGCTCGTCAGTAAAGGCGTCGCCCCGGCCGACCCGCTGTTCGGCAAGGGCATCGGCGCGGCAGTGCGCAAGGGCGACGATGCCCTGCGCGAGAAGCTCAACCAGGCACTGAAGGCCGTTCGTGAAGACGGCACCTACGACGCCATCGGTGCGCGGTACTTCAAGTCCAGTGTTTCAGCCTCCCAATGAGATCTGTGGAATCGTGTGCGGGTGATGGGGTACGTGTATGACCATTTCTGATATCTCCAACCTGCTGTTCGCCGAGGGCTGGATTCAAACCCTGGCCCACGGCGCGGCCAGAACCCTGGGCATTTCCCTGGGGGCTTTCGCGCTGGGACTGTGCATCGGCATGCTCGTCGCCTTGATCAAGCTCAGGGGCCCGCGCTGGCTGGTCGCCTGTGCCAACTGCTACACCACGCTGTACCGCGCGGTGCCTGAGCTGCTGCTGATCCTGCTGCTGTACTACGCCGGCACCGACCTGCTGAACCTGGCGATGGCCGCGATGGGCCGGCCCAGTGTCGAGGTCAACGGTTTCATGGCCGCGGTCGTGGTGCTGGGGATCGTCCAGGGCGCCTATTCGGGTGAGGTGATTCGCGGGGCGATCGAGGCGATCCCTGCGGGTCTGGTCGAGGCCGGCAGGGCCTACGGCATGCCACGGGCAAAGCTGCTGAGCCGGATCATCCTGCCGTGCATGTTGCCGTTCGCCATCGCCGGTCTGTCGAACCTCTGGCTGGTGCTGGTCAAGGAAAGTGCGTTGATCAGCGTGGTGGGCTACAGCGAGCTGTTGACCGCCGGGCGCCAGGCCGCCGCCACCACCAAGCACTACCTGTTGTTCTACCTGGTGGTCGCGGCGTTCTACTACGTCATCACCTTGATTTCCAGCATGGTGTTCCGCAGGTTCGAGGCTGGCTTCGAACGCTGGATGCCCAGGAACGTATAAGGGGACGATCATGGATTTGACATGGCTGAATAATTTTTCCAGCGAACTGGTGCGTGGTGCCGGTCTGACCGTGCAGTTGCTGCTCGTCTCGGCAGGCTTTGGTTTTCTGCTCGCGATCGCAGTGGCCTTGGGGCGTATGTCGAACAACTTCGTGTTGACCAACGCATCCAGGTTTTTCAGTAGCGTGATTCGCGGTACGCCGCTGCTGGTGCAGATCTACATCCTCTATTACGGCGTCGGCAGTGTCCTGGCCGGATTCCCGCTGATCAGGGGCGGGGTGCTGTGGCCGTACCTGCGCGAAGGCTTTTGGTATGTCGCCCTTGCCCTGACCTTGAGCGTCGGCGCGTATGTGGGCGAAGTGCTGCGCAGTGGCATGCGTGCGGTGCCCAAAGGCGAACTGGAAGCGGCACGGGCCTATGGCATGCGCCGTGGGCAGATCCTGCGAAGGGTCTGGTTGCCGCGGGCATTGCAGATGGTCAGGCCGACCCTGGCAGGGGAGAGCATCATGCTCCTGAAGTCCACCGCGCTGGCCTCCACCGTTGCAGTAACCGACTTGCTGGGCGCCGCCAACATTGTGCGTTCGCAGACCTTGCGCGTTTATGAGCCGCTGCTATTGGTGGCAATCACCTACATCGTCCTGGCCTTGATCATTGAAAAGAGTTTCAAGCTGATGGGCACCCCCTCACAGCGTCGAGTCTAGTGGCTAACGAATTGGCGTTGATTTGTACGCCTGAAAGGAAGGTTTAATGAAGTACTCATCTTTGGTTCAACGTATCAGCGGCGAGAGCGTGGCCGCGTGGGACATTCACTATGCCGCCTGCGAAGCGCAGGAACGGGGTGAGAATGCGATCATCCTGAGCATCGGCGACCCTGATTTCGCCACCGACGCGGCGATCTGCGAGGCCGCGATCCAGGCCCTGAAGGACGGCGACACCCACTACACGCCGGTGGTTGGCCGGGCAAAATTGCGCGAAGCCATCGCGGCCAAGCAACGCAAACTGCTGGGCATGCCGGTGGCCGCCGAGAACGTCGCGCTGGTTGCCGGGGCGCAGAACGGCCTGTACGCCACGGCAATGTGCCTGTTCGAAAGCGGCGACGATGTGCTGGTGCCTGAGCCTATGTACCTCACCTACGCCGCCAGTGTTCAGGCCTCTGGCGCGCGCCTGGTGTGCATCGAACAGCCCGCCGACAAGGACTTTCGCCTGACGGCCGAAGCGCTCGAAGCCGCGCTGACCCCCAACACCCGTGGCATCGCCCTGGCCACCCCGAACAACCCGACCGGCAACGTCTACACCCGCGAAGAACTCGAGGCGGTTGCGCAAGTGGCCCGTCGTCACGACCTGTGGGTGATCTCCGACGAGGTCTACTGCCAACTGACCTACGACGCGCCACACATCAGCATCGCCAGCCTGGACGGCATGGCCGAGCGCACGGTGGTGCTCAACAGCCTGTCGAAATCCCACGCCATGACCGGTTGGCGGGTGGGCTGGATCGTCGCGCCCCAGGACCTTATCCAGCACCTGGACAACCTGCTGCTGTGCATGCTGTACGGCTTGCCCGGGTTCGTGCAGGAAGCCGCGCTCAAGGCTATCGAGTTGGACGATGAAATCGTCGCCTCGGCCCGCGAGCTCTATACCCGCCGACGCAACCTGATCGCCAGGGAGCTGGACGGGGTACCGCTGATCAAAGGCAAGGTACCGGAGGCGGGCATGTTCATGCTCCTGGACATTCGTGCCACGGGCATGTCGGGCGTCGATTTCGCCTGGGCGCTGTTCCGCGAAACCGGTGTTTCGGTTCTCGATGCGCAAGCTTTTGGCGCCAGTTGCGCAGGCTTCGTGCGCGTGTCGTTCACAGTCGCCGACAAGGACCTGCTGGACGCGTGCCAGCGGATTCGCCAGTTCATCGAAAAGCTCCAGGTCAGCCGCTGAGGTAACACGATGTCCCAACCTGAATGTTCATCCGCTGTCGTCGCCGGCGTGCTGGTCGGCGATCAATGGCTCGCCGATGGCCCGCTGCTTGAAGTCTTCAACCCTTCCACCGAGGCGCTTATCGCCACGGTCAGCACGGGCAACGGTGAAACGGTGGAGCTTGCCGTGCAAAGCGCCGTACGTGCATTCGAGCCGTGGTCGAAAACCAGTGGCGCGTTGCGTGGCGAGGTGCTGCGACGGATTGCCGAAGGCATACGGCAGAACAAACAACAGCTGATGACCCTGCAGTCGCGTAACAACGGCAAGCCGCTGGCTGAAGCTGGCCTCGATGTGGACGATGTGATTGCCACCTTTGACTACTACGCGGATCTGGCCCAGGGCCTCGACGCGGCGCAGGACCGTGGCGTGGAGCTGCCCAGCAGTGACTTCACCGCGCGCTTGCGGCGTGAGCCCTGCGGCGTCGTCGCGCTGATCGTGCCGTGGAACTTCCCCATGGTCACCACCGCCTGGAAACTTGCGCCGGCCCTGGCGGCGGGGTGCACGGTGGTGTTGAAGCCGTCCGAAGTCACGCCGCTGCCTGAGCTGGCGCTGGCGCGGATTATCCTTGAGGCAGGCCTGCCAGTTGGCGTGTTGAACATTGTCTGCGGTACGGGCATCGCCGTTGGCGCGCCATTGTCGGCACACCCGCAGGTGGCCAAGATCTCCTTTACCGGCAGCAATGCGGTGGGGGTCCAGGTGATGCAGCGCGCGGCAGAGACGGTGAAGGGCGTGAGCCTTGAACTCGGGGGGAAATCCTCGCTGATCGTGCTGGAGGACGCCAACCTGGAACTGGCGGTCGAACTGACGTGCGGCGGTGGTTTCTACAACGCCGGGCAGATGTGCTCGGCCACCAGCCGGGTGCTGGTCGCCGAGCACCTGGCGGACGCCTTCGTGGAGAAGGTCAAAGCCCGCGCGCAGGCGATCGTCGTCGGCGACCCGTTTGTCGAAGGGGTGCAGATGGGCGCCCTGGTCAACCGTGCCCAGTACCAGCGTGTCCTCGACCACATCGCGCGAGGTCTGGCTTCCGGCGCCCGGCTCGAATGCGGCGGCAAGCGGCCGGAGGCCCTTGCGCGCGGGTTCTATATTGCCCCGACGGTGTTCACCGACGTCGCGCTGGACAGCAGCTTGTGGAACGAAGAGATCTTTGGCCCGGTGATCTGCATCCGCCGATTCAGTTCCGAAGCCGACGCCATCGCGCTCGCCAACCACTGCGACTTCGGCCTGGTGGCCACAGTGGTCAGCCAGGACGACGTTGCGGCCAACCGGGTGGCTGATGCGCTGCACGCCGGCATGGTCTGGATCAATGCGCCTCAGGTGATCTTCCCGCAGACCGCGTGGGGAGGGTACAAGCAAAGCAGTATCGGGCGTGAGCTCGGCCCTTGGGGGTTGGCTGCGTTCCAGGAGTTGAAGCATGTGGTGTGCAGTGCCTGAACGCATCTTTTTTGAGTTCAGTGGCGGAGTGTCACAGGCTATCTGGACTCAGGTGTAATAGGCCCCAACACTGTCAGCGCACACTCACAGGCGCTACGCAGCGCAACCGCTGGCACACCATCGCGGGCCTGCACCGAGATGCCATGCAGGAACGTGGCATAGAAATGCCCCAGCGCCTGAACGTCTGCATCAGCCGGTAACTGGCCGTCAGCGCGAGCCTTGTGCAGGCGCGCGATAATCTGCTCGGTGCGCTGCCGGCGGTGCCCGGACAACCAGGTGAGGATCCCTGTGTTTTCCGGTGCGACACCGCTGGCCGCGCTCACGACCAGACAGCCGCGAGGTTCGTCGGCCTTGGTGTAGGTGCTGACGGCTGCATCGAGCATCTGTGCCAGCGCCTGGCGAATGTCCGGCAGCTCCAGGGTGCGATCGGCGAAGCCGCCTTCGGCGGACTCATAGAGCGCCACGGCCTCTTCGAACAATTGCTGCTTGCTGCCGAACGCCGCATAGATGCGCGCCGAAGCGATGCCCAGCGCGTTCACCAGCATCGACATCGACGTGCCTTCATAGCCGTGTTCCCAGAACAGCAGCATCGCCTTGCGCAGCGCGTTCTGTTTGTCGAATTCCCTGGGACGCCCTGCCATCGCCTACCTGTCCTGAACTGGTCAAGCGGCCATTCTATCCATTTCGGGGTTGACGGCCAGCATTAATCGATCCTATTGTTTGTCGATCGACAAACAATAGGATCGATCGTATGAAAACCCTCAAAGGCCCCAGCCTTCATCTCGCCCAGTTCAGTGCTGACCGTCTGCCGTTCAACAGCCTGGACAGCATCGCCGATTGGGCCAGTGGCCTGGGCTTCAAGGCCTTGCAGGTACCCGCCTGGGACGAGCGTCTGTTCGATGTCGCCCAAGCGGCGCAAAGCCTCGACTACTGTGACGAAATCAAGGGCAGGCTGGCCGAGCGCGGCCTGCAGATCAGCGAACTGAGCACCCATATGTTCGGTCAGTTGGTCGCGGTGCATCCCGCCTACGACGCGATGTGCGATGCCTTCGCCCCGGCGTCCTTGCACGGGCGTCCTGCAGAACGCACTGCCTGGGCCATCGAGCAGATGAAACTGGCGGCGCGAGCCAGCCGCAACCTCGGCCTGGAGGACATGGGGACCTTCTCCGGCTCGCTGGCCTGGCCGTACCTGTTCCCGTTTCCGCAACGCCCGGCGGGCTTGGTCGAGACGACCTTCGAGGAACTGGCGCGGCGCTGGCGGCCGATCCTCGACATCTGTGACGAGCAGGGCGTCAACCTGTGCTACGAGATTCATCCCGCCGAAGACCTGCACGATGGCACCAGCTTCGAACGTTTCCACGCCCTGGTGGGTGAGCACGAGCGCTGCCGGATCCTCTTCGACCCCAGCCACTTCGTGCTCCAGCAACTCGACTACCTTGGCTACCTGGACCTCTACCACCCGTTCATCCGCATGTTTCACGTCAAGGACGCCGAGTTTTATCCAAGCGCGCGCCAGGGGGTCTATGGCGGCTACAGCGGCTGGGCCGAGCGTGCCGGGCGGTTCCGCTCGCTGGGCGACGGCCAGGTGGATTTCAAACGCATCTTTTCCAAGCTCGCGCAGTACGACTACGCCGGCTGGGCGACGCTTGAGTGGGAGTGCTGCCTGAAAGACCAGGAGGATGGCGCCCGCGAGGGCGTGGAGTTCATCAACCGCCACATTATCCGGGTGACCGGGCAGGTGTTCGATGACTTTGCCGGTGCGCCGGTTGATGCTGGACAGATTGCCCGGATGCTCGGCGTCCACCCGCAAGAGGCTTGCGCATGAGCGTACAACTCGACGCGTCGACAGATGCATTCACCCATACCCATACCCATGTCCATGTCGATGGCCTGCGTATCCACTGCGTGGTGGCGGGCGAGGGTGAGCCGGTGCTGCTGGTGCCG
>OEPS010000269.1_pt1 | contig 19148 bp, 16 predicted proteins | sample 1539411 | NCBI WGS metagenome assembly OEPS01 (sample SAMN02671747, study PRJEB22543) | soil metagenome | biome: bacteria | place: China:Hunan Province, Lengshuijiang City | collected 2012-10-15 | depth 0.08m m
TGGGAGCGGGCTTGCCCCGCGATAGCGAGCTGTCAATCACATCGCATCGCGGGGCAAGCCCGCTCCCACCCGGTCCGGACATCCGCCGCTACAAACTGCCCAGGCACAATCCTGCTGCCGCCGTATAATGCGCCCCCCAAAATGTGTGAAACTTTACCCTCCACGCGGGTAGCGGCTGATCGCATTCGCATTGCCAGTCATCGCATGCCCCACGATCGGGTTCAAAGAACACAGGTGCTGTACATGGATTTCAACCCGCTGGACCTTATTCTGCATCTCGATGCCTACCTCGATTTGCTGGTCAACAACTACGGCCCATGGATCTACGCGATCCTGTTCCTGGTGATTTTCTGCGAGACCGGTCTGGTGGTCATGCCGTTCCTGCCCGGTGACTCCCTGCTGTTCATCGCCGGCGCCGTAGCCGCTGGCGGCGGCATGGACCCGGTACTGCTCGGCGGCCTGCTGATGGCAGCGGCCATCCTCGGCGACAGCACCAACTACGTGATCGGGCGAACGGCCGGGGAACGGCTGTTCCGTAACCCCAATTCGAAGATCTTCCGTCGCGACTACCTCGAGCAGACCCACAACTTCTACGAGCGCCATGGCGGCAAAACCGTCACCCTGGCGCGCTTCCTGCCGATCCTGCGCACCTTTGCACCTTTCGTCGCCGGCATCGCCAAAATGCATTACCCACGCTTCCTCGGCTTCAGCGTCGCCGGCACCGTACTGTGGGTCGGCGGCCTGGTAACCCTCGGCTACTTCTTCGGCAACGTACCCTTCATCAAGCAGAACCTGTCGCTGATGATCGTCGCGATCATCCTGCTGTCGCTGGTACCGATGATCATTGGAGTAGTGCGCAGCCGTATGCACCGCCCCGCCAAGGTCAATTAAGCCCAGGCCATGTGGTCACTGAGCGCCTGGCGCCGTCGCCGCACCCTCGCCCGTCACCCCGTCGACCCTCAGCGCTGGCAGCGGGTTCGCGGGCGTCTGCCGATGCTCGACGGGCTGAGCGACGACGAAGACCGCTGGCTGCGTGAAGCCTGTGTACTGTTCCTGCACGACAAACACCTCAGCGCCCTGCCCGGCGTGGAACTGGACGGCGAACAACGCCTGTTCCTCGCCGCCCAGGCCCAACTGCCATTGCTGCACCTGGGCGAGCTGAACTGGTACCAGGGCTTTCACGAAATCGTGCTGTATCCCGACGACTTCCTCAGCCCTCAGCGCCACCGCGACGCCAGCGGTGTGGAACACGAATGGAATGGCGAGCACAGCGGCGAAGCCTGGCAGCAAGGCCCGGTGATCCTCGCCTGGCCCGGGGTGTTGGCCAGCGGCGGTTGGGAGGGCTACAACCTGGTCATCCACGAGCTCGCGCACAAGCTCGACATGCTCAACGGCGACGCCAACGGCCTGCCGCCGCTGCACAACGACATGCGCGTCAGCGAATGGGCCACAGCCATGCAAGAGGCCTACGACGACCTCAATCGCCAGCTCGACCGCAACCCGGACGCCGAGACCGCCATCGATCCCTATGCGGCGGAAAACCCGGCAGAATTTTTCGCCGTTACCAGCGAATACTTCTTCAGCGCCCCCGACCTGCTCAACGACGCCTACCCCGCGGTGTATCAGCAGTTGCGCGGTTTCTACCGCCAGGACCCACTGGCCCGCCTGCAGCTTTTGCAGCACAGCCACCCGCATTACCGGCAGTCGCAGGACTGACACTGCCGGACATCAGGGCGGACGTGGCAAGGAGTGCGGAATGTGCCTATAATCGCGACCAATTTTTGGCCAAACATGGGGGCACTGCCCAATGAGCTACAGCAAGATTCCGGCTGGCAAAGACCTGCCGAACGACATCTACGTCGCCATCGAGATTCCAGCCAACCACGCCCCGATCAAGTACGAGATCGACAAGGACAGCGACTGCCTGTTCGTTGACCGTTTCATGGCCACCCCGATGTTCTACCCGGCCAACTACGGTTACATCCCTAACACCCTGGCCGACGACGGTGATCCGCTGGACGTGCTGGTTGTTACCCCGTACCCGGTAGCCCCAGGCTCGGTTATCCGCGCCCGTCCGGTCGGCATCCTGAACATGACCGACGACGGCGGCGGCGACGCTAAAGTCATCGCCGTACCGCACGACAAACTGTCGCAACTGTACGTCGACGTCAAAGAGTACACCGACCTGCCAGCCCTGCTGATCCAGCAGATCGAGCACTTCTTCGCCAACTACAAGGATCTGGAGAAGGGCAAGTGGGTCAAGATCGAAGGCTGGGACGGCGCAGACGCCGCCCGCGCTGCGATCACCAAATCGGTTGCTGCCTACAAAGGCTAAGCAATCCTTAACAAAGAGCCCCGCTGATGCGGGGCTTTTTGTTTGTCGGCGAAAGCAGCCATGCGTGGAGACGGGCTTTTATCGTGGGGGCGGCAATGTGCGATACCATGCAAGGAACCGCACAGCAGGAGCAGACATGTCGCACCCCTTCGAAACCCTCACCCCCGACCTGGTCCTCGACGCTGTCGAAAGCATCGGCTTTCTCAGCGATGCCCGCGTTCTGGCGCTCAACAGCTACGAGAACCGCGTCTATCAGGTAGGTATCGAAGATGCTGAACCGCTGATCGCCAAGTTCTATCGCCCCGACCGCTGGACCGACGCGGCGATTCTTGAAGAACACAGCTTCACCGCCGAACTGGCCGATTGTGAAGTGCCCGTGGTAGCGCCACTTATCCACAAGGGTGAAACCCTGTTCGAACACAGCGGCTTTCGCTTCACCCTGTTTCCCCGTCGCGGTGGTCGCGCCCCGGAGCCTGGCAACCTGGACCAGCTCTATCGCCTGGGCCAATTGCTCGGCCGCCTGCATGCCGTCGGCGCCACCCGCCCATTCGAGCACCGTGAAGCCCTGGCAGTGGATAACTTCGGCCATGCCTCGCTGGCTACCCTGCTTGAAGGCAACTTCGTCCCCAAAAGCCTGCTACCGGCTTTCGAGTCAGTGGCCCGCGACCTGCTCAAGCGGGTCGAAGCCATCTATGCCAGCACCCCGCACAAAACCATCCGCCTGCACGGTGACTGCCACCCCGGCAACATGATGTGCCGCGACGAAGTCTTCCATATCGTCGACCTCGACGACTGCCGAATGGGCCCCGCGGTCCAGGACCTGTGGATGATGCTTGCCGGCGACCGTCATGAACGTCTGGGCCAATTGGCTGAACTGATGGACGGCTACAATGAATTCCACGATTTCGACCCACGCGAACTTGCCCTGATTGAACCCCTGCGCGCGCTGCGCCTGTTGCACTACAGCGCCTGGCTGGCACGGCGCTGGGATGATCCGGCATTTCCGCGCAGCTTCCCCTGGTTTGGCCAGGAGCGTTACTGGGGCGATCAGATTCTGGCCCTGCGCGAGCAGATGGCGGCACTGGATGAAGAACCGCTGAAATTGTTCTGAAGCACGCCCAAGTCTGTCTACAATAGCGGTGCTTTTAGATAGTTGCCTAAGCAAGGAATTTGCATGCACGCCGCCAACCCGCGCCGCGGGTACATCCTGGGCTTGACCGCCTACATCATCTGGGGTTTGTTCCCGCTCTACTTCAAAGCGCTGCAAAGCGTTCCAGCAGTAGAAATCATCGTCCACCGTGTGCTCTGGTCAGCGCTGTTCGGCTCGCTGCTGTTGCTGGTCTGGAAGCATCCGGGCTGGTGGCGCGAACTGCGCGATAACCCCAAACGCCTGGCGATCCTGGCGCTCAGCGGCTCGCTGATTGCCGGCAACTGGCTGACGTACGTCTGGTCGGTGAACAACGGCCGCATGCTGGAAGCCAGCCTGGGCTACTACATCAACCCGCTGGTCAACGTGCTGCTCGGCATGTTGTTGCTGGGTGAGCGCCTGCGGCGCCTGCAGTGGGTAGCGGTCGGCCTGGCCGCCCTCGGGGTGGCCCAGCAGGTCTGGCAAGTCGGTAGTCTGCCCTGGGTTTCGCTGGTGCTGGCACTGAGCTTCGGCTTCTACGGTCTGATCCGCAAAAAGGCCCCCGTCGCGGCTTTACCGGGACTGGTGGTGGAAACCTGGATGCTGGTACCGCTGGCAATTGGCTGGCTGCTGCTCAATCCCCTGGCCCATAGCGCCCAAGCGAGCTTCTATAGCACCAGCGAAGCGTTGTGGCTGGTAGCGGCTGGGCCGGTCACGCTGATCCCGCTGGTGTGCTTCAACGCCGCCGCCCGCCACCTGCCCTACACCACCCTGGGCTTCCTGCAGTACCTGGCGCCGACGCTGGTGTTGCTGCAAGCCGTGCTGCTGTTTGGCGAGCACCTGTCGAGCAGCACACTGGTTGCCTTCATGTTTATCTGGGCAGGTCTGGCGCTCTACAGCGTCGATGCCTGGCTGAGCCTGCGCCGACGCAGCTGATCAAAAAACGTACAAATCCATGCAAGCCACGTAAATCGTGGCCTGCAGCAACCTCTCCCAAGGTTATCCACACCCTCATCCCCGTGCTTTGTGCACAAGCCACTGATTATTGGTGGTTTTTTGCTCAATTGGCGCAAACGCCCGCTGTGACTGGGCTGGCGAACGATCCCCCCAGGTTATCCACAGGGCCATCCCCGTGAATCCGGGATAACCCCAATACTGAATCAATCCTCCGGGCGCAGCTTGAGCTCCACCATCAAGTCATCCGCCAGCTCTTCAAGCTTGGCCTGAAGCACGTCCAGAGAGAGCGTCAAAGGCATCGCCAGCAACGCATCGGCATGAAACAGCGGCTCGCTGCTCATGGGTGCCGGGCGCACCTCGGTGGTCAGGCGCTCGACATTGACCCCCTGATCGGCCAGCAGCCGCGTGATATCCCGGACGATACCCGGACGATCATTACCCACCAGTTCCATCGCGATCGGCTTCCAGGTACAGGACGGTTCAATACCGCTCTTGGCAATCAGCACGCGAATATCATGTTTGCCCAAGGCTTCGAGGGCCCGGACCAGCTCTTCATAGGACTCCGCCGGCACCGCCACCTTGAGGATCCCGGCAAACTGCCCGGCCATGCGCGACATGCGGCTCTCCAACCAGTTACCGTTATGCTCGGCAATGCATTCAGCGATACGTTCGACCTGACCGGCTTTGTCGGGAGCGATCACTGTGAGTACGAGATGATCCACGCGGTAACCCTCTGCTTTTAAAGGTTCAGCCCCGGAAATCAAAGGGCGCGGAGAAAGTATAGGCAAGGCGCGGCAACCTGCCGCAGCAGGCTTTGAAGACAAATCGTGTACTGTTTCAAGATTTATCTGGAACAATCTGCCACTTTTTTGAGAACATACGGTCTCCCAGCGTGACCTTCTGCTACCAACTGGTCGCAGAACGACGTATTTAGTCTGATTTTCACAACCGCAGCGCATCATGTAGTATGCCGCAGCGTGGACTACAAAACGTCGAATCGATGTCTGCCATGGCGCCTGTGAAAATACGCAAACCGCTCGCCAGCCCGTCTGGCAGGCAGCACCCAGCCGCCCATCGGGCATGTTCTGGTGCCGTGTTTAGAGAAGCGCGCAAGGCCTAAATAGAAGAGCAATAGCTGAGCAGAGTGAGGCAAGCAATGACTGAACACGTTCAAGTCGGTGGCCTTCAGGTCGCCAAAGTCCTGTTCGACTTCGTGAACAACGAAGCCATTCCCGGAACCGGCGTCAACGCCGAGCAGTTCTGGGTGGGGGCAGAAAAGATCATCAACGACCTCGCTCCAAAGAACAAAGCACTGCTGGCCAAACGTGACGCACTGCAGGCACAGATCGATGCCTGGCACCAAGCGCGCAAAGGCCAGGCTCACGATGCCGTGGCTTACAAAGCCTTCCTCCAGGACATCGGTTACCTGCTGCCAGAAGCTGCAGACTTCCAAGCCTCGACCCAGAACGTCGATGACGAAATTGCCCGCATGGCCGGCCCGCAACTGGTTGTACCAGTGATGAATGCGCGCTTCGCCCTGAACGCTTCCAACGCCCGCTGGAGCTCGCTGTACGATGCCCTGTACGGCACCGACGCCATCAGCGAAGCCGGTGGCGCGGAAAAAGGCAAAGGCTACAACAAGGTTCGCGGTGACAAGGTGATTGCCTTCGCCCGCGCCTTCCTCGACGAGTCCGCGCCGCTGGCTGCCGGCTCGCATGTCGACTCCACAGCTTATCGCATCGAAGGCGGCAAGCTCGTCGTTGCTCTCAAAGGTGGCAGCAACAGCGGTCTGCGCGATGACGCCCAACTGATCGGCTACCACGGCGACACTTCGGCGCCTACCGCCATTCTGCTCAAGCACAACGGCCTGCACTTCGAAATCCAGATCGATGCCAGCACCCCGGTCGGCCAGACCGACCCTGCGGGGATCAAGGACGTGCTGATGGAAGCCGCCCTGACCACCATCATGGACTGCGAAGACTCGGTTGCCGCTGTCGACGCCGACGACAAGGTAGTGATCTACCGCAACTGGCTCGGCCTGATGAAGGGTGACCTCTCGGAAAGCGTCAGCAAAGGCGGCCAGACCTTCACCCGGACCATGAACCCGGACCGTGAATACGCCGCCCCGAACGGTGGCTCGGTGACCCTGCACGGTCGCTCCCTGCTGTTCGTGCGTAACGTCGGCCACCTGATGACCATCGACGCCATCCTCGACAAGGACGGTAACGAAGTGCCAGAGGGCATTCTCGACGGTCTGGTCACCAACCTTGCCGCGATCCATAACCTCAACGGCAACACCAGCCGCAAGAACAGCCGCACCGGCTCCGTGTACATCGTTAAACCGAAGATGCACGGTCCTGAAGAAGCGGCGTTCACCAACGAACTGTTTGGCCGCATCGAAGACGTGCTGGGCATGAAGCGTAATACGCTGAAAGTCGGCATCATGGACGAGGAGCGCCGTACCACGGTCAACCTCAAGGCCTGTATCGAAGCAGCCAAAGAGCGCGTGGTGTTCATCAACACCGGCTTCCTCGACCGTACCGGTGACGAGATCCACACCTCCATGGAAGCCGGCGCAGTAGTGCGCAAGGGCGCCATGAAGACCCAGAAGTGGATTGGCGCCTACGAGAACTCCAACGTCGATATCGGCCTGGCCACCGGTCTGCAAGGCCGTGCCCAGATTGGTAAAGGCATGTGGGCCATGCCGGACCTGATGGCCGACATGCTCGAGCAGAAGATCGCCCACCCGCTGGCCGGTGCCAACACCGCCTGGGTACCTTCGCCGACCGCCGCTGCACTGCATGCGCTGCACTACCACAAGGTCGACGTGTTCGCCCGTCAGGCAGAACTGGCCAAGCGCGCCCCGGCGTCGGTCGATGACATCCTGACCATCCCGCTGGCACCAGACACCAACTGGTCGGAAGAAGAAAAGCGCAACGAGCTGGACAACAACGCCCAGGGTATCCTCGGCTACGTTGTGCGCTGGATCGATCAGGGCGTGGGTTGCTCGAAAGTGCCGGACATCAATGATGTCGGCCTGATGGAAGACCGCGCCACCCTGCGGATTTCCGCCCAGCTGCTGGCCAACTGGCTGCGTCACGGCATCGTCAGCGAGGCCCAGGTGCTGGAAAGCCTCAAGCGCATGGCGCCGGTGGTCGACAAGCAGAACGCCAACGACCCGCTGTACCGCCCACTGGCACCGGACTTCGACACCAACATCGCCTTCCAGGCGGCAGTCGAACTGGTGGTAGAAGGCACCAAGCAGCCGAACGGCTACACCGAGCCTGTGCTGCATCGTCGTCGTCGTGAGTTCAAGGCCAAGAACGGTCTGTAATCGCGTCGCCTTCATCGCCGGTCAAGCCCGCTCCCACACGCTGTGGGAGCAGGCTTGACCGGCGATCTGCTTTAAGCGATTCCCAATTCTTTGCGCACCAGCTCCATCAACTTGTCCAGATCAATCGGTTTGAGCAGAAAGTCGACGACGCTCAAATGCATCGCCGCAATGGCGTCAGGGACGTCGGCATCACCGGACACGATGATGATCGGCAACTCGGCTTTGTCCGATTCGCGAATCTGCCGGATCAGCTCCAGACCATCAAACGGCCCCATTCGCAGGTCAGTAATCAGCAGACCAATCCCCCGCTCTCCCTTCAGGCATGCCAGGGCCCGCTCAGCATTTTCCGCCGTCACGCACTTGATGCCCTTGGTTTTCAGGTAACTGGCCAGCGCTTCACGTGCCACCGGGTTGTCATCAACGATCAACACTTTCTGTGGCGCAGCCCGCGGCGCCGTAACCGTTGCCAGTGCTTCACGCTCGGCATCACTCAGTATGTCTTCTTGGTCGGGCATGGCTGTCTCATCATCAATGACCCGGAAAATATCCTTTGAATCAAGTTCAGACGGGTTTCGATCGCCTTGCAACCCGTCTTCGTCGGCAAATTGACACCCGTCGTGTTTCTCACCCTGGCCGTCGCACTGTTTAGACTTACGTCCAATGGGCACTGGGGCCCCTGCGGCCGACCATGAAGGTCGAAAACAACAAGGTCGATGTGCACAGCTCGACACAAATACGCGGTAATGCTCATGAGCAAAATGGACGCCTTCACCCAGGCCGGAAAAACGGCAGTCATGCAGAACATCCAGGGCACCCTGCAGTTCCTGCAACGCTTTCCTCCGTTCAACCAGATGGAGAACGCCCACCTGGCGTTTCTCGTCGAACAGTGCCAGCTGCGTTTCTATGCGGCCAAAGACAGCATCATCAAGCCCGCCGACGGGCCCGTCGAGCACTTCTATATCGTCAAGCAAGGCCGGGTGGTCGGTGAACGCCAGCACGTATCCCGGCCAGGGACTGAAACCACTTTCGAGATCACCACCGGCGAGTGCTTTCCCCTGGCCGCGTTGCTCGGCGAACGTGCCACCCGCACCGAACACGTGGCCGGCGAAGACACCTTCTGCCTGCAACTGAACAAGGCGGCGTTCATTCGTCTGTTCGCCCTCTCCGAGGTATTTCGCGACTTCGCCCTGCGCGGCGTCAGCAGCCTGCTCGACCAGGTCAACCAACAGGTACAGCGCCGTGCGGTGGAAACCCTCGGCACCCAGTACTCGCTCAACACCCGCCTGGGCGAGCTGGCCATGCGTCATCCGGTGGTCTGCGAACGGCACACACCCCTGCGCGAGGCCGTGGCCTTGATGCACGAGCAGCAGGTCGGCAGCATTGTCATCGTCGACGAGCAACGCTTCCCTGTCGGCATCTTCACCCTGCGCGACCTGCGCCAGGTAGTGGCCGACGCCAGCGCCGATTTTGCCCAGCCGATTGCCGGCCACATGACCCCCGAGCCTTTCTACCTGAGCCCCCAGGCCAGTGCGTTCGACGCGGCCATTGCCATGACCGAACGGCACATTGCGCATGTGTGCCTGGTCGAAGACAAGCGCCTGTGCGGTGTGGTCTCCGAACGCGACCTGTTCTCCCTGCAACGTGTCGACCTGGTGCACCTGGCGCGCACCATCCGCCATGCCACGCGAATCGAAAGCCTGGTGTCGCTGCGCGGCGAGATCGGCCAACTGGTCGAACGCATGCTCGCCCACGGGGCGTCTTCAACGCAGATCACCCAGATCATTACCCTGCTCAACGACCACACCGTCTGCCGGGTGATCGAACTGGCGATCCAGGACAAGGGTGATCCGGGGGTAGCGTTCAGCTGGCTGTGTTTTGGCAGTGAAGGACGGCGCGAACAGACCCTGCACACCGACCAGGACAACGGCATTCTTTTCGAGGCCCGCGATGCCGCCCACGCTGCCGAGCTCCGTGGCCGCCTGCTGCCGCTGGCCCAGCACATCAACCAGGGCCTGGCGCAATGCGGCTTTACCCTGTGCAAGGGCAACATCATGGCCGGCAATCCCGAGCTGTGTCTGTCCCGTGCGGAATGGGCGCGGCGCTTCGCTGCCTTCATTCGCGAAGCCACACCGGAGAACCTGCTGGCCTCAAGCATCTATTTTGACCTGCGGGTGGTCTGGGGCGACGAGACGGCCTGCGAACAATTGCGCCAGAGCATTCTTGAGCAGGTCGCCGATAACCGCCTGTTCCAGCGCATGATGGCCGACAACGCCTTACGTCAGCGGCCACCGGTAGGCCGATTCCGTGAGTTCGTACTGACCCGCCAGGGCACCGACAAGGCCGCCACCCTGGACCTCAAGGTCCAGGGTCTGACCCCCTTCGTCGACGGCGCCCGCCTGCTGGCCCTGGCCAACGGCATCAGCGCCAACAACACCCTGGAACGCCTGCGTGAGCTGGTGACCCGCGAAGTGATCGACCCGCTCGATGGTGCTGCCTATGAAGAGGCTTACCACTTCATCCAGCAAACCCGGATGCAGCAACACCAATTGCAGAGCCGGCAGCACCTGCCTTACTCCAACCGCGTCGATCCGGACAGCCTCAATCACCTGGACAGGCGCATCCTGCGCGAGTCTCTGCGTCAGGCCCAACGCCTGCAGAGCAGCCTGGCCCTGAGGTATCAGCTGTGAGCCTGTTCGCCTGGCTGCGCCCTCGACAAATCGACGACCACCTGCGCCAGCGGGCGGCTCAATTAACCCCGCCAGCCGCGCTTGGCGAGGAGCCATTGCGCAAGCAACGCTGGGTGGTCCTGGACCTTGAAACCAGCGGCCTGAACACCCAACGCGATCAGGTGCTGTCGATAGGTGCGGTGGTCATCGAAGACGGCGCCATCGACTTCAGCCAGCAGTTCGAGCGCACCTTGTACCAACGCGATCACAAACTGACGTCCAGTGTGCTGATTCATGGCCTGGGCCCTAGCGCCATCGCTGCGGGCTGTGATCCGGCTGAGGCGCTGCTCGAGCTGATGGACTTTATCGGCGACAGCCCGGTGCTGGCCTTCCACGCGCCGTTCGATCAACGCATGCTCGCACGCGCCTTGAAAGACCACCTGGGCTATCGCCTGCAGCACCCGTTTATCGATGTCGCCGAGCTTGCCCCGCTGCTGAACCCGAAGATCACCCTGCGCGAAGCCGGACTTGACGACTGGACAGCCTGTTTCGGCCTGGAGGCGATTGAGCGGCACAACGCCAGTGCCGATGCCATGGTCACCGCCGAATTGGCCTTGATCCTGTTCAGTCAGGCCCGCCGCCAGCACTTGGACAGCCCGGCGCAGCTTGACCAGCACCTGCAGCGTTGGCGGCGCCGACAGCAACAGAGTCACGGTTTCTAGCATCATCCGATGAGCGTCAATTGCGTTTCACAAGAAGATTCTGTAACAATCGCGAATAATTCTCGTTAGTTAACACATCTTTTTCGGGGAACGCCTTGTCGTCCGCACAGAGCCCACACAGTGAGCTGGTCGGTACGCTCTACCGCGACCATCGCAGTTGGCTACTCGGCTGGCTACGGCGTAATATCGCCTGCGCCGAGCGTGCCGAAGACCTGAGCCAGGACACCTTCGTGCGCCTGCTCGGTCGCGATCAGTTGCCCGCGCCGCGTGAACCCCGGGCCTTTCTCCTGTCGATCGCCAGGGGGCTGCTGTTCGATCACTTTCGCCGCGCAGCACTGGAGCAGGCCTACCTGGCCGAGCTGATGCTGATTCCCGAAGCCGAACAACCGTCCCCGGAAGAACAACACCTGATTCTCGAAGATCTCAAGGCCATTGACCGCCTGCTGGGCAAATTGTCGAGCAAAGCCCGCGCGGCGTTCCTCTACAACCGTCTCGACGGCCTGAACCACGCGCAAATTGCCGAACGCCTGGGCGTTTCGGTCTCCCGCGTGCGCCAGTACCTGGCCCAGGGCATGCGCCAGTGCTACATCGCCCTGTACGGCGAGCCGACATGAACAGCAAACCGGTCAGCGCCCGCGTGCTGGACGCCGCGATTGCCTGGCAGCTGTGCCTGGACTCCGGCAGCGGCAGCGCTGACGAACGAGCCGAGTTCGCCCGCTGGCATGCTGCCAGTGAGGAACATGCGCGTGCCTGGATGCAACTGGGCATGCTCGACCAGCGTTTCAGCGCCGCGGCCGGGCCAGCACGCCAGGCCTTGCTGCAATCGCGTGCAGGCCTGCGCCAGCGCCTACGCAAAGTAGGCAGTGGCCTGGCCAGCGTGGTACTGGTGGCTGGCCTGCTGAGCTGGGTCAGTGCTTATCAGTCGCTGGGTTACTGGCTGGCTGACCAACGCACGGCCACCGGTGAGCAACGCACCTTGCGCCTGACCGACGGCACCCTGATCAGCCTCAATACCCATTCGGCGGTCGACATCCGCTTCGATGAAAAGGAGCGCCTGATCGTCTTGCACGAGGGCGAGATCTCCATCGAAACCGGACACAAGGACGATCGTCCCTTTGTCGTCGCCACCGAAGACGGGCGCATGCGTGCACTGGGCACGCGCTTCCTGGTGAAAGTGGAGGATCAGGGCACGCGTCTGAGCGTCTTGCAGTCGGCCGTGGCGGCCAGACCGCAAGACAGTGGCGACGAGCAGATTCTGCATGAAGGCCAGCAAGTACTGATGAGTCATGACCGGCTCGGCCAGATTGCCGGCCTGCACATCGGTGCCGATGCCTGGACCCGCGGCATGCTGGTGGTCGACAACGTGCGTCTTGGCGACCTGATCGACGAACTGGGCCGTTACCGCAGCGGCTATCTTGGCGTTGCACCGGAGGTGGCCGAGCTGCGCATTACCGGCAGCTTCCCGCTCAACGACACCAACCTGGCCCTGACCTCGTTGCTGCCGACCTTACCGGTGCAGATCGAGCAGCACACCCCGTGGTGGGTGACGGTGGTGGCGCGACCTTAAGACCCTGATCGCGGGGCAAGCCCGCTCCCACCGAGTTCACCTGTGGGAGCGGGCTTGCCCCGCGATGAACTGCGCAAGCAGCTCCCTCTGGAATATAAATCAAAATAATTTTCACTACCCCCTGACACTTTTCTCAACTCACTCGGCAAGGAAGCTAGTTAGCACTTATCCGTCGAGGAGCCGCTGCATGACCCGTGTCTTTGAAAGTTTCCTGCGTCCCAGCCTGCTGGCCATGGCCATTGCCCTGTCCGCCCCGCTGGTGAGCACCCAGCTGGTTGCCGCCGAGCAATCCAGCCTGCGTAGTTACGACCTGCCCGCGGCACCGCTGTCGAGCACCCTGACCCAGATCGCCAGCCAGGCCGGCATTGCCCTGAGCCTGGACCCAAGCCTGGCCAGCGGCCGCACCTCGGCACCGGTCAAGGGCCAGTACAACGGCGTCGGCGCCCTGCAGGCAGCATTGCGCGGCACCGGCCTGCAACTGCAGCAAAGCAGCGCCGGCACCTATAGCCTGGTAGCGAGCCCGGAAGGTGTCATGTCCCTGCCGGAAACCAGCATCAACGCCACCGGTGATTATGAAAGTGCCTGGGGCCCGGCCACCGGTTTCACTGCTACCCGTACCGCAGCGGGCACTAAAACCGACACCCCGATCGTCGAAATCCCGCGCTCGATGACCGTCATCACCCGCGAGCAGCTGGATGACCGTCAGGTCCTCAACCTCAACGATGCTCTGCGCTACACCGCTGGTGTACAGAGCAGCGGCTACGCCTCCGATCCCCGCTCCGACTGGCTGCGGGTCCGCGGCTTCGACCCGACCCAGTTCCTGGACGGCTTGCCGCTGCCAAAAGGTTCGTTCGCCAACCCTAAAGTCGAACCGTGGAACCTTGAGCGAATCGCCGTGCTGCGTGGCCCGGCCTCGTCCGTCTACGGCCAGACGCCGCCAGGCGGCATGCTCGACATGGTCAGCCGTCGCCCACAAGCTGACAGCGCCCACCAGGTCGAAGCGCAGGTTGGCAGTAACAACCACCGCCAGATCAACTTCGACAGCACCGGCAAGATCGATGATGAGGGCCAGTTCCTCTACCGCGTCAGCGGTGTCGTACGCGACAGTGATTCGCCGACCGATCATGTCCCGGACAAGCGCTACAACCTTGCGCCCAGCCTGACCTGGAACATGGATGAAGATACCAGCCTGACCTTCATCACCCAGTTCACCCGCGACGATACCGGTATCTCCGGACAGTTCCTGCCGATTCAAGGCACCAAGCTGGACTCGCCGGCCGGCGACATCTCCCACCACAAGAACCTCGGCGATCCGGACTGGGAGTTCTACGACCGCACCTACTACGCGCTCGGGTACGCCTTCGAGCATCGCCTCAATGATGTCTGGCAATTCCGCCAGAACCTGCGCTACACCAAGAGCGACCTGTCGTTCCAGGGCATCAACGTAGCGACCATGAACAACGGCACCATCCAGCCTGACGGTACGGTCCCGCGGGAAACCGGCATCGTCAACGAAGACATCAGCCAGTTCGCCGTGGATAACAACTTCCAGGCCGACTTCCAGACCGGTGCCCTGAGCCACACCTTGTTGATCGGCCTCGACCATCAACGCTCCAACACCAACTACAAGTGGGACTATGGCCTGAGCTTCAGCGTGCCGCCTGGCAACGTGATCAATCCTCCGTATGGCCAGGACTTCTCCAACGTCCAGTACTTCACCATGTATGACTACAACCAGAAGACTCGCCAGACCGGTGTCTACGTTCAGGACCAGATCGCCCTGGATAACTGGCGCCTGACCCTGGGCGGCCGTGAAGACTGGGTGCACACCGGCACCACCTTCAACAACCTCAACGACGCCACCAGCACCGAACGCGATACCGCCTTCACCGGCAACGTCGGCCTGAGCTATGTCTTCGACAATGGTGTGACTCCATACATTTCTTACACCGAGTCGTTCCAGCCGACTACCGGTGCAGCAGTTTCGGCCGCCGAGTCGTTCAAGCCGACCGAGGGTCGCCAGTATGAAGTGGGCGTGAAGTATCAGCCGGTGGGCAGCAAGAACCTGTACACCGCTGCGGTGTACGACCTGCGCCAGGAGAACGTGAAGGTCGCCGAAGGTAACCTGACCCGTCAGGTGGGCGAGCTGCAGGTTCGCGGTCTTGAACTTGAGGCGACCACGCAGGTGACCGACAACCTCAAACTGATCGGTTCCTACAGCTACACCGACACCGAAATCCTCAAGGGCGCGGCCAACGAGCAAGGCAATCGCATGGCCCTCATTCCGCGCAATCAGGCCACCCTGTGGGCTGACTACACCTGGTACAACGGCCTGCTCGACGGCTTCGGTATCGGTGGTGGTGTGCGCTATGTCGGCGACAACTACGGCAATACCGCCAACACCGATCTGGCCCACGTCGGCTCCTACACCGTCTACGACGCCTCGGTCCATTACGACCTCGGCCGCAAGGTCAGCACTCTTAAAGGCATGACCGTCGCGGTCGAAGCCAAGAACCTGTTCGACAAGGACTACCTGGCCAACTGCGACGGTTACTGGTGCTACTACGGTGACGAGCGCAACGTGGTTGCCAGCGTGAACTACAAGTTCTAAGGGCGTTAATGAAAAGCCAAACCATACGCCGCTGGTCCTTCATCCACACCTGGACCAGCCTGATCTGCACCTTGTTCCTGCTGATGCTGGCAGTGACCGGCTTGCCACTGATCTTTCACCACGAGATCGACCACTTGCTGGGCGATGCGCCAGAGCTGAAGGAAATGCCGGCCGACACGCCGAAACTGGACCTGCAGCAGCTGGTGCTCAAAGCCCAGGCCCATCGCCCCGGCGAGGTCATGCAGTACTTCGGCTGGGATGAGGACGACAGCAACGGCGTGATCGCGATCATGGCGGCTACTGCGGGCACCGAGCCGAACTCGTCGCATACCTTCATGCTCGATGGCCGCACCGGTGAAGCGGTGGAAATGCCGTCGGCCAACGGTGGCTTCATGATGACCATGCTGCGCCTGCATGTGGATATGTTTGCCGGCCTGCCCGGCAAGCTGTTGCTGGCGTTCATGGGCGTGTTGTTCGTGGTCGCAATCATTTCCGGCACGGTGCTCTATGCACCGTTCATGCGCCGTCTGAAGTTCGCCACGGTGCGCCATGAAAAATCGTCGCGTCTGCGCTGGCTCGACCTGCACAACCTGATCGGCATCGTCACCCTGACCTGGGCCCTGGTGGTGGGCGTGACCGGGGTGATCAGCGCCCTCTCCGACCTGGTCATCGCGGCATGGCGCAACGACAGCTTGAGTGCGATGGTGGCGCCGTATCGCGACGCCCCGCCGTTGACCGAACTGGCGCCCGTCAGCCGGGTGCTGGATATCGCTGGCGAAGCCGCACCAGGAATGGTGCCGGACTTTATCGCCTTCCCTGGCACGCGTTTTTCAAGTGAGCATCACTACGCCGTGTTCATGAAGGGCGGCACGCACCTGACCGCACATCTACTGACGCCGGTACTGATTGATGCGACGACACTGGCAGTGACCGCGGTCGGCGAACGGCCCTGGTACATGGACGCAATGGGACTATCCCAGCCGCTGCACTTCGGTGACTACGGTGGCCGACCGATGCAGATTCTCTGGGCCGTGCTGGACGTCCTGACGATCATCGTCCTGGGCAGCGGCGTGTACCTGTGGGTCGTGCGCCGTCGAGCCACAGCCACGGTGCCAACCGCGCAGGCGGAGGTGGCAGGATGAAACGCAAGACATCAAGTCTGTGGACGGTGTTTGGTATGCCTGCTGTGATCGCACTATTCGGTGCGGCAGGTCTGTTTGCAGCATTGCTGGGGGATGGTTGGTGGGATGCGCTGGCGTGGGTCGGGCTGGGATTACCAGCCTGGTTCAGCCTGCGGGGTTTCTGGCCTGCTTCCAGATAGCAATCGCGGGGCAAGCCCGCTCCCACACTGTGTGGGAGCGGGCTTGCCCCGCGATGGATCAGTCAGTCAGCTTCGGCAGACACTCATCCAGCCGCTTGTGCAGTGCACTGCCACTCGGCCAGTTACGCAACAGCCGCGCCCGGTCACGGGCAAAGGCAGGCGCGAAGCTGAGCTGGGTGGCATGCTGGCACATGGCGTCGAGATCGATCAGTGACCACTGACCGTTCTGCCAGAACAGGTTGTGCCCCTTCATGTCGCCATGGCTGATGCGCTCATGGATCAGCTGCTTCAACAGTGCCTGCAAGGCCTGTAGTTGTGCCTCGGGTACTTCGCCACTTTCAACGTAAGGCGCGAAACATTCGATCAGGTCCGGCCCGTCGGCGTATTCGGTTATCAGGTAGGCACGGCTGCGCAAGCCCATCACCCGCTGTTCCAGCACTGCCAGTGGCCGCGGCGTTGCGATGCCGAGGAACTCCAGGCGGTGCCCTTCGATCCACGAATGCCAGGCCCGGCTCGGGCGCCAGAAGCGTTTGAACCAGTGCGCGGTGTTCTTGATGTTGTAGCGTTTGAGCACCAATGGTCGCCCATCCACTTCAACCCGCGCGACACTGGCGGCACCACCGGTCTTGTACAGATGGCCCTGGTCGATCAGCGTGTCGGCCTGCTCGAGCACCGGCAGCAACGCCGCCCGTTCGTTGCGGCGAATCGAACGCAAGCCGGACAGGCCGCGCTCGACGCTGAACAGTGTGCACTCGCGCCCGGCCTTCTCGAGGTAATCCTTCAAGCGCCAACTGCGCACCTTGTCGATCTGCTTCTGCAGAGCTTCCAGCGGCAGCGCATGCTCGGCGTTAGCCAGCAGGTAATGCACCAGCAGCTCTTCGATAAAGGGTTCCAGACGCTTGGGCAGTTGCGCAAAGAGGACGCCAAGGTTCTGCAACACCTGCGGGCGAGACAGGGGCTTGCCCAGGGTTTCAGCCTTGATCCCTGCACCATCGATCAGGTACAGCTGGCCGCCATGGCGCAACAGGTTGTCCAGGTGCAGATCTTCCTGCCACAGGCCCTTGGCGTGCATCTGTGCCACTGCTGCCAGGGCTTCACCAAGCACCCGTTGCTGCTCATCTGCCAGTGGCGGCAAGGCCTCGACCTCTGCCCAGGCGTCGGCCAGACTTTGCGCACCTTCGAGAAACTCGAACAGCAACCAGCCGCCTTCACCTTCGCGCAAACCATCAGCCAGCAACAACGGCGTCGTCAGCCCTTGTGCCGCCAGCAGCCGAGCCCCTTCCAGCTCACGCTGAAAATGCCGGGAAGCACTGCCGCCCACCAGCAGTTTTGCCAGCACCGGCTTACCGCGCCAGATACCGGCACCCACGTAGCGCTGGCCGGGCAACACGCGCAGCAGGCTGAGCAGTTGCAGTTCGGCACTGCCGGCGGCGTCGGCCAGACTAATGCTCCGGGGCAGATCCGGGTGACGCCCGGCATCCTTGAGTTCGGACAAACGCATCAGCGAGCCTCTTTCTCACGGCGGCGGCGCGTCAGGCGCTGCAGCCAATTGTCGACCAGGGTACTGTCGGTGGCCTGGTCCAGGTAGCTGGCCAGCAGCAGACGCACTTCAGCTTCGCTCCAGTTCGGCGCACGGCGCAACAACGGTTCAAGGTCCTTGAGCCGGTCACGCATGCCCAGCAGCAGCGGCCGGGTCTTCTCCAGGTCGATCAGTTGCGCCAGCCAGCCATCACTGCGCTCACGCAGGAAGATGTGCTTGGGGTAGAAGCAGCCATGCACCTGGCCCGCCGCATGCAGCGTACGCGCCAGCAGACCGCAGGCACGCAGGATGCCTTGACGCTGGCCGATGTCCAGCGTCGGCCATTGCCCGAGCAGGCCATCCAGATCGCTCCACTCGTCCAGCGCGCGGGTCAGCAGGATCGCCCGGCGTTCGCCGTCGATCGTCCGCTCACCGTAATAGACGGCCTGCAGCGCCGGAATCCCCAGCTTCTGATACCGGCTGATATTACGAAACTCGCGGGCAAAAGTCGGTTCACCGAAAGGCCGGTGCAGGGTGCGGGTCAGGTAGTCGCTCTGACGCTTGAGGTAGTAACCCTTGCCCTCCAGCTCCAGGCGAAAAACGCTGCTCCAGCCACCGCGGCCGGTGTTCGGTTCATCCACTGCATCAAGCTGCAGCGCCCAGAGCTGGTCGAAACCGTTCAGACCATGGCGCTCAAGCAGTGCCGTCTCGGCACTGGCGAGGAAATCAGTCATTCGCGTCCCTCGAAAAACGTCACGACATGCCGGATACGGCGCTTGTCCGCCGCATTCAGGCGCTCGCGCCCGCGATACTGCAAGTAAAAGCGCAAACGCTGGGTGGCCGACAAGTGATACTTGGCGACTTTGTCCAGGCATGCCAGGTCCTTGGTGATCCGGTAGCGCAGCATGAAGCCCCACCAGAAGTCGCCGGTCGGGCAGTCGATCAAGAATAGACTGGCCTGGTCATCCACCAGCAAGTTGCGCCACTTCA
>OEPS010000270.1_pt1 | contig 19143 bp, 13 predicted proteins | sample 1539411 | NCBI WGS metagenome assembly OEPS01 (sample SAMN02671747, study PRJEB22543) | soil metagenome | biome: bacteria | place: China:Hunan Province, Lengshuijiang City | collected 2012-10-15 | depth 0.08m m
CGATGTTGTAGGCGAAGCTGCCCTGGGTGCCAGGAAAGGCCACGCACTGGTAGTCCTTGCCGGCGACCTTGCCAGCGGCGGTCCATTCACTCTTGGCCCAGTCGCCCATGATCTGCATGCCGGCCTTGCCGTTGATGACCTCGGCGGCGGCGATGTTCCAGTCACGCCCGGCGCGGTTGGGGTCCATGTAGGTGCCCAGGCGTTGCAGGGTCTTGAACACCTCGATCATCTGCGTGCCGGTCAGGGTCTTTTCATCCAGCTCGACAAAGGCCGCGTGATAACCCTTGGGACCCAGGATACTCAGGGCCAAGTCCTCGAATACGGTGCTGTCCTGCCACGGTTGACCACCATGGGCCAGAGGAATGAAACCGGCCGCCTTGAGCTTGTCGGCAGCGACGAAAAGCTCATCGAGGGTGGTCGGTACTTTGGCCCCGGCCTTGTCGAATACCTGCGGGTTGATCCACAGCCAGTTGACCCGGTGGATGTTCACCGGCACCGCCACGTAATGACCGTCGTACTTCATGATCTCGGCGACTTTGTTCGGCAGCAGGGTATCCCAGTTGTTGGCCTTGGAGACCTCATCGAGTTCGGTCAGCAGTCCCAGAGCACCCCACTCCTGAATGTCCGGCCCTTTGATCTGCGCGGCGGCTGGCGGATTGCCGGAAATGGCGCGGGTCTTGAGTACGGTCATGGCAGCGGCCCCGCCACCACCGGCAACGGCGTTGTCTTTCCAGATAAAACCGTCTTTCTGCACCTGTGCCTTGAGGGTTTCAACGGCCTTGGCTTCGCCACCGGAAGTCCACCAGTGCAGGACTTCAACGGTACCGGTATCGGCGGCAATGGCACTCAGGGGCAACAAGGAGGCGAGAGAAATAACAGCGGCGAGGCGATTGATCGCATTCATCGAGCAGAACCTTTTCTTGTTGTTATGCAGGTGCAAGTCATGGTGCTTGCGCTTGCATCGGAGTCTAACCAGCCGCTTGAGTGGCAGAAGTAACGAAGAGATGCGCGAATGTCACCAAGCCGTGACATTCGCCGGCAAAGCGAGTCACTCAGTGCTGCGGGGCAAGCTCAAGGTCACCCGCAAACCACCGTCCTGCAGGTTGCGCAAACTCACTTCGCCGCCGTGGCTGTGGGCGATATTGCGCGCAATCCCCAAGCCCAGACCGTAACCCTGCTGCTGACCGGCGAGGCGAACATGCGGCTCGAAGACCTGCTCCAGGCGTTGCTCGGGCACACCCGGGCCCTCATCATCGACCTGCAACACGAACCCTGATTCGCTGTCGAGCACGCGCAGGTGGGCGCGCTCGCCGTACTTCAAGGCATTGTCGATCAGGTTGCCCATGCACCGGCGCAGCGCCAGCGGCTTGCCCGCATAGGAAGCAAGCGCCCTGCCCTGCACCGTCACGCGACCACTGGCCAGATACGGCTCGACCAGACAATCGAGGGCATGGTTGAGGTCGACAGGTTCGATGTTCTCGTGGATATCGGTGTCTTTCACACACTGCAGCGCGCCTTTGACCAGCATCTCCAGCTCGTCCAGGTCACGGCTGAACTTCGCCTGCTGCTGCTCGTCTTCCAGCAATTCGACGCGCAGGCGCAGACGGGTAATCGGTGTACGAAGGTCATGGGAAATGGCGCTGAACAACTGACTGCGTTCGGTCAGGTATCGACTGATGCGCTCACGCATGGCATTGAACGCCCGGCCGACTTCGACCACCTCGCTGCCACCCCCTTCGACCACCGGCTTCACATCAGCCCCCAGCGACATCTCCCGTGCAGCCCGTGCCAGGCGCTTGAGCGGGCGGCTCTGCCAATGCACCAGCAGGCCGATGAACAGCAGTAGAAAGAAGCTGGTCAGGGCAATGAACCACACCTGCTGCCGCGGCAGACCTTCGTCTTCAAGGCTGGTGTAGGGCTCGGGCATCAACGAGGCGATGTACAACCATTCGCCTTCACCAAGGCGGATCTGGGTGACCAGTATCGGTGGATTGACCGGCTCCAGGGTCAGCGCGTAATGCGCCCAGGAGCGCGGCAGCTCATCGAGCTTCAGGCCGCTGTTGAAGATCCGCAGGTCCTGGGGACTGACGAATTCGAGGGAGATGTCCATCTGTGCGCCGAGACGCTGGCGCAGCACTTCGTCCACCGCGCCGATCACAGCCTGCTTACGCGGTGTAGGTGGCAGTGCCTGCATGTCCAAGGGTTTGTCGTTGAGCGAGACCACGAAGCGTGTGCCGCCCATGTTGCGTAACTGGTCCAGCACCATCGGCCGGTAGGCCACCGGCAGCGAGCGAAAATAACTGACACTGGCACTCATCGAATGCGCCAGGCTGCGCGCGCTGGCGATCAAACCCTCCATCTGGCTGGCGCGCAGTTGCGACAACCAGATCAGGCTCGACAGCCCTTGAGCCAGTAACACCACCAACAGAGTCAACAGCAGCATGCGCCCCAACAACGAGCGCGGTAGCGGCAAGCGCCAGCGCCCCTCAGTGCGCGGGCGCAACGCTTGCCGCCAACAGGTAGCCACTGCCGCGCACGGTACGGATCAGCCGCGGCGGCTTTTGCGTGTCGCGCAAGCGTTGACGCAAGCGACTCACGCCCATGTCGACAATGCGGTCCAGGGGCATGGGCTCACGTCCACGGGTGGCATTACCGATGGTGTCGCGGTCGAGAATCTGCTGGGGATGATCGAGAAACAGTTTGAGCAGGGCAAAGTCGGCGCCGGACAGGATCACCTCTTCACCGTCACGATGAAACAAGCGGTGGCTGACCGTATCCAGGCGCCAATCATCGAAAGCCAGTACATCACCGCCATTGCGTTCCTGGCCGAAGCCGGCGCGGCGCAGCAGGGCCTTGATCCGCGCCTGCAGCTCGCGTGGGCTGAAGGGTTTGCCCAGGTAATCATCGGCACCCAGTTCCAGGCCGATGACGCGGTCGGCCTCATCGGAGCTGGCGGTCAGCATGATGATCGGCACCTGCGCCAGGCGCCGATGCTGACGCACCCAGCGACAGAGACTGAAACCGTCTTCATCGGGAAGCATCACATCGAGGATCACCAGGTCGCAGTCGCTGCCCTCCAGGGCCTGGCGAAAGCCTTGGCCATCGGCGACCGCCTGCACACTGAAACCGGCGCGGCTCAGATAGGTTTGCAACAGCTCGCGGATTTCCTGGTCATCGTCGACCAGCAGTATCGACTTGCTCACCATGTAATTCCTTGTGGGCTCCCACTTGTTGCAAGGCTACACCGGCCCCGAGCAAACCGGAGAATTCGGCGGTCACCAGCCACACCGGGACATTCTTGAAGTAACCGCTCATACAGCCTTTCTCGGCAAAGCTCTGGGCAAAACCGCTGCGCAAAAACAGCTCGGCGAAACGCGGAATGATGCCGCCGACAATGTATACGCCACCTCGTCCACCAAGGGTAAGTACATTGTTGCCGGCCACCCGGCCGAGAAAACGGCAGAACTGCTCGATCACCGCCAACGCCAGAGGATCGCCCGCCAGGGCAGCATCGGTGATCGCCGCCGGGCTCTGCAAGGTTGCGCAGTGCCCGTCGAGCACGCAAATCGCCTGGTACAACCGCAACAGCCCACCGCCACTGAGCACGGTCTCGGCACTGACATGCCCGGTGTCGCTGGCGATCTGCTCACGGATCTGCGCCTCGCGGGCATTGCCGACCGGCAGGTCGACATGCCCGCCCTCGCCTGGCAAGGCCATCCAGCGGCCGTCATCCAGGCCGAGCAGGGTGCCTACCCCCAATCCGGTTCCAGGGCCGATCACCACTGCCGGACGTCCTGCCTCAGCCGCGCCTGCGCAGACCGTACGGCGCTCGTCAGGCTGCAGCCGGGTCATCCCCAGCGCCATGGCGGTAAAGTCATTGATCAGTAACAGTTGCTCGATCTGCAGGGTCTTGCAGAACGCCTGGCGACTGAGCCGCCAGTGATTGTTGGTGAAGCGAAATTCGTCACCGCTGACCGGCCCGGCGACAGCCAGGCAGACCGCAGCGAGATCACCCTTGGTCAACCCCTGAGCCAGCAGATACGCACCGATGGCCTGTTCAGGACTGGTGTAGTCAGCCGTGGCAAACACCTGTACCGAGTGCATCCGGTTGTTTTCCCAGAGGGCAAAGCGAGCGTTGGTGCCGCCGATGTCACCGACCAGGGCGCGCTTCATTTGAGCGTTTCCAAAGCCGAAGTGAAGGCACTGGCGCCCTGCTCTGCCGGGCTCAGGGCCATGCGCAGGAAGCCGAACAGCTCACGGCCACAGCCCAGGTCGTTGCCGGTTGGCGCTGGCGGAATTTGCCGATCCGCCAGTTCAGCAGCGTCGACTTTCACGCTCAGGGTGCCGGCAACGCCGTCGACCCGCACGATATCGCCATCGCGCACGCGCGCCAGCGGGCCGCCGTCGAAGGCTTCTGGGCAGACATGAATGGCCGCCGGGATTTTCCCCGAGGCACCGGACATACGCCCGTCAGTCACCAATGCCACCTTGAAGCCGCGGTCCTGCAGCACACCAAGGAACGGGGTCATTTTGTGCAACTCCGGCATGCCATTGCAGCGCGGGCCCTGGAAGCGCATCACGGCGACGAAATCACACTCCAGCTCACCGGCCTGGAAGGCATCGGCCAACGCCTGCTGATCATGGAACACCCGCGCCGGGGCTTCGACCACCTGATGCTCAGGCGCAACGGCGGAGACCTTCATGACCCCGCGACCGAGGTTGCCCTCCATCACCCGCAGACCACCTTCCGGAGAGAATGGCCGTGCCACCGGGCGCAGGATCGTTTCGTCCAGGCTCGCTTGCGGCCCTTCGCGCCAGACCAGTTTGCCCTCCTGCAGGAACGGCTCCTGGGTGTAACGGCGCAGACCGTGGCCAGCCACAGTGTTGACGTCCTCATGCAGCAACCCGGCATCGAGCAGCTCGCGAATCAGGAAAGCCATGCCGCCAGCGGCCTGGAAATGGTTGATGTCGGCTTTGCCGTTCGGGTAGACGTGAGACAGGGTCGGCACCACCTCGGACAGCTCGGCCATGTCTTGCCAGGTCAGCTGGATACCCGCCGCCTGGGCAATGGCCGGCATGTGCAGGGTGTGGTTGGTCGAACCGCCGGTGGCGTGCAGGGCAACGATGGAGTTGACCAGGGATTTTTCGTCGACGATCTCACCCAGTGGCATGAAGTCGCCGTTGGCCTTGGTCATGCGCGTGACCTGCTGTGCAGCCTCGACGGTGAGTGCATCGCGCAGCGGCGTGTAGGGATTGACGAATGACGCACCTGGCAAGTGCAAGCCCATCACTTCCATCAACAGCTGGTTGGTGTTGGCAGTACCGTAAAAGGTGCAGGTCCCTGGGCTGTGATACGACTTCATTTCCGATTCAAGCAGCTCTTCGCGGCTGGCCTTGCCCTCGGCATAACGCTGGCGCACATCGGCTTTTTGCTTGTTGGAAATACCTGAAGGCATCGGCCCGCCAGGGACGAAGACGGTCGGCAGGTGACCGAAGCGCAGCGCGCCCATCAACAGACCCGGGACGATCTTGTCGCAGATCCCCAGCATCAGCGCCGCATCGAACATGTTATGCGACAGGGCAATGGCCGTGGACATGGCGATCACTTCGCGGCTGGCAATGCCCAGCTCCATGCCCGGCTCGCCCTGGGTGACGCCATCGCACATGGCCGGCACGCCGCCAGCGAACTGGCCCACGGAGCCAATGTCGCGCAGGGCCTGCTTGATCTGTTCGGGGTAGTGCTCGTAGGGCTGGTGAGCCGAGAGCATATCGTTGTAGGCAGACACGATGGCGACGTTGGCCGCGTTCATCATGCGCAGGCTGTTCTTGTCCTGGGTGCCACAGCCGGCCACGCCGTGGGCGAAGTTGGCGCATTGCAGTTTGGCCCGCATCGGCCCGTCACTGGCAGCCCCGCGAATCAACTGCAAGTAGCGTTCACGGGTGGCACGGCTGCGGTCGATCAGCCGTTGGGTGACCTCAAGAATGCGCGGATGCATGTACTGGACTCCAGGCTATCGGTGGTTGCGACCTCTGCGGCAGTTTCCCTTATCAACAATCGCCACCTAGGCTCAAAGGCAGGGGCAACGGTTGCGGGTGGAACGGCTTGGCCGATCGCTCGTTGTAGATTGAATAAAATATTGCCAGCAAAAACGCTTGTTTTCTATTTTTTTACGAATAATCTTGTAATTCCAACAACAAAATCAGATTCAGTGAAGCAGTTCCTCCTGTGCCACGGGCTTCACCCGGTCTACCAGAGGTAGCTCTATGACCCTTCGTATCGCAATCAATGGCTTTGGCCGTATTGGCCGCAACGTCCTTCGCGCACTCTATACCCAAGGCTACCGCCAGGACCTGCAGGTCGTCGCGATCAACGACCTGGGCGACAGTGCGATCAACGCCCACCTGCTCAAGTACGACAGCGTTCATGGCATCTTTGCTGCCGATGTCGAATTCGATCACGAAAGCCTGACCGTCAATGGTGACCGCATTGCTGTCAGTGCCATCCGCAACCCGGCCGAGCTGCCATGGAAAGCCGAAGCCATCGACGTGGTGTTCGAATGCACCGGCCACTTCACCGACCGCGCCAAGGCAACTGCCCATCTTACTGCCGGGGCGCGCAAAGTCATCATCTCGGCACCGGCCAAGGGCGCCGACGCGACCATTGTTTACGGGGTCAACCACGACATCCTGCGTCCTTCGCACCAGATCATCTCGAGCGCCTCCTGCACCACCAACTGCCTGGCGCCAATCGCCCAGGTCCTGCACCGTGAGCTGGGCATCGAGCAGGGCTTGATGACGACCATCCACGCCTACACCAATGACCAGAGCCTCACCGACATCCACCACAGTGACCCGTTCCGCGCCCGCTCGGCGACCCAGTCGATGATCCCGAGCAAGACCGGTGCAGCCGAAGCCGTAGGCCTGGTTTTGCCAGAACTGGCCGGCAAACTCACCGGCATGGCGGTGCGGGTACCGGTGATCAACGTGTCGCTGGTCGACCTGACCGTCAACCTCAAGCGCGACACCAGCGTCGAAGAGGTCAACGAGCTGTTCAAGGAGGCTAGCCGCCATTCCAAAGTGCTCGGTTACAACAGCCTGCCGCTGGTGTCCTGCGACTTCAACCACAACCCGTTGTCGTCGATCTTCGATGCCAACCATACCCGCACCAACGGACGCATGCTCAAGGTGCTGGCCTGGTATGACAACGAGTGGGGTTTCTCCAACCGCATGCTGGATAACTGCCTGGCGTTGTGCAACGCGCAGTAGGAGCGGATTCACCGGGGCGCCGGACCGCCGCGATGGACTGCGTAGCAGGCCCATTTTTTGGGGCCGCTGCGCGCCCCATCGCGGATGAATCCGCTCCTACAGTCGTCCGCCGCACTTGACCAATGCGTTGATGATAAGCATTATCATTCGCTTCGCATTGCTCGGGTATCGCTGTGAGTCAGTCCCAGTTCAACACTGTATTCCTCGCCCAGCGGGTCAGCCTGCTGCGAACCCTGCAGCGCATGGTCGACAACCCCAGCACCGCCGAAGACCTGCTGCAGGAGACCTACCTGCGTGTCACCCGGGCGCTGGGCGAACGCCCGATCGAACACCTGGAGCCCTTTGTGTTCCAGACCGCCCGCAACCTGGCACTCGACCATTTGCGCGCGCGTCGGGTGCACTCACGCAACCTGGTTGACGATGTCCCCGAGCAGGTCCTGCACAACGTTGCGGCGCCCAGCAGCAGCGCCGAAGACGCCGCGCATGCCGAGCAACTGCTCAAACGCCTGAGCGTCAGTCTCGGTCAATTGACTTCGAGACAGCAGCGGATTTTCATCCTCAGCCGCCTGCATGGCGCCAGCTACCTGGAAATCGCCGAGCAGCTCAATGTCTCGGCCAGCACGGTTCAGAAAGAACTGAAACTGATCATGGCCATCTGTGTCGGGGTTGCCAATCGTCTGAACCGCGATTGACCCTGGCTTGCCACGTACACCGTTACGCTTGATCATTAGCAGAATTACAAGACCACCCAGGATCTACCGTGACCGATAGCGCCCCTCATCGCCCTTCGCCGCCAGACCCGGCTGCCTGCGACAGTGCCATGGACCAGGCGCTGGACTGGTTGATCCGCCTGCAATGCGCCAGCGCCGAAGATACCCGGGCGTTTGAAGCCTGGCTGGAAGCCGATCCGGCCAATGCCCAGGCCTATGTCGAAGCGGAAGCACTCTGGCACGGCGACACCTTGCGCCAGGTCGCCAATCAGGTTGCCCAGGCCTATCGTCCTTCGCGCCTGGCGCGCTTGCGCCCGCACTGGAAACCCCTGGCCGCTGCCGCGGTGCTGCTGATCGGTGTATTCACCGTCGGCAACCTGCCGCTGCGCCTGCAGGCCGATCACCTGACTGTGATCGGTGAGCGCCAGCGCCTGCAACTGGAGGACGGCTCCAAAGTCCTGCTGAACACCAACTCCGCATTCTCCAGCGACATCGACACCCGTCAGCGGGTCGCCCGCCTGTACCAGGGCGAAGCCTACTTCGAAGTCCCGGCGGGCCTGAACCAGCCGCTGGAGCTGCAGGCAGGCCCACTGCGCGCCAGTGTCCGCGACAGCGATTTCGCCGTGCGCTACCTCGATGGCGAAGCCCAGGTCCGCGTACAACGCGGTGATGTCGACCTGCAGGCCAGCAGTGACCAGCGTATTCGCCTGTCCAGCGGCGACAGCATTCGCGTCGGCCCCAACGGCTTCGGCCAGCGCGAGCGCGTCGATGCCCAGAAGGACCTGGCCTGGGTCCAGGGCCGGCTGGTGTTCGAGAACTGCCCGCTGAACCAGGTACTGGCCGAACTGCGCCGCTACTACCCAGGCCTGATCATCTCCCGCAACGAACGCCTGGAGCAGGTCGCGGTCACCGGCAACTATCGCCTCGACCAACCGCTGGAAACCCTGCGCTCCCTGGCTCACATCACCTCGGCACAGCTGCACGAGTTCCCTGCGCTGGTGATTCTTAACTGACTGGAAAGTTTTTTTACGCGATCCCCTGAGGCGATACGTCTCGTTATAGCCAATGCAACTGATTCTTATTTTTGAATCAGCCAGCACCTATAACATTCGCGCGACAGGGAGCGCTTTCGATGCCAACCGGTTTCACTCGTCGGTCTTCAGACACTTCACGTACACCTGGCCTGCAGCGTTGCACGCTCTCCCTGTTGACCCTGGCCATGCTCGCCAGTGGCGCCTGCAGCCTGCCGGCGCTGGCCGCCGAACCGGCCCAGGCGAGCGCGCCACGCATGGGTGACTACCGCTTTGCGATCGGCCAGCAGCCGCTGGTTTCGGCGCTCAATGCCTTTACTGCCGTGACCGGCTGGCAGGTCGGGCTGTCGGCTGAACTGGCAGAAGGCGTCGCCTCGCCGGGTGTGCAAGGCTCGCTGAAACCGGAAGCTGCACTGCAGCGCCTGCTCGCCGGCACCGGCTTGAAGTACCGCACCCTCAGTACCGGTAACGTCGTGCTGGAGCGTAGCAACTCAACCGCCATCGCCCTGCAGCAGATAACCGTCAGCGCCACCCGCAGCGCCCAAGACATCAGCCAGGTACCGAGCACGGTCTCGGTGCAGACCCGCGAACAACTCGACCGCCAGAACGTCAACAACATCAAGGAACTGGTGCGCTATGAGCCGGGCGTTTCGGTAAGTGGCACCGGCCAGCGTAGCGGGCTGAACGGCTACAACATTCGTGGTATCGACGGCGAGCGAATCCTCACTCAGATCGACGGTGTGGCCGTTCCCGATGGCTTCTTCAACGGCCCTTACGCCCAGACCCAGCGCAACTACGTCGACCCGGAAATCGTTAAACGCGTGGAAATCCTCCGCGGTCCGGCCTCTGTGCTGTACGGCAGCAACGCCATCGGCGGTGCCGTTAGCTACTTCACTCTTGACCCTGAGGACATCATCAAGCCAGGCCAGGATGCCGGTGCGCGTCTCAAGACCGGCTACAGCTCGGCCGATGAAAGCTGGCTGACCTCCGGCACGGTCGCCGGCCGCCACGGCGAGTTCGATGGTTTGCTGCACCTGAGCCAGCGCAACGGTCACGAAACCGAGTCCTACTACGGTGACAACAATGGCATCGGCCTCGACCGCACTGGCGCCAACCCGCAAGACGTGCGCACCACCAACGTCCTGGCCAAACTGGGTTGGGATTACGCTGACGATGCACGTCTTGCCCTGACCTACGAGAACTACAAGGACGATCGCGACAGCAATCAGAAGAGCGCCATCGGCGGCCCGTTCAATCTTGGCCAGCCAATGGGCATGTACCGCTCGCGTACCGGCAATGAAACCGTCACCCGTGAACGCTTCGGCATCGCCCATGATTTCGCCGTCAACAGCCTGGTTGCCGACCACATCAAGTGGAGCCTGAATTATCAGATCGGCAAGACCGACCAGAGCACCGAGGAAATTTACGCCCCCTTCACCCGAGAAGTGCTGCGCACCCGTAACACCACTTACAAGGATCGCCAGTGGGTGTTCGATGCACAGTTGGACAAGGGCTTCAGCATTGGCGAAACCGAGCACCTGCTGACCTACGGCACCACCCTCAAGCAGCAAAAAGTCACCGGGGCGCGCAGTGGTCAGGGCACCTGCCTGGCGGTGAGCCGTGATTGCAGCGCTGTGGGCGCTAGCAGCCCTAAAGATTTGTTGCTCAAATCCAGTGACTTCCCTGATCCAACCATCAACACCTACAGCCTGTTCGCCCAGGATGAAATCCGCTGGAATCAGTGGACCTTCCTGCCGGGTGTGCGCTACGACTACACCCAGCTCAAGCCGCACCTGACCGAAGAGTTCCTGCGCACGGTCAACCCGGCCAACAGCTATGGCACCAACGATGACGAGAAAACCTGGCATCGCCTGTCACCCAAGCTCGGTGTGACTTACGCCTTCAACGACAACTACACCTGGTACGGGCAGTACGCCGAAGGCTTCCGCACCCCGACCGCCAAGGCGCTGTACGGTCGCTTCGAGAACCTGTCCACCGGTTACGTTGTCGAGCCAAACCCGGATCTTGAACCGGAGAAAAGCAAAAGCTATGAAACCGGTCTGCGCGGCAACTTCGACGCGGGCAACTTCGATGTCGCGGTGTTTTATAACAAGTACCGCGATTTCATCGACGAAGACGCCATCGCACCCGGTTCGCTGTCCAGCGTATTTCAGACCAACAACATCAAGCATGCCACCATCAAGGGTGTGGAGTTCAAGGGACGTCTGAACCTCGATCACTTTGGTGCCACACAAGGCCTCTACACCCAGGGTTCGGTGGCCTACGCCTATGGTCGTAACGATGACACCGGCCAACCCCTCAACAGCGTCAACCCACTGACCGGCGTATTGGGGCTGGGCTACGAGCAGGACCGCTATGGCGCCTTGCTGAGCTGGACCCTGGTCAAACACAAGGACCGCGTCGACAACACCGCGTTCAAGGCCCCGGATGGCACCAGCGGTCAGTTCAAGACCCCAGGCTATGGCGTGCTTGACCTTGCCGGTTTCTACAAGGTCAGCGATGACGTCACCATCAATGCCGGCCTGTACAACCTGACCGACAAGAAGTACTGGCAGTGGGACGACGTGCGTGGCTACGACGGCGTCGGCGAAGCCGGAGCGGTCAACCCCGCCAACCTCGATCGCCTGACCATGCCTGGCCGCAACTTCGCCATCAACCTGATCTGGGATATCTGAAGCCCTCGCAGGGCAAGCGCCCATTCTGTAGGCGCTTGCCCCGCGATGAGGTGAGGATTTTTTACTGTCGTGCGTCTACTTGTTCGTCTAGTAACTAGGCACGCCCATTTCGCAAGGAATCACCATGACCGCCGCAACCACCACCGAACGCGCCAGCCTGCGTTCGCAACGCCTGAACCAGCTGACCCATGCCCCGCATACCGAGCTGGACGCCCTGGTCAAATCCCACGCGCCGTTCGAAACCCGCGAAAGTTTCGCCCGCTTCGTGGTTGCCCAGTACCTGTTCCAGAACGAACTCAAGGCGCTGTACACCAACCCGGAGCTGATCGCCATTGTCCCTGACCTGGCCGAACGCTGCCGCGCCGAACAAGCCGGCCTGGACCTGGCGGACCTCGATACCGCAATCCCGGCCGACTTTGCCGGTGCCGTACAGAACCCGAGCCTGGGTGAGGCCATGGGCTGGATCTTCGTCTCCGAAGGTTCCAAGCTCGGCGCCGCGTTCCTGATCAAGCGTGCTGTCGGCCTGGGCTTGTCCGACAGCTTCGGTGCCCGCCACCTGGGCGAACCGGCCGGTGGCCGTGCCGAGGGCTGGAAACAGTTCACACGCATCCTCGACGGCCTGGAACTGAGCCAGGAAGAAGAGGCCAAGGCCGAACAGGGCGCTGTGGCAGCGTTCGAGCGCTTCACCGAGTTGCTCAAACACGCCTACGCGACTGCGCCTAAAGCCGAACTGGCCTGATGCGCCGTACCCGGTTACCCTCGTGGTAACCGGGCCTTACCCGTGCAACCGACGACCCCATGACCCGCCCCTCTGCCTCGAAACTCTCACGCGTGTTGTTTGGCCTTCTGGCCTACGTCAGCCTGGCCATAGGCCTAGTCGCAATCGTCGTGCCTGGCTTGCCCACCACCGAGTTCATTCTTCTCGCGGCCTGGGCCGCCACCCGCAGCTCGCCGCGCCTGAGTGCCTGGCTGGAAAATCACCGGCTGTTTGGCCCGATCCTGCACAACTGGCGCAACGGCAAGGTCATCCAGCGCCGCGCCAAGCTCAGCGCCACCGTCAGCATGCTGGTGTGCGCCAGTCTGATGCTGATCTTCCTTGAGCACCGCTGGCCGGTGTTTCTCGCCATCGGCGGCATGACCCTGGGCAACCTGTGGATCTGGTCGCGTCCGGAAGCCGCACCCTTGAGCCTCGGCGACCGCTCATCGGCACGCACTCATGGTTAACGCTATAAAGCCGATGTCCTGATATCGCTAAATGGATGTGGCGAATCGAACCGCCCTCTCGGTTCGGTCCCCTCCTGGCCTGTCCCTTAGCGAGTACGTCCATGTTCGACACGCTCTCGATCCGCCTGAAAATCGTTCTGCTCTCCGGCCTTTGCCTGCTCGGCGTGGTTGCCCTGGTCGTCGGCATCAACCTGTATCAATCGCACCAGAGCGATGAGCTGGTCGGCGAAGCCAGCACCACCATGCTCACCCACAACGTCCAGGCACTCCTGCAGGCCCGCGCCGGGGAAAAGGCCGAGATGCTGCGGCGCACCTTCAGTGACAGCCAGACCGTCATCAGCGCCCTCGCCGATCAGGTTCAGGACTTGCAGCAACTGGCCCGCGACCGTGGCCTGAGCGCCGGCGACCTGCGCGAAGCCATCAATCAGAGCCTGGCCACCAGCTTCAAACGCAATCCGAAAGTGCTCGGCATCTGGCTGGCGTTCGAGCCTCAAGCCATGAACGGTGACGACAGCGCTTTTGCCAACGATGCCAAGCACCTGAGCAACGAAAGCGGGCGTTTCGCCAGTTACTGGAGCCGGGCTCAAGGCGAGGCGCTGAACACGGTGATCAGTGATGTCGACCTGAACAAGACCGACCTCAACCTCAGCGGCACCCCGTACAACGTCTGGTACACCTGCTCACTGAACAGCACCCGCGCCTGCCTGCTCGAGCCCTATGCCGATACCGTCGGTGGCAAACAGATGCTGATGACCAGCATCACCGTGCCGCTGCTGCACAACGGCAAGGTGATCGCTGTAGCAGGTGTGGATATTTCCCTCGACATTCTCCAGTCCGCTGCCGCCCAAGCCCAGCAGGCGCTGTTTAACGGCGCCGGGCATTTGATGATCGTCTCTCCCAGCGGGCTGCTGGCGGCCAACAGCGATGATGCTGCCAAGGTCGGCAAGAATATCGGCCAGACCCTGGGCCAGGACGGCCAGCAGGTGGTCCAGAAACTCGCCGACAACCAGGCGCTGATCCTTGAACAGGGCGACACCGTCCGTGCCCTCAACCCCGTGCAACCGATCGCCGACAGTAAAGCCTGGGGAATCGTCATCGACCTGCCCAAGCAGGTGCTGCTGGCCGATGCCATCAGCCTGCAAGCCACCCTTGAAGACGCTCGCACCAGTGGCACCCTCAAGGTGGTGGTGTTCGCCACCCTGGCCGGTCTGGGTGGCCTGCTGCTGATGTGGTTGACCGCAACCGGCGTCACCCGGCCGTTGAATACCGTGGCCGCCATGCTCGAAGACATTGCCAGCGGCGACGGCGACCTTACCCAGCGCCTGCGCTATGCCCGTCAGGATGAGCTGGGTCGGCTGACCTCGGGCTTCAACCGCTTCCTCGACAAGCTGCAACCGACCATCGCCCAGATCAAACAGAGCATCACTCAGGCGCGCACCACCGCGGACCAGTCCTCGGCCATCGCCCGGCGTACCAGTGAGGGCATGCAGGTGCAGTTCCGCGAAATCGACCAGGTTGCTACCGCCTCCAACGAGATGAGTGCCACCGCTCATGACGTCGCCAACAGTGCCGCCAGCGCCGCCGATGCGGCGCGGGGTGCCGATCGTTCGGCCAAGGACGGCATGGCAATCATTGAACGCAGCACCCGCGACATCACCGTGCTGGCCGAAGAAGTGAGCAAGGCGGTGGGCGAAGTCGAAGTGCTGGCGCAGAACAGCGAAAAAATCGGCTCGGTGCTGGAAGTCATCCGCAGCATCGCCGAGCAGACCAACCTGCTGGCCCTCAACGCGGCGATCGAGGCGGCCCGTGCCGGTGAGAGCGGCCGTGGCTTTGCCGTGGTTGCCGATGAGGTGCGCAATCTGGCCCGCCGCACCCAGGATTCGGTCGAGGAAATCCGCCAGGTGATCGAACGCATCCAGAGCAACACCCGCGAAGTGGTGGCTACCATGCATTCGAGCCACGGCAAGGCGCAGGAGAATGCCGGACAGATTCACCAGGCCGTCGAAGCCCTGGACCGGATCAGCGAAGCGGTCACCGTCATCAGCGACATGAACCTGCAGATCGCCAGCGCCGCCGAGCAGCAAAGCGCGGTTGCCGAAGAGGTCAACCGCAATGTCTCGGCGATCCGTGGCGTGACCGAAACCCTGACAGGGCAGGCCGCTGAGTCGGCGCAGGTGAGCAGCCAGCTCAACACCCTGTCGTCGCAGCAAATGGCATTGATGGATCAGTTCAGGGTTTGAATTGATACTGTGGTGTAGGAGCGGATTTATCCGCGATGGGGCGCGTAGCGGCCCCCAAAATGGGCCTGCTACGCAGGCCATCGCGGATAAATCCGCTCCTAAAGGGTCAGATGCCCCGCATACAGGCTATACGCCGCCACCACAGCCCCGATCACCACCCCCGCAAAAATCAGCTTTTCCCAATGGGTGAACAGCGCTTGCCCCTGCTCATGCTTGGCCCGGGCAAACAGGATCACGCCTGGGGCATACAGCAGTGCCGACAGCAGCAGATACTTCAAACCACCGGCATACAGTAGCCAGACCGCATAGACCAGGGCGATTGCGCCGATCAGCAGATCCTTGCGGCGTCTGCCGGCATGGCCCTCATACGTCTCACCGCGCACCGCCAGCAGCACGGCATAGGCCGCCGACCACAGGTAAGGCACCAGGATCATCGATGACGCCAGGTAGATCAGGCTGGTGTAGGTGCCGGCCGAGAACAACGTGATCAGCAGAAACAGCTGGATCATGATGTTGGTCATCCACAGCGCATTGGCCGGCACATGGTTGGCGTTTTCCTTGGTCAGGAAACGCGGCATGGTCTGGTCGCGGGCGGTGGCAAAAAGGATTTCGGCGCAGAGCAAGGCCCAGGACAACAAGGCACCGAGCAACGAAATCGCCAGGCCGATGCTGATCAGCAAGGCCCCCCAAGGGCCGACGATGTGCTCCAGCACCGAGGCCAGCGACGGGTTCTGCAAGGCCGCCAGTTCCGGCTGGGTCATGACCCCCAGCGACAGCACGTTGACCAGCACCAGCAAGGCCAGCACGCCAATGAAGCCGATCACCGTGGCCTTGCCGACGTCCGAGCGCTTCTGCGCCCGGCCTGAGTAGACACTGGCGCCCTCGATGCCGATGAACACGAACACCGTCACCAGCATCATGTTGCGCACCTGGTCGAGCACGCTGCCGAATTTAGGGTTGCTCAAGCCCCAGATGTCGCGCGTGAAGATGTCGGCGCGAAAGGCCACTGCGGCTATGACGATGAACATCACCAGCGGCACGATCTTGGCCACGGTGGTCACCTGGTTGATGAACGCCGCTTCCTTGATCCCGCGCAGCACCAGGAAGTGCACCGCCCACAGCAGCAGCGAGGCGCACGCAATGGCGATCGGCGTGTTGCCCTCGCCGAACACCGGAAAATAAAACCCGAGCGTGCTGAACAGCAGGACGAAGTAGCCGACGTTACCGAGCCAGGCGCTGATCCAGTAACCCCAGGCGGACGAAAAGCCCATGTAGTCGCCGAAGCCGGCCTTGGCATAGGCATACACCCCCGAGTCGAGCTCAGGCTTGCGGTTGGCCAGGGTCTGGAACACAAACGCCAGGGCCAACATGCCCACCGCCGTGATCCCCCAACCGATCAATACTGCACCGACGTCTGCACGGGCGGCCATGTTCTGCGGCAAGGAGAAAATTCCGCCACCGATCATCGACCCGACCACCAGCGCGATCAACGCACCCAGGCGCAGCTTTTGTCCAGGTTCGGACATGCAAATCCCCTTTCTGTCTCGTCTTTGTAACCTCAGGGGTTCACCCTGAGTTAAATATATGTGCAGTCTAGGCGTTTATAAATATTCCGTCTTTAAAAGTATTCCCTTCATAACTATGGCGCCTATACCAAGCGAACTAAATGGTGAGTTTTGTGCACTACCGCCGCTGCAACAAGTAAATACTAGAAAATCTTGTCAAAAATTTGCGAAACCTGTGAAACGGGCTAGCTTCAAATCTCGCAGGCTGTCAGAGCGAATGCTCTAAAACACCATGGAGGTGCCTGTGCACGAGGCTTGCAGCATTGCCATCGGCATACTCCGGGGGAGCGATTTCAGTCACTGACAGCAATGGATTGTCCTATTAACTGACCTGAATCAGCTCATGAATACGTCGCTGGATTTACTCTAGCGTCATCTCTTCTCCTGATACGGAGTTATTCGATGTCAGACGCTCCCGGAAAACTACGACTTGGTGCACTGGTGGCACTTGTAGTCGGTTCTATGATCGGCGGCGGGATCTTTTCGCTGCCACAAAATATGGCTGCAAGTGCTGATGTAGGCGCTGTGCTGATCGGCTGGGGCATCACCGCAATCGGGATGCTGACCCTGGCCTTCGTGTTCCAGACGCTGGCCAACCGAAAGCCGGACCTCGACGGCGGTGTGTATGCCTACGCCAAGGCCGGATTCGGCGATTACATGGGCTTCTCGTCCGCCTGGGGGTACTGGATCAGTGCCTGGCTGGGCAACGTCGGCTACTTCGTGCTGCTGTTCAGTACCCTGGGCTACTTTTTCCCGATCTTCGGCGAGGGCAACACGCCGGCCGCCATCATCGGCGCCTCGGTGCTGCTCTGGGCCGTGCACTTCCTGGTGCTGCGCGGCATCAAGGAAGCGGCCTTCATCAACCTGGTCACCACCGTGGCCAAGGTCGTACCGCTGGCCCTGTTCATCCTGATCGCGCTGTTCGCCTTCAAACTGGACATCTTCACTGCTGACATCTGGGGCACCATGAACCCCGACCTGGGCAGCGTGATGAACCAGGTGCGCAACATGATGCTGGTCACCGTCTGGGTGTTCATCGGCATCGAAGGTGCGAGCATCTTCTCGGCCCGGGCAGAAAAACGTTCGGACGTGGGTAAGGCCACCGTCATCGGCTTTATCACCGTGCTGCTGTTCCTGGTGCTGGTGAACGTGCTGTCGCTGGGCATCATGACTCAACCGGAACTGGCCAAACTGCAGAACCCGTCGATGGCAGCCGTGCTTGAGCACGTGGTCGGCCACTGGGGCGCGGTGCTGATCAGCGTCGGTCTGATCATCTCGCTGCTCGGTGCCCTGCTCTCCTGGGTACTGCTGTGCGCCGAGATCATGTTTGCCGCCGCCAAAGACCACACCATGCCGGAGTTCCTGCGCCGCGAGAACGCCAACCATGTACCGGCCAATGCCCTGTGGCTGACCAACGCCATGGTGCAGATCTTCCTGGTCATCACCCTGTTCTCGGCCAGTACCTACCTGTCGCTGATCTACCTCGCCACCTCGATGATCCTGGTGCCTTACCTGTGGTCGGCGGCCTATGCCTTCCTGCTGGCATGGCGTAGCGAGACCTATGAACAAGCCCTGGCCGAACGCAAGAAAGACCTGATCATCGGCGGGATCGCCCTGATCTACGCCCTCTGGCTGCTGTATGCCGGTGGCGTGAAATACCTGCTGCTCTCCGCTCTGCTCTATGCCCCTGGCGTGATCCTGTTTGCCAAGGCCAAGCGCGAGGTCGGCCAACCGATTTTTACCAACGTGGAGAAGTTGCTGTTCGCCGCTGTAGTCGTCGGCGCCCTGGTGGCTGCCTACGGTCTCTATGACGGCTTCCTGACTCTTTAAACCCGAATTCGTTTACTTGGAGGTAAGAACCATGTCCACCGATAAAGTTAAGTACGGCGTCCACTCCGAAGCCGGCAAACTGCGCAAAGTGATGGTCTGCTCCCCTGGCCTGGCGCATCAGCGCCTGACGCCGAGCAACTGCGACGAGCTGCTGTTCGACGACGTCATCTGGGTCAATCAGGCCAAGCGCGACCACTTCGATTTCGTCACCAAAATGCGTGAGCGCGGCATCGAAGTGCTGGAAATGCACAATCTGCTGACCGATATCGTTGCCATTCCCGAAGCGCTGAAATGGATCCTTGACCGCAAACTCACCGATGACACCGTTGGTGTGGGCCTGAAAAACGAGGTACGCAGCTGGCTCGAAGGCCTTGAGCCACGCCACCTGGCCGAGTTCCTGATCGGCGGTGTGGCCGGTGAAGACCTGCCGGAAAGCGATGGCGCCAGCGTGATCAAGATGTACCGCGACTACCTGGGCCACTCCAGCTTCCTGCTCGACCCACTGCCAAACACCCAGTTCACCCGTGACACCACTTGCTGGATCTACGGTGGCGTGACGCTGAACCCGATGTACTGGCCGG
>OEPS010000271.1_pt1 | contig 19135 bp, 17 predicted proteins | sample 1539411 | NCBI WGS metagenome assembly OEPS01 (sample SAMN02671747, study PRJEB22543) | soil metagenome | biome: bacteria | place: China:Hunan Province, Lengshuijiang City | collected 2012-10-15 | depth 0.08m m
GCAGTGGATATCTCGTCGTCACCTGCGCCGAGGACGATACGATCGGTCACGATCGGCAGCGCGGCGCGCCCGGAAGTGGATCGGCACGAGCCAGCCACTCGACCAGCCACGGCTCCGGCACCTTCGCGAGCTCGCTGTCGTCCAGCCCGGGATGAAAGAGGTAGCGCCGCCCGCCGGTCGCCAGTTGCTCGAACCAGATTCCCGGCGGGCGGACCGCGAAGCCGCACGAGTGCGTCGAGGTGTGCGCCGTCGGCGACCACCAGACACGCCACTCGGCGCCGCTCGGGTCGGCGAATTCGCGGGCGCACTCCGCCGCCGGGCGCGCGAACGGCGACGCCGTGACGTCAGGCAGCATGTTCCACCCCCCGGTCGGCAATGGCGTGCGCACGCCCGCACCAGCTCGGCGGCGGCGCCACACCGAGCGCGCTGGCGATCGTCGGCGCGATGTCGACGATGCTGACGCGACCGTCGAAGTGCCGGCGACCGACCGCGCCGCCGGCCATCAGCACTGGAATCGTCAGGTTGTCCGGGTGATCACCATCGTGGTCACGGAGCTCGAAGCCGCCCCCGCCGTGATCGGCGAGGACGACGAGGAGGGTTTCCGGATCGCTGAGCACGTCCGTCTCGCGGGCCAGCGCGCCGATCGCGGTGTCGAGGACGCGACACGCTCGTCCGTAGTCGGGAGACATCCAGCCGTGGTCGTGTCCCGCGTCGTCGGCGTCGGGCCAGTGAAGGAAGATCAGTCCCGATCGCTGGCTGTGCAGCGTCCCGCGCGCGGCGCCAAGGATCGACCAGGCATCGGCGCCGCGGAACGTCGGTGCGCGCACGCGAAGGTGAGTCGCGCAGGCGCGTCCGAGCGGACGAAAGAGCAGCGGCAGCTTGCGGACGAAGGTCGCGACCGGGAGCCCCGCCCGGTCGAGCACCGCCGGCAGTGGATCGAGGCGAATCCGTGGCCGCGGAATGTGGAACCGGTCGCTGGTCACGCCATGCTGTTCCGGGCCGACCCCGGTGAACAACGACGTCATCGCGGCCGCGGTTACCGACGGCGAGACCGTCGTCCCGGTCGCGGTGAACGCACCGCGCTCGGCGAGCTGCTGCACCTGCGTCATCCCGAAGCGGTCGATCGCGTCGGGGCGAAGCCCGTCGAGGACGACGGCGATGACGCGCCTAACCGTCGCGCCCCGCGGGGGGACGGGGTCCGGCTCTGGGGACAGCACCGCCGAAAGGAGCTCCTGGCTCATCGTGCACGCACTCCGGAAACGGGTCATGCCCAAGTAGGCGCCGCAACGCAACGGGCGGGCGAAGAGCCGGGTACGACGCTGTAACGGTGGGCGTCGCCGGGCGCCCGATCCGCGTTTGTCATCCGCGTGGTTGACCCGCGCCCCCGGCTGCGGCATAGTCAGGGTGCGCGCGCCCGCAACCCCCGACGGCGCGCGTGCAGGGTTTCCTCATGGCTGTCACCTCGCATCGGGAGGATCTCGTCATGTCGCAGCCGCTCCATGCTCTGGCGCTGACGCTCGCCGGCGTCTCCGCGATCGCCGCCGTCGGCATCACCACCACGCGGCCAGCCGCGCCCTGCAACGTCATCGGGACGTGGGAGCTGGTCTCCGTCTCCAGCGAAGGCGGGACGAACACCGGGCTCGATGAGCGGAAGATCGTCACCCGCCGGCACTTCATGTGGATCGCCCAGGACTCGCGCCGCGACACTCTGCCTGACGCGACGGCGATCGACAGCCTGCGCATCAACCGCGTCGACGGGGGCTCCGGCACCTGGAAGCTGTCGGGGAACCGCTACGTCGAGCACATCGACATGTTCTCCGACCCGTCGTGGCTGAAGACCGACTTCAAGGCCACCTGCCGGACGACGGCGAACCACTGGACGCACACCTACATGGCCCCCGCCCCGGCGAACTCGATCCACGCCGGCCAGAAGGTCCAGGTCGTCGAGGAGTGGCGGCGCGTCGAGTGACCAGCGCGCCGCGGGGCTTCGAGACGGCTGCAATCGCCGTCTCGAGCCGCCGGCCCTCCCCCGCTCATCGCGGCGACCGCTCCGCCCACCCGTCCGGCACCAGCGCCGCCGCCTCCGCCGGTCCCCACGTCCCCGGCTCGTACACCGTCGGCGCGCCCGCGTCGAGCACCGGGTCGACGATCCGCCACGCTTCCTCGACGTAGTCCTCCCGGGCGAAGCGGAAGGTCTCGCCGCGCATCGCGTCGCTCAGCAGCTCGGCGTACGGGTCCGCTTCCGAGCCGTCGTGGACGTGGCTCGCCACCAGCTCGAGCGGATGTCCCGCGTCGTTGCCGATCTCGCGCACCGTCGCACCGAGCCCGATCTCGAACTCGGGGCCGAGCTGGAAGCGGAGGTGGTTCGACACCAGCGGGACGCCGGCGATCGGCGGCGGACGCCGCAGCTTGACCACGACGTCGGTGCGCGACACCGGCATCCGCTTTCCCGCCCGGATGTAGAAGGGGACCCCGTCCCACCGCCAGCTCCCGATGCCTAACGCGAGCGCGGCGTAGGTCTCGGTGGTCGAGCCGGGCGCGACCCCCTCTTCGTCGAGGTAGCCGCGGAACTGCCCGCGGACGACACGGTCGCGCGAGAGCGGGGTGATCGCCTTCAGCACGCGCACCTTCTCGTCGCGCAGCGTCTCGGTGTCGTGGCTGCGCGGCGGCGGCTCCATCGCGATGTTCGACAGCACCTGCAGCAGGTGGTTCTGGACGACGTCGCGGATCGCGCCCGTCTGGTCATAGAAGGTGCCGCGCCCCTCGATCCCCATCTGCTCGGCCATCGTGATCTGGACGTTCTCGACATAGTTGCGGTTCCAGATCGGCTCGAGGAAGGTGTTGGCGAAGCGGAAGAAGACCAGGTTCTGCACCGCCTCCTTGCCGAGGTAGTGGTCGATGCGGAAGATCGAGTCCTCGCTGAAGCAGCGGTGGAGGATCGCGTTCAGCCGCCGCGCCGACTCGAGGTCGGTGCCGAACGGCTTCTCGAGCACGAGCCGCGCGCCGCGCCCGTGACCCGACCGGCTCAGCTGGCCGACCACCGTCTCGAACGCCGACTGCGGGATCGCCATGTAGTGCAGCGGATACCGCGCCGCGCCTAACGCGCGATCGATGTCGTCGAAGGTCCGGTCGTCGGTGTAGGGGCCCTCGACGTAGCGGAGCATCGCCATCAGCTTCGGGAACGCCTCGTCGTCGATCCCGCCCCCGTGCCGCTCGATGCTCTCCCTCGCCCGCGCCTGCAGCTGCTCCAGCGACCACTCGCGGCGGGCGACGCCGATCACCGGACCGTCGAGCACCCCCGACTTCACCATGCGCTGGAAGGCGGGAAAGATCTTCTTGAAGGCGAGATCGCCGGTCGCGCCATAGAAGACGATCGCTTCCGAGCGTGGCTTGTCCATTGTCTTCTCCTGGTGCCGGCGCGCGTCGCAAGCGACAGGCCGCGCCGAACTTGACAGCGTGCGTCGCCGGCTGCTTCGTCTCCCGATGCCCACGCATCCCATCGCCGCGTTCGCTCTCGCCGCCGCCGCGGCCGCCGCGGCCCCCGCGCTCGCCCTCGCCCAGCAGCCGACCGTGAAGCCCGAAGAGACCGAGGTCTGGTCCCCCGTTCCGGAGATCGTCACCCCCGGCGCGACCTGCGCCGACGCGCCCTCCGACGCGATCCGCCTCTTCGACGGCGTCGATCTCCACGAGTGGGTCGCCGCCGGGACGAAGGAGCCCGCCCGCTGGAAGGTGCACGACGGAGTCGTCACCGTCGACAAGAAAGCCGGCGACATCGAGACGAAACGCGCCTTCGGCAACTACCAGCTCCATCTCGAGTGGCAGGTCCCCGCCAACATCACCGGCTCCGGCCAGGCGCGCGGCAACAGCGGCGTCTTCCTCGCCACCCTCGGGAACGACGGCTACGAGCTGCAGATCGTCGACTCGTACGAGAACAAGACCTACGTCAACGGCCAGGCGGGGAGCATGTACAAGCAGTCGCCCCCGCTCGTCAACGCGATGCGCAAGCCCGGCGAATGGCAGGTCTATGACGTCGTCTGGACCGCGCCGACCTTCGACGCCGACGGCACCCTGAAGACACCGGCGCGCGTGACCGCCTTTCATAACGGTGTGCTCGTCCAGAACGACTACGCGCTGAAGGGGACGACGCAGTACATCGGCCAGCCGTGGTACCGGGCGCACGGCCCATCGCCGATCCGCCTCCAGGCGCACGGCGACCCGAGCCCGCCGATCAGCTTCCGCAACATCTGGATCCGCGAGCTGCCCTGAGGGGAGGCCGGCCTCGCGCGAATGTCCGCTCCGAGTGGGGGGAACCGTGGAACCACGAGGCGCGCGCGCCGCGCGCTGTCCTTCAGCTTCCCGCCCTGGTCGGCGGCGCGGCCGCACCGTCACGCTTGATCGAGCGAGCGGCAGCGCGGCCGGCGGTGCGCGAAAGAATCGCCGCGGCGATGCTGTCGAGCGGCACCACGTCCTCCACCGCGCCGCGCGCGACCGCGGCTCCCGGCATGCCGAACACGATGCACGTCGCCTCGTCCTGGGCGATGGTCGCGCCACCCGCTCCCCGAAGCTCGAGCAGCCCCTCGGCTCCGTCGGAGCCCATCCCCGTCATGATCACTCCAGTCGCGTTCCGCCCCGCCGAGCGGGCCGCCGACCGGAACAGCACGTCGACGCTCGGGCGGTGCCGTGAGACGGCGGGACCGTCGCTGACGCGCACGATGTAGTGCGCGCCCGACCGCTCGACCTCCGTATGCCGGTTTCCCGGAGCGATGAGCGCCCGTCCCTCCGTCACCCGGTGCCCGTCCACGGCTTCGGTGACTTCGATCCTGCACACCTCGTTGAGGCGTCGCGCGAAAGCGGTCGTGAAGCCAGCCGGCATGTGCTGCACGACGACGATCCCCGGCGCATCGGGGGGCATCGCATCGAGAACGACGCGCAGCGCCTCCGTTCCACCCGTCGATGCCCCGATCACGACCACCTTGTCCGTCGTGGTGGACGGCGCGATCGATCGCGGCAGGGGAACGAGAGCGCCGTTCGCGGCCCCCGGCCACTCCCCGGCGCTCCGCCGCCTCCTGACGCGGGCCCGTGCCGCGCCGCGCACCACCTCGGCGAGCGAGGTGGCAGACTCCTCGAGAAAGCCGCGCACCCCGAGCTGCGGCTTGGCGATCACCTCGATCGCCCCTTCCTCGAGCGCACGCAGCGCCGCTTCGGTTCCGGACTGCGCCAGACCGGAACAGACGACGACCGGAATGGGCTCCTCGAAAGCCATCACGTGGCGCAGGAAAGTGAGGCCATCCATGCGCGGCATCTCGAGGTCGAGGACGATCACGTCGGGCCGGCTCCGCCTGATCTTGTCCATCGCGATCAACGGGTCCGACGCCGTCGCCACACGAAACCCGCGGTGCGGCGAGAGCAGCAGCGACATGACCTCGCGCACCACGGCAGAGTCGTCGACCACCAGCACGTCAAGCATTCCGCGTCTCCGCTTCCCCCGCTGCCGTCACGCCCGGAGGCGAACCGGCGCCGGCTGGCTGGCGCCGGGGCCGGCGACCATGGGCGCGTACACGGTCGGAAAGACCGTGCGCACCCGCCGCTGATTCCGTCCCTGCACGCTCTCGGCGTGACCGAGGAAGAGGAATCCGCGCGGATCGACCCGCGAGATGAGCCGGTCGAGAACCGCGTCCCGTCCCTCCGCGGTGAAGTAGATCAGCACGTTGCGACAGAGCACCAGGTCGAACGTTTCCGGAACATCGTAGTCCGGTTCATTCAGGTTGAGACGCTGGAAGCGCACCATCGACCGCAGCTCCGGCCCGGCGCGCATCTTCCCCGCCTGCGGCCCGATTCCGCGAAGCATGTACTGCTTCCGCAGCGCCGGTGGGATGTCGCGGCCCTTCTCTTCGGGCCACACCGCTGATTCGGCCTGGCGGAGCACCCGCGTCGAGATGTCCGTCGCGAGAATCTCGATCTGCCATCCGCGCTCGACCGGAAGCTGCTCGCGGAGCACCATCGCCAGCGAGTACGGCTCCTGCCCGGTCGAGCAGGCCGTACTCCAGGCGCGGATGTGGCGCCGGCGGTGCCCCGCCTCGGCCTCGGCCGCCCATGCGGGCAGCACCTGCGTCCGGAGAAACTCGAAATGCGCGTTCTCGCGGAAGAAGCTCGTTTCGTTCGTGGATACGAGGTCGAGGAGCCGCATGAGCTCGACGCCCTCGCGGTCCTCGACGACACGGCTGTAATACTCGCCAAGCGACCGCAGGCCGAGCTCGCGCAGGCGCGGCGCGAGCCGGCCGGCCAGCAGCTGGCGCTTGGCATCGCCAAGGAAGATGCCGGCCTCACGGTGCACGAGCGCCTGGAAGAGCGCAAACTCGCGATCTGTCGGAAGGGCGAGGTTCACATCACCTCGCCACTCGAGCGGTTTTGCGGCAGCCACCCGGGCTCAGGCCTCTGGTGCATCGGAAGCTTCGGTCGCGGATTCCTCGCCCCCGTCCTCCGGCTTTCCTCCCCCCGGTGCACCGGCGCCGGACCCCTCGGCGCCCGGGACCTCCTGGAGCGCCGGCACGTCGAGGTCCAGCGCGCGATCGATGTTCAGAAGCATGACGAACTTTCGTCCGGTCTTCACCATTCCGTCGAGCAGCTCCGTCCGCGCCTTCGTGCCGAATGACGGAGGAGCCTCCACGTCGTCGGCTCGCAGGTCGAGCACCTGACTGACGGCATCGGCGATGACCCCCATGACGACAGCCTCCGCGCCGGCTTCGCGCTCGACCACCACGATGCACGTACGCCGGGTGACGGCGGTCTCCGGCAGCCCGAACGTCAGGGCGAGGTCGATCACCGGCACCACGCGTCCGCGCAGGTTGATGACTCCGCGCACACAAGCCGGCATCGCCGGTACGCGGGTGACGACGTCATACTCGATGATCTCCTTCACTCGCAGGATGCCGGCGGCGTACTCCTCGCCTCCGATGAAGAAGCTGAGGTACTGCGAGAGCGCGGAGCCGGGAGCCGCCGAGGGCGCATCGGCCAGTGCCGCGCCGCCGCCGCCTCGCGAACTGAGTGTCGTTGGCATGCTCGCGGCTCCTAGTAGCGCGTGAAGTCGCGATCGTGCGCCGCGCCGTTCCCGTTGCTCGAGGACGCTGCCGAGGACTCGACGCTCCGCTCGCCGGCACGGGATACACCCGCCCCCGCCGTCGCCGCCGGAACATGTCCGCCGCTGGCCGGGATCCGGCCGGGCACGTACGTGACCCCACCGTGCGGGTGGTACCCGCCCACGGCTCCGGCAGCGTTGACTCCCGCTGCGGCTGCCTGGTAGCGCGGCACGCTTACGTTGCCGCCGTTGACGCGGAAGAAGCTCATGAGCTGCTGCAGCGTCTCGGCCTGCGCCGCCATCTCCTCGGCGGTGCTCGCCAGCTCTTCCGACGCGGATGCGTTGCGCTGCGTGACCTGGTCCACCTGCATCATGGCCCTGTTGATCTGCGTCACCCCGGTCGCCTGCTCGCGCGACGCCGCCGCAACCTCCTGCACCAGGTCGGCCGTCTTGCGGATCGCGGGCACGAGGTCACGCAGCAGCACGTGCGACCGCTCCGCCACCTTGACGCTCCCCGATGCGAGTGCGCTGATCTCGGTGGCTGCGGTCTGGCTCCGTTCGGCGAGCTTGCGGACTTCCGTCGCGACGACCGCGAAGCCCTTGCCGTGCTCACCCGCCCGCGCGGCCTCGATCGCCGCATTGAGCGCGAGCAGGTTCGTCTGGTAGGCGATGTCCTCGATGATCGAGATCTTCGCCGCGATCGTCTTCATCGCCTCCGTCGTCTCGAGCACCGCGGCACCGCTCTCGTCGGCGTTGGCCGCACCCTTCGTCGCCATCTGCTCGGTCTGACGGCTGTTCTCGGCGTTCTGCGTGATCGAGGAGTTCATCTCCTCCAGGCTTGCCGTCGTCTCTTCCACCGATGTCGCCTGCTCGCTCGTACCCTGCGACAGCGACTGCGCGGTCGCCGACACCTGCCCCGACGCCGACGCGAGCGCCGCCGATCCCGACCTGACTTCGCCGATGATCCGCTCCATCTCCAGCGTGAAGCTGTTGAAGTCGCGCGCCATCTCGCCGAGCTCGTCGCCCGACTTCACCTCGAGCCGCCGGGTCAGGTCGCCCTGCGCCATGACCCTGAGATGGTCGGACACCGCGAGGATCGGATTCGCGAGCCCGCGGGAGATGACGAAGGCCAGCCCGAGCCCGAGACCGAGCAGCCCGGCGAGGAGTGCCCACGTCGTTGTCCGCGCTGTCGCGTATGTCATCGCTGCCGCCTTGAGCGCCTCGTCCTTCGTCCGCAGCGCCTCCTCTTCCATGCTGACCACGATATCGTCCTGCTGCTTCCGCACGCGCAGGTATTCATTCGCGTACACCTGGCGCGCCTGGTCGAGCTTGCCAGCGGCGGTCAGGCTGAGAATGTCGTCTTCGAGCTTGTTGAGCGCGCTCGAATTCAGGTCCTGCGCCTGCTTCACCGCACGATCGATGGACTCGTCGCTCGAGACGCGCTTGATGTCCTCGAGGTCGCGCGTGAGCTCGGCGTCGGATGCGACCTTCTGCTGGCGCTCCTCGATCTTCGTCGGATCGAGGAGGTAGCCGCGCATCGCGTTGCTGATCTCCATCATGTCATAGCGGATCTCGAGCGCCTTCTGCGCGATCAGGTCGTCCTGCTCGATGACGTTGCGCAGCTTGTCGACGCTGCCGGACAGCGCGACCAGGATTCCGACGGAGACCGCGGAACCGAGGACGAGGACGGTAAGGAAGCCGAGCGTCAGCTTCGCTCGAATGGTCAGTTTCATCTGGAGAGGACCGAGTCGGGGGGAGTCAGGCATCGCGCGCCAACCGGGCGCGGGAACGTGGTGAAGCGTGAAACAGCAACGAGTGCGGCGACCGCCGGCATCGCGCCGAACGAGAGTCGCTCGCGGAACGGACTGACATCTCAGGCCGCGGTGGCCGAAGGCGAGCCGGATGCGCCGGAGCGGCGCGCGTCCGCGAGAATCGCGGCGACGTCGACGATGAGGGCGACGCGCCCGTTGCCGAGGATCGTCGATCCGGAAACACAGGGCACGCGGTCGAACAGCTTGTCGAGCGGCTTGACGACGGACTGCCCCTGGCCGACGAGCCGGTCTACGACCAGCCCCGCGCGCTCGCTCCCGTGGCGGAGCACGATGACGTTCTCTCGCTCGGTCGCGGCGGGGGGAAGGGCGAAGAGATGGCGCAGGCGCACGTACGGGAGCACGGTACCCCGCAGGTTGAGCACTCCGCTGACCTCGTCCTGCCGGCGTTCGCCGACGGGCAGCTCGAGGCACTCCGTCACGGCTTCGAGCGGAACCACATAGCTCTCGTCGCCGACCGCGACGGTGAAACCGTCGATGATCGCGACCGTGAGCGGGAGCCGGATGCTGATCGTCGTGCCTTTTCCCCGGACGGTCGACACCTCCATCGATCCGCGAAGCGTGTCCACGTTGCGGCGGACGACGTCCATCCCGACCCCCCGCCCGGACACCTCGGTCACGTGCTCGGCGGTCGACAACCCGGGCTCGAAGATGAGCCGGTGGATCTCGGCGTCGGTCAGCACCGCACCGGGAGCAACCAGCCCCGAGGCGACGGCGCGCGCGAGGATGCGGTCACGGTCGAGCCCCATGCCGTCGTCGGAGACTTCGACGACGACGGTCGCACCCTCGTGGCGGGCGCGCAGGGTGACCGTTGCGCACGGGTCCTTGCCTGCCTCGTGCCGGGCGGCGGGATACTCCACCCCGTGGTCCGTCGCATTGCGCACCATGTGCGTGAGGGGATCGCGCAGATGCTCGACGATCGACGCGTCCACCTCGACGTCTTCACCTTCGAGGGTGAGCCGAACGAGCTTCCCATGCGCGGCGGCGAGGTCGCGCACCGTCCGCAGGTGGTTTCGAAAGACTGGTCCGAGCGGCACGAGGCGCATCTCCATCACCTGCGTCTGCAGGTCGGAGAGCAGCCGGTCGAGCGCCTCGACGGCGTCGCTGTCGTCCCCCGCGCGGCGCGCCGCCGGGCCGTGCAGCAGGCGTCCACGTGCGACCGTGATCTCGCCGGTCAGGTTCAGCAGAGTGTCCAGCCGCCGCATGGCGACGCGCAGTGTCCGCCCCGCGGTCCCCGCCGCATCGCCGACCGCTCCGCGTCCCGCGCCACCGTCGGCGCCCCCCGGGGCGGCACCCGCTATGCCGCCGCCCGGCATGAGCCGGGCGATGAGCGCCTTGTCGGACGCGCGGACATGGCTCGTGCGCCCGTTGGAGGCGGCGCGCAGCAGCCCGCGCATCGCATCGACCGTCAGGAGCAGCGTCGTGATGTGGGTCGGCGTGATCGGCGCCGCCCCGCTGCGGAACAGCTCCAGCGCGTCCTCGAGCAGGTGCGCATACTCGCCGACGTTGTCGAACCCGAGGATCCCCGCGTTCCCCTTGATCGTGTGCACGATCCGGAAGATTTCCTGCAGCGGTGCGGGGTCGTCGGGCCGCGCCTCGAGACCGACGAGCGCTTCCTCCATCGTGGCGAGCCCCTCTTCGGCCTCCACGAGGAACAGCTGCCGCACCATCTCCATGTCCGCGTCCATAGTCGTTGCGCTCCTTTCTGCCTTACAGCAGCTTGACCCACGCCGAACCATCGGCAGTGCAGAAGAAGAGCTTTCGCCCTCGTTCGCCTCCGACGTCTTCCGCGCGTACGGGAATACCGTGCTCCCGAAGGAGCTGGCGGGCGACGTTCACGTTCTGCATGCCGAGGTGGTCGGGTCTCACCCGAAGGGCGGGAACGACCGCCGCGCCACCGAAGAGCTTTGCCTCCATTCGCCCGGGCGTGCTTCCGAGCGCGACCATGCGGTTGATGAGATCCACTACCGCCGCCGAAGCGAAGCGCCCCGATGCATGCTCCCCGGCGACCGGGTAAGGGAGCAGGAAATGGTTCGCCCCGCCGATCCCACGATCCCGGTCGTACATGCAGACCGACACGCACGATCCGAGGATGGTCGCGATGGTCCGTTCCTCCGCCGACGCGTGCACGTACCCGGGATGGAGGTAGACATCGGTTCGGGGTGGTGTGCTGTGTGCGCGCGCACCAGGGCGCGCGGGCTCGAAGACAGCGCTGCTCACGCGCTGCGGCCTGGGCGGAGCCTCGCGTCGGCGCGTAGCGCGGCCAGGCGAACAGCCGGAATCGCGTGTGTCGAGAGCAGCCGCAACACCTCGAGGTCGGCTTCCTCGAGAGCATCGCGGTGGGGAAGGAGCCGGAAAATCAGCAGCGCCCCCGCGAGCGCATCCCCGAAGTGCAGGGGGACGACGGCGATGACACTCCGTTCATCGGGCGACGCAGCCGCGCCGTCCCCTCCCGGGGCGACGTGCAACCCGCCGGCGGCCGCGAGCCTCCCGACGGGATGCGTGGCGAGATCGACCCCGCGATAATCGTCCGCGTCGGCACCCATGGACTCGACGAGGCGCAGCGTCGTGCCGGTCGCATCGACCTCCAGCACGGCAAACGACTCCGATCCGATCACGCTGACGATGATCTCGGCGAGCGACGCGAGCACGCCCGCACGATCCGGCGCTTCGTACAGCTGGCGGAGGGTGATGTACAGCTTCACGAGCTCGCCGCTCTCGCGGTCCGCCTCGAGCATCCGCGTGGAGACTTCCGCGTAGCGGCGCGCCAGCTCGCCGTCTTCAGGGCGCTGCCCCGTGCGTCCGGCGTCGGTGGCGGGCGACGATTGGCCGATGGTCGAGGTGGGCATCATTCGCCCAGGTAGCTCTTGACCTTCGCCAGGAGCTCGGTTCGGTCGATCGGCTTGGTGATGTACTCGGTGCAGCCGCTGACGAACCCCTGTTCGACGCTGGCCATCTCGCTCCGCGTGGTGACCATGATGATCGGCACGTCGCGGGTGGCATCGGCTTTCCGGATCGCCGCGCACGCCTCGAACCCGTTCATCCGCGGCATGATCACGTCCATGAGGACGAGGTCCGGCGGCTCGGCGGCGGCGGCTTCGACGCCGGCCTGTCCATCCTTGGCCGAGCGCACCTCGTAGGGCCCGTTGCGGAGAATCAACGTCTGCCACATGACGGACGTCGCCGAATCGTCGACGACGAGAATTTTCTTACGGCGCATGGGATCGTGGACGTGAGCGTGCTTTGACCCGGCAAGTGGCCGGGCACAGGCGACTCCCGCACGCAGGAGTGCTTCGAAAAACGCGCTGCGGCTTGGGGACGCGGTGAGCTGAGGGCTCCCCGTGAACCAGGCCGATTGCGCCCAACACGGCAGGCAGATCTCGACTCTCCGCGTTTCAAAGATGAGGACGCTCTAATGTGCCGCGCGCAACACCGATCTCAGGGGGTTTTCGACGGGTGAAGCACGAATGAGCCGAGTCACGAGTAAGGCCCCGATCGGGGGGCTCAACTCGGGTCGTTGGCAGGCCGCGCCTGAGCCGGTCGCCCTCGGGCTCGAGCGGGTCGGCGAAGCCCCGCGGTACCTGACGAGGGGGCTCACCGAGAAGGCAGGACCCCGGAGCCCCGGCGGCCGGCGGACTGGTGCATGAGCGAGCAGGATCGCGCGCAGCACCACATATAGGTGCGTCTTCTTCTCCTCGAGGTACCACGTGCGACTCCAGCATGCTCCGACGCTCCATCCTTCCGAGACCTTTCCGCCGCGCGCCGACCTGCACGTCACCTACCGCGCGCACCCGAAGGGTGGCTTCACCCCGATCGACGACAGCGGCAGGGGAATCCTCACCGTTCGCTGCCCCTATCCCGACTGCCGCGCGGTGCTGATCCGCGAGGTCAACGCGAGCGCGCTCGCCGACGGCTACTTCAAGTGCGGCGCCTGCCACCGCAGATCGTTAGGCACGGGTGCCCAGGCCAGCATGCGCCGGCGCGCAGCGGGCACCTTGCGGGCGACCGAAGGAGGCAAGCCGCTGAGCTGATCGGCCCGGCGGGTCGCCCGCAGGTTGCGCGGATACTCCCTCGGCCGGGCCCGCGGAGCGAGGCACGCCGCCGGGAGCGACGGGCGTCTCCTGCTTTGACAGATCCCGCCGACAGCGACGAGTATTCGTCAGCCTCCGGAGCTCTCGTCTCTCAACTCCCGCTGACCATGACCATCGATCGCCGCGGTTTCCTCGTCGCGTCGGCATCGGCAGCCGCGCTCGCGCACCTCGACCGCCTCCCCGCGCTCCCCGCCCACCTGGCCGGGGCCGGCGACACCGGTGATCCCCCCGCGCGCGACCAGGACCTCGCTGGGAGCGCGGTCACCGTCTACACCACCGCCGACCAGACCGAGCACCGGCTCGCGGCGACCGACACGCTGACGCTGAAGCACATGGGACAGCCGCTCGAGACCCAGGTCTGCGTCTTCGTCGACCCCGCGAAGCGGGCGCAGACGATCCTCGGCATCGGCGGCGCGCTCACCGACGCCTCGGCCGAGACCTACGCGAAGCTCCCCGCCGACAAGCAGCGCGAGCTGATGGATGCGTACTATCATCCCACGAAGGGGATCGCCTACACGTTAGGCAGGACCAGCATCCACAGCTGCGACTTCTCCTCGGCGAGCTACACGTACGTCGACGAGGGCGACGCGGCGCTCAAGTCGTTCAGCGTCGCGCATGACCGGCAGTACCGCATCCCGTTCATCAGGCAGGCGATCGCCACCGCCGGCGGGAAGCTGACGCTGTTCGCCAGCCCGTGGAGCCCGCCCGCGTTCATGAAGACCAACGGCGAGATGCTGCACGGCGGGAAGCTCAAGCCGGAGTTCCGCCAGGCGTGGGCCAACTACTACGCGAAGTTCATCAGGGCGTACGAGGCGGAGGGGATCCCGATCTGGGGGATCTCCGTCCAGAAGGAGCCGATGGCGACGCAGACCTGGGAGTCCTGCGTCTACTCGGCGGAGGACGAGCGCGACTTCCTCAAGCACTTCCTCGGCCCGACGATGAAGCGCGCCGGGCTCGGCGACCGGAAGATCATCGCCTGGGACCACAACCGCGACCTGATCTACCAGCGCGCCAGCACCATCCTCGCCGATCCCGCCGCCGCCAGGTATGTCTGGGGGATCGGCTTCCACTGGTACGAGCCGTGGAGCGGCGGCGAGATGATGTTCGACAACGTCCGGCTCGTGCACGAAACGTGGCCCGACAAGAAGCTTCTCTTCACCGAGGGGACGGTGGACAGCTTCAAGCCGGCCGACATCACCAGCTGGCGGTTGGGCGAGCACTACGGCCGCTCGATGATCAACGACTTCAACGACGGCGCCGTCGGCTGGTGCGACTGGAACGTGCTGCTCGACGAGCAGGGAGGCCCGAATCACGTCGGCAACTTCTGCTTCGCGCCCGTTCACGCCGACACGAAGGCGGGGACGCTCACCTACACGAACTCGTACTACTACATCGGCCACTTCTCGAAGTTCGTGCACCCCGGCGCGCGACGCATCGCCTGCAGCCCGAGCAGGAGCGCCCTGCTGGCGACGGCGTTCGTGAATCCGGATGGCAAGGTGGCGGTGGTGGTGATGAACAGGGGCGCCGAGAAGGTCACCTACAACCTGTGGGTGAATGGAAACGCGGCGGAGGTGAACGCCCTCCCGCATTCGATCCAGACGCTGGTGTTCTAGCCCGGCGATGCATTATCCGCGTCATCCGCGTGGTCCGCGAAATCGTGGTTCACCCGTTGATGCCGACCAGCCGCGACGTCCGCCCCCGCGAACGGAACCACCGCACCCGCTGGCTCCGGGTTCGTCCCATGGACAGCCAGATCCTTCGTGATCGCCGCCGCGGAGGGCGTGCCGCGCTAGAACCCGTTCATCCCGCCGGTGAACCGCGGGTTCACCACGTTGTTCAGCACCGAGCCGAAAGTGTAGTTCAGCCCACCGAAGACGAATGCGCTGTAGCTCGTCGCGAGCTGCCCCTGGCGCAGCAGCACCTCGTTGCGGGAGAGCCCCGCCTTCGACAGGTAGATCTGGTCGTGCACGACCGAGTAGTCGCCGAAGAGCCTGAGGCTCAACCCCTTGAACAGCCGGACGTCGACCTGTGCGTCGAACGTGAGGCGGCTCTTGCTGATGTCGTCGAGGAAGTGATAGCCGTTGACGTCGAACTCGAGCGAGCCCCACTTCTGCTTCTCGACGATGCCGGCGCTCAGCGCCTCGTACGGGCGGGTCTCCGAGATCTTGAAGTAGATCGTCGTGTCGTTGTAGAGCAGGTAGCGGCCGCCGGCGCTGTACCGGAAGACGAGCGCGTGTCGCGTGGCCTCGGAATACGGGAACACGTTGTACTCGATGGCCGGGGCGACGCTGACGACGAGGTGCTGGTTGAGGAAGGTGGACGACCCCGCGCTTGCCGTAAGCCCCGCCGCCCAGCGCCGGCCGATGCTCCGAACCTGCTGCAGCGAGCCCCCGTAGTCGCGCTTCACGCTGGTGACCCGGCCGAGGTCCGTCTCGAAGGTCTGCCCGCTGTAGTTCTCGTTGACGCGGATCTCGGTCTTCCATTGCTCGGTCACCCGCGCCGCGGAGACGCTGCCGAACACATAGTCGCTCGAGAAGCCGCGCTCCCGCGACGCATTGAGGTTCGCGCCGATCCGGAAGACCCACGCGTTCCACGGGTCGCGCGTCGGCTTCGCCGCGACGGTGTCCGTCGGCGCGGTGACCGACAGCGATGCGCGCGTCGCCGCCGGGGTGCGCGCCACATAGCGGGCGAGGCCGAGCTTCACCGTTCGCGAGAGCGTCTGGCGCTGTTCGTCTTCGGTCGCGCCCTGCGGCGCAACGACGGTCAGCGTGTCGTCGATCTTCTCGAAGGCGTGCTGCCCGTAGAAGGCGAGGGTGTACGCCCGCCCGCCCCCACCGGTGGGCTGCCTCGTGATGAGGACGTGAACGTCGGCCGCGGTCCGCTCGCGGACGTGGTCCACGAAGGTGATGTCGGTGCGGTAGAAGTCCGGATCGCAGTAGAAGCCGCTGCAGTCGATGTAGACGCTGAAGGCGCGCGCACCCTGTGCGCGCGCGCCGCGGACGGGAAGGACGATCGCGGCCGCCATCAGGACGATGGCCCCGCGCACCGCCAGCCACTGCAACGCACGACCGCTCATCGCCGTCCTCCCTCTCTGACGTTAGGCGCCAAAGCTGGACGCCGCGGCGGCCGGGCGCAAGGCGGGCGCCGCGGCGGCCCCCCCCTGCGCTGGCTCGATCCCTGCCTCACACTATCTTACCCGCATGCCATCCCGGAACATCCTTTCGACCTCGCTCGCGCCACTCGCCGAGGACGCCCGCGAGATCGCGCGCACCATCACCGCTGCCCACGCCGAGCGCGACGACCGCGAGGCGCGATGGCCCGCGGAGACCATGGCAGCCCTCTCCTCCGCGCGCCTCACCGCCCTGCTCGTCCCGGCGGATCTCGGCGGCCACGGAGAAGGGATGCTCGGCCTCGTCGCGATCTCCGAGATCCTCGCCGCCGAGAGCGCCTCGGCCGGATTGTGCTACGCCATGCACTGCGTCGGCAGCGCGGTCATCGCCGCGAAGGCCACCGACTACCAGCGCGAGCACTACCTCCAGCCCATCGCCCGCGGCGAACACCTCACCACCCTCGCCCTCAGCGAGCCGGGTAGCGGCGCCTTCTTCTTCTACCCCGAGGTCACCGCGCGCCGCGACGGCGACACCCTCGAGGTCACCGGCACCAAGAGCTTCGTCACCAACGCCGCGCACGCCGACTCGTACGTCATCTCGACCCTCCCCTTCACCGGCGAGGGGGAGGAAGGACAGTTCAACTGCCTCCTCCTCGATCGCGACCTTCCCGGCGCGTCGTGGGACGAGCCATGGCACGGCTTCGGGATGCGCTCCAACGACTCGCGCACCCTGCACCTCGACCGTGTCCGGCTCCCCGCGGCCAACCTCCTCGGCGAGCCCGGGGACCAGCTCTGGTACGTCTTCCAGGTCATCGCGCCGTACTTCCTCATGGCGATGGCCGGCACCTACCTTGGCGTCGCGCAGGCCGCCTTCGACGAGGCCCGCGCCCACGTCGGCACGCGGCGCTATGCGCACTCCGGCGAGCTGCTTGGCGCCGCGCCGGTGGTCGCGCATCGCCTTGGCGAGATGTGGACGGAGCTCGAGGCGACACGGCAGCTGATCTACTCCGCGGCGCGCAAGGGAGATGCGGGGCACCCCGATGCCCTCAGCGCGATTTTCGCGTGCAAGGCGGCCGCCGGCGACACCGCGGTGCGCCTCGCCAACGAGGCGATGACGCTCTGCGGTGGCGCAGGCTACCGCGAGAACGGACGCCTCACCCGCGCTCTCCGCGACGCCCGCGCCGCGCACGTCATGGCGCCGACGACCGACATGCTCAAGACATGGGTCGGGCGCGCGCTCATCGGCCTCCCCCTGCTGTGACGCGCATGGGGCCGACGCATCCCGACCGCCGCCGCTGACGGAAGCCGTGGCCACACCGCCTGACGTCGTCGTCGTGCGCGGCCGCTCGCTTCCGCCATGGGCGGCGGCGCTCGGCGGCAGCGGTGGTCCGCGCGTGCTCACCGAGGACGACGTGCGCACGAGCGACCCCGGGCGGCTCGCCGCCGCGCTCGAGGATGCCGGGTGCGCGCTCATCGACGGCAGCGTCGCCATCGCCCGCGTCGCGCGGCAGCTGCACGAGATCCAGCCCACCCTGCAGCTCGCCGCCGTCGTCGCGCCAGAGGAGCGCGAGCACGCACAGCGCGCACTCCTGTTCGCGCCCGGCGTCGGCGAGCTCTCGCTCGTCGCGCCCGGCGAGGCGGGGCCCGCGCTCGTCACCCGGCTCGCCGACCTCACCGCCCGCCGGCGGGCGTACGCGCGCACCCGCCAGCGCATCGAGACCGAGCATGCCGCGGCACTTTCGGCGCCGGCGCAACCCCCGGCCGAACGCGCGCTCGCCTCCGAGGCCTTCCTCGCCGGGCTCCTCCGCGTGCTCCCCGATCCGGTGTTCACCGTCGACGAGCGCGGCGCGGTGCTGAGCGCCAACGACAGCGGCGACGAGCTCCTCGACGCGGCAGCGGCCGCGCGCCCGTCATCGATCTGGGATCTCTTCAAGCCCCTGCGTGCCGCCGCCGCGCCGCGGCTGGACGCGCTCCGCGAGACGACGCTCGACGCCGAAACCCGCTCGCGCGACGGCGTCGAGCGCAGCTGGCAGCTCCGCATCGCGCCGATCCGCGCCGGCGCCCTCGAGGCATGGGCGGTCGTCGCGCACGACCTCACCGAGCACTATCGCACCCAGCGGCAGCTCGAGGAGCAGGCGCTCGAGCTCGAGCACCAGGCGGCCGAGCTCGAGGCGCAGGCCGCGGAGATGGAGCTGCAGCAGGACGAGCTGCGCGAGCGCACCGAAGCCGCCGAGCACGCGCAGGCGCTGGCCGAGCGCGCGCGCGCCGACGCGAACGCGGCGAACGCGGCGAAGTCGCAGTTCCTCGCGACGATGAGCCACGAGCTGCGCACGCCGCTGAACGCGATCGTCGGCTACGCCGAGCTGCTCAGCCTCGAGCTGAGCGGCCCGCTCAACGGCGTCCAGCGCGGATATCTCGACCGGCTGACGGCGAGCGGCCGCCACCTGCTGGGGCTCATCAGCGACATCCTCGACCTCGCGAAGATCGATGCCGGGGGGATGGTCGTGCGCGCCGAGCGTGGATCGGTGGCGCAGGCGATCGATGCCGCGGTGGCCGTCGTGCAGGCCCAGGCGACGCAGCGCGGCGTCGCGGTCAGCGTTTCACGCGGTGATGGCGGGGCGCGGTATGTCGGCGACGATGATCGTGTCAGGCAGATCCTCCTCAACCTCCTGTCGAACGCGGTCAAGTTCACCGAGTCCGGGGGGCGCATCGAGGTCTCGAGCGGCGAGGTGGCGGTCGCTTCGCCCGCCGCCCGCCTGATGGGCGATGGGCCGTGGACGAGGATCACCGTCAGCGACACGGGGATCGGCATCGCGCCGGAGATGCAGGCCACCGTGTTCGACCCGTTCGTGCAGGTGGACGGCGGGCCGACGCGCGAGGCGGGGGGGACCGGGCTCGGGCTGGCGATCAGCCGCCGTCTGGCGCGGTTGATGGGCGGGGACCTCACGCTCGAGAGCACGTTAGGCAGCGGCTCCGCGTTCACGCTCTGGCTCCCCGCTCCCGCCGGCGCGCCGGCCGGCGGGGACGAGGA
>OEPS010000272.1_pt1 | contig 19124 bp, 18 predicted proteins | sample 1539411 | NCBI WGS metagenome assembly OEPS01 (sample SAMN02671747, study PRJEB22543) | soil metagenome | biome: bacteria | place: China:Hunan Province, Lengshuijiang City | collected 2012-10-15 | depth 0.08m m
GAACTTCCTGACGGAAGTTGTTCATCTGCTCTTCAGTCAGACGACCTTCCAGGAATGCGCGTGCGTAGATGCCCGGAGAGATGTGGCCCTGGAAGTACACCAGATCGCCGCCATCTTGCTCGTTGCGTGCACGGAAGAAGTGGTTGAAGCAAACATCATATACCGTTGCGGAGGACTGGAAGGATGCCATGTGGCCACCCAGCTCGAGGTCCTTTTTAGACGCGCGCAGTACGGTCATGATGGCGTTCCAACGGATAGCAGAACGAATACGACGTTCCAGCTCCAGATTGCCCGGGTATTCCGGTTCATCTTCAACGGCAATAGTGTTTACATAATTGCTGGCCCCTGCACCTGCCGCTACTTTCACGCCGCCTTTGCGGGCTTCTGAAAGCAGTTGGTCGATCAGATACTGAGCACGCTCAACACCTTCTTCACGGATGACCGATTCGATCGCCTGTAGCCAGTCGCGAGTTTCGATCGGATCCACGTCATTTGGTAAACGTTCTGACATGGGGGGTATTCCTTATCTATCTAATCGTTGATTAATCTGGAACCTGTCCCATTGCGCTCTTTGTTCTTCATACTTCTGGCTGTCTCTTCGTTGGCTACGCTTCCTCACCCCAGTCACATAGTTCACTATGCTCCCGGAGATTCGCGCGCTTGCCGCCGCGATACACCCAAAATTATTTTGAACAACTAAAAGTGCAATAAGACAGGTTCTGCGTTTAGTTGCCGCGCTCTAAAAATGGCGCTTAAGAACCGGAGTTCTCATCCTTTCGTTGCTGTAGACGACGCAATGAGCGTTCCCGACGGCTCTGCTCACGGCTACGATCCAGCAAAATTTCCTCAATGAACGCCAGGTGACGATGCGAGGCTTCACGCGCCTGCTCCGGCTGCCCGGCGATTATCGCCTCGAAAATTCGAGTACGATGATTGCTGACCTGCGGGAGCATCTCCCGACGGGCATACAACAATTCAAAATTTTGGCGAACGTTCTGGGCCAGCATCGGCTCCATACAGCGTAGTAGATGAAGCAGCACCACATTGTGCGCCGCTTCGGTGACGGCTATTTGATACTGAACGACGGCATCAGATTCGGCATCAAGGTCGCCGGACTGCTGAGCCCGTTCAATAGCCTGATGCAGTTCGCGAATGCGCTCGCGATCTTCATCGTTGCTGCGCAGCGCTGCGTAATAAGCCGCAATGCCTTCAAGCGCGTGACGGGTTTCCAGCAGATCAAATTGGGATTCAGGGTGGTCGGACAGTAGCTCTACCAGCGGGTCGCTGAAGCTCTGCCACAGGCGGCTTTGTACAAAAGTTCCTCCCCCCTGGCGACGAAGCAACAACCCCTTAGCTTCGAGGCGTTGAATAGCCTCACGTAGCGAGGGACGGGAAACGTCGAACTGTTTTGCCAGTTCACGTTCAGGCGGAAGTTTTTCACCGGGGCGCAACGTCCCCTCAAGAATCAAAAACTCCAGCTGCTGCTCTATCACATCGGATAATTTTGGTTGGCGGATCTTGCTGTAGGCCATATTCCCTGTCTCTGCCATTAGCCCGGAGTCAATTGGTCTTACCAATTCATAGTTCGTATCGCTAAAGTAACAAAGTATTCACCTTCTGTCCATACAGGTTTTGATTGAAATCATTAAAGCAGGCACGTTTTAACAACCTTACAGAAATAACATTTCATAAATGTAACTTTGCACAAATGTTGTGTTTACCAATAAAGAGGTAGCGTTAACTTAATCGAAACGAAAAAATACGCTATTTGAACCGATTCAACTCGGTAATGTGCGAATATAAATTCAACAAATATGAATAAATGACAGGAAAAAGGTCGGTCGCAATTATTGAGACAGGATTTACAAATGGTTTCTTTTTGTTCGCTTCGTCATCATCCCTTCATAAAGCAGGTGCATTCATTGCCGCTTATCACTATTCTCCATGATGCGAAAGGCCTTTTCATGAATTACCACCCTGCCTTGCGTAAAGAAATTAGTACACAAACGGAATTTGATAAGTACACAAACACAACAATATGTGCGTTGCATCACCAGGGGCAGAACGGACCGCAGGCTCACTGAAATTTCGCTGACTATGCTATCAGGCAGGGACGGACAGCGAAGAAGTCACCCGAAGGATGACGCGTACAAACATAATAAACATAACCACACACGAGGTTTCATGATGGAAGGTCAACAGCATGGCGATCGGCTAAAGCGCGGCCTGAAAAACCGCCATATTCAGCTTATTGCCCTGGGAGGTGCTATCGGTACCGGGTTATTCCTAGGTAGCGCATCCGTCATCCAGAATGCTGGTCCCGGTATTATTCTGGGCTACGCGATTGCCGGTTTCATCGCTTTCCTGATCATGCGTCAGCTGGGCGAGATGGTCGTTGAAGAGCCGGTGGCTGGTTCATTTAGCCACTTTGCTTACAAATACTGGGGCGGCTTTGCGGGTTTCGCTTCCGGCTGGAACTACTGGGTTCTTTACGTGCTGGTAGCCATGGCCGAACTGACCGCCGTCGGAAAATACGTGCAGTTCTGGTGGCCGGAAATCCCTACCTGGGTTTCTGCGGCAGTGTTCTTTATCGCTATCAACGCTATCAACCTGACTAACGTTAAAGTATTCGGCGAGATGGAGTTCTGGTTCGCCATCATCAAAGTTGTCGCCGTTGTGGCGATGATCCTGTTCGGCGGCTGGCTGCTGTTCAGCGGTAACGGCGGCCCGCAGGCCACGGTGCGCAACCTGTGGGAGCAAGGCGGATTCTTACCGCACGGCTTCAGCGGGCTGGTGATGATGATGGCGATTATTATGTTCTCGTTTGGCGGCCTGGAACTGGTGGGCATCACCGCGGCCGAAGCGGACAATCCGGAGCAAAGCATCCCGAAAGCGACCAACCAGGTTATCTACCGGATCCTGATTTTCTATGTGGGTTCGCTGGCCGTTCTGCTCTCTCTGCTGCCGTGGAGCCGCGTGACTGCCGATACCAGCCCGTTCGTTCTGATTTTCCATGAGCTGGGCGATACCTTTGTCGCTAATGCCCTGAATATTGTGGTTCTGACCGCAGCGCTTTCCGTTTATAACAGCTGCGTTTACTGCAACAGCCGTATGCTGTTCGGTCTGGCTCAGCAGGGGAATGCGCCAAAAGCGCTGATGAGCGTTGATAAACGCGGCGTGCCGGTCAATACCATTCTGGTCTCAGCGGTCGTGACCGCCCTGTGCGTACTGATCAACTACCTCGCACCAGAATCCGCATTTGGCCTGCTGATGGCGCTGGTGGTTTCTGCTCTGGTGATCAACTGGGCAATGATTAGCCTGGCGCATATCAAATTCCGTCGCGCTAAGCAGCAGCAGGGCGTAGTCACCCGCTTCCCGGCGCTGTTTTATCCGCTAGGTAACTGGCTGTGCCTGCTGTTTATGGCCGGAGTACTGGTTATTATGCTGATGACCCCGGGGATGGCAATTTCCGTCTATCTGATCCCGGTATGGATTGCCGTTCTCGGCGTCGGTTATCTGTTTAAGCAAAAAACCGCCAGCGCCGTTAAAGCATAATCATACATCTCCTGAATCTGTGCCCGCCCACCGCCGGCGGGCACAGCGCATTGTTACCTGCTTCACACTTTCCCCGCGACAACCGATTTATCCATATCGCTGCCCCTATCCTGCAACGCATTTATCCATTACCCGGCCAATAATCTTCCCATACCGCAACGGGAGATCGCCGCTATGAATGGCAATAAGCTTTCAGTGAAAGAAAAAATAGGCTACGGAATGGGGGATGCCGGATGTAATATTATCTTTGGCGCCATCATGTTGTTTGTTAACTATTTTTATACGGATATTTTTGGTCTGGCACCGGCGCTGGTTGGCGTCTTGCTGCTGTCAGTACGCGTAATCGATGCCGTCACCGACCCAATCATGGGTGCGATGGCCGACCGTACCCGCAGTAAATATGGCCGCTTCCGCCCCTGGCTACTGTGGATTGCTTTTCCCTACGCGCTGTTCAGCGTCCTGATGTTTACCACCCCAGAGTGGACGTACAATAGCAAGGTTATCTATGCTTTCGTCACCTACTTTCTGCTCTCATTGACCTATACCGCGATCAACATTCCCTACTGCTCATTGGGTAGCGTGATCACCAACGACCCGCAGGAACGCGTGGCCTGTCAGTCTTATCGCTTCGTATTGGTTGGCATCGCTACCCTGTTGCTCTCCCTGACGCTGCTGCCGATGGCGGACTGGTTCGGCGGTGAAGACAAAGCCAAAGGCTACCAGATGGCGATGACCGTGCTGGCGATTATCGGTATGTGCATGTTCCTGTTCTGCTTCGCCACCGTTCGTGAACGCGTAAAACCCGCTGTCCAGACCAACGACGAGCTGAAAAAAGATCTAAAAGATGTGTGGAAAAACGACCAGTGGGTGCGCATCCTGCTGCTCACCTTATGCAATGTCTGCCCTGGTTTTATTCGCATGGCCGCCACCATGTACTACGTTACCTGGGTCATGCAGCAAAGTACCCACTTTGCGACGCTGTTTATCAGCCTTGGAGTGGTCGGGATGATGATCGGCAGTATGCTGGCTAAAGTCCTGACCGACCGCTGGTGCAAACTGCAGGTCTTTTTCTGGACTAATATCGTCCTGGCTATTTTCTCCTGCGCCTTCTACTTTTTCGACCCGCACGCCACGATGATGATTATGGCGCTCTACTTCCTGCTGAACATTCTGCACCAGATCCCGTCGCCGCTGCACTGGTCGCTGATGGCCGACGTTGACGACTACGGCGAATGGAAAACCGGCAAACGCATCACCGGCATCAGCTTCTCCGGCAACCTGTTCTTTCTGAAAGTTGGTCTGGCCATCGCCGGGGCGATGGTTGGCTTTCTGCTCTCCTGGTACGGTTACGATGCCGGCGCAAAGCAGCAAAGCGCTTCCGCGATTAACGGTATCGTATTGTTGTTCAGCGTTATCCCCGGCATCGGCTACCTGATTACCGCTGGCGTGGTGCGGATGCTGAAGGTAAATCGCGAATTTATGCGACAAATTCAGTCCGACCTCGAAAAACGTCGGGTTAACTACAGCGAGCTCAATGACTATCAGGAACTGAAAACCGGCGAACATGTAAGGAAAGCATAATGAACAATTGGCCGAACCCGTTTATTGAACAACGCGCAGACCCGTATATTCTGCGCCATCAGGAATGCTACTACTTTATTGCCTCGGTGCCGGAGTATGACCGTCTGGAAATCCGCCGCTCCGCAACCCTTGAAGGCTTGCGCGATGCGCAGCCGGTGGTGGTCTGGCGTAAACCGGACCGCGGCCCGATGAGCCAGCTCATATGGGCTCCCGAGCTGCATGAAATTAACGGCAAATGGTATATCTATTTTGCCGCCAGCCACACGCACGATTTGGATGCACTGGGCATGTTTCAGCACCGCATGTTCGCCCTGGAATGCGCGGACGACGACCCGTTAACCGGCGAATGGCAGGAAAAAGGCCAGATTAAAACGCCGTTTGATACCTTCGCGCTTGATGCCACAACCTTTCACCATCAGGGCAAACAATGGTACCTGTGGGCGCAAAAAGATCCGGATATTAAGGGTAATACCAACCTCTATCTGGCTGAGCTGGAAAACCCGTGGACGCTAAAAGGCAAGCCGGTGATGTTGAGTAAACCCGAGTTCGACTGGGAGTGCCGCGGTTTCCTGGTGAATGAAGGCCCGGCGGTGCTTTTCCACGACAACAAGCTGTTCGTCAGCTATTCCGCCAGCGCCACCGATGAAAACTACTGTATGGGTTTACTGTGGATAGACGCTAACGCCAACCCGCTCCGCCCGGAAAACTGGCATAAAGCCCCGCAGCCGGTATTCCGTACCAGCTACGAAAATCGCCAATATGGGCCTGGACACAATAGTTTTACGCAAACGCCGGAGGGAGAAGATGTTCTCGTGTACCACGCGCGCAACTACACCGAAATCGAAGGCGATCCGCTGTACGACCCAAATCGCCATACGTGCCTGAAGCTGATTCGCTGGCAAGAAAACGGGATGCCTGACTTTGGCATCCCGGAAGCAGATACGTATTAAGAACCCGGCCTGCCCGCCTGCGGGCAGGCGATTAAATCAGCGTGCCGTAAATCGTCAACAACGCCATAACCACGACCACCACCAGCGAAGTCTTCTTCGCCATTGAGACCGCCGCCTTCGGCGTAGCGACTTTATCGACGTGCGGCTCACGCGCCAGCGAATACTGCGCCAGCCGCGTCAGCACCTGATACTGTGAAGAGTGGCGGTCACCCAGCGACGCAAACCAGGCCGGTAACGCTTTTTCTCCATGCCCAACCAGCGCGTAGACCACGCCAACCAGGCGAACCGGAACCCAGTCGACCACGTGCAAAATACCGTCAATACCCGACTGTAAACGGTGGCGCGGCGTCTGATAACGCGCCAGCCACGTTTGCCATGCCCGCAAAGTACAGTAGGCAATCAGAGTTAACGGCCCCCACGGACCGCCGACAACGAACCAGAACAGCGGAGCAAGATAGTAGCGGTAGTTAATCCATAACAGCGCGTTTTGCAGCTCGCTCAGATATTCACGCTGGTCGCAGCCGGGCGGCACGCCGTGGATCAGGGTGAGCTCACTGGCCATCGCATCGCTGGCACGGCTGTCATCACGCGCCGCTGCCTTAAGGTAGGCATGATAGTGTAAACGGACTTTACCTGCGCCGATGCATAGCAGGCCAAGCAGGATCCAGAAAACCAGCAGAGGAACGTTAAACAGCAGCCCTTGCAGCAGTCGCTGGATAATAAAAACCACCGCCGCCGCCGCCGCCGACATCAATATGGTGGTCAAAAAAGAGTAATGCTTTACCCGCCGGAACAGCACCTCCAGCCGGTGATCGAGCTGCCAGTGCTCGCCCAGCTTAAACAAACGCTCGGCAATAAGAACTAACAACGTAGTAAACAACGTCATGGCATCTCCTTATTCTGACGACGAGGTCAACAAACTGCGAAATTTGTCCCAGTCAAAAGCCGGGCCGGGATCCGTTTTACGCACTGGCGCAATATCGCTGTGACCGGTGATATTGTCGGCAATCGCCGGATAGAACGAGATAAGCTCACGGGTAACCGCGACCAGCTGCTGATACTGCGCGTCGGTATAGGCCAGTTCGTCGGTCCCTTCCAGCTCAATGCCTATCGAAAAATCATTACAGCGCTCACGCCCGTGATAGTTTGAAACGCCAGCGTGCCACGCTCGTTTATCAAATGGCACATACTGCACCACTTCACCATCGCGGCGAATCAGACAATGTGCCGAAACGCGAAGATGAGCAATCCCGGCAAAGAAAGGATGGGCATCAGGATCGAGCGTACCGCTGAACAGGGCATCAATCCACGGCCCGCCAAATTCGCCGGGCGGCAGGCTGATATTATGCACCACCAGCAAAGAGGGGGTTTCATTATCCGGGCGGCTGTCCTGGTGCGGCGAAGGAACCCGACGCGCCTCTTCCAGCCATCCCCCGTTCAACTGCATGTTGAGTCTCCTTTTGCTAACGCCTGCGTGGCTAAAGAATGCCAGCAGCCCTCATCATACCTACAGGAAAAGCGTATCCAGAACCAATCCTTAGCCGCCTGTGGGTTGAAGTGAATGTGGTACAGAAACGTTGTTCAGGTTAGCATGTTTCCCACTTCTGAATCTTATCTATCTGGAGCTTTATCATGACGCCTCGTCGTTACAATCCCGACCGCCGCCGTGACGCGCTGCTGGAGCGTATTAATACTGATATAACCGATGCCGTCGCCCAATCCCTGCGGGAAGACTTAGGCGGTAAAGTGGATGCAAATAACGACATCAGCGCCCAATTATTGCCGCAGGAGGCGCACTCGCATGCGGTGGTGATCACCCGTGAAGATGGCGTATTTTGCGGTAAACGCTGGGTAGAAGAGGTCTTTATTCAGCTTGCAGGCGATGACGTCAGCTTCACATGGCATGTTGAGGATGGCGACGCGGTAAAAGCAAATCAGCCGCTGTTCGAGCTGGAAGGCCCCTCGCGCATTCTGCTCACCGGCGAGCGCACCGCGCTCAATTTCGTGCAGACGCTATCCGGGGTGGCAAGCGAAGTCCGTCGCTATGTTGACCTGCTGACGGGGACCAAAACCCAGCTGCTTGATACGCGCAAAACGCTGCCGGGCCTGCGCACGGCGCTAAAGTATGCGGTTCTTTGTGGCGGCGGCGCGAACCATCGCCTGGGTCTCTCTGATGCCTTTCTGATTAAAGAGAATCACATTATCGCTTCCGGCTCGGTACGCCAGGCGGTAGAAAAAGCCTTCTGGCTGCACCCGGATGTACCGGTAGAAGTCGAAGTTGAAACCCTTGAAGAGCTGAGCGAAGCGCTGAAAGCGGGTGCCGACATTATTATGCTCGACAACTTCACCACCGACCAAATGCGCGAAGCGGTCAAGCTCACCAATGGCCAGGCGGCGCTGGAAGTCTCCGGCAACGTCACCTTTGATACTATTCGTGAATTTGCCGAAACCGGTGTCGACTACATCTCCGTTGGCGCGTTGACCAAACACGTCCGCGCTCTCGACCTTTCTATGCGTTTTCGCTAATCCCCTTGCCCCGGCATGAAGTACATGCCGGGGCAGCTTTTGCGAGCCGACTCGCACGCCAATAATTTCTCGCTGCAACCCGCAAAAAAAGCCAGGAAGCCTGCTTCCTTAGGCGCGATCTGCTGCTCGTATCGCTGAACAAACCCCGGCAAAGTGCTCCCGAAGACAACAAGGAGCAACTTATGGACAAACAACGTGGTTTTACTTTAATCGAACTGATGGTAGTCATCGGAATCATTGCCATACTCAGCGCAATCGGCATTCCGGCTTATCAAAACTACCTGCGAAAAGCGGCGCTTACCGACATGCTGCAAACCTTCGTCCCCTTCCGTACCGCTATTGAACTTTGCGCGCTGGAGCACGGCGGCCTGCCAACCTGCGATGGCGGCAGCAACGGGATCCCATCCCCCGCCACCTCCCGCTATGTTTCAGCAATGACCGTAGCCGCTGGCGTTGTCACGCTCACCGGGCAGGAAAGCCTCAATGGTTTAAGCGTCACCATGACGCCGACCTGGGATAACGCTAACGGTATCACTGGCTGGCAGCGCGTCTGCAGCATTACCGGTGATAGCGCGCTTAAGCAGGCCTGTGAAGATGTGTTCCGATTTAATTGAGGGTGATGCAATGAACACTGAACAATTGCTCCCCCTTTGCCAGCGCCATCAGGCATTACTGCTCAGCAGCGATGAACATACCATCGCGATTGCCGTAGTTGATTCACCAGCACCAGAACTCATGGAGGCGCTACGTTTCGCCACTCAGAAAAGGATTGATATCGAATGCTGGAGCCAGGACCAGATGGACAAGCGGCTACAGACGCCCGGCGTATCAATGCTTCCTCCCCCGGGTGAAGCTTCGGCCAGCATCGTTGAACAGGTTAATCATCTACTGGAACAGGCCCTGCGCCAGCGCGCATCGGATATTCATCTTGAGCCCGGTGATAATCATTTCAGAATTCGCCTGCGGGTAGATGGCGTACTTCATTCTCTTGCACCGCTTGCCCTGGAACTCGCGGCGCCAATTACCGCCCGGCTAAAAGTACTCGGTAATCTGGATATTGCCGAACACCGGGTCCCGCAGGACGGTCAGTTTACCCTCACGCTCTCAGGGCGCCCGATCTCTTTTCGCATCGCCACGCTTCCCTGCCGTGGCGGAGAAAAAATTGTTCTGCGTTTATTGCACCAGGTCGAACAGGCGTTAGACCTGGAAGCTCTGGGCCTGTCATCTCAGCAGCTTGCCGTTTTCCGCTCGGCGCTCAATCAACCTCAAGGCCTGCTGCTGGTTACCGGTCCAACGGGAAGCGGAAAAACCGTCACTTTATATAGCGCGCTGCAGGCGCGAAATCGCGACGAGGTCAATATTTGCAGCGTGGAAGATCCGCTGGAGATCCCTATTGTGGGGATGAATCAAACGCAGATTAACCCTCGGGCTGGCTTAACCTTCCATAGCGTACTGCGCGCCCTGCTACGTCAGGATCCTGATATCGTAATGGTTGGAGAGATTCGCGATGCAGAAACCGCGGAAATTGCGATCAAAGCAGCGCAAACCGGACATCTGGTACTTTCAACGCTGCATACCAATTCGACCAGTGAAACCCTGGTTCGCCTGCAGCAGATGGGCGTCGCACGCTGGATGATCTCCTCTGCGCTTTCGCTGGTCGTTGCCCAGCGTCTGGTACGTAAACTGTGCCCGCACTGCCGCCGGGAAACCGGTAGCTCGACGGATGTTCCACACAGCCTGTGGCCGCGAGCGCTTCCTCGCTGGCAGGCCCCTGGCTGTCAGCGCTGCTATCACGGCTATTACGGTCGTTTAGCGCTATTTGAACTGCTGCCAGTTAATACCGCGCTACGTCAGGCTATCACCCAGGGTCTCAGCGCCGCAGAAGTCGAATCGTTAGCGCGAGAGTCCGGCATGATGACCCTGTTTGAAAGCGGCTGCCTGGCCGTGGAGCGGGGAATGACCAGCCTGGAAGAAGTGGTTCGCGTTTTGGGGATCCCGCATGGCGACTAAGCGGCTCTGGCGCTGGCAAGGTATTGATATTCAGGGTCTCCCCTGCCAGGGAATGCTGTGGCAGGATAACCGCCCTGGGGCATTACAGATGCTGCAGCGGGAACGAATCATCCCGCTCAGGCTACGCCGCCTTAGCGTACAAAATACCCTGTGGCATCCGCGCCACAGCGGTGAAATCATCCGCCAGCTCGCCGCTCTTCTGCAGGCGGGCCTCCCTCTGGCTGAAGGACTGGAACTGCTGGCACAACAGCAGACCAGTCCACAATGGCAGGCGTTGCTACAAGCACTGGCAAAGGATCTGGCACAAGGCATTTCTCTTTCAGATGCCCTGCAAAAATGGCCGGAAATATTCCCTCCACTGTATCTGGCAATGATCCGCTCCGGTGAACTTACCGGTAAGCTGGAATTTTGCTGCGCTCAGCTGGCCCACCAGCAGCGAGAACAGCTGCGCCTTACTGAGAAAGTGAAAAAAGCGCTGCGCTATCCGGTCATTATCCTCTCTCTGGCGCTGCTGGTGGTTATGGGGATGCTGTGCTTCGTCTTACCGGAGTTCGCGGCAATTTATCAAACGTTCAACACCCCGTTGCCCTGGCTGACTCGTGCGGTTATGGGCACGGGGATAGGGTTCACTCGCTATTGGCCATGGCTTGCAGTCCTGGCTGTTTTACCGGTAATAATCAATCGGCTAATTTGTCAGAGGCCGAGCTGGCTGCTGCAACGACAAAAGCTGCTCCACGCCCTGCCGGTGTTTGGCAAGCTGCTGTGCGGCCAGCGGCTTAGCCAGATTTTTACCGTCCTTGCCTTAACGCAAAGCGCCGGCATAAGTTTCCTGCAAGGACTGCAAAGCGTGGAGGAAACCGTGAGCTGTCCGCTGTGGCGTCAAAGGCTGCAGCAGGTTTGCCTGCGAATTACCCAGGGAGAGCCTATCTGGCAAGCGCTGACCCATAGCGGCGGATTTACCCCGCTCTGCCTGCAGCTGATTCGTACCGGAGAGGCCTCGGGTTCGCTGGATACCATGCTGGAAAATCTGGCTCGCCATCATAGTGAACAAACGCACCGGCAGGCCGATAATCTGGCGACCTTACTGGAGCCGATGATGTTAGCTATAACTGGAACCATTGTCGGCGTGCTGGTGGTGGCGATGTATTTACCCATTTTTCATCTGGGCGACGCCATAAGCGGGATGGGAGGATAAAGCTGGCGCAAACGCGCCAGCGGGCTGCATTACAGGCTGTTGAACACGCGGTTCTCTTGTTCCTGCACGCGAATAAAAGTCGTACGTTTAGTTAATTCTTTCAGGCGTGAAGCGCCAACGTAGGTACATGCAGAACGCAGGCCGCCAAGGATATCGCGTGCGGTATTTTCAACCGGACCGCGCAAAGGCAGCTTAACGGTTTTACCTTCAGCCGCACGATACTGGGCTACACCACCAACGTGACGGGTCATCGCCGACTCGGAGCTCATACCGTAGAACAGCATGAATTTTTCGCCATTCTCTTCAACTACGGTACCACCGCTCTCTTCGTGACCGGCCAGCATACCGCCAAGCATAACGAAATCAGCGCCGCCGCCAAATGCTTTAGCCACATCGCCCGGCATGGTGCAACCGCCGTCGCTGATAATCTGCCCGCCCAGGCCGTGCGCCGCATCGGCACATTCAATAACCGCCGAAAGCTGCGGATAGCCAACGCCGGTTTTTACACGCGTAGTACACACAGAGCCCGGACCGATACCAACCTTCACAATATCGGCACCGGACAGAACCAGCTCTTCGCACATTTCACCGGTAACAACATTACCCGCAATAATAGTTTTCTGCGGCCAGGCTTCGCGAGCTTTCGCCACGAACTGCACGAAATGTTCGGAATAACCATTCGCCACATCAATGCACACAAAGCTTAGCTGCGGGTTCTGGCTCAGAATTTGTTTCGTTTTTTCAAAATCCGCATCGGAGGTGCCGGTCGAGACCATCACGTGCTGCAGTACGTCCGCAGAGACGCTCTGAACAAACGCCTGCCACTGCTCAACGCTGTAGTGTTTATGTACCGCGGTCAGAACGCCAAAAGAAGCCAGCACTTTAGCCATGGCAAACGTGCCAACGGTATCCATGTTAGCTGCAATAATCGGTACACCGGACCAGGTCTGGCCTGAATGTTTGAAAGTGAATTCACGTTCCAGCTGTACATCAGAACGGCTTTTGAGGGTAGAGCGTTTCGGGCGGATAAGAACGTCTTTAAAACCAAGCTTCAAATCTTCTTCAATACGCATGTGCGAATTCCTGGGGTTAATGGCATTAGTGTGAGAGCACAACTCCAGTGACGTTATCATACGCACGAATCATGGCCGCGCAAGACTGCGATTTTCACTTTTTTTACGCTACAATCGTATAAATTTACCTGGTGAATACTCAAAAATGACCTTGTCATGTTCAATCGCCAGCGTATGGTTTTTAACCACTTGATTTACATGCCTAAAAAGCATCAGAATGCGTAGCGGCGGCGGTTTATCGGTCTGACAGAACATTGATAAACGGTAGCCTCAGCGTAGTAGCTGTGCCGTGAATAACGGCTCTTTTATTGAAATGTGCATGTAGTCAGTTTCAGGATTGAGGTGTATGGCATACACGGTAGCGTTAACAGGCGGCATCGGCAGTGGTAAAAGTACCGTAGCCGACGCATTTGCACAGCTCGGGGTTAACGTTATTGATGCTGATATTATTGCGCGCCAGGTGGTGGAGCCCGGCACTCCTGCGCTGGGCGCAATTGCCGAACGTTTCGGTCCGCAGATGCTCAATAAAGACGGCACCCTGAACCGCCGGGCTTTGCGTGAGCATATTTTTGCTCATGCGGAGGATAAGAGCTGGCTGAACGCGCTGCTGCATCCACAAATTCAGCAGGAAACCCGTCGTCAGATTCAGCTTGCCACCTCATCTTATATTCTCTGGGTCGTCCCACTACTGGTCGAAAATAATCTGTCGGCTAAAGCCGACCGCGTACTGGTTATCGATGTGCCGAAAGAGACGCAGATCGAGCGTACCATGCTTCGCGATCGCGTCAGCCGGCAACATGCGGAACATATTCTTGCCGCTCAGGCAACGCGCGAGCAGCGCCTTGCCGTTGCGGATGATGTTATTGAAAATATGGGTTCACCTGATGCAATCGCTTCAGATGTCGCCCGCCTGCATGCAAAGTATCAACTGTTGGCATCGCAGGCCGCCTCACAGGAAAAACCGTAATGCATACCCCTGTTCTATTTGAACATCCGCTAAATGAAAAAATGCGCACCTGGCTGCGGATTGAGTTTTTGCTACAGCAGCTGTCGGTACATCCTGCGATTACCAGCCATGCGGATGCGCTGCATTTTTTCCGCAATGTTGGCGATCTCCTGGATGTTTTAGAGCGCGGTGAAGTGCGAACCGACCTGATGAAAGAGTTGGATCGCCAGCAGCGCAAGCTGCAGTCCTGGGCGGAAGTCCCTGGGGTCGATCAGGATCGAATCAACGAATTACGTCAGCGGCTAAAACAGTCAGGCAGTACATTGATGTCCGCCCCGCGGATCGGTCAGTACCTGCGCGAGGATCGTTTAATCGCGCTGGTTCGCCAGCGCTTAAGCATCCCCGGCGGCTGCTGCAGCTTCGATCTCCCGACGCTGCACATCTGGCTGCATATGCCGCAGGAATATCGCGATGAACAGGTCGCTAAGTGGCTGGCCAGCCTTGAGCCATTAACGCAATCGCTGGTGCTGATCCTCGATCTCATCCGCAATTCGGCTCCCTTCCGCAAACAAACCAGCCTGAACGGCTTTTATCAGGATAACGGCGAGGATGCCGATCTGCTGCGCCTGCGCCTGAGTCTCGCCAGTCAGCTCTATCCACAAATATCAGGCCATAAGAGCCGCTTTGCCATCCGCTTTATGCCGCTGGACAGCGAGCATGGTATCGTGCCGGAGCGTTTTGATTTTGAACTGGCCTGCTGTTAAGGAACAAATATGTCAGAAGAGATAACCGTCAATTGCCCAACCTGCGGCAAAATCGTGGTCTGGAATGAACAGAGTCCGTATCGCCCGTTCTGCTCCAAGCGCTGTCAGCTTATTGATTTAGGCGAATGGGCGGCAGAAGAGAAGCGCATCCCGAGCAGCAGCGATCTGTCAGATAGCGATGGCTGGAGCGAAGAGAAAGAGTAAAATCGGGCAAGCCCCAGCATTTTTGCCGGCTGGCGGCTTTGCCCGGTCCGGCCTATTGGCCCCGCGCTAATTTTGTAATCACGGGCTCATTTGCCGGGGGAAAATCTTCCGCAACTAGCGCGCTCTGTGCAATCCAGCGGCCTGGCTGCCCCTCTTTTCCCCACGGCTCGCCATCCCAGCTTTCCACCAGCCAGAACCAGAGGGTGATATGGCGGTCGGGAAACTGGTACTCCAGCTTATCAAACAGGCTGGAAGCCTTTACCGTAATGCCGACCTCCTCCTGCAATTCGCGGACTAATGCCTGCTCGGATGACTCACCCTCTTCAATTTTTCCGCCTGGAAATTCAAGCTTATTTGCCATATGCGCGTCGGCTGAGCGCTGGGTGATGAAAATTTCGCCCTGCGCATTACGGATAATGCCCACCGAAATTTGGAGCTTTTTCATTATGCTTCTTCCATAAAAAAGGCGCAGATATCTGCGCCCTTGTGTTCAACGTTACAAAACTTAGCTCAGACGACCGTGGCACTGCTTATATTTTTTACCAGAACCACACGGGCAAGGATCGTTGCGCCCTACTTTACGCTCACCGGTTTGTTCCGCCAGCGCGGCGGCCGCAGCGGTATCATCATCCTGGTGGCTCAGCTGTTGCATCTGCGCCAGACGCTCAGCTTCTTCACGACGCTGCTGCTCCATCGCTTCAACCTCTTCCGGCATCCGCACCTGAACCTTGCTCAGCGTACTGATCACTTCGTATTTCAGTGATTCCAGCATTGAAGCGAACATGGAGAAGGATTCACGCTTATATTCCTGCTTCGGATCTTTCTGCGCATAACCACGCAGGTGGATACCCTGACGCAGATAATCCATTGCTGCCAGGTGCTCTTTCCACAGGGAGTCCAGCGTTTGCAGCATGACGCCTTTTTCAAAGTGACGCATCATCTCAGCGCCAACCACTTCTTCTTTACGCTGATAGGTTTCAATAGCGCTCTGCAGAATACGCTCGCGCAGAGTTTCTTCATGCAGCTCCGGCTCTTTATCCAGCCACTCTTTGAGCGGCAGATCGAGATCAAAGTCATTTTTCAGACGTTCCTGCAGACCCTCGACATCCCACATCTCTTCCAGCGACTGCGGAGGAATATGCGCATCAATGGTGGCTTTAAACACGTCTTCACGAATGCTATTAATCGTCTCGCTAACGTCAGTCACGTCGAGCAGCTCATTACGCTGGGTGTAAATAGCGCGGCGCTGGTCGTTGGCCACGTCATCATATTCCAGCAGCTGCTTACGGATATCGAAGTTGCGGCTCTCGACTTTACGCTGCGCGTTGGCAATCGCTTTGGTTACCCACGGATGCTCGATAGCCTCGCCCGGTTTCATACCCAGTTTACGCATCATGCCGGACACGCGGTCAGACGCGAAGATACGCATCAGGGCATCTTCCATCGACAGGTAGAAACGGGAAGAACCCGCATCCCCCTGACGACCGGAACGGCCGCGCAGCTGGTTATCAATACGGCGAGATTCATGACGCTCGGTACCGATAATATGCAGACCGCCCGCGGCCAGCACCGCATCGTGACGAACCTGCCAGTCGGCTTTGATCTGAGCAATCTGTTCCGGAGTCGGATCTTCCAGCTGGGCGACTTCAGCCTGCCAGCTACCGCCGAGCATAATGTCGGTACCGCGACCGGCCATGTTGGTCGCAATGGTCACCGCTGACGGATAGCCCGCCTGCGCGACGATATCCGCTTCGCTGGCGTGGAATTTCGCGTTCAGCACGTTGTGCTTGATGCCTGCTTTCGTTAATTCATTAGAGACCACTTCTGATTTTTCGATAGAAATGGTACCCACCAGAACCGGCTGGCCCGCAGCGGTACGCTGTTTGATATCTTCGATAATAGCCTGAATTTTTTCCGCTTCGGTCATGTAAACCAGGTCCGCCATATCCTTACGAATCATTGGGCGGTTGGTCGGAACCACAACGGTATCCAGTTTGTAGATCGAGCTAAATTCAAACGCTTCGGTATCTGCGGTACCGGTCATCCCTGCCAGCTTCTCGTACAGACGGAAGTAGTTCTGGAAGGTAATTGAAGCCAGCGTCTGGTTCTCGTTCTGAATATCAACGCCTTCTTTTGCTTCAACGGCCTGGTGCAGGCCGTCAGACCAGCGACGCCCCTGCATCGTACGGCCGGTATGTTCGTCAACGATGATAACTTCGCCATCTTTAACGATATAATCAACATCGCGAGTGAACAGCGCGTGCGCGCGCAGCGCGGCGGTCACGTGGTGCATCAGCATGATATTGGTCGGTGAGTACAGCGACTCGCCTTCGTCCATAATACCTTCATTCACCAGCAGCTCTTCAATCAGCACCAGGCCGCGTTCGGTCAGGTTTACCTGGCGCGCTTTCTCATCAACGGAGAAGTGTCCTTCGCCGGTAAAGGTCTCGGAGTCTTCTTTTTCCTGACGGATCAGATGCGGGATGATTTTGTTCACTTTTTTATACATTTCCGAACTGTCTTCAGCCGGGCCGGAAATGATAAGCGGAGTACGGGCTTCATCGATCAGAATGGAGTCGACCTCATCCACCAGCGCGTAGTGCAGTTTGCGCTGTACGCGCTCTTCAGGGCTGAACGCCATGTTATCGCGCAGATAGTCAAAGCCGTATTCGTTGTTGGTACCGTAAGTGATGTCGGCGGCGTAGGCTTCCCGCTTGGCCGGCGCAGGCAGGCCAGACATGTTAATCCCAACGGACATACCGAGGAATTCAAACAGCGGGCGGTTGTTCTCAGCATCACGTTGTGCCAGGTAGTCGTTGACGGTAACCACGTGAACACCTTTGCCGGTCAACGCATTAAGATAGGCTGGCAGGGTTGCGGTCAGGGTTTTACCTTCACCGGTACGCATCTCCGCAATACAGCGATCGTTAAGAACCATGCCGCCCAACAGCTGAACGTCAAAGTGACGCATGCCGAAGACGCGTTTACTGGCTTCACGCACGACAGCGAAGGCTTCAGGGATCAGGCTCTCCAGGCTTTCACCTTTTTCCAGACGCGCGCGGAATTCAACGGTTTTCGCTTTCAGCTCATCATCAGACAGCTTTTCCATGGCCGGTTCCATGGCATTGATAACGTTGACGGCTTTGCGCATACGACGCAGCGTACGGTCGTTACGGCTACCGAATACTTTTGTTAATAATTTGATTAGCATAATAAAATCTCAAACGCCCCGCGATGCGGAGTCACAAAAAAATAGAATATTCCGTTTCTGGTTTAGCTGAGGCGTTGAGGCCCGGCGCGTATGCCCGTTACCTGGCTAATCCAGGTACAGACGCGAAACGCACTATCGGGAAAGGTGGGGTTGTATGCCGCCAGGTGAACAATGGTTAGCGGTTTACTCTCCTGCGTTAAGAGCGCGCTAAGCGTGTCGAGGAGAGCCAGGTGCTGCGCCTGGAGCGGTGAAGACTCTTCCGCTACCGGCAGCGCCTGCGGCGCCATCGCAAAGGACAGGTGGCGAATAACGGTACGAATGGCGTGCTGGTGCCAGTAATCAACGGTAAAATTTGGCCGACGACTGGAGGATTCCAGCAGCGCGAGCTGCGAAAAATTAACCTTAGCAGGATTATGGTTGCTGGATGACGTCTTTGCAGGCGATGCGGCCTCATGTTCATGACCGTTGCTAAGCGCGGGCAGGCCGAGGCTAGCCGCGACCATCCCCAACAGGAGATGCGGCCAAAAATACCGTCTGCCAAACTGTCGCCAGCGCGTCAGCAATCCACTCACTTACGTTACCTTTTGTTGATAGCAACCCTGAGAAATATTTTGCGTCCAAATACTAACATTAATACGTCGCCGCGGCAGCAGGAATGAAGGCTTACGCAGGTTAAAAACGTTTAAAAAAGGAACGAACGCGCAATAAATGAAGATGAAAAATAAAAGCAGCATGATGCGGAAGTGAAAAAAGAAAACGACTGGTTCCCTGGCCGGAGAGAGTACCAGGTTACCAGTCGAATTTACTGTCTGGTCTGACTTATGCCAGAACCAGAGTCGGCGCGCGGAACGCCAGCGGCATCTCTGCGTCGTCCTCGAAGGTCACATACTCCCAGGCTTCCTGTTTTGCCAGAACAGCCTGCAGCAGTTTATTATTCAACGCGTGACCAGATTTGTACGCCGTAAACGCACCGATAATATTGTGACCACACATAAAGAGGTCGCCAATCGCATCAAGCATTTTATGACGGACAAACTCATCTTCAAAACGCAGACCGTCTTCGTTCAGTACGCGATAATCGTCAACAACGATGGCACAATCGAAGCTGC
>OEPS010000274.1_pt1 | contig 19047 bp, 18 predicted proteins | sample 1539411 | NCBI WGS metagenome assembly OEPS01 (sample SAMN02671747, study PRJEB22543) | soil metagenome | biome: bacteria | place: China:Hunan Province, Lengshuijiang City | collected 2012-10-15 | depth 0.08m m
AAGCGTCTCGCGCGTCCCGAACACGCCGCCGCTCCCGCCGCCGCCCCCGGCCGGGCCGGCGCCGCCAGCGCCCGTCGCGAGGGCGGAGCGTACGCTCGGCGAGAGGAGCGCGGGGAGGACGAGCAGCCCGATGATCAGCGCGTGCAGCGCGAACGAGATGAGCGCGCTGATCCGGCTCCGCTCGCGCGCGCCAGCCGGCCGCGGCAACTTCGTCGGCAGCCTCAGGCGCGGGCGTACCGCGGCGGGACCCGGCTCGCGCCAGCTCTCGCGCTCTCCTGTCTGCTCGTCGAACGGACCGCTCTCGCTCATCGCAGCTCCGCGCTCATCAGTGCTTCGTCCCCGGCCGAAATGATACGGCGGACGCCCCCGAAAGGTTCGTCCGCCGCACCAGATCACCAGTTCGTCACGCCACGACGCTCCGCCTGACGGCGGCGAAGGGGGCCCTTACTTCGCCGCGTCCTTTGGCGGGACGCCGATGACTTTCACGCCGGAACCGCGCGCTACGTCCATCGCCCAGATCACGTCCTGGTACTTCAGCTTCGGATCACCCTTCACGAAGATGATCTTCTCCGGACGCCCCGTGTAGATCTCCTTCAGCCGCGCCGCGAGGTTCGCCTTCGGGACCACTTCCTTGTTGAGTGCGAAGTAGTCGTTCGGCCCGAGCTCCATCACGATCTGGTTGATCTGCGAGTTCGTCGGTGCCGTGCTCGGCGTCGGGTCGGGGAGCTGGAGGTCGATCGCCTTCCGCATCGACGGCAGCGCCGCCATGAAGATGATCAGCAGCACGAGCAGCACGTCGATCATCGGCGTGACGTTGATCTCGTTCGTCAGCCCGCCGCCACCACCTGTGCTCATCGCCATCAGTGCGCTCCTCCAGGTGCCGGCGCCGGCGTCGGGTTGTCACCGGCGACGGTGGACGTCGTGCCCGGGGTCTGATCCGAGATCATCCCCGTCATCGCGACCCCGGCCTTCCCGGCGATGTCGAGGGCGTCGAGCACCTTCGCGTAGTCGAGGTTCTTGTCCGCCTTCACGTAGAGAACCTTGTCCTCGGTCCGTGCCGAGTAGATCTGCTGCAGCCGCGCCGGAATGTCCTCGTACCGGATCGGCTGCTTGTTCAGGTAGTAGTTGCCATCCTTGTCGATGCCTAACGTCTGGTCCGTCTCCTCATCGACCGGATGCGCCTTCAGGTTCTGCCCTTCCGGGGGGTTCGCATTGAACCCCGCGAGGAGTGCCGGCGCCACCACCATGAAGATGATGAGCAGCACGAGCATGACGTCGATCATCGGCGTCACGTTCGGCTCCGCCTTGACACTCCCGCTGTCACTGCCCGCGGACATCGCCATCGGAAATCCTCCTTCCTCAGTATGTCGCGGTTACTTGCTGATCGGGTTGCTGTTGCCGGGGCCCTGCGGGTTGAACTCGCGGGTGAAGCGCGACCGGCCGAACTCGCCCGATACGCCCTTGATCAGGTAGTCGATGAACTCCTTCGAGACATACGTCATCTCGGCCGACAGGTTGTCGACCTTCGTCTGGAAGTAGTTGTACGCCCACACCGCCGGAATCGCGACGATGAGGCCGAACGCCGTCGTGATCAGCGCCTCGGCGATACCGGAACCGATCGAGGCCAGACCGCCCGAGCCCGTCGCGGCCATCGCCGTGAAGGCGTTGACGATACCCATCGTGGTGCCGAGCAGCCCGACGAACGGCGCCGTCGAGCCGACGGTCGCGAGGACCCCCGAGCCACGCTTCAGGTCCGTCACTTCGAGGAGCATGTTGCGCTCGACCGCACGCTCAGCCGAGTTGATGTCGGCGACCGTGACCGAGCCGTCCTGGATCAACGGCTTCACCTCGCCGAGCGCGCCGCCAAGCACGCGGGCGACGTGCGACTTCTTGTACCCCTCGGCGAGCTTGATCGCCTCGGTGATGTTGTCCTCCTCGAGGAACTGCGAGAACTCGGGGGTGAACTTCATCGTCTCGCGGCGTGCCGCGCGGAGGGCCCACCACTTCTGGATCGCGATCGTCAACGACCAGAGGGACATGATGAAGAGCACCACGACGATGCCCTTCGCGAACAGGCCCATCGACTTCCAGAGGTCGAGCAGGGACAGACTCATACGACGTGAATCCTCGGGTGAATGGCGCGCCTGACGGCGACGTGGGTGACGACTGACGAACGGGTGACGAACACTTGTCCCGCGCCGCGCGCGGGTGAACCGCGGTTACTTGCCGATCGCGAAGGTGAACGGCTGCTGCACGACCTGGCGAACCTTCTTGCCCCCGATCTCGGCCGGGAAGAAGCGCATTCGCGGAAGTGCCTGCCGGACCGCCTGCGAGAACAGCTCGTGCGACGTCTCGAGCACCTTGAAGGTGCCCATGTCGGCCTTGCCCGACGTGTCGACGACGAACTGCGCGAGCACGCGCCCTTCGACGCCAGCCGTCTGCAGCATCGACGGGTAGGTCGGCGACGGGTTGTTCGGGTTCGGGAGAACGGTCTTCTCGACCTGGAACTCGAAGTACGCGCCCTCGTTGTTCGCCGAGCCGGTGCCGCCCACGACCCCGCGGCCGACTCCACCGGCGACGCCCTTGCCGGAGAAGTCCGCTTCATCGGTCACCTTCTTCGACAGGTCGATGTCGGGGATGACGTCCGGGATGTTCACCGGAGCGGCCAGCACCTGGAACCCCTTCGGCGGGGGCGGCGCGACCGTCACTTCCGGCGGCGGCGGAGCCTTCTCGGGCTCCTGCTTCGGCTCTTCCTTCTTCACCTCGACGAAGTCGACCTTCTCCGCCTTCGGCTTCTGGATGATGGCTTCATGAGCGTTCAGCGTGCCGTACACGGCGGCGCCGATGGCGACCGCGTGGATCACGACGCTGATGATCGTGCCGCCGAGCGTGCGTTCCTTCTTCTTCTTCGTCTCGAGCAGGTTGTCGAACATGCGACCGGGCCCTGGTGAGTTGACGCCAATGGCTCAATGCAAGCCTCGTGCGTCAAATTACACCGGCAGCGTGCTACAGGAACATTAAGAAGATTAAGAGTTCGTGAACGCGGAGTTAGAAATCCCCGCTCCCGGGTCCCCCCTGCCAGCCGCGGCCCCCTCATCGGCGAGGGGGAGGGCGACGGTGAAGACGCTGCCGCGTCCGAGGCGCGACTGCACCGTCAGCGAGCCGCCATGCGCCTGCGCGATGTACTGGCTGATCGACAGCCCCAGCCCGAACCCGCCGCGCCCGGGAGCACCCGCATCCCCGCTCGCCTGGCGCGAGCGCGCCCGGTCGGCCCGCCAGAAACGTTCGAAGACGTAGGGAAGGTCCCCGGCGGCGATTCCAATTCCGGTGTCGCGTACGGTGAACGTCGCCTCCCCCGTCCGCCGGCTCAGCGCGACCTCCACTCGTCCCCCGCGCGGAGTGTACTTGATCGCGTTCGTGATCAGGTTCAGGAACAGCTGGCGAAGGCGGGTCCGGTCGCCCAGCACCACCGCGTCCTCGATTACCGGCAGCCCGACCTCGAGTCCCGCATCCTCGCCGAGGATGACGGCGGTCTCGAACACCTCGCGCGTGAGCGGCTCGAGGTGGATCGGCTCCGTCACGATCTCGAACCGCCCCTCGTCGGCGCGCGCCAGCGTCAGCAGCGAATCGACGAGATCGGTCATCCGCGCGGTCTCCTGCAGCGCCTCCTCGAGCGCGACGAGCTGCTCGTTGTGGGAGGAGCGCGGGTTCATCGCCCGCTCGACGTCGGCGCGGAGCACGGTCAGCGGGGTCTTGAGCTCGTGACTCGCGTCGGCGGTGAAGCGGCGCAGCGCGCCGAACGAGGTTTCGAGCCGGGCGATCATCTCGTTCAACGTGTTCGAGAGCCGCCCGAGCTCATCGCCCCCCATGTCGGCGGGGAGGCGCCGGTGCAGGCTGCGTCCGTCGGTGATCGCCTCGACCTCGTTGATGATCAACTCGACCGGGCGGAGTGCCAGCCCCGAAATGAAGTACGCGGCGAAGGTGGAAAGCAGCAGGAACAGCGGCACGAGGCCGAGCAGCGACGTTGCCAGCGCCCGCGGCGCCTCGTCGGCCGGCCTGGTGTCCACCGCTGTCGCGATCCGCGCGACCTGCGATTGGGTGGTGTCCGGCTGCGCGACGAGCAGGAGGCGCACCGAGTCGAGCTGCACGAATTGCGATGGCCCGTTGAGCGGCGCCTGAAGCGCGGCCTGCTGCAGCCTGGCGAAGTCGTCGAAGCCGAGGTTGACCGCGGAGAACGACGCGTACAGGGCGCGCCCGCTCGCGTCGAGGATGAGGACGTAGTCCCCGACCCCCTGCAGCTTCTTCGAGAGCTGCGGCGTGACGACCGGCCCGACGGTGCTGTCGCTCCGGACGGTGACAGGGAGCCCTTCCTCCTCCGTGGTGCGCACCACCTCGAGCACCGCCGCCGCCTGCGCCTGCACGCGCTCGGCGAGCTCGCGATAGGCGCCGGCACGGCGCGCGACGAGCAGGGCGATGGCGAAGGCGATCAGCGTCGCAGCGAGGGCGAACGCGTAGGCCGTCGTCAGTCGGGCGCGGACCGTCGGCATCGAACGTCAGGCGGTGACGCGTGGCGACGCGGCGCTCATGCGCCCGACCGGCTCACGCCTTGACGACGTACCCCACCCCGCGAACGGTGGTCAGCAGCTTCCGCTCGTGCTTCGCGTCGATCTTCTTGCGGAGGTGGTTGATCACGACGTCGACGATGTTGGTGCCCGGATCGAAGTGATAGCCCCACGCATACTCGGTGATGAGCGTCCGGCTCATCACGCGACCGGTGTGGCGCATCAGGTACTCGAGCACGGTGAACTCCTTCGGGGTGAGCTCGATCGGCTCGCCGCCGCGCCGCACTTCGTGCGTCGTCTGGTCGAGCTCGAGGTCGGCGACGCGCAGCGTCGCCGACGCGATCGCCCGCGGCCGCCGCGCCAGCGCCTCGACGCGGGCGAGCAGTTCCTCGAAGGCGAAGGGCTTCGTCACGTAGTCGTCGGCCCCGGCGCGCAGCGTCGAGACCTTCGAATCGACGGCGTCCTGCGCCGTGAGCACGAGGATCGGCCGCTCGAACCCGCGGCCGCGCAGCGCGGTGAGCACATCGAGTCCCGACTTGCCGGGAAGGCGCATGTCGAGGATGACGAGGTCGTACGCGCCGGACGACGCGCGCTGCTCACCCTCCTCGCCGTCAGCGACCAGCTCGACCCCCCACCGCTGTTCCTCGAGCCCGCGCTTCACGAACTGGCCGACGGTCGGGTCGTCCTCGATGACGAGAATCTTCATGGGACGTAGTGTCTCGTCGTGCGCCGTGGTTCGCTAGTGGCGTCGACGCCGTCGCACCACCGCCGTCGCAGCCACCGCCGTCGCAGCACCGCCGTCGCAGCACCCTGGCCGTGGATCCTGCCTCATGCGACCTGCCGCATGTCCCTGCAGCATGCCGCGTGGCAGGAGCTGCCTGCCCCGTGCCTTCCTGGCCGGGTAGTCCCGCCTCGTGCGAGACAAAACACGAGGCAGCGCGAGATCAGGCTTCCTTTGGCCTTATGAATCCGTATTCGCGGATCTTTCGGTAGAGTGTCTTGGAAGAGATCCCGAGGACGGTTGCCGCCTTTCCCTGGTGCCAGTTGGCCTGGTGCAGCACCGCCTCGATGTGGCGGCGCTCGAGCTCCTCGAGGGTGAGCTCCGAGCCCGTCGCGCGCGCGACGTCGGTGGCGGGGGCGGTCGTCAGCGGGAGATCCCGCGAGTAGATGACGCCGCCGTTGGCGAGGAGCACCGCACGCTCGATCACGTTGCGCAGCTCGCGCACGTTGCCCGGCCAGCTGTACGCCTGCAGCGCGGTGATCGCTTCATCGCTCAGCCTGGGCGGATTGGCGCCGCCATAACGGTGCAGGAAGTGGTCGGCGATCAGGGGGATGTCGAGCGCGCGATCGCGCAGTGGCGGGAGGGAGATGTTGAGGGTGTTGATGCGGTAGAAGAGATCCTGCCGGAAGGTCCCGTCCTGCACCGCCTTGGCGAGGTCCTTGTTCGTCGCCGCGATGATGCGGACGTCGACCTCCACCTTCTGCGTGCCGCCGACGCGGAAGAACGTCCCCGTCTCGAGCGCGCGGAGCAGCTTGCCCTGCAGCTTCGGGTCGAGCTCCCCGATCTCGTCCATGAACAGCGTGCCCCCCGCCGCCATCTCGAAGAGCCCCGTCTTGCGCCCCATCGCCCCCGTGAACGCGCCCTTCTCGTGGCCGAAGAGCTCACTCTCCATCAGGTTCTCGGCGATCGCCGCGCAGTTGATGTCGACCATCGGTGCGTCGGCGCGCGGCGAGAGGCGGTGGACCGCCTTCGCGATCAGCTCCTTCCCGGTGCCGCTCTCTCCGGTCACGAGGACCGCCGCGTCGCTGCGCGCGAGGCGCTCGACGAGCGTCAGCACCGCCTGCATCGCGGCGTGCTGCGTGATGATCTCCGGCACCGCGTCGACCCGCGAGAGCCGCGAGTGGAGGAACTCGTTCTCCTTCGACAGCTGGCGCTTCTCCCACGCGCGGCGAACGAGGACGTCGATCTCGGCCATCCGGTACGGCTTCGACATGTAGTCGTACGCGCCGAGCTTCATTGCGCTGATCGCCGTCTCGATCGTGCCGTTTCCCGTTATGATGATCACCTCGGGCGGGGTCGGCTCGTCCCGCACCTGGCGCAGCACCTCGAGGCCGTCCATCTCCGGCATCACGATGTCGAGCAGGGCGACGTCGTACGACTCGGCGCGGAGCGCCTGCAGCGCGGAGCGGCCGTCACGACAGGTCGTCACCGAGTAGCCGCGGCCGGTGAGGAAGCTGTCGAGGATGGTGCCGAGATTCGCTTCATCCTCGGCGACGAGCACCTTGATCTTTTCCTTCATGCGGCGCCCCGTGGGAGGAAGATGCGGAAGGTGCTGCCCTGGCCGGGGAGGCTGTCCACCTCGATGCGGCCGCCATGCTCGGCGACGATGCCGTAGCAGATCGAGAGCCCGAGCCCGGTGCCGCGGCCCGGCGGTTTCGTCGTGAAGAAGGGCTCGAAGATCTTCTGCAGTTCCTGGCGCTTGATACCGTGTCCCTCGTCCGTGACTTCGGCGGTGACCATGTCGCCCGGGTTGGTCGCGGCCCTCGTGCGCAGCCCGACGCGGCCGTTCTCGCCCATCGCGTCGGTCGCGTTCAGCAGCAGTGCCATGAACACCTGGATGAGCTGTTCGGCGTTCCCCTCGATCATCGGGCGGCCGGTCCGGTCGAGATCGAGCTCGATCGACATCTTCTTGAAGCTCGCGTGGTGCTTGAGCAGGAAGAGCGTCTTCTCGATCACTTCGTTCAGGTCGACGAGCTCCTTCCCGGCGGCGCGCGGGCGGCTGAATTCGAGCAGCCCGTTCACGATGCGCTTGCAGCGATGCACTTCCTGCTCGATGATCGAGAGGTAGTCGCCCGACTCCTGCGGGACATCCTTCCCCGCGTCGGCGAGGTCCTTGAGCTTGAGCTGCAGGCTCTCGCCGCACGCCGCGATCGTCGCCAGCGGATTGTTGATCTCGTGCATCACCCCCGCGGCAAGGGTGCCGATCGCCGCCAGCTTCTCGGCCTGGGCGAAGCGCTCCTGCGCCTCGCGCCACTCCGTGATGTCCTCGCCGATCGTGATGACGTGCGTCACGGCCGTATCATTGACCCGCATCGGGATCTTGGTGATGCGATACGTCCGGTGCTCGCCGCTCGCCGAGGATTCCATCTGGAACTCGGCGATCCGCCCGGTCGAGAACACGTCCTCGAACTCGTTGCGCAGCAGCTCCGCCGGCTGGCGGTGCAGGATCTCGAAGATCGTCCGCCCGATCGCTTCCTCGCGCGAGACCCCCTGCATTCCCGTCTCGCGCTTGCGGTTCCACGCCTGGATGCGGAACTCGCGGTCGATCACGTAGAGGCCGACCGGCATCGAGTCGATGATCCGCTCGGTGAAGCGCCGCTGCTGCTCGATCTGGCGCGTGCGGAGCGCGACCTCGGTCTCGAGGTGGCGCGAATGCTCGGCGTGGATGATCGCGGGGGCGAGCATCGTCCCGATCGTCGTGAGGAGGACGAACTCCTCGTTGGTGACCTCGCGGGCGAGGGCGACGACGACCACGCCTAACGCGCGCGTGCCGGTGGCGAGGCGGGCGAGGACGAGGCCGTCGCCGACCAGGCTGTTCGCGTCGAGCCGCCGGCGCACCTCGTCCACGGTGGTCGCGGAGTCGCCGAGCGAGTACGCCCGCCAGAGTCCCGTGTCGTCGATGTTCCAGAGCGAGCACTCACGCGCGCCGAGTGCTTCGGCGACGATCCCGAGGACGCTCGGCACCACCCGGTCGAGGGCGTCACCCGTCGCCAGCAACGCCGCGACGTCGGCGATCGTGGCGATCGACGGCGTGACGAGCTTGAGGGCGCTCGTGGGCGACAGTCTGGCGGCGTGGGTCAAGGCAGCTCCGTGCGGGTCCGGGCTCGCGGGACTTCGCCTTCCGCCGCATCATCGCGGCCGGCAGGCGAGGCCAGCTTTTTCGCTGGCGCGGGCACGGGACATTATGACCGACGAGCAGGGCCTTTCGTCACTTATGCCGCGGTGACAATCCACCTGGCAACGCTGGCAGCCGACGGTTCCGCGAGGTTGCCGAATTGGCAAATCCGGACGTGCATGCCGGTTGCCTTCCCCTCCGGCGTCGGGCGCGCGAGGGCGCTGCCCGCGACCAACAGCCAGCATTCAGGAGGGACGACTATGGTGTACCGTACCGCGATCGCCGCTCCGGCCGTGAGCCTGCGCCGCGAGATCGACCGCCTCTTCGACGACACGCTCAGCGCGCTGGGTGCCACGGGCACGACCCGCGTGAACGACTGGATGCCGCCGGTCGACATCCGCGAATCCGAGAGCGAACTGACCTTGACCCTCGAGATCCCGGGCGTCGCGCCGCAGAACATCCAGCTGACGACCGACAACGGGGTCCTCACCGTCAGCGGTGAGAAGAATGAGGAGCGCAAGGAAGACGAGCAGCGCCGCTATCACCTGGTCGAGCGCAGCTACGGCAGCTTCTCCCGCTCGTTCCGCATGCCGAAGAATCTCGACGAGTCGAAGATCGACGCGACGTTCGAGCACGGCGTCCTCACGATCCACATCCCGAAGGCCGCGATCCCGCAGCCGCGGAAGATCGAGGTGCGCAGCGGGAGCACGCAGGGCGCGGTGGCCGAGGGCGAGAACGCTTCCCGGTAACCGCCGGGGGGTCAGGTGCCAGGGGCCAGCAGTCAGGCACGGCGGCAGGGCCGCGGCGGGAAGGACGAACGGTAGCGTCGTTCCTGACACCTGGCACCTGACACCCCCTGACCCCTGACCCCCTTGTCTTACAGCTCCATCCGCGTGCCGAGCCGTTCCTCGCGCTTCACGCCGTCGGCGGTGACGGTGACGCGTTCCCCGTTCACCACGACGTCGAGCACCTTGCCGCGGACGTGGACGCCGCGCAGCTCGGCGTGGTCGAGGGCGAAGGGGAACGGGTCGATGGTGATCCCGTTCGCGTGGGGACGGATGCCGAGGACGTACTGGATGATCAGGTCGTTGACGGCGGCGAGCAGGTGGTCATCAGCGCCGCTGGCAAGCGACGGGTGGCCGGTGAACGGGTTGTAGTCCGGGTAGCAGTTCGGCCGTCCGAGGTCTCCGTCGTGGAAGAGCAGACGGATGAAGCGGTGAAGGAGTGTGGCGACGTTGGCTCGCAGGTGCGGCGCGTAGGCGACCGCGGCCCGGGCGGCGGCGTCGATCACCGCGCTGGTCGTGAACGGGATCGCCCGCCCGCCGCGCGGCGCCGGATCGCCCTCCCCGCCGCGTTCCCCGTATGGAGTGAACGAGAGGTCGTCGAGCGAGACAGAGGGGACGGGGAATGCCGTCCAGAAGCGATCGGGATCGAGGAGGTTGCGCTCGAGCCCGGAGAGATGGTCGGCGTTGGCGAGATCGGTCGCGTAGACGAGAAATCCGGCGGCGGCGCGGACGTGGGAGCGCTCGCCGGCCCGGGCGTCGAAGTCGCGGAACAGCCCTTCGGCGGGGTCCCACATCTTCTCGCGCACCGCGCGCATCGTCCGCTCGGCGAAGACGCGCCAGCGCAGCACGTCGTCGGCCGCGCCGGCGCGGGGCGCGACGCGCTCAAGGGTGCGGAAGAGCGTGTACGCCCAGGTGGTGGCCTCGACCGCCTTGAGCGGGCTGCCTAACGGCCGGCCGGCGAAGCGCGGCGACCCCTCCGACGCCGCCGGGTCGGCGAAGGCGTCGAACATCCCGGTCGCGTCGCGGTCGCGCTCGCGCACCAGCCACTCGGCATGCTTCGCCAGCGGGCGGTAGACCTCGGTGAGGAACGCGTCGTCCGGCGCGCTGGCGTCGAGGGCGGCCAGCGCCTCCCCCCACGGCGCCGGCTCCCATCCGCGCGCCCCGGCCGTGTCGAGCGGTACGCGCGCCGGGAGCGCGCCATCGGCGCCCTGGCGCGCGAGAAAGACGCGCAGCGCCCCGCGCGCCCGCGCCGGATCATCGAGCCAGCGGAGCTCGCGGACGGCGGTGCCGATCGCCGCCGCACGCGGCATGTGCCGCTCTCCGGGCCCTTCGCAGAGCACCGGCTCCCGGTACGCGCCCGCGGGGGTGGTGACCGCATTGAGCCAGATCCCCGACCACCGGTACCAGTAGCAGGTCTCGAGGTACGGGTCGGAGCAGCGGAAGGTGGGGGCGGCACCGAGCAGGGCATCCCAGCGGCGGCGGCTGACGCCGCCTAACGTTCCCTGCCGACCGGCAACCGGGGGTGCCGCCTCGCGCGGGGCGAGGTCCCCGCGAGCGGGCGCGACGCGCATCGCGAAGGTCGCCGACGCGCCGTTCCCCCCGACCATGCAGGCGCGGTGCACGGCGGCGACGAGCGTCCCGCCGGTCGCGTCGCGCGCGACGCGCAGCTCGCGCGGCAGCCCCTCGCCACGCCAGCGCTCGGGAAACTGCGTCTGCGCCCAGCGAGGATGCGGCTGCGCGCTCGCGCCGACGTAGGCGCCCCAGCTGTTCGGCGCCCCCGTCATCGACAGCTCGACGACGAGCGGAGTCGCGTGGCCGTCGGCGTCGGCAGCCGGCCGCTCGATCCGGATCGCCCCCGGCCAGCCGCTGCCTAACGCGGAGGCGCGGCCGTCCGGCTGCGCCGTCCAGGCCACCATCTGGACGCGCGCCGTCCGCAGCGCGCGCAGCCGCCACTCGGAGATGAACACGCCGCCGGGGTGGACGGTACGCACCTCGGTCGCCGTCACCCCGTTGGACAGCCGGTACTCGAGGGTGAGCTCGGCCGGTGTCCAGCGCCGTGACTGCAGCTTGAGCGCGAGCTCCTTCCCTTCCTCGTCGAGCACGGCGACGGTGAACAGCGGGGCGACCTCCGTCTGGTAGATCGTGCCGCCGTCCCAGAAGCCGGGCACGTCCAGCCAGAGCGGCGCCGCCGGCGCGAAGATCGCCCCGTCACCGCAGCCCAACGACCACTTGTCGTCGCGGGCGAGGAGCTCGAGCGGCTCGACCATGAGGGGTTGCTGCGGCCCGTGCCGTCAGCGCGGGCGGTTCGCCGCGCGCTCAGCCAAGAGCGGCGATGCGGTCGAACAGCTCGCTGTTGTCGCGCCTGTCCCCGAGCTTCGACTCGACGTGCATCCAGCGGATGACGCCATCGCCATCGACCAGGAAGTAGGCGCGCTCCGAGAAGAACGTTTCCTCGCGCAGCACGCCGAACGCGCGCGAGGCCTCGCGCTTGAAGTCGCTGAGGAGCTCCGTCTTCATCGCGTACTTCGCCTTGAACGCCCTGAGCGTCGGCACCGAGTCGACGCTGATCGGGAGAACGGCGACCCCCTTCCCCGCGTACCGGTCGAAGCTCTCGCTGAACTCACAGAGCTCGGCGGTGCAGGTGCTCGTGAAGGCGAGCGGAAAGAAGGCGAGCAGCACCGGCGACTTCCCGCGGAAGCCGGAGAGCCTCACGGTCGCGCCGGAGGTGGACTGCAGCGAGAAATCCGGTGCGTGCTCGCCGGCGGCGGGGACCTGTGCGATCGGCGACGTGGTAGCGGTCATCCGCTGAAGTTATTCCCGGCGCGGAACGGGCGCGAGTGCCGCCGCTCCCGCGGCGAACGATCCCGCTGGACAAGGGCACCGCCCGGGCGCAACTTCGGAACGTCTCCCTCCCACGAGCGACCCACATGTGCACGCGCATTCTCGCCGCGACGATCGCCGTCGCCATCATCCCGCGGCTGGCCGCGGCCCAGGACAGCGCCGCTGTCCGTGCCGCCGCGGCTCCCGTCGCCAACCCCGTCTCGGCGGCGTTCAAGGCCGACGCACAGAACGCCGGGAAGAACCTGATGGCCGCGGCGGACGACATGCCGGCCGACCGTTATGGCTTCAAGCCGACGGCCGCGCAGATGAGCTTCGCCGACATCGTGGCGCACCTCGCGCAGGGGAATGACCTCCTCTGCGGAAAGATCGGTGGCGTCACGGCACCGACCCGGACCAAGCTGCCCGCGAGGGCGACCAAGGACGCCCTCGTCGCCCGGCTGAAGGAGACCTTCGCCTTCTGCGACCAGGCGCTCGCCAACCTCGACGACTCCAGGCTCGCCGAGCAGTTCCCGGTATTCGGCCCGAAGCTGCGGACTCGCGCGGAGACGATGTTCATCACGACCGCCGATTGGGCGGACCACTACAGCCAGGTCGCGATCTACATGCGGCTCAACGGGCTGCTCCCGCCGACCGCGAAGAAGCCGATGTGATCGCGGGCGTCCCGGCGCGCCTACCGCGCGCCGGGACGCGTCGCCGCTTCCGCCCTTGCCGCGACGAGGACGACTTCCTCCTCGAAGGGCATCCAGTCGTCGAGCTCGTGCTCGACGAGGGCGAGGCGCTGCTCCTGCACCGCCAGCCGCGCCTCGAGCAGCGACCTGGCGCCCCGTGCCCGCGCCAGCTCGACCGCCGACGCGAGGTGTCGCTTCTCCAGCGACGCGGTCACCGTCAGCTGGCGCTGCGCTTCCTCGAGGTCGGCACGCACCTGTGCCACCGACTCCGTCAGCGCTAACCGTTGGTGCCGCAGCGCGCTGTCGTCTCCGTGGGCGGTCACCTTCGTCGAGACGACCTGCACGTCGTGCATGCGCACCACCATGGGCGTGCCACCGGGGCCGGGCCGGATCTCGACCTCCACCACCGGGATCCGCTCGCTGGTCGACACGCGCCGCGCGAACTCCGCGCTCAGGGAGTCCGGGCGCCGGAGGAAGCGAAGCCGCGTCGTCGCGACAAGCTGGTTGCGGAGGTACGGATTCGGCGCGGTGCTGACCCCGAGCTCGAGCGACCGGGCGCGCATCCCGGGGGCGGCGCCTGCGCCGAAATCGAAGGCGACCGTTGCAGCGGGCACCGTGTCGGCCGGCGGCAGGGTGTCGACCTCGTGCAGGGTTTCCGGCGCAACGGGGACGGTGTCGTCAGCGACACGCGCGGTGTCGAGGGAGGCGGCGTGGAGCGATGCCGCGGCGAATACGGCGACTGCGAATGAAACCATTCGACTGTGAGCGGCTGGGCTGGCGCGCATTCCCACGATCGGGACGCGGTCGGAGCTGAAAGATAAACGGTCCGGGCGCGGCGAAACCGATCCCGGCTCGCCTGGCATACGACGCGAAGGGCCGACACGCAGCTCGCGTCGGCCCTTCGTTTGCGACTAGTGGAGCGTAAGGGGCTCGAACCCTTGACCCCCGCCTTGCAAAGGCGGTGCTCTCCCAGCTGAGCTAACGCCCCATTGCGACTGGTTTTCCCTGATGGCGCGTGCGGGTCACCGTCCAGGAAATATAGTGAAGAACGACGTTCCAGAGGAGGAGCAATGACGACTGATGCCGGAACCGCCGCCCCACCGACCGCCAGCCCGAAGCTGACCGTCCGCTGCCAGTTCTGCCTCACCTGGAACCGGCTCGACGCGAGCCGCGTCGCGGACCGCCCGAAGTGCGGGAAGTGCGCGAAGCCGATCCTGCTCGACCGCCCGCTCAAGCTCGACGACGAGAGCTTTGCCCGCACCGTCTCCGAGTCGGAGGTCCCGGTCTTCGTCGACTTCTACGCCGACTGGTGCGCCCCCTGCAAGGTGATGGCCCCATCGGTCGATGCGCTGGCCGCGAAGTACACCGGGAAGGCGATCATCGCCAAGCTCGACACCGACCGCGCGCCGGCGACCGCGCAGAAGTTCAACATCCGCGGCATCCCGACGTCCATCGTCTTCTCCGCCGGAAAGGAACTGACGCGCGCGTCGGGGGCGCTGCCCCTGCCGCAGCTGGAAGCGCTGCTGACGGCAGCCGGCAGCCGTTAGGCGGGGCGGCGAGGTGTCAGGGGTCAGGGGTCAGGGGTCAGGGGTCAGCGAGGACGCTAACGCTCGCTGTTCGCGCCGTGTGTGACCCCTGACACCCGACCCCTGACACCCCTACTCGTGCGCCGGGATCGGCTCCATCGTCCGCGCGTCCACCGGAACCTGGACTTCATCGCGGTAGGGGCTCGTCAGCATGAACACGCGCAGCCGCGGAAATGCGTTCATGAAGGCGAAGTAGCAGCTGCCCCACAGGCCAAGCATGCCGAGGCCGATCGCGATCTCCCACGGGCCGAACGGTAGCGCGGTCGCCACGCCGTACAGCGAGGGATACACCTCGAGGTAGCGGAGGAGCCACATCCCGAGGAGCGAGCCGGCCGAGATCACCAGCATCACCGGGTTGTAGATCTTCGCCGCCTTCCCCATCAACCCGAGAAAGGGGATGACGAAGACGAGGAAGAGCGTGATGAGGGTGACCGGGAGCCAGGCGCCGATGAAGCGGAGCCGCATGAAGTGCGTCTCCTCGCCCAGGTTGCCGTACCAGATGACGAGGTACTGCCCGAAGGTGAGGTACCCCCAGAAGGCGGTCAGCGCGAAGGCGAGCTTTCCGATGTCGTGAAGGTCGACGTCGGTGACCAGGTGGGGGATCGCCAGCTGCGTGCGCCACCAGCGGGTGAGGATCGCCATGCTCGTCAGGACGCAGAGCAGCCCGCCCATGAAGAACCACCAGCCGTAGAGCGTGCTCTGGAAGTGGATGTCGAGTCCCATCGACAGGTCGAACGCCAGCGAGCACCAGCCGAAGCCGAAGATGAATGCGAGGGCGACGGCGAGCTTGCCCTGCATCGAGTGCGTCGAGTGCAGCTCGCGCCGCTCGTCACCGAAGCCATCGCGCATCCGCTTGCGGATGCCGGCCGCCCACTTCGCGCCCCACTCGTTGAGGATCCCGACGTCGAGCCGCACGCACGACCAGATGTACCAGACGCTGAGGATCGTCAGCAGGAGGTACACGCCCAACGTGCGGGCGATGAAGAACGCCGGCTGGAACCAGATCGCCTTCTCCCGCACCGGCGGCACTTCGTTGAACCACGGGAAGACGTGGCCGCGGCCGACCAGCACGAGCAGCGCGAGGATGAGCCAGGCCGCCGGCATGAAGGCGACGTAGCCCTCGACGAAGCGGATCGTCGACCGCGACCAGCGCGCCGTCGTGATGCGCTGGATCGCGGTGAACATCACTCCCGCCGACGAGATCACGGCGAAGAAGAGCCAGCTGAAGTGGAGCGCGCGCCAGGCGCGGTCGGGGGCGATGAAAACCCCGGCGACGAAGGCGATCAACCCGATCGCCGCCAGCGCGAGCGAGGCGCGGGCGGGGAGCGCCGAGACCGGGCGCTCCGAGATCTCGGCGACTTCCTCGCGCGAGAAGAGGTGTCCGTGGCGCGCGCTCACTGGTGCGTCTCCGGCGTGGGGTTCTGGCCGTCGCCGGCTGGCGCGGGCGCCGGCCCGGCTGGCCGGGCGACTTCACCCCGGGTGGTGGTATCGGGTCCCGTCGTGTCGGCGCGGCCGTAGGCCTCGCCGCTGACGCGGCCATCAGGATGGACGTAGGGTGATGGGACGGTCGGGGCGGTCCGGGTGTAGCCGGGTACCGTGCGCCCGGTCTGGCCGGGGGTGCCGGCAGGTGTCGTCGGGACGGTGACGTTGGGCGCCTGCAGGGCGCGGACGTAGTTGACGACGTCCCAGCGGTCCATCTCCTCGATGCGGTCGTACGAGGGCATCAGCCCGCGGCCGTTGCGGATGATCCCCCAGAGGTAGCCGTCGCTGAAGCCGCGCACCCGGTCGGTGCGGAGGCTCGGCGGGTAGAGGCCGTACGTCGGGCCGGCGACCGGGCCATCGCCTAACGCCCCGCCGCCGGGGGCGGCCGGCGCCGCGCCGCCCGCCACCCCGTGGCAGACGGCGCAGTTGATCTGGTAGTACTTCCGGCCGTTGTCGAGCGAGCGGGCGTCGGCGGCGACCGGGTTGCGGAGCGCGGCGAGGGTGTCGTCGAGCACCTTGCCGCCGTTGGCGTACGAGGCGACGTAGGCGGGGGCGACGATCCCGCTCAGCGGGACCGACCCCTGCGGATTGCCGCGGGCGCCGATCGTGTCCGCCGGCGACTGCCACGGGTCGATGTCCGGCTGGTCCTTGAAGTCGGTGAACCAGGAGCAGGCCGACACCGCCGACGCGCCTAACGCGAACACCAGCGCGCGGGCGAGCCGGCGGCGTGTGGTCTTCATGAAGTGAACCGGGTGAGCCATCTGGTCAGCGGGCACCGCGCACCTCCACGGCACCGTGGCGGCGCATCGTCTCCTCGATGCTCCGCATCTGCTCCTGCGTCCCCTCGGCGAAGACGCCGTAGTTCCCCTGGCTGAACCGCTCGTCGTAGCCGACGGTCGTCACCAGCCGCGGGATCCGCACCAGCGCGAACATGCCGAACACCGTCGACAGCCCGCCGATGAGCACCATCACCTCGAAGCCGAAGATCGTGTACGGGATCCACGACGCGACCGCCTTCCCGCCGACGACGAGCGGCCAGTACGTCGAGCACCAGATGGCGATCCACCAGCCGAAGGTCGCGCCGAGGAGCCCGCCGATCAGCGTGAACTTGCGGACGTTGCTCGGCGGATCGCCGAACGCCTCCTCGAACTCGTGGCGCGGCGTCGGCGTGTAGGCCGTGATCTTGTGGATCTTGTCCGCGCGAAGGGCCCTTACCGTTTCGGTCGCGGCGTCGAGCTCGCGGAACACTCCCATCATCCCCTGCATCAGTGCGCCCCCCCGTGAGCGGCCGCGCCGTGCGGCCTGTGCGCGTGCAGCATCTTCGGCGGGACGATCTCCTTGACCTCGGAGATGGCGACGACCGGGAGCTGCTTGATGAAGAGCAGGAACCACATGAAGAACCACCCGAACGACCCGACGAGCAGCGAGATGTCGACCCAGCTCGGCGTGTAGTGCGTCCACTGCCACGGCTCGAACTCGTGGCTCAGCGACGGGACGACGATCACGAAGCGCTCGAACCACATCCCGAGGTTGATGAAGAGCGACAGGATGAAGAGCCAGATCGTGTTGCGCCGCAGCTTCTGCGAGAAGAGCGAGAGCGGGAGGATCATGTTGCAGATCAGCATGATCCACGCGGCCCACCACCACTGCCCGAAGACACGGTTCCAGAAGTAGTCCTGCTCGACCGCGTTGCCGCTGTACCACGCCACCCAGAACTCGAGCATGTAGGCGCAGCCGACGACGCACGACGTGAACAGGCAGAGCTTTGCCGCGGCGTCGATGTGGTTCAGCGTGACGTAGTGCTTCAGGTTGAAGAACTTCCGGATCGGGATGATGATCGTGAAGACCATCCCGATGCCGGAGAAGATCGCGCCGGCGACGAAGTAGGGCGGGAAGATCGTCGCGTGCCACCCCGGCGTGACCGCCATCGCGAAGTCGAAGGAGACGACCGAGTGCACCGACAGCACGAGCGGCGTGCTGAAGGCGGCGAGGAAGAGGTAGGCGCGGGTGAAGTTGCGCCACTCCCGATCGGAGTTCCGCCAGCCGAACGAGAGCACGGCGAGGATCTGCTTGCGAACCGGGTTCTTCTCACGGTCGCGCAGCGTCGCGATGTCGGGGATGAGGCCGACGTAGAGGAAGGTGCTCGAGATCGTGAGGTAGGTGAGGATCGCGAACACGTCCCACACCAGCGGGCTCTTGAACTGCGGCCAGATCAGCCGCCAGTTCGGGTACGGGATGAGCCAGAAGAACTTCCACGGCCGCCCGATGTGGATGATGGGGAAGAGCCCCGCCGTCATGACCGCGAACACCGTCATCGCCTCGGCGCAGCGGTAGATCGTCGTGCGGAAGCCGGCGCGGAACAGGTAGAGAATCGCCGAGATGAGGGTGCCGGCGTGGCCGATACCGACCCAGAAGACAAAGGTGATGATGTAGACGCCCCACATCACCGGCGGGGTGTAGCCGGCGTTGCCGAGCCCCCAGTAGATCTGGTAGATCCAGACGCCGGCCCCCCAGAGGAAGAGGAGGACGGCGACGCCTAACGCGCCGAACCACCCGAAGGAGGGCGTCAGCGTCCCGGCGATCTCGCGGTCGACCTGCTCGTAGTCGTGGACCGCGGGAAGCTGGATGTCCGCCGACGCGATGTTGGTGCGCAGCGGGACCGTCGTCGTGTCGTAGTCGCGGGCGGCCATCAGCGTGCCTCCGCGGCCGTTGCCGGCGCACCGGCGGCGACGACGCTGCCCCCGGGGTGATTGACCTTCTTCAAGTAGACCACCGCGGTATAGGTGTTCAGCTCTTCGAAGACGTGGTACGCGCGCCGGTCCTGCGCGAGCCGGGCCACCGTCCACGCCGGGTCGGCGGCGTCACCGAAGGTGATCGCGCGCGACGGGCAGGCCTGCGCGCACGCCACCGTGAACTCGTCGGGCCGCACCTCGCGCCCCTCGAGCTTCGCGCGGTTCTCCGCTTCACGGATGCGCTGCACGCAGAAGGTGCACTTCTCCATGACGCCCTTGCCGCGGACGGTGACGTCCGGGTTGAGCTGCCAGTGCATCGGCTCCGGCCACGCGTACTGGCGACGATCCGGCTCGCCGTACCCGAACCAGTTGAAGTAGCGGACCTTGTACGGGCAGTTGTTCGAGCAGTAGCGCGTGCCGACGCAGCGGTTGTAGACCATGTCGTTCAGGCCTTCGTCGCTGTGCACGGTGGCGCCGACCGGGCACACCACCTCG
>OEPS010000275.1_pt1 | contig 19041 bp, 17 predicted proteins | sample 1539411 | NCBI WGS metagenome assembly OEPS01 (sample SAMN02671747, study PRJEB22543) | soil metagenome | biome: bacteria | place: China:Hunan Province, Lengshuijiang City | collected 2012-10-15 | depth 0.08m m
GACGACCCCGGCGACCCGGATCTGCTCGCTCGGCTTGTACGACCCGGCGAGCAGCTGTGCCGGGGTCCGGTAGTAGTCAGTGGCACCGGCGAGCGAGAAGCCGATCAGCCCGAGCACGGCCACCACGACGACAGCCGCGGCGATGCCAAAACGGATCCGGGGACTCATGTCGCGCCCATATTAGTAAAGGGGGGGCTCCCAACTTGGCGGTGACCACCACTGATCGGGCGCTCCCGGCGCCTCGACGCGCGACAAACGCGCAACTCCTTTGTACCCTGATGCCCGGGCAACGAGTCGTGGGCGGGCGTACATCCGGTGATAGCCAGCAGACATCCTGAGCGGCGTTTCTTTCGCATTCCGGCGCGGAGACCGGCAGCGAGCCGGGGCCACCCCCGCGCCGGCATCGCCGTCGTCGCCGTGCTGGCGGTCATCCTGGCCGGCTGCGCCGCCAAGAAGCCTCCCGCCGCCCTCCCGAGCATCCCGCCCCCGAGCCCGACCCCTCCGATGCCGGCCCCGACCGGCCCGGCGCTGACCTCGTCGATGGCCGCCCTGCCCCACTTCCTGATGTCGATGGCCGGGAACTTCAACGACTACTCGGTCTCGGCGATCGAGGGCCAGGACCTCGACAACGCCAGCAAGCCGGTGGCACTGCTCAGCGGGGCGCCGATGACCGCCGGCGACGCCCTCTACTCGCCCCAGCTCTCCCACCACCGCACCAAGGTCGTCTACGTGGAGGCTCCGGCGCAGGCGCTGGCCAGCTCGTCGAACGACGGCGGCGGCAACGTGGTCGTGCAGAACGTCGACGGCACCGGGGCCAAGGTGCTCGCCACCGGCGACAACGTCTCGCCGACCTGGTCGCCCGACGACTCCCAGATCGCCTTCGTCCGCTCCGGCGTCCTGTGGCTGATGAACGCCGACGGGTCGAACCCGCACGCGCTCGGGCTCTCGATCAACGTGGACTACTACTTGGCCTGGTCGCCCGACGGCTCCGAGCTGGCGGTCGCCAGTGGCGACCCGTCGCAGATCCAACTCGTCAACCTGGCGACGAAGGCGGTGACCTCGGTCGCCGGTGCTTCGGAGGAAGACAGCCCGGCCTGGTCCCCTGACGGCAAGCACCTGGCCTTCTCCGAGCAGCTCACCAGCTCGCTCTACCTCGCCCCGGTCAGTGGGGGAACCGTCGGCAGCGCCGTCGAGCTGACGAGCTGCACCAACCCCTGCCTGCGCGACACCGAGCCGGCCTTCTCGCCCGACGGGGCGCTCATTGCCTTCGTCCGCTTCCAGCCGAGCGGGTCCGGCCCGGGCGCAGTGGGCGAGGAGCAGGTGTGGGTGGTCCCCGTCGCCGGCGGCGCCCCGCACCAGGTGACCGACGGCCCGCAGGAGCACGCCTTCCCGAGCTGGTGAGCGCCCTGCAACGGCTTCTTTGTAACGTGAGGGATCAAATAGGCCCGCCAGATTCCAAAGAACGATCTTGCCGCAGTGCCAGGGGACACACCACTAGGGCGTCGGGGTCAGCAGTTGGGGGATCGGGCCGCAGGAGATCGGGGTCCCCTGGACGCCCGAGCTGAAGACGACGATCACGTAGGGGCTCGAGGACAGCTCGTCGAGGGTCGAGTTGAGCGTCGGGGTCTTCGACTTGTTGCTCATGACCGGCGACAGCCCGAGGAACTGCGACTTGCCGAGCGCGGCGCAGCTGCCGGGGTAGATCGATGCCGGCTCGGACGCGCTCGCGGTCTCGCCGGTGAGGTCGATGTCGATACTGAGGTTGAGGCTGGGCGACTCGAGCAGGGTCGCCGTCCCCGACGGCCCGCCGGCGATCCCGGTCATCGTGACCGTCGACGTCTGCCCGCCGCCCGGGCCATTGATGGTCCCGGTGTCGTTCGAGCTCTTCTGGCAGGCGGTGAGGCCCGCCGCGACGGCTGCTGCCCCGGCCAACAAAACGGCTGCCCTCAGCCTGGTGCGGCTGTTCCCCACGTCTGGTCTCTCTCGCTCGATGCTTCGACAGCGGTCCCCGAGGCTACTCCTCTGCCGACCTTCCTGCGAGCCGCCGCCGGGGTGACCCCTCCCCGAGCGCCGAGCCGACCTCCAGCGGGCATTAGGATGCTTGGTGACTGATACGACACGGCAAAGGCTGAGGGAGGCGCGAGTGGCTGAGTACGACGCGGTAGTGGTCGGCGGCGGGCCCGGGGGGTCGTCGGCGGCCTACTTCCTGGCCCGGGCCGGTGCCAAGGTGGTGCAGCTGGAGAAGAAGGCGTTCCCCCGGGCCAAGACCTGCGGTGACGGGCTGACTCCCCGCTCGGTGGCGGTCATGCGCGAGATGGGGCTGCACAACGAACTCAACACGTACCACAAGACCGCCGGGATCCGGATCATCGCCACCGGCAAGGAGCTGGAGCTCCCGTTCCCGAAGGCCTCGACCGCCCCGGATTACGCCCTGGTCCGGCCCCGCAAGGATTTCGACGCCACCCTGTCGGCCAAGGCCCGTGAGGCCGGCGCCGAGGTGCACACCCGGACCGAGGGTATCGCCCCGGTGATGGAGGGCAACCGGGTGACCGGGGTGCGCTGGATGCGCCGGGAGCCGGCCCCGGATGGCGGCGTCATCGTCGCTGACCAGGGGGTGTTCAAGGCCCCGTTCGTGGTCGTTGCCGACGGGGCCTCGTCGTCGTTCGGCCGGGCGCTCGGCATCACCCGGCGGCCGGACACGCCGCTCGGCCTCGCGGTGCGCACCTACTACGAGTCGGACCGCAGCAACGACGGCTTCCTCGAAGCCTGGCTGGAAGTGCGCAAGAACAACGCCATGCTCCCCGGCTACGGCTGGCTGTTCCCGGTCGGGGACGGGACGCTCAACGTCGGGGTAGGGCTGCTCTCGACGACCCGGCGGGAGCGCAAGATCAACCTGAACGACCTCCAGCGGGCATTCGTCGACGGCCTGCCCAAGCACTACGGCGTGTTCCACGAGGGCCAGGTCGGGCCGTACAAGTCTGGCCGGCTGCCGCTGGGCTGGAACGTGCCGCGGCCGAACGGTCCGGGCTGGGTGGCGATCGGCGACGCCGCCGGGGTCATCAACCCGCTCACCGGCGAGGGCATCGCCTACGCCCTGGAGACCGGCAAGCTGGCGGCCGGGATGATCGCCGGGGCGCTGGCCGACGGGACGAGTGCCGACCTGCCCGGCTACCGGCAGGCGATCCGGGACACCTACGGCGCCTACTACACGCTCGGCCTCGACTTCCTGAAACTGATCTCGCACCCGAAGCTGTTCGAGTCGCTGACCTGGCTCGGTATGAGTTCCAAGGCCTGGATGACGTTCCTGGTCCAGGTGATGGTCAACGTCGCCGAGCCCCGGGGCGGCGGCCCGGGCGACCGGACTTTCCGGGCCGCGGTCAAGGCCTACGAGCGGCGGATCAACGACCTCCCGGCGATCAGCATCCCCGCCCCCCCGGCGAAGGGCGGGACCGCCGCCGCCAACGGGTCCAACGGGAAGCTGGGAGCGGGGCAGCAGACCGCGTCCAGCGGAGCGGGGCGGAAGTGAGCCTCGGCGCCTACTCGCCGATCCTCGTCCTGACGCTGTTCATCGGCGTCTTTGCCACCGGGTCGTTCGTCGCCTCGAACCTGCTGGCGCCGCGGCGGCCGACGGTCGCCAAGCTCTCCCCCTACGAGTGCGGGATCGAACCGATCGGCATCGACGTCGCCGAGCCGTTCCCGGTCAAGTTCTACGTGATCGCCATGCTGTTCATCGTCTTCGACGTCGAGTCGGTGTTCCTGTTCCCGTGGGCGGTCACCTTCCGCAGCTTCGGGCGCGGTGGCATCCTGGAGATGGCCGGGTTCGTAGCGTTCCTGCTCGGCGGCTATGTCTATGTGTGGAAGCGGGGTGGTCTGGAATGGGAGGAATAGAAACCCCAAGCCGGTCCGCGGACCCCATTGACCCGCAGGGTCCGCCCGATCCTCCCCGGGGCCGGCTCGGCGGCGGGTCGCTGGCGATGCGCCATACCGAGGCCAACACCGGGCTGGGCATCGTCACCGGGGTGCTGGACCGGTTCGTCGACTGGTCCCGGCGCTCCAGCCTGTGGCCGGCGACCTTCGGCCTGGCCTGCTGCGCCATCGAGATGATGGCCTCCGGGGCCGCCCGGTTCGACCTGGCCCGGTTCGGCATGGAAGTGTTCCGGGCCTCGCCCCGGCAGAGTGACCTGATGATCGTGGCCGGCCGGGTCTCTCAGAAGATGGCGCCGGTGCTCCGCCAGATCTACGACCAGATGCCCGACCCCAAGTGGGTGGTCTCGATGGGCGCCTGCGCCTCGTGCGGGGGGGTCTTCAACAACTACGCGATCGTGCAGGGAGTGGACCAGATCGTCCCGGTGGACATGTACGTGCCGGGCTGCCCGCCCCGCCCGGAGATGCTCATCGACGGCATCCTCCGGCTGCACGACCAGATCCTTGCAGGGCGGTACCGGGAGCGACTCGAGCAAGCCTAGGACTTCACAAGCGGGCTTTCCTACAGCCCGGGCGGTTGCTTCCCCGTAGCCGTCCGGTGAACCCGGTAACGATCGACGAAAATACGCTCACGGAAAGACGAGCACCAAGCAAGGGAGAACGGCACATGAGCGACGAGACGCTCGCGCCGGAGGCGGCAGTGGCCCGCCAGACGGTCGACTCGGTCATCCAGCGGTTCCCCGACGCCGCCACCCACCGCGCCGGTGCGCCCGGTGAGGCGGTGGTGACCGTCGCCGCCGGCTCCTGGCTGGAGGTCGCCCGCTGGCTGGCCGGCGACGGCGGTTTTGCCTTCTGCTCCGACGTGTGCGGCGCCGACTGGCCGCACCGCACCCCACGCTTCGACGTGATCGTGTCGCTCACCGACTTCCAGTCCCCGAAGCTGCCCCGCCGGCTGCGGGTGGTGATCGGCGTCGAGGACGGCGACCCGCCCCACCTTGCCAGCGTCACCTCGGTCTGGCCGGGGGCGGACTGGTTCGAGCGGGAGACCTACGACATGTTCGGGATCGTCTTCGACGGCCACCCCGACCTGCGCCGGATCCTGATGCCCGACGAGTGGGAGGGCCACCCGCTGCGCAAGGACTACTCGGTCGGCAAGGTGCCGGTCGCCTACAAGCAACTGTCGCCGGGATCGTAGCGGGGAGGTTGAGATGAGCGATACGCACGCTGGCAGGCACAGCATCGACGCCGACCCCACCCCGGCCTCCGGCTCGACCCAGGCGCTGGTCGACGAGTTCGAGGCCCGCTCCAGCGGCGCCTTCGTCGAGGACTTCGATGCCAACCGCATGGTCGTCAACATGGGCCCGCAACACCCGTCGACCCACGGCGTGCTGCGGCTGACCCTGACCATCGAGGGCGAGATCGTCCGCGACGTCAAACCGGTGATCGGCTACCTGCACACCGGCATGGAGAAGGAGTGCGAGGACTCGACCTGGCGCCAGGCGGTGACGATCGTGACCCGCATGGACTACCTCGCCCCGTTCTTCAACGAGCTGAACTACTCGCTCGGCGTCGAGAAGCTGCTGGGCATCGAGGTGCCGCCGAGGGGCCAGGCGATCCGGGTCCTGATGACCGAGCTGAACCGGATCGCCAGCCACATCGTCTGGCTGTCCACCCAGGGCATGGACATGGGGGCGGTGTCGGTGATGCTCTACGGCTTCCGCGAGCGGGAGTTGCTCCTCGACTTCTTCGAGATGGTCACGGGCCTCCGCATGAACCACAACTACATCATCCCGGGCGGGGTGTGGCAGGACCTGCCCGACGGGTGGCGGGTGCCGGTCGAAGACTTCGTGTCGATCTTCCCCGGGCGGCTGAAGGAGTACGAGGGCCTGCTCACCGACAACCCGATCTGGCGCCAGCGTACCCGCGGCGTCGCCGTGATCAGCCGGCAGGACGCGATCGCCTACGGCGGGACCGGGCCGCTGCTCCGGGCGACCGGCGTCAAGTGGGACATCCGAAAGGCGTTCCCGTACTCGGGGATCGAGAACTACGAGTTCGACGTCCCGACCCAGACCGAGGGCGACGTGTTCGCCCGTTATCTGGTCCGGCTGGAGGAGATGCGCCAGTCGCTGGGCATCGTGAAGCAGGTGCTGGCGACGATGCCGAGCGGGGATTACAAGAACATGGACCCGAAGATCACCCCGCCGCCCCGGGCAGAGCTGACCCGGTCGATGGAGGCGGTGATCCACCACTTCAAGCTGGTGACCCAGGGCTACCCGGTGCCGGCCGGCGATGTCTACACGGCGATCGAGTCCCCCCGCGGCGAGCTCGGCTGCTACATCGCCTCCAACGGCGAGACGCTCCCGTACCGGGTCCACGTCCGGGACCCCAGCTTCGCCAACCTCCAGTGCCTGCCGGTGATGATGCGCGACACGCTGATCGCCGACACCGTGGCCGCCATCGCCTCGGTCGACCCGGTGCTGGGCGGGGTGGATCGCTAGTGGCCGGCGCCCTCCACCGCAGCCTCGCCGGGCCCGCCGTCGAGATCCTTGCCCGCTATCCTGAGGGCCGCCAGCGCTCGGCGGTGATGCCGCTGCTCCGGCTGGCGCAGGAGCAGGACGGGTACATCACCGAGGCGGCGGTCGAAGAGATCGGCGGCATCGTCGGGCTCTCCTCTGCCGAGGTCGTTGCGGTCGCCAGCTTCTACACCCTGTTCCACCTGAAGCCGAAAGGCCGGCATGTGATCAGCGTCTGCCAGAACATCGCTTGCACCATGGCCGGGGCAGAGGAGATCATCGAGGCGCTTGAGCAGGAGCTGGGGATCGGCTCCGAGGGCGAGACCACCCCGGATGGCGCATTCACGCTGGAGCGGGCCGAGTGCCTGGCGACCTGCGAGATCGCCCCGTGCATCCAGATCGACCACGATGCCATGGTCAAGGTCACCCCGGCCTCGGCGCTGGCCCTGCTGGAGGAGCTCCGCTCGGTGCCCAGCCCGGACGGTCCTGGGGCAGCGCCGCGCTGGGCGGCGCCCAGGCAGGCGTCCGACCCGCGGAGCGCCTAAGTGGTCCACCTCTCCCGAACGTCGATGGTCGAGCGCCCCTGCATCCCCGGATCGCGCGCCGTGCGCTCAGGGTGCAGGATGCCCTCGTTGCGTCAACGTAGGTCCGAGGGGGACCGCTGATGGCGGAGCTGGTTGTCACCCGGCGTATCGCCAGGTACCCCGAGGACTCCTATACCGCCGAGCGGGCCTTCGCCGATGGGGCCTACGAGGGCCTGCGCACCGCGCTGACCCAGCACACTCCCGCCGAGTTGATCGACATGGTCAAGGCCTCTGGGCTGCGGGGCCGGGGCGGGGCCGGGTTCCCCACCGGCAACAAGTGGTCGTTCGTGCCCAAGGACCTGTACCCGCGCTACCTGGTGGTGAACTCCGACGAGGCCGAGCCGTGCACGTTCAAGGATCGGGAGCTGATCGAGTGGGACCCGCACCTGGTGATCGAGGGGTCGCTGATCGCCGCCTACGCCATCCAGGCCCACCATGTCTACATCTACTGCCGGGGCGAGTTCAGCCGTGGCGCCCGCCGGCTCAACCAGGCGATCGCCGACGCCACCGCCCGCAACTGCTGCGGACCCGACATCATGGGGAGCGGGTTCGACTGCGAGATCGTCGTGCACCGCGGGGCGGGCGCCTACATCTGCGGCGAGGAGACCGCCCTGCTCGACTCGCTGGAGGGCTTCCGCGGCCAGCCACGGCTGCGCCCACCGTTCCCGGCGGTCAAGGGCCTGTACGCCTCGCCGACGGTGGTCAACAACGTCGAGACCATGGCCTCGCTGCCGCCGATCGTCTCGAACGGGGTGGACTGGTGGCGGTCGATGGGCACCGAGCAGTCGCCCGGGCCGAAGATGTTCTCGATCTCCGGCCACGTCGCCAAGCCGGGCAACTACGAGCTGCCGCTTGGGATGAAGCTGGGCGAGATGGTCGAGATCGCCGGCGGCATCCCGGGGGGCCGGGAGTTCAAGGTGTGCAGCCCGGGCGGGGCAAGCTCGCCGTGGATCACCAACCTCGATCAGGAGATGTCCTTCGAGGCGCTGGCCGCCGCCAAGTCGATGCTCGGGTCGGGGTCGGTCGTGATCATGGACGAGACCACCTGCGCGGTGCGCATGGCGCTGGTGATCACCCGGTTCTTCAACGTCGAGTCGTGCGGCAAGTGCACGCCCTGCCGGGAGGGCACGTGGTGGCTGCGCAAGGTGCTCGAGCGGATGGAGGAAGGGGAGGGCCGCCCCGGCGACGTCGACCTGATGCTCCGGGTGTGCGAGCAGATGTTGCCCGAGGTGGGGGCACCGGCGAGCGGGCGGTCGTTTTGCGTGCTCGGCGACTCCTGCGCCTGGGCGCTGCGCTCGGCGCTGCAGCTGTTCGGTGACGAGTTCCGGGAGCACGTGGGCTCCGGCAGCTGCCCGAGAGGGGCGTCGAAGATCTTCGCCGGGAGCCCGGCATGAACCCCATGAGCGCGATGCGCCGGCTGGTCATGGTGGTGGCGTTCATCGCCTGGCTGTTCGCCTGGAGCTCGCTCCATGGGGCCAGCTCGTTCTTCGGGAGCAAGGGCCTCCCGGAGTGGCTGGCCGTGTTGTTCTTCTTCCCGCTGCTGCTGACCATCGCGGCCACGGTCACCGGGGCCATGCGGCTCCCGGTCTGGCCCTGGATGGCCATCCTCGGTGCGGTCGCCCTCGTGCTCGCCATGGTCGGGGTCCAGTTCGCCGAGCTGCGCTCGACCGCCGATGCGCTGATCCGGGGCGGTGGCCATCCCCGTTCGGTGACCCTGCTGCTGGCGCTGAAGACCCAGTTCAAGCAGGGCGCGGTGCAGGCGGTGTTCTTCATCGTGGCGCCGGTCGTGCTGGCCGGCACCGGGCTGATGGCCTGGCTCAACGGCCCCCGGCGCATCTTCGCTTCGGAGGGAACACAGGCGGGGGGCCGGCTTCCGGAGGGACCGCATGCCGCCTGACCCGGTGACGATCAAGCTCAATGGCACCGAGGTCGTCTCCGACCCCGGCCGGATGCTGATCGACGTGGCCGAGGGCCTCGGGATCTTCATCCCGCGGTTCTGCTACCACCCGGGCATGGCCTCGGTGGCCGCCTGCCGGATGTGCCTGGTCGAGATCGAGGGCCAGCGCAAGCTGCTCCCCGCCTGCGCCACGGCGGTGACGGACGGGATGGTCGTGCACACCGACAGCCGCCCTTCGATTGACGCCCAGCGGGCGGTGCTGGAATGGCTCCTGATCAACCACCCGCTCGACTGCCCGATCTGCGACCGCGGCGGCGAGTGCCCGCTCCAGGACCAGGCGCTCGGCTTCGGGCCCGGCCGCAGCCAGTACCACGAGCCGAAGCGCCACTTCCGCAAACCGCTGCCGCTGTCCGACCTGGTCGCCCTGGACCGGGAGCGCTGCGTGCTGTGCTGGCGGTGCGTGCGCTTCTGCCGCGAGGTCTCCGGGGACAAGGAGATCGAGTTGCTCGACCGGGGGTCGCTGGCGCAGATCAACCGGGGGCCGGCCGAGCCGTTCGACTCCAAGTTTTCCGGCAACACGATCCAGATCTGCCCGGTCGGGGCGCTGACCGCCACGCCGTACCGGTTCCTGTCCCGGCCGTGGGACCTGCTGACGACGGCCTCGGTGTGCTCGTTCTGCTCGGTCGGCTGCCCGCTGTCGGTCGAGCGGCGGGGCAACGAGGTGCTCAGGGCGCAGGCGCTGGCCAACGACGCGGTCAACCATTTCTGGAACTGCGACAAGGGCCGCTACGGCCACCGCTACGTGTCCCACGCCGACCGCCTGACCACCCCGCTGGTGCGCAAGCCGGCACCGGGCGCCGAGGCCGGTGCCCCGGACACCTTCGAGCAGGTCACCTGGGGCGACGCCCTGGAGGCGGTCACCGAGGCGCTGTCGCAGACGATCGGCATCTACGGCCCGGAGGCGGTCGGCTTCATCGGGGGTTCGCACGCCACCAACGAGGACCTGTTCGCCGCCACGACGCTGTTCCGCCACGCGGTGGGCACCGCCAACCTCGACTTCCGCACCTTCGACGCCGCGTTCGACTACGCGGCGTTCGGGCCCGGCGGGGTCGTCGGCTCCACGGCCACGATCAACGACCTGGACTCGGCCAAGACCATCCTGTGGTTCGGCCCGGACCCCAAGGAGGAGCTGCCGGTGCTGTTCCTGCGGCTGCGGGCGGCGGCGCTCAAGGGCGCCCGGCTGCTGGTCGCCCACCCGCGGCGGATCAGCCTGTGCGACTTCGGCACCCACCTCGCCTACGGTCCCGGCCGGGAGGCCGAGCTGATGGCGGCGCTGACCTCGGGCAGCCGCAAGGACTGCGGGGTGCCCGCCGATGTGCTGGACGGCGCCGCCGCTGCCCTGGGCGAGGGCAAGGTCGTCGTCTGCTCCGGCCAGCAGTTTCCCGGACGGCGCTGCCCGGAGGCGCTGGAGTCGCTGGCAGCCTGGGCGGCGGCGCTCACCACCGCCGGGCGGGGCGGCCTGCTGCTCTGCGGGCCGAACGCCAACTCGCAAGGTGCCCTCGACTTCGGCGTGTTCCCCGGCCTCGCCCCCGGCCACCAGCGGACGACCGCCGGGCTCGGGACGCTGGACATCCTGCGGGCGACTGCGGACGGGCGGATCAAGTTCCTGTGGCTGCTCGGAGCCGACCTGCTGACCGACCTGCCCGACGCCCAGCTGGCTGCTGCCGCGCTGTCGTCGGGGGCGTACATCGTGGTCTCCGAGCTGTTCCCCACGAAGACCGCGCTGTCCGCCGACATCGTGCTACCCGCCGCCTCCTTCGCCGAGAAGGAGGGGACGTTCACCAACCTGGAGCGCCGGATCCAGAAGGTGAACCCCGTGGTCGCCGCCCCTGGCTCGGCCCGGGCTGACTGGCACGTGATGATGGACGTCGCTTCCCGGCTCGGCCACCGTGAGACCTGGCACTCGCCGAAGGCGATCGCCGCCGAGATCGCCCGCTCGGTGCCGACCCATGCCGGGTTCAGCTGGGACGGCCTGGGGGAGGGGTGGGCGCCGGTCGCCGGCCCGGCCGACATGCCCCCTGAGCTGTGGCACGCCTCCGGCGAGAGCGGGCCGCTGCCGGTCAACCGCCAGGCGGTCAGCCAGGAGCCGCGCCTTCGCCTGCCGAGCCAGTCCAGCGGGCCACTCTCTGGGCCGGACGGCGACCCGGTACTCGCTGGTGCCGGGCCCCGGCCGCCCCTGCTGCCCGGCCGGCGGATGACCACGGCCTGGCCGCTGCGCTGGGAGCTGCGGGCAGTGGACGCGGCGGCGAACCAGGGCTGGATCTGGCCCGCAACCACTCCGGCGGAGCCGCCGGTGCAGCCGCCGGTGGAGCCGGCCTCCGGTGCCGACCAGAGCGTTGCGCAGGCAACCACACCGCCTGCCGGGTCGCTGATGCTGCTCTGCGGCCGGGCGCTCTACGACGATGGGGCGATGGTCTCCCGGGCTTCGATGCTGCGCACGGTGACGCCGAAGCCCACCGTCGAGCTCCACCCCGAGGAGGCCGCGGGCCGGGGCCTTGAAGAAGGCGCCCAGGTGAGGGTGCGCTCCGCCCGCGGTGAGGTGACTGCGGCCCTCCACTGCTCGACCGACACCCCCAGGGGGGCGGTCTGGTTGCTCTATGACCAGCCCGGCCTGCAGGCCAACGTGCTGCTCGACTCCACGGAGGCGGCGACCTATGTGGAGGTCAGCGCGTGAACGTCACCCTGATCGCCGACTTCCTGATCATCCTCGTCCGCGTCCTGATCGTGTTCATGGTGCTCAGCCTGCTCGTGGTGTTCATCGTGTGGTTCGAGCGCAAGGTGGTCGCCCACATGCAGAGCCGGGTCGGGCCGAACCGGTGGGGGCCGTACGGGCTGCTCACCAGCCTCGCCGACGGCATCAAGCTGTTCTTCAAGGAGGGCATCGTGCCGGACTCGGCCGACCGGGCGCTGTTCCTGGCCGCCCCGGCGGTGGCGGTGGGCTCCGCCTTCCTGGCCTTCGCCGCCATCCCGTTCGGCACCCAGGTCAAGCTGTTCAACCGCACCATCCCGTTCCAGATCACCGACCTGAACGTCGGCCTGTTGTGGGTGCTGGCGATGGGCTCGATCGCCGTCTACGGGGTCGTGCTGGCCGGGTGGGCCAGCGGCTCGAAGTACCCGCTGCTTGGCGGCATCCGCTCCAGCGCCCAGATGATCTCCTACGAGATCGCGCTGTCGCTGTCGCTGGTGCCGGTGATCATGAGCGCCGGGACGCTGTCCCTCCGCGGGATCGTCAACCACCAGGCGGGGGCGATCGGCCACATCAACTGGCTCGGGCCGGCGGCGAGTCTGGGGAAGGTGCTCCCCCACTGGTACATCTTCTACGACCTGCCGGCATTCATCATCTTCCTGCTCGCCGGGGTCGCCGAGACCAACCGGCCCCCGTTCGACCTGGCCGAGGCGGACACCGAGTTGGTCGGCGGCTTCCACACCGAGTACTCGGGGATCAAGTTCGCCATGTTCTACCTGGCCGAGTACCTCCACGTCGTCACCATCGGGGCCGTCGCCGTGATCATGTTCCTCGGTGGCTGGCAGGGGCCGCACATCGGGTTCCTCCCCTGGCTGTGGCCACTTGCTTACTTCGTCATCAAGACGTTCCTGTTCGTGTTCTTGTTCGTGTGGCTCCGGGCGACGCTGCCCCGGCTGCGCTACGACCGGCTGATGCAGGTCGGCTGGAAGGTGCTGATCCCGGCGTCGCTCGCCTGGCTGGTACTGGCCGGGGCCGCAATGGTAGGAGGGATCTGATACGCCATGCCCGACAAGCCGGAATCCCGCCAGAGCCCGATCAAGGCCACCGCCGCCCTGGCCAAGGGGCTGTGGATCACGCTGCGCCACCTGGAGCGGCGGCCGATCACGATCCAGTATCCGGAGCAGCACCGGGAGCCGTTCCCGCGGTTCAAGGGCCGCCACGTCCTCGATCGCCACGCCGACGGGCTGGAGAAGTGCATCGGCTGCGAGCTGTGCGCCGGCGCCTGCCCGGCTGACGCCATCCTGGTCATCGGTGCCGAGAACACCCCGGAGGACCGGCACTCGCCCGGCGAGCGCTACGCCAAGGTCTATGAGATCAACTACCTGCGGTGCATCTTCTGCGGGCTGTGCGTCGAGGCCTGCCCGACCGAGGCGCTGGTCATGTCGCATGCCTACGACCTGTCGTCGGACTCCCGGGACAAGTTGATCTTCACCAAGGACATGCTGCTGGTCGACGCCCCGCTGCAGCGCCGCCCGTCGGACTCCGAGCTCGCCCCGGGCGAGGAGGTCGGCGACTACCGGATTCTCAAGGAGGGGCTGGCGAAGGCCCGCGCCGAGTCCGGCAAGGGAGGACCTGTCTAGTGGCGGGACTCCAGTACACGGTCTTCATCGTCGTCAGCCTGCTCGCCCTCGGCGCGGCGGTGTCGATGGTGCTGTCCAGGAACGCCGTCCACTCGGCGCTGTTCCTGGTCGCGGTGCTGCTGGCGCTGGCGGTGCTGTTCCTGCTGCAGGGAGCCTTCCTGGTCGCCGTGCTGCAGATCATCGTCTACGCCGGGGCGATCATGGTGCTCTTCGTCTTCGTCGTCATGCTGCTCGGCATCGACAAGCAGGAGGCGCTGACCGAGAACCTGACCAGCCAGCGCCCGCTCGCCATCGGCCTCGGGCTGCTGCTGGCCGTTGAGGCGTTCTACCTGGGCCTCTCCCAGCACATCCAGGTCCACTCGGTGGCGGCACTCACCCGGCAGCTACCCGGCGAGGGCAACGTCACCGCGGTCGCCCGGGACCTGTTCACCAGCTGGGCGTTCCCGTTCGAGGCGACCTCGGTGCTGCTGGTGGTGGCGGTGGTCGGCGTGATGGTCCTGGCCCGGCGGAAGACGACGTAGCCGATGAAGGTCCCTGGCGCCCTCTATCTCATCCTGTCCGCCCTCTTGTTCACCATCGGTGCGATCGGCGTCCTGGTGCGCCGGAACGTGCTGGTGATGTTCATGTGCATCGAGCTGATGCTCAACGCGGTCAACCTGAGCTTCATCACGTTCGGCCGCATGCTCCACGACCTGACCGGTCAGATCGCGGTCTTCTTTGTACTGGTCGTCGCCGCCGCCGAGGTCGTTGTTGGACTGGCGATCATCGTGGCGATTTTCCGCCGCCGGGCTTCGGCCGACGCCGACCAGATCAACCTGCTGAAGTGGTGAGGGGGCGCCGGTGAGCCAGGTCACGCTGGTCCCTGTCTTCCCGCTCGCCGGGGCAGTGATCCTGCTGCTGTTCGGCAAGCGGCTGCGCACGATCGCCGGCGTCCTGGCGACCCTGCTGGTGGGGGCCTCCTTCGTCACCGTGATCACGGTCGTCTCCGACCTGGCCAAGCTCCCGTCGTCCCAGCGGGTCGTCGTCCACACCGCCTACACCTGGATCCTCACCGCGGGGTTCAAGGTGGCGGCCGCCTTCCGGATCGACCCGCTCACCTGCGTGATGTTGATCGTCATCACCGGGGTCGGCTCGCTGATCCACTGGTACGCCATCGGCTACATGGCCCATGACCCGCGCAAGGGCCGGTTCTTCTCCTACCTCAACCTGTTCGTCTTCTCGATGCTGATCCTGGTGCTGGCCGACAACTTCCTGCTGATGTTCGTCGGCTGGGAGCTGGTCGGGCTGTGCTCCTACCTGCTGGTCTCGTTCTGGTACGAGAAGCCCTCGGCGGCCGCTGCCGGCAAGAAGGCGTTCATCACCACCCGCATCGGCGACCTCGGGTTCATCATCGGCCTCTTCGCCATCTACAAGGTCTACGGCAGCCTCGACTTCGCCACTGTGTTCGGGGCCGCCACCAAGTCGGCCGCCCCAGCCCACTGGGCCACTGCCATCCCGCTGCTGCTGTTCTGCGGGGCGGTCGGCAAGTCGGCGCAGATCCCGCTCTACGTCTGGTTGCCCGACGCCATGGAGGGCCCGACGCCGGTCTCCGCCCTGATCCACGCCGCCACGATGGTGACCGCCGGCGTCTACCTGGTCGCCCGGGCGCACGTGCTGTTCGAGAACTCGCACGCCGCCGCCGTGATCGTCGCCGCGATCGGCGTCGCCACCGCTTTCTTCGCCGCCACGATCGCCCTGACCGAGGACGACATCAAGCGGGTGCTGGCCTACTCGACGATCAGCCAGCTCGGCTACATGTTCGTCGGGGTCGGTGTCGGCGCGCTCTACCGCTCGGCGGACGCCTATGCCTCGGGCATCTTCCATCTGATGACCCACGCCTTCTTCAAGGCGCTCCTCTTCCTTGCCGCCGGATCGGTGATGCACGCCATGCACGACCGCACGGACATGAAGCAGATGGGCGGCCTGATCAAGAAGATGCCGATCACCGGCACGACCTTCATCGTCGGCGGCCTGGCCCTGGCCGGCATCTTCCCGTTCGCCGGCTTCTGGTCCAAGGACGCCATCCTGGGCCAGGCCTACGTGCGGGCCGACTACGTGCTGTGGGCGGTCGGGCTGGCCGCCGCCATCCTGACCGCCTTCTACGTTGGCCGGCAGATCTTCATGACCTTCTTCGGCCGCTCCCGGGTGCCCGCCGAGATCCACCCGCACGAAGCCCCGTCCTCGATGACGATCCCGCTGATCGCACTGGCGATCCTGGCCACGATCGGTGGCTTCATCGGCATCGGCGAGGCGAGCTCGAAGTTCTACACGTGGCTTAGCCCGGTGTTCACCGAGCCCCGCTCGACGACCGTTGCCTCGCCGGCAGCGTGGCTGTCGGTCCTGGCCGTCGCCCTCGCCCTGGTCAGCCTCGCCTTCGCCTGGCGCTACTACCTGCAGCCCGGGTACCAGGAGCGCCGTACCCGGTTGACCTCGCACCTGGTCTGGCTCCGCACCGTGCTCAAGCACAAGTGGTACGTCGACGAGGCCTACGGGTTCCTGTTCGTCCGGCCCGCCCTGGCCATGGCGAAGCTGGCGGCTGGCTTCGACCGGTACGTGATCGACGGGGCGGTGATGGGGGTCGCCCACGGGATCGGGTTCGGAGCGAGGTACCTCCGGGAGATCCAGACCGGGTTCGTCCGGCGTTACGTGATGACCATGTTCGGCGGGGCGGTGCTGGTGGTGGCGGTGCTGATCGTGCGGGCGGCGCACTAGATGCCCGGGTTCCCGATCCTCACCGTCACGCTGGTCCTGCCGGTGGCCGGCGCCATCGGGGTCGGCCTGGTCCCCAAGGAGAACTACACGGCGATCCGCACCGTGGCCCTGGTGACCACCGTCGTCACCTTCCTCGCCTCGCTCGACATCCTGTTCAAGTTCCACACCGCCACGGGGACCCAGCAGCTGGTCGAGCACGTCGCCTGGGTGCCGGCCGCCGGGGCCTCCTACAAGCTCGGCGTCGATGGGATCAGCCTCTGGATGATCCTGCTGACGACCTTCCTGATGCCCGCCTCGGTGCTGGTCTCGTACCACGTCGCCCAGCGGGTCAAGGCGTTCTTCATCGTGCTGCTGATCCTGGAGACCAGCCTGCTCGGGGTGTTCCTGTCGCTCGACCTGGCGCTGTTCTACGTGTTCTGGGAGGCGATGCTCGTGCCGATGTACTTCCTGATCGGCATCTGGGGCTACGACCGGCGGCGCTACGCGGCGATCAAGTTCTTCCTGTACACCCTCGCCGGGTCGCTGGTGATGCTGGTCGGGGTGCTGTACCTGTACTTCGCCGGTGGGCACACCTTCGACCTGATCGCCATCGAGTCGCACCTGCACCTGTCCGGGGCGGCCCAGGACTGGCTGTTCTGGGCGTTCTTCGCTTCGTTCGCCATCAAGGTGCCGATCTTCCCGCTGCACACCTGGCTGCCCGACGCCCACACCGAAGCGCCCACCGCCGGTTCGGTCCTGCTGGCGGGGGTGCTGTTGAAGATGGGGGCCTACGGGTTCCTCCGGTTCTCGGTGCCGCTGTTCCCGGAGGCCGCCCACCGCTACGCACCGATCCTGGCGACGTTGGGGGTGATCGGGATCCTCTACGGCGGCATCGTGGCGATCGTCCAGCCCGACCTCAAACGGCTGGTCGCCTACTCGAGCGTGTCGCACATGGGGTTCGTGGTGCTCGGGATCGCGGCGCTGACCCCGCTGGCGACGACCGGCAGCGTGATCGTGATGCTCAGCCATGGGCTGGCGACCGGGGCACTGTTCCTGCTGGTCGGGATGCTCTACGACCGGGCGCATACCCGCCAGATCGCCGAGTTCCGGGGCGTCTCCACGGCGATCCCGGTCTTCTCCGGCCTGTTCTTGTTCGTGTGCCTGGTGTCGCTCGGCTTACCGGGGTTGAGCGGCTTCATCGGCGAGTTCCTGGTGTTGAACGGATCGTTCCCGGTCGACAAGGTGCTGGTGATCCTGGGTGTCGGCGGGATCCTGCTGTCGGCGATCTACCTGCTGTGGGCCTACGAGCGGATCTTCACCGGGCCGAAGAAGCTGCCCCACGAGGACCGGCCGTCGTTGTGGAAGGACCTGTCGTTCCGGGAGCTGGCCGCGGTCGTCCCGCTGCTCGTCATGACCGTGGTGATCGGCGTGTACCCGCGGCCGTTCCTGAACCGCATCGAGCCCTCGGTGCGGACGGCAATCCACTCGGCGTCGACGGTGTCGCCTTCTTCTTCGCCGTACTCGGCGTCGTCTGGGCGAGGGGGCGGGAAGTGAGCCTCCTTCCGGCCCTCGCGGCGGCGCCCGTCGTCCACCTGAACGTGCCCGGGGCGAGTTTCCGGGCGGCTGCCCCGATGGGGGTGTTGGCGGTCGGCGGCATGGTGCTGCTGGTCGTCGGGTCCACGTTGCGCAAGCACCGGGCCGGGGCGCTCGGGGTGCTGACCCTGGTGTTCCTGGCCGGGTCGGCCGTGGCTGCCCTGTTCGGCATCGGCCACGCCCAGGCCGCGTTCGACTCGCGGATCGCCCTGGACGACTTCTCGGTCTTCTTCGACCTGCTGCTGTGTTCCATTGCCGCCGTCGGTGTCTTCGCCTCGCTTGGCATGCTGAAACGGGAGCAGGGCCCGGCGCCGGAGCTGTTCGCCCTGATCCTGTTCGCCACCGCCGGCATGATGCTGATGGCCGCCGCCGGCGACCTCATTGTGGTCTTTGTTGCCCTGGAGACCTTCTCGCTGTGCTTCTACGTGCTGGCCGCGTTCCGCCGGAACCGGCCCGACTCGCAGGAGGCGTCGTTCAAGTACTTCCTGACCGGGGCGTTCTCCTCGGCCTTCCTGCTCTACGGGGTGGCCCTGATGTACGGCGCGCTGGGGACCACCCGGTTCCTCGGGCTGGGGGTGCTGCCCGCCGCGGCGTTCCCGCACAAGGGACTGCTGCCCGCCGGTCTGGCGCTGGTGATCGTGGGGCTCGGGTTCAAGGTGTCGGCGGTGCCGTTCCACATGTGGACCCCGGACGCCTACGACGGTGCCCCGTCCCCCGTGGTCGGCTTCATGGCGGCGGGGGCCAAGGTCGCCGCCTACGCCGTGCTGCTGCGCCTGCTGATCAGCGCCTTGCCGGTGATGAGCCACGAGTGGCGGCCGGCGGTCGTCATCCTGGCGGTGCTGACGATGGTGGTCGGCAGCGTCATCGCCGTCGTCCAGACCAATGTCAAACGGATGCTGGCCTACTCGTCAATCGCCCATTCCGGGTTCCTGCTGATCGGGGTGGCGGCCGGGACCGCCCGCGGCGTATCCAGCTCGCTGTTCTACCTCGCCGCCTACAGCTTCACGATCCTCGGCGCCTTCGCCTTGGTCTACGCGGTCGCCGGGCCGGAGGAGCGGTTCATCCAGATCGGCGACTACCGGGGCCTGGCCCGGCGCCAGCCCTGGCTGGCGGTGGCGCTGACGCTGTTGCTGGTGTCGCTGGCCGGGATCCCGCCGACCATCGGGTTCTGGTCGAAGTTCGAGGTGTTCGGCGCCGGCGTGGCCGCCGGTCTCTCGCCGCTGGTGGTCATCGGGCTGCTGTCCAGCGCCATCGCGGCGTTCTTCTACCTGCGCATCGTGGGCCTGATGTTCCTCGACGACCCCACCGGCTGGACCGAGACGCCCGCCCCGGCCGGGGCTGGCGGCGGGGTTGGGGTGGCGGTGGCGACGCAGACGAAGGTGGCGCCGGGCATCGCCTTCACTGTCGCCATCGC
>OEPS010000276.1_pt1 | contig 19039 bp, 34 predicted proteins | sample 1539411 | NCBI WGS metagenome assembly OEPS01 (sample SAMN02671747, study PRJEB22543) | soil metagenome | biome: bacteria | place: China:Hunan Province, Lengshuijiang City | collected 2012-10-15 | depth 0.08m m
GAGCCCGACGCTCTCATGGAGCGACGACCTCGCGGTGAGCTACATTCTGCCGAAGGCGGCGAGCGCGCGGAGCTTCAACGGCGCGACACAGAACAGCGAGTGGCGCAGGCTGGGGAAATCGCGCTCGCGCGTCTTCCAGGTGACGATTACGGACGCAGATCCGGTATGCCTGATCGCGGCGTATCTCGACCTTGAGGCGGGCGGCGGATAATGCCGCAGCTTCCCAATCTTCCGACGCGGACGGCCGTAACCGACCCGCGGACCGGGCGCATGTCGAAGCCGTGGCTCGACGCGCTGCAGAGCGCGGCGACGGGCTCGAGCAATGAAGGATGGGCCAGCGTGACCGCGAAGGGCGGCACGCTCACGCCGGATCTTTCCCAGGGACTCAATCAGGAAATCACCGTTACGGCGGACACGGCGATCGCGCCGCCCACGGGATACACGGGATCGCCCACTTTCCGGCTGATCTTCGAACAGGACGCGACGGGCGGCCATGCGCTGACGTTCGACCCGGCTTATAAAGACCTGACGAACCCGGCGGCGTTTTCGGGCTCGAACGCGGCCGCGAACACGCGCGTGATCCTGACCTGCACGGTACGCGCGGACGGCTCGATCATACAAACCTCATTCACGATAGGACCGATTCCGATTTCATGAGAACCCTTGCCATGCTGCTGTGCGGCGCCGCGATCGCGAGCGCGCAGACGGGCGCGGACCAGATCACGACGCTGCTGCGCACGACGGGCGCGGTGACGCGGACGCAGACCGCGAAGAATTACGACATCCTGAACGCGGCGGATTTCGGCGCGGTATGCGACGGAACGACCGATAATAACGGCGCGTTCACGAAACTCGCGGCGGCGGTGAACGCCACATCGACGATCTACGAGATCCGCATGCCGGCGGGCGGAACGTGCAAGTACTCGGGCGGGCTCACGCTGCAGAACCAGTTCGTGCTGGATTTGAGCGGAGCGGTCCTGAATTATACGGGCTCGGCGCACGCGATGGATATCGGACCAACCGGGCTGAACGCGACGACGGCGTGGAATTACCTCACGTACGTGATCAAAAACGGGAGTTTCACGGGCGGCGCGTCGATGACGCAGGGGCTGTATTTCAATGCCTACATCACGCAGCCGCGCGTGATCAATGTGCATTTCTGGAATTTCGGCAATACGACGGCGTACGGCCTCTATTTCTATTCCCAGAACTGGGATATTCTGATCGACCAGTGCCGGTTCACCGGGACGCCGTCCTCGAGCGGCGCGAACTGGATCATGGTCGCGGGAACGGGCGATTCCGGCCAGTCGCGATTGCGCGTGACACACGCGCTCGGGACGCAGCAGGCGAGCGCGGGCGGCGTGGGCATCTATACCACCGGCTTTAATTCCGAGATCAGCGACAGCAAGATCGAAGGCTTTACCCCCAATATTCAGGTGGGCGGCGGGAACAGCTTCGGCACGGTAATCAGCAATGTCTACATGGAAGCGACGCTGAACGCGGCGAAGGGCTGCATCATATACGGCGATGCGTCCGGAAACTGGAACCAGAATCTGATCGTGAAGCACACGTATTGCAACGTCCACAATACGGACTTCGGGACGAGCAACGCGTTTCTCTATCCCGCGCTCGCGACCACCGGCCTGCAGTATGCGCAGATCGAAGGGAATTTCATCAACGGCAAGACGGCGGGCGCGGCGATGATCGCGCAGAACAACGTGGCGAGCCAGACCGGCAATTACGCGTGGAACAACACGAGCGGCGGCTCGCTGGTGGATGTGCTGCACACGGCGGGCGGAAGCATCGCGAACTGGAGCGGGATGGGCGGCGACGAAGTGGATTTCTTCAACCCGCTCGATGCGACCGAATACATCGTACTGAAGGCGGGCAAGACCGCGAACCAGTACGAGGGAATCACGGCCGAGGACCGCAGCGGGAACGTGCTCGGGCAGTTCGAGATGGGCTCGGATTCGCGCTGGCACCTGGTGGTGAACGGCAACAGCGCGCTTTATACGAACACGGACGGAAGCGTGCAGTTCGGCGGGGCAATCAACGTGCCGGGCGGCACGACGACGACCGCGCCGAATTCAGGGAGCGGCGCACTGTTCGTAAATGGCGTGACGGGACAGACGGCGGACCCGCTGCAGGTTGCGGTTCCTCCGGGCGGGAACGTGTTCTCCGTGAGCGCGGCGGGCGTGGTGCGATCCGGCGGATCGACCGGCGCGACGACGACAGTGACGTGCGGCGCGGGAACTCACATTTCGGGGATTACGGTCGTGGGCGGCATCGTGACCGCGGTCGGAGCCTGTAACTGACCTTCGAGCGGACCCGCGACCTCGAGCGAATACGCCGCGCGATCGCGGAAGACGCGCGCGTGTGGCGCGCGGCGACGGATGACTTCGCGCCGGCGCGGGAAGCGTGGCGGCCGATCGACGACGAGCGGATTCATTATGTGCTCGCGAAAGAAGGGGAGCGCGTTCTGACGCTGTTCACGCTGCTTCCGCAGAACGCAGTCTGCTGGGAGTTCCACATGACCCGCGCGTGGGGCGCGCCGCTTCGGCCGTTTTTCGCGTGGGTTTTCGAGCACACGCCGGCGCGGCGGCTGGTGGGCGCGGTTGCCGCGGATAACCCGATCGCGATCCGCGCGCTGAGGCGCGCGGGAATGCAGGAGTATGGGCGGAATCCTCAGAGTTTCATGCGCGGCGGCGAGCTGCGCGATCAAGTCCTTTTCGGAGTGAGTAAATCATGGCCTCAGTAATCACGAGCATTCTCGGCGGCATTCAGGGAGCGAGCGCGGCGCACAACGCGGCGAACGCCGCGGCCGGCGGCTACAACCAGGCCGGCCAGACGATGCAAACGGCCAACACGAACGCCAACAGCACCATCAGCGCGGCCGTGAACGGCGCGGCCGCGAACACGGTGGGCGCATCGCAGGCCGCGGGCGACACCGAGATGAACGTCGCACAGCAGGGCGGCGCGAAGGTGAACGACGCGGCGGCGGCGGCCGGCGCCGGCGTGGGCCCGTATGCGACGACGGGCGCGGCGGCGAGCGGGAAGGCGGCAACGATCGCGGATTCGATGAGCAAGCCTTACACCGCCGATCAAATGATGCAGCAGGATCCCGGCTATGCGTTCCGGCTGCAACAGGGCCAGCTCGCGCTACAGCGGGCCGAGGCGGCGACCGGCGGCGTGAACGGCGGCGCGGGACTGAAGGCGCTCGACAGCTATACCCAAAACGACGCATCGAACGAATACGCCAACGCGTTCGCCCGCAATTTGCAGCAGCAGCAGACCGCCTTCGGCGCGCAGAAATCGCTCGCCGACTCAGGCCAGCAGGCCAGCGAGTACGCGGGCTCGACGGGGCTGCAGGGCGCGGAATTCGGCGCGGGAACGTACGACACGGCCGCGAACCTCGCGGGAGGCCAGCAGCTGCAGGGCTCGGAATTCGCCGGCGGCGTGCAGATGCAGGGCGCGGGACAGCAGAGCGCGAACGACATGGCGGCCGGGCAGTACGAAGGGAATGCGCAGATCGGCGCGGGCGAGGCGCACGCGGCCGGCGACATGGGCGCGGCGAACGCGTGGAACGGGATGTTATCGGGCATCGGCAATACGGCGAACGCGTTTATGGGCGGCTACGCGGGCGGCGGCGGATGGACCGGCGGCTTCGAAGCCGCGGGAGGAATTCCGCCGGGCGGATACACGCTTGGCGGCGCGCTGAACGTCCCCGGCACCGGCGGGCAGGTGATCACGAGTGGAGAGGATCTGTAAATGGGATCGATCAACGCAATCATCGCGCAGGGACCGCGGCCCCCGGAGGTGATCTCGCCTCAGCAATCGATGGCGCAGATGGTGAACCTGCGGAGCGCCATGCAGGGCCAGCAGCTTCAGCAGCAGCAGCTCCAGGCGGCGCAGATGGAGAACCAGCAGCGCGCGATCCAGCTCGACCAGACGCGGGCGCTCAATGCGGCCTATCAGTCCGCGCTGACCGTTGACCCGACGACCGGGCAGGCGAACATCGATCGCGATTCGCTTACTCAGGCGCTCGCGAAGGCCGGCCACGGGAGCGCGATCCCGACCATCATGAAGTCGCTGAACGATTACGACAAATCGAACGTGGATCTTCAGCAGGCGCGGACCAACCTCGCGAAAGCCGAGGCGGAACACGCCGGCAGTCTGGGCGCGAGCGTTCGCGCGGCCGGATATGACCCGCAACTGTTCCTGACGCTCACGGCGGACGCGGTGAGGCAGAAGCACGTCGAGCCGCAGATCGTAGCGCCGATGATCCAGCAGGTACAGCAGGCGATGCAGCAGGACCCGAGCGGGGCAGCGGCGAAACAGGTAACGCAGCGATTCGCCGACCAGATGATCAGCGGCAGCGAGAAACAACGCGAACTCGACGCGGCGGCGCAGACGGCGCGGGCGCGGCAGACGACGGCGCAGACCGGCGCGGAAAAGGAACAGAGGGAGAAAGACCTCCAATATCTCGACCAGGCCGCAGGCGCGCAATCGCAGGATCAGCTCGACCAGCTCCGCACCGGCGCGAAAGCGGCCGGCATTTCCGACGCGGCGATCGCGCGCATCCCGAACATGTATTCGCCCGGCGCGATGCAGGCGTTTGGGCGCTCGCTGATGACGGCCGAGCAGCGGACGCAGGCCGACCAGGCGGCGGCGGTAGCGGCCGAGACGGCGAAGCGCGACGCGGCCAACGAAGGCGCGGCGCGGACGCGGAACGCGATCGCGGGCGGCGAGCTGGACCTCAACCGGAAGAAGTTCGACGCGACCATCGGCGCAGGCCTCGACGCCAACGGCCAGCCGCTATCACCCGACGCAATGAAGCAGGCGGCGCAGGCAGACCCGAACGCGGTCGCGATCGCAAATTATCAGATGCCGCCGGCGAACCTGCGATCGCCGATCGGCGCGGCGACCATGCGGAAAGTGATGGCGCTCAACCCGCAGTACGACGGAACGCAGTTTCAGGCGCGGAACAAGACGGCGCAGGATTACTCGCCCGCAGGGCAGAGCGGAAAGACGTTCACCTCGATCGACAATGCCCTCGCGCACGTCAACATGCTGAGCGAGGCAGGAAAAGCGCTCGATAACAGCGACCTCCCGGCGCTCAACAGGATCGCGAACGAACTCGGCTATCAGTTCGGCGGATCAGCGAAGAACGTTTACGACGGCATCGTGCAGGTAGTTGGCCCCGAGATCATCAAAGGCACGCTCGGAGAAGCGGGCGGCGAAGGCGAACGCGCCCGGCTGCAGCAAACGCTTTCTTCCGACGCAAACACCCAGACCCGCGAACAAACGCTCGGCTCGATCGCGCAGATATTCGGCAAGCGGGTCAACACGATGCGCGACGCCTACCGGCAGCAGATGGGCGGCAAGGAATGGGACCGGCAGCTCGGCCAGGACTCGCAGGCGGTCCTGCAGCGGTATAGCGGTGGCGGCGCGGCGAAACTACCCAACGGAGGCGGGAGATCGCTCGACGAGACGACCGCCCGGCAATTTCTGCAGGCGGCAGGCGGCGACAAGGCGAAGGCGCGGCAACTCGCGCAGCAGAACAACTGGAAGCTGTAATGCCCGATATCTTCGATCAAATCCAGCCCGGCAACGCGCCGCCCCAGGCAAGCGGCGGCGGCGATGTATTCGACCGCATCGACCCGAAAACGAACTTCGACTCCTTCATGGACCAGGTGAAGGATTTCGCGCGCGAAGGCGCGCAGGCGATCAACGTCCCGGGCTGGATCAAGGGCGCGGCCGACACCCTGCGTTCGACCGTCGTCGATCCGCAGACCGGACAGGCGAGCTGGAGCCAGCCCGCGCGATTCGCCGAGGGGATCGCGCAGAAGAACGAGCAGGCCCTCGAGGACGCCAAAGCGGCGTGGAAGCGCGGCGACTACACGGCCGCGGCGCTTCATGGATTTAACTATCTGGTCCCGTTCGGCTCGGCCATGAACGACATGACCGAGGACGCCGAGCGCGGCAAGCTGGGGAGCGCGCTCGGGAAAGCGCTCACGTTCGGCGCGCAGATGGCGGCGCCCGAGTCCGAACTGACGAAGGCGATCCCCGACGCAGTGAAGACCGGCGCCGTGAAGGCGAACTCGAAAGTCGCGGACGCGGTGAATTGGGCGCAGAGTCGCGGGATCCCCGTCGACGCGGGAACGGCGACCGGCAACGAATTCGTGAAGGGCGCGCAGAAAATGGTCGACCACAGCCTCATCGGCTCATTCGTCAGCCAGAATGCGCGCCAGGCGACCGATGCCGCGCTCGAGCGCACGGCCGGCGAACTGGCGAATCAGGCGAACCCGACGAGCGTCGCGCCGACGCAGGCCGGGAGCGACATCACAAGCGGACTGCAGGACAACATCCGGCGATCCGACGCCACAGCCGATGCAGCGTACACCGAGCTGCGCGGCATAGAGGCCGACCCCGCGAACCTGCGCAACGTCCAGACCGGCTGGAAGCAGGTGCCTGCCATTGACCCGAAGACCGGGCAGACGATCCCCGACAAATTCACGCGGGAGCCCGTCATGGAAGACGTGCCTCTCGCCGTGGATACGACGAAGGCCCAGGATGCGCTGCGCCCGATCCGCGACTCGATCAAGCGCAACATGCCGATTACGCAGCAGAGAGCCAGTAAGGGACTGCTCGCGCTCGACAACATCATCGACGGCCCGATGGCAGCGCCGGCGTCGCAGGTCGACCGGGATCTGAGCGCGATCAAGGAAGCGGCGCGCGGCGCGGACATGCCCGAGCTGCGCACGCTCTCGCAAGGGCTCGCGGCGAAGGCCGTGCAGCAGTTGAGCGACGCCGTGAGTGAAGCCGTGGCCAGAGCCGAGCGCGCGCCCGCCGGCGTAGCGAAATACGTTCAACAGGGCGACAAGCTGATCGCGATCGACGCGAACGGCGACGAAGTGAGCCAGCCAGCAGCAGGAGTTACCCCCAGTGCAGAAGCCAACACCCCCAACGTTCCCACACCCGAAGAAGAACTCGATCGCGGAGCCGACGCCCGAGCAGCTCAACAAAGCGCAGCTCCTCCTCAACCGAATCCGCCGCGCGCAGGCGATACGAGCGCGCAAATCGTCGTCCCCGGCAGCGGCAACCGCTATAACGCCCGCTACGATATCCGCGAACTCGGAGACATTCAGCCGAGCCACAATGGCGAAACCTTCAACCCCAACCCTCGATATCCGCTCCGCAACGACCGGAATTACAACAACCCGGCGAACCAGCGGAAGATAGTCGACTGGTCGACGCCGGCGCAGTTCGACCCGGCGTATCACATCACGGACAACCCCGACGCGGTGAACGGCCCGCCGATCGTGGACTCGGACGGGAATGTGCTCGGCGGCAACGGCCGCACAATGATCATGCAGCGCGTCTATGCGGGGAATCCGCAGGGCGCGGCGGCATACCGGCAGATGCTCGAGCAGCGGGCGCCGTATTTCGGGATCGACCCGAACGAAGTCGCGAAATTCAACCAGCCCGTACTTGTGCGCGTGCTCGACGATGGCGAACTCACGAGCGCGGCGCAGCGCGCCGACGCGGTCAAAGACGCGATCGACCTGATCGAGACGGCGCGGGCGCATAACCAGCCCGTCGAAGACTACCTGCAGCAGAGCGGACTGTTCGCCAGCCAGAAATACAGCCCGGAGGCGCAGGCGATCGCGGTGGGATTGCGCGACGGCAACCCGACCGCGATCGCGCAGCAGCTCAACCAGTACGCCGAGCATGCGCGCTACGCGAGCCAGTACGAAGGCCCCGGCCTGTTTGGCGACCTGCCCGAGCCGAAGAACCCGCGCGCGGCGTTCAACGATGCTTTCGGCACGAAGCTCGACGAGCACGAAGCCCCGGCGCCACCGGAGCCCGCAGCCGCGCCAGGGAAAAGCGCAGGATTCGACGATTCGTTCGAGCCGACGCCCGCGCCGCCGAAGAAGACGGCCCCGCCCGCTGGCGCGAAGATCGGCGCGCCGGCGGGACCGGAAGCGCTCGACGCGCTGAACCGCGGCCGAGCCGCGACCCGCGCCAAGTACGCGACGCAGAAAGTGCTCGACAGTCTGCCCAATAAAGGCGTGGAGGGACGCCAGGTATTCGACGCCGCGCTGTGGGCGAAGGACGCCGGCATCGAACGGTTACGCGAGATTGCGCGGGAGACGCCCGCCGCCATGCCGCGATTGGCGCGCGCCTATCTCGATGACTTGTTTAACCACGCGACGGCCGAGGGAGGATGGACCAGCGCGCGGACTATGTTCTCAAAGTGGGAAAACCTCGGACCGGAAACGAAGAAACTGTTATTTCCGAACCCGATCCACCGGGCGGATCTGGACAAATTTTTCCTGATCGGGAAGAAGCTCAGCGAGAACGTGAACCCGAGCGGGACGGCCGTGGTGGGCGCGATTGTGGACACCGGCGCGGCCGGCAGCATCGCCTATATGACGCACAGCCCCGCGCTCGGCGCGGGATACATCATTCTCGGCGGCGCGCTCTCGAAACTGCTGCATTCGCCGGCGGGCGTGCGCGCGCTGACGGAAGGGATGCAGATCCCCGTGCGCAATGTGGCGCGCGCGACGATCGCGGCGAATCGCATCCTGCGAATCGCGGGCGACGCGGCGCAACCGGCGCAGCGCGATAACGTTATCGCGTTTCCCGGCGGCGGAACGAACCCGTCGCCACGTAGCGCCCCGATACCCAGAGCAGCCAGCCAATAAGCCAGGGCGCGCCGGCGAGGGCGAGATCGCGCCCCTCGACGCCGTGCGCGCGCGTGGATCCGCCATACAGCACGAGCGCGGACCAGGGCGCGGAGAGCACGTACCAGAGGCGCTTTACCATTCGACCACCGACTTAGAGAGCATGAACCCTATCCTTTCCGGAATCGCTAAATACTTCCCGACCGTGCTCGCGGGCGTGATCGCCGTCGAGCAGGCCGTCGCCGGCGCGGCCGGCCAGAGCAAAAAGCAGATCGTGGTTACCGCGATCGACACCGCCGCGAAGTTCGGCGAGCAGGTGAACAACACCGACGTGCAACTCGTTTCGGTTCTGATCGACACGACCGTGAGCGCGCTCAACGCCGTAGGCGTGTTCGGCAAGAGCGCGCCGCCCGCCGTGCCCGCCGCGTAAGCCCCGCAGTACCCCCTCCATCACGCGCCGCCACGCTTCCCCCGCGGCGGCGCGCCCCGCCTGATTCACTTCCCCGCCCCATCACCGCTCCTCCAGATGCTTCAGCCGCGCGTCGAGCACTTCCTCGACGCGGCGCAGCTCGGCGCGCCAGAGATCGCGCATGTCGTCGAAACGCTTGTCCATGGCGGAAAAGCGGGAATCGACTGCGTCGAACTTCGCGCGGATGAACAGCGTGAGCACGCCGAGTAAAAACGCATTGCTGACCACCGGGACGCCGATCGCCAGATAGAGCTGCGTGTCGGTCATTGAGCGGCCTTCCGTTCGGGAGCATTGGCAGCGGCGGCGCGCATTGCGGAAAGCTCGGCGTCGATATCCGAAGCAGACGCCCCGGCAACCTTCATGGAAACAATTCTCAAACTCTGTACGATTGGCACGAGCAGATTTTCCGGTTGCGCGTAGAACTGATCGACCGCAGTCTGAAACTCGAGCGCAGTGAGGCCGGGCGGACAATACGCGGGGAGCTTTTCGGGAGCTTCGAGGGCCAGCGCTTCTTTGAGGCCAGCCAGATACGCGAGATTCGCATCCTGGGAGGCTGCCTTCCAGACGCGGCCGTTAAGCGCACCGTAAGTGTGGGTGTCTCGCGAGGCGGGACGGGATGCCACGCCAGCGGACGAAGGCTGCTGGCGCGACTGAATCTGTTGCTGAAGCGCCTGATTTCGGAGCTGCATATTTCTGATTTGCAGCGCCTTCATGGCCGCATCCTGTGGAGTCGAGACCTGCGGCGGCCTTGGGCCGTTCGCAATCACCGAATTAATGTCCTGAGCCCGCGCGCGTTCGCACGACCAGATGCCCGCGAACAGCAGGGCGGTAAGGCACATTCCGCCGAGACGTCTTTGCGTCATTCTTTCTTTCCCCCCGATGTTTTCTTCGCGGTCGTCGTGCCCGCTTTCGCCTTCCTCGCTTTAGCCCTCGCCTCAGCCAGCATCCTGCCGTGAGCGGCGCGCTCTTCCTCTGTAGCGTTCGCCCACCGCGAGCGGCTGATGGCGCTCGCGACCTCGCTGCGTTCAGCCTTCGTCGTTTTCTTCCATCGTTTTGCCGCGAGCGCCGCGGCCGCCTCGTCCTTTTTCCGCATCCACCCACTGTTTACCATACGCACGCATTTACCGCCCGTCAATACCCCCGGTTTTCAGGACGCACAGGACTCGCCGCAGAAATTATTTTCTATATGCGTGCGGACGCTATTGCTAAAGCGTCCGCACGCATATAGACTGGTCCTGTAAGCCGATTCCCCAACGGAGGGAAACACGAAGATGGAACGCGACAGAGACAGCCTGATCGACGAACTCGCAGGCGAAAACCATTACGCGGCGATCGACGCCCGGCAGGAAGCCGAGCCCGAAGCAGACGACGCCGAAGAAAGCCTTTTCCGCGCGCGGACGCTGGCGCGCTGGGCGCGCGAGCGCGGCGACGCGGCCGACGCCCGGTATTGGGAGACGCGCGAGGAGATCCTCGCGCACACGGCGCGGATCCGGACGATCCGCGAGGAACTCGCGGCCGAGATGGCCGCGCTCGACATGCAGGAGGCCGCATAAATGGCGACCTATCCCAGCAGCCCCGCCGCGAACGGCGGCGGCACGGTCAAATTTCAGACCAACATCCCGGAGACGGTATCGCTCGCCTTCGCCGAAGGGCGCGAAGTGACGAGCAACTATTCGGGCGATCAGGTGATGTTTACGCTCGACGACGGCCGGCGCATGTATCTCGCGCCGTTTGTAGCGGATAAGATCCGCGCCGCCGGCATTCGCGCGCACGAGCCGTTCCAGATCTGCAAGCGCGAAGTCGCGCAGGGGAACCGGCGCACCGTCGAATTCCAGATAAAGCCGATGCAGGGAGGACGGAGCCTAAACCATCAGAGCCCCGCATCGGCCGCAGCACTACCCGGCCAGAATAACGAAGACCTGACGCCGGCGCTCGCCGAATCGATCCGGCAGGCGCAGGCGGCGCGCGAGGCGAGGCAGACGGCGGCGGCGCCAGCGGCGCCCGCAATTGCCGCGGGCATGCCCGATCAACTTGGAGGCATCCTGGCCGAGTGCGGAATCGCGGCGATCAACGCCACGCACCGCATGGAGACCTACGGCGAGACGAACGGGATCAAACTCCAGTTCGACGCCGGCGCCATCGAGCGAATGGCGGTCACGCTGTTCATCGAATACAACCGGAGGGGCTCGCGATGAGCCCCCGCCCCGTTCTCATTTACGACCGCGACGCGGAAACCAAAGGCGCGCGCATCGAGGCGCGGATCGAGCAGGCGCGCGAATTGCGCGCCCGCGCGGCCGAGCCCGCCCCGCCGCCGGCGAGCCCCTGGCAGATACTCAGCCCGTCGAGCCTGAACGAATTCGTCGGGACGTGCCAGGTCCGATGGTTTTACCGGCGCGTGCTGCAGCTCCCCGAGACGCGCGGCGCATATCTGGGACTCGGCAGCGCGGTACACGACGCCCTCGCCGAGAACTTCCGGCAGAAGATCGAGACGCGGCGCGACCTTCCGGCCGAAGGCGCGGTCGCGTTATTCCGCGCGGCATGGGCCGGGCAGCTCGATCAGATCACGCTCGAGAAGGACGACGACCCGGCCGACCTGAAGGAAGCCGGCGAAGTGATGACGCGCGTTTACATGGACCGCGCGGCGCCGAAGATCGAGCCCGCCGCGGTCGAGTTGCGCGTCGCCGGCGAGATCGGCGGCGTGCCCGTCCAGGGCTACGTCGACGTGCTCGACGTGAACGGCGACATCATCGACATGAAGACGGCGAAGCGCGCCACGGCCGAGGCCCCGGCAGGATACCGAAACCAGATCGCTACATACGCGATGCTCGCCCCCGGCGCGAGCGGAAAGGCGCGCCTCGACACGCTGACGAAGGGGAAAACGGTAGACCTGAAACACACGACCCTCGCGATCACCGACAGCGACCGGCATCACACGACGCGGTTGTATCAGATCGCGCGCGAGCAGATGGCGAGCGGCGTCTATGTGCCGAACCGCGGCGCGACGTTGTGCAGCCGGAAGTATTGCTCATTCTGGGAGCGCTGCACGGCCGAGTATGGCGGCGAGGTAAAACGATGAGCCCCTGGCTCGCCGGCGCGCTGATTGTGCTCGGCGCGGCGCGGATCGCGTTCTATCTGCTCGCGGGATCCGGCGCGCTCGATCGGAGGAGGCGATGATTCCGGCCCCCGTGCAGTTCGCGGCCGACCTCACGCTTTACGCCGGCCTGGGGATATGCGGCGCGTTCGGGCTCGCATGTCTCGCGATCGGGATTCGCCACCTGATCGACTCGCAGCGGGAGCCGCGGCGCGCGGCGACCGAACAGACGACTATGGAGATAGAGCGGTAAGATTCACGCGAATCATATTCTCCTTGAGCCCGCCGGCGACCCCGGCGGGTTTTTTCTTTTGGCGGACGGTCACGAAGCGATTGCCCTTTCGAATGCGCGCGTTACGCAATTTCCTTGTTTTCGCCGTGCCAGTATGCGCTCGGGCGGCAGCGCTTTTCGGGCTCCGATTCGCAAGTGATATCGAAAGATGATATCATGAGTTGTGGCGAAACACCGGCGGGTACTGGCGGACATCTTTGAAAAGAAAGCCAATATTCTCTGGTCGGATGTTGAATCGCTGCTTCGATCACTGGGCGCCGAGATCACCGAAGGGCGCGGATCGAGAGTCCGGATCGCCCTTAACGGCGTGCGCGCGGTGTTTCACCGGCCGCATCCCGGGAAGGAGACCGACAGGGGCGCGGTGGCCTCCATGGCCAGGTTTCTGCGTGAGGCGGGCATCAAGGAGCAAGACACGGAATGAAGTACAAGGGCTACGAAGGCAAGGTCGAGTTCGACGAGCAGGCCGGGATCTTCCACGGCGAGGTGATCAATACGCGCGACGTGATCACCTTTCAGGGCAGCTCGGTTCGTGAGCTGCAGAAGGCGTTCAAGGATTCTATCGACGACTACCTTGAATTTTGCGCAACGCGGGGCGAGGAACCGGAAAAACCTTTCTCAGGTCAGTTCCCCGTTCGGATATCGCCCGAGCTGCACCGCGCGGCCTCACTGGCTGCCCGGCGGCGTGGGGAGAGCTTGAACGCATTCGTTGAGCAGGCGCTTCAACGGGAAACACGAAAGACCCGCTCGGCCGGATAGGCCGCCGGCGACCCCGGCGGGTTTTTTCTTTGCGGCCGACTGAATAATCGGAATCCATGCCACAGAGCTACAAGGCGGCGATGTACGTGCGCGTATCGACCGAGCGCCAGGACTACGAGATGCAGATTACCGAGATGCGCGAATTTGCGGCGCGAAATAAATGGGACGTGGTCGAGTACTCGGACAAGATGAGCGGCGCGAAAGCCTCGCGGCCCGGCCTCGACAGGATGATGGCCGACGCCCGCGCGCGCAAGGTGGATTGCGTGATGGTGTGGAAGATCGACCGCATGGGCCGATCGCTCCGCGACCTGGTGGACAACGTGATGCAGCTCGACGCGTGGGGAGTGCGATTTCTGGCGGTGACGCAATCGATCGACACCGACCAGCGCAACCCGACATCGCGCCTGCTGCTGCACATCCTGGGAGCCGTGGCGGAATTCGAGCGTGAGCTGATTCAGGCGCGCACGGCGGCCGGCAGGAAGCAGTACGCGGCCGACTTCGCCGCCGGCAGGATCGGCAGGGAGAAGCAGAGCCGAAGCGGCAAGAACCTCGCGGCGCACCGGCCGCGGAAGATCTTCCGGCGCGATCTGGCGGCGAAGCTCCGAGCCGAGGGAATGAGCTGGCGCCGCATCGCGGCCGAGCTGGGAGTCCCGGTTTCGACGGTCCGGGACGCGCTCGCGGCATAGGGTGTGCGGAAAGTCGTCGCGCAGGGCACGCGCGCGGACGGCGAAATAAAGGACTTAGCGGGGACCGTTTCCGCGTGCGGAAAGTTCGAACTTTCCGTACAATTTTCGAGCAAAAACCTCGTGTTTTCAGACGTTTAACCCTTCGAGCCTCATGTCGCGCGGCGCCCTGGCGCCCACATAACCCGACACCCAGGGCCCCCGAAAACTTTCCGCCGCGCCTGAAGGAAACTTTTTTCGCGCCGGCGTTTCCGGTTTCGCGCCCGGCGCGCAATTAAGGGAGGAGAGGCGCTTGCCTTAGAGGCCGCATTGAGGCATACTGAGATTACGGCCCCATTGAAGCATGACGCGCGCGGCGGCCAGAGAGGAAAGGCAAAGCAAATGACGCCACCCAACAAGCCGACGATAGACGAGCGACTGGAAGCGCTCGTCATGAGCCTCGAACTCGAACGCCACGAACGGGAGGAAGCCGCGAAGCGGATGGACCTCTGGGAGAAGCGCCTGAAGCTGCTCGACGCCCGCGAGCGGCGGGCGCGCCAGGCGCTCCTGATGGGGATATCGACGTATCTCGAAGTTCTGAACCAGCCCATCGAGGGCGAGGAAGACGAGCAGGGCGGCGCGCGGTGATCCGCGACCTCCGCGGCGAGCGATTCGGCCGGCTCCGCATCCCGAGGGATGCGGAGCCCGTCATCGTGAACGGCAAAGCGCACTGGCCTGCAATTTGCGATTGCGGCGCGCGCCTCGAGGCGGTCCGCGGGACGCGTCTCACCCAGGGCAGGCAGGTAAGTTGCGGATGCGCTCGCGCGGACGCCGATGTGCGGCGCGCGGCGCGATGGGCAACGCCGCCGAAGCGGCGGAAGGTTATAGCGCAGATGGGCGCGGCGGCGCGGTGGAAGCAATGAGAGGGCAACCTTTCACGCTCGGCGATCAGCGCGGCATGGAGCCCGGCTATTACTGGATCCGCCGAAGCGAACCGGACGGCTCGCCACAGTGGGAAGTCGCGCGGTTCACGGGACACGTCTGGTACGTAACGGGCAGCAATTTTGCCCGGCAGCCGACGCGCGACCCGAGCGCCTCCAACGCGTGGAAGATCGGCCCGCGCGTTTTCATGCCGTCTTAGGCGCGTCCGGTCGCGCGATATGGACCGTTTCGCCCTTGGCGATGGCCGCGGTCGCGAAAAGCGCGGCGGAATACTCGCTCATCGTGCCCATATCCGCGCCGTCAGACCACACGCGCACAAGTCCGGACGCCACCGGCGCGGCGGGCGCGTGAGACGGCAGCATCATGGCGGCGAGCTGCGCGGCGAGATGCTCGATTTCGGCGCGCACGTAGGGCAGCTCGCGATAGACCTCGCGCATATCGTACCGCCCGAGCGCCGGCTCGATCACGTCGCGCCGGAATTTCTCCATCCCCGGCGAAAGATCGCCCGCGTGCCCGCAATCGAAGCCGAACCACCACACATCGTCCGGCATCCCCGGCGCGGGAACGTGGCAGATATCGCCCGAGCAGCGATCGGAGTACGTGAGCCCGCCGTGGACTTCCAGCCCGGGAGTCTGATCGTACGGAACGCCGTAGAGCGGATGCTCGCGCGGGACGCCCACGTAACCGCACCAGTGGCCGAGATGGGGACTACCCCGCAGCGCGAGGCACGCGAGGCCGGCGAAGACGAAATCGACGCGATCCGGCTCCGACTGCCAGGGACCATCGCCCCAGCTCGATTTATCGACTTTGTAATCCGTGGCAAGCATGACACTACCAGCGTACCCGCGATAACCTCGCACGCATGGCCGACCGTCAGGAAGTCAAAGAGCCCCCGGCGCAACAACAGGAACGCGACAACGCCGTCGCCGTGGCAACCGCGAAACTGATCGCGGCGCGGCGCGAGATCTCGGAGGCCCTGCAGATGCTGGAGCTGGCCGCAAATTGAACCTGGCGGTACCGTGCGCGGGCTCCTATGCTGGAGGAGACACACCATGCAATGGGAAGACTACGCGCCCGGCGACGATCACCTCCGCGGCGCGGTGATGCACGCGATCGAGGAGGCGAGCGGGCGCCCGATGCACGTCACGGACGCGCTGCCCGACGAGCTGCTCGCGGCCGCGCAGAGCGAAGGGATCAGTCTGTCGATGCTCCAATTGTGGGTGTACGTGGCGAAAGACGCGGACGGATGGAGCGCGCCGGCGTTTGTGCGGTGGGCGCGGGAGATCCAGCGCATCGCCGGCGAGTTTCGCGCGCTGCGCGGGGAGGCGGCATGAGGGGTAAGCCAGGGCCGACCGGCGACTTTCCTCACGGCGCGCTGAACGAGCGCGACGAGGGCGGTTTGAATATCGGTTTCGCCGTCGATCCTGATAAACAGGTACTTGTAGTGCAATTCGGGACGCCGGTGAAATGGATCGGACTCGACGCGGCGACGGCGCGCGCATTCGTCGCGAAGATGACGGCGCACACCGAGGAGCTGGAGCGGATCGTCGCGCAGCACTTCGACGGAGCCACGCGCGCATGATGAGCGCGGCCGAACGCGTGGCGGCGTTGCGCGGACTCGCCGACGCCAGTAACCGCTGTATGATCCGCCTGACGGACGAGGAGCACGAGGCGCTCGAGGACGCGATCGCGCTCTACGATTGCTCAACCGCGCACGACGGCGGCCCGAGTGGCCGCCTGTGCGCTCCCCTCGGCGACGAAGGCGAGGTGACGACGTAAATGCTGATCGAGATTTCCCTCGTGGTGTGCCTGGTGGCGGTTGCCATCGTGTCGTACGCCGGCGGCTCGGCCCTGAAAGCGATCCAGCAAGCCATCTCCGCGCAGGCGTCGCTCTCGAGGGCGCTCGCCGCCAGCATCGCCGAGGAGCGCGCCGAACGCTTGAAGGACGCGACGACGTTCGCGCACGAGCTGCACAATCTGCGGGCCGAGAACGCGACGCTCCGCGACTGGATCACGGCGCAGGTGTTGAGCCGCGTATGAGCCCCCGACAGCACGAGCCCGGCGTCTATCGCATGCCCGAACAGCATTGCTTCGAGTGCGGCCGGAAACTCGACGCCGTGGCGGCGACGCAGGGAGCCGAGCGCGACGAGCCGCCGGGCGAGGGCGCCGCGACCATGTGTCTTGAATGCGGCGCGATTTATGGCATATCGGGCGAGCTGGAGATCCGCGAGCTGACGATGCGCGAGCGCGCCGAACTCGCCGGCGATCACGACGCGATGGGCGAGTTTCGGCGCATCAACCGGCAGGCGCATTTCGCGCGGCGGCCGGCGAAGGTGCACTGAGCATGCCGATCCGCGCTGACCTTCGCCCGCTGTACGGCCGCGACTGGCGGCGATTCCGCGCGCGCCTGATCGAGATCCACGGCGCGCGCTGCGAGCGCTGCGGGCGCGATTGCCCGCGCTACCTCAATCTCGCTCACCGCTTCCACGCGCCGGCGCGATCGAGCGTGATCGACCGGCTGTGTCCGAGCTGCCACGCGCGGCAGGACGCGCGGCATTCGTACGCCGTGCGCCGGCGCACCCGCGCCCGGCAGATTGGGCAGATGTGGCTTTCGGGAGAGATCGAATTCGCGGCCGTGCCGCTCGCGGAAGTGCCGGCGAGCGTGCTCGCGGCGATGCAAAGGGAGTTGTTCGAATGATCCGATTCAGAGGCGAGAGGGACGGCCGGAAGTTCGTAGCGATCGGACTTTCGCGCGGCAACATGGACAAGCTGCTCGACGGACAGCCGATCGTGATCAATTTCGAGACTGAGTTTGGAATGCCCGACACCCATCTCGATCTGTTTGTGATGGGCGGCGAGACTGAGCAGTCGATGGCCGATGAGCTGGTCGCACTCGGGATGCTCCGCCCGGAGACGATCACGCATCGCGAGAGGCGGGCGCGCCAATGAGGGAGCGGAGCGCGTACGTGCTCGATTGCCCGTGCGGGCGCATCCTCGCGGTCGAAGGCTGGGGAAGGCCGACGACGGAGGAGCGATGACGCGGAGAATTACCGTATTCCGCCCACTGCACTGGTGGGAACGCACCCTCGAGACCGCCTTCCCCGCCCGACGACGCCGGCGCGAGGCGCGGATCGAGGCCGAGATCCGGCGACTCTGTACGACCGGCATCGACGACGAGGTGATCTTCCTCGATTAGACAGCGCGCCGGCAATCGCGTCACAATTGGCGCATGGCTGAAAACACCAGCAACACCCCCACATCAGGCGCCACGACGCGCAAGCCGGCGGCGCGCAGCAACCGCTCGAGGACGAGCAGCCGATCGCGCAGCGGCTCGGCCGCGAACCGCAACCGGAGCGCGGGCGGCGGCGCGACCATCCAGACCGCCGGCGGCGGCGCCACGCCGAACGCGCAGAACGACGACTGGCGCGCGCTCAACCGCACCGTGAGCCGCTACATGGCCGGACACCCGAACGCCTCGATCGGCGAGACGACGGTGGGCGAGCTGCTCGCATGGGCCGAGCAGAAACGTCCGCGCACGATGACGGCCGGCGGCGGCGCGCACGCGTGAGCCGGCAGACCCGCGAAGCGCCGATCGAGCCGGCGCTTCGCACGCTGATGAACGATCTGGCGCGCGCGCTGCAGCAGGGAGCCGACAAGGCGACGGAGAAGACCGGCGAGCGATACGGATTCGCGCTGATGATGTTCGCTTTCAACAAGACCGCCTCAGAGGGCGGCGAGGCCGGCGCGATGAACTACATCAGCAACGCGCAGCGGCCCGACATGATCGCGGCCCTGAAAGAGCTTCTCGCGAACCTCGAAGCGAGCGCGGCCGAGGAAGCGACGCGGCGGAACTAGAGCGAATTCGCTCGACACGCGAGCGCGGCGCGTGCCATCATCGCCCCATGGCAGCAAAAACGATGGGAAAGACCGCGAACGCGGCGAAGACGACCAAAACGAAGGCGAAGGCGAAACAGGCGAGCAAGACCGCAGGCCGCGCGAAGTAGCTGCAGAGCGCACAGCGCTTCACAGCTTACGCGCAGCGATCCAGCTCGACGAGCAGCCGCTGGACACATTGTCTGTCGGTGACCTGGAGCTTTCGGACCGCGCCGCGCTTCGCCGCGTTGCCGGGTTGTCCACCGA
>OEPS010000279.1_pt1 | contig 18901 bp, 16 predicted proteins | sample 1539411 | NCBI WGS metagenome assembly OEPS01 (sample SAMN02671747, study PRJEB22543) | soil metagenome | biome: bacteria | place: China:Hunan Province, Lengshuijiang City | collected 2012-10-15 | depth 0.08m m
CGGCGGCCATCGTCGCCGCGGTGTCGGGCTACGGCGCATGGCGGATGCGGACGGTCGTCCTCCGCGACGCGGCGCCGATCGCGATCGTCCAGCCCAACGTCCCGCAGGAGGACAAGTGGCAGGAGTCGAACCGCGACCGGATCGTCGGGATGATGGCGTCGGGGACGCGCCAGGCGCTTGCCGCCGGCGCCCCGAAGCTGGTCGTCTGGCCGGAGGTCGCCCTCCCCGGGTACCTCGTCGACCATCCCGAGTGGCGCGACACCCTCTTCGCGTTAGGCAGGGATGGCCACGTCCCGATCCTGTTCGGGGTGATCGACGTCCGCTTCAACAGCCCGCCGAGCGTCGCGTCGCCGATGGACTTCGACTACTTCAACGCGGCGATGCTCACCGACTCGCTCGGCCGGGTCGGTGCCTATCCCCCCACCCGCAAGCAGTATCTGGTGCCGGTCGTCGAGCGCGTGCCCTTCCTCAACCCGAAATGGTTCAAGTCGCTGAAGTACTTCGGCGGCTACGGGGTGGGTGAGGGAGCGATCGTCTACCGCGAGCCGTGGGGCAGCTTCGGGGTCCTCATCTGCTACGAGTCGATCTTCCCCGCGCAGGCGCGCGCGATGCGCCGTAACGGCGCCGACGTCCTGCTCAACATCACCAACGACGCCTGGTTCGGGCGGAGCATCGCGCCGTGGCAGCACGAGGCGCACATGATGCTGCGGGCGATCGAGACGCGGGCGGGGGTGGTCCGCTCGGCGAACACGGGGATCTCGACGTACATCGACCCGCTTGGGCGGGCGCACGGGTCGACGGAGCTGTTCGTCCCCGCCGCGCGAGTATACCGCGCGCAGACGAGCGACGCGCGAACCGTCTTCGTCGCGCTTGGCGACTGGGTCGGGTGGGGGTGCGTGCTGGCTTCCGTGGTGCTGGTCGCGATCGCGATCTGGCGGCGGCGTGCGGCCGGGGTGGTGCGGTCGCGAGGGGAAGCTTCGCCGGGTTGAACCACGGGGAGCTACCGCGCTGGGAGAGGCTCGGGACGCCGGGGCTGGGAATGCTTATTGGGCACGCGCGGTGAGTGTTGCTTCGCGGTACCAAAGGCACTCGCGGCTTGCGTGCGACCGTGAACGGCAGAACGCCGCGGCAGTTCCCTGTGGTTCAGTTATGGCTGAGCCGAGTTGCCGGGCCGACGCTCACGCCGCCTGCGCTGACTCGTAGACGCGCGCCTCGACGAACGTCGCGAGGAGCTCGCGGTCGAGCAGCCCCTCCCGCGACTCGGCGTGGAGGATGTCGAGCGCGCGGGTCACGCTGACCGCACGCTTGTAAGGGCGGTCGCTCGCCGTCAGCGCGTCGTAGATGTCGGCGATCGTCATCATCCGCGTCTGGATCGGGATCTCCCGGGCGTCGACCTGCCGGGGATAGCCCTGCCCGTTGAGCTTCTCGTGGTGGCCATACGCGATGGCGGGGATCCCGCGCAATTCGCGCGTCCACGGGATCTGCTGGAGGAAGCGGTAGGTGTGGGTGACGTGCGACTCGATCTCCTTCCGCTCGGCGTCGTCGAGATTTCCCTTCGTGATCGAGAGGAATCGCAGCTCCCGCTCGGTGAGCAGGGGCTGCTCGTCGCCATTGAGGTCGGCGTAGGTCTCGGCCGCCAGGCGCTGCAGCTCGGCGAAGCTTCCCTCGGCGAGGATCGTCGGCTCGTTGGCGCGCAGGATCGCCTGGCGATAGCGCTCGAGCTCGAGCCGGCGCGCGCGGAGTCGTGCCTCGAGCGCGCGGACCGTCTCGTCATAACGTTCGCGCCCGCACTGGAGGAGGTGCGCCGAGCGCAGGCGCTCGAACTCCAGCTCCGCCCCCTGGATGAGGAAGGCGAAGCGGTGCTCGATGAGGGCGAGGTCGGGAGGATAGAGCTTCTTTTCCTTGACCAGCACCTGCTCGCGGACGCCGACCTTGCCGAAGTCGTGCAGGAGTCCCGCGTAGCGCAGCTCGCGCAGCTGGGCGCGGGAGAAGCGCACCGACGAATACGCGCCGCCTCCCGAGCGGTCGACGGCCTCGGCGAGACCGACCGACATCGCCGCGACGCGGCCGGAATGACCATGGGTGGTCGGGTCTCGAGATTCGATCGCCGTGACGGCCGCCGTTACGAAGCCCTCGAACAGCCGCTCGATGTCCTCGTAGAGCAGGGAGTTCTCGATCGCGACCGCCGCCTGCGAGGCGAGGGCGGTCACCAGCTCGACGCTGCGCTGGTCGAAGGAGATCACTTCCCACATCACCTTGTCCGGCCCGCCGAGCCGCGCCTCGGGATTCCGCTTCCGGTTGATCAGCTGCAGCACGCCGACGATCTCGTCGCGATGGGACTTCATCGGGATGACGAGCATCGACTTGGTGCGGTAGCCGAACTTGTCGTCGAAGCTGCGGTTCTGCTTGAACGAGGAATCGTCAGGCAGCAGGTAGACGTCGGGGATCACCAGCGGCTCGCCGGTCGCCGCGGCGTAGCCGGCGAGGCTGGTGTGGTCGACGGGCACCGTGAACTCGCTGAAGGGGAGGTTCGGCAACGAGTGGTTCTGCGACAGCTTGAAGGTGAGCGTCGTCGGCTCGTGATTCTCCGCGCGCTCGACGAGGTATACCGATCCCGCATCGCTCGACGTCAGGCGGCGCGCCTGGCTGAGGATCATGTCGAGCAGGGTGACGAGGTCGCGTTCGGTCGACAGCGCGACGCCGACCCGCGTCAGCTCGGTGAGCTCGTGATAGCGCTCGCTCTCGGCGTTGCGGGCGGTGCGCGCGGCGACGAGCGCCGCCGCATGACGGAAGGCGCCGCGGAGCGCCGCCATGACGGCGCCCGGCGATGCGCCGCCGGGGATGAAGCTCGTCAGCAGCTCGCTCGGGAAGTCGTCGCGCGGCGCGTCCTCGCCGGCCTCGCCCCAGCCGACGAGGGCGGCGATCGCCGCCAGCTCATCGAGGACGCGTCGCTCGTCACCGGTGCTGGCGAGGAGGGTACGGTCGAGCAGCACGACGGTCGGTCGCGATGGATCGAGTCCCCCGGCGCGCGGCAGCACCGGGACGCGCCGCACTTCGACGTCGTCCTCGCGGCGGCCGAGCGGGGCGGCGGTCAGCGCGCGCCCGATGCACGCGATCAGGAGGGGCTTCACGGTGTGCATGGCGCCGGTGCTGGAGACGGAAGCGGCGCCCGCGCGTTGCCGGGCGCCGCTTCGTCGGGGAGCGTGCTCAGTCTCCCGACTTCGGCGACGCGAGCCGGTCGAGGGCCTTCTTCGCCGGGGCGTACTCGGGGAACTTGTCGAGCGCGGCGCGGTAGAGCTTCACCGCCTCTTCGCGCCGGCCGCCATTCTCCTCGGCGATGGCGCGCGAATAGAGCATGACGACCTGGAACGGAGGCTTCGCCGCGGCGTGCGCGGTGTGCACGGGCATCGCCGGGAGCTTCAGGCCGCTGTTGAGCTTCGCCGCCAGCGTCGTGATCAGGTCGGAGAAATCATCGAGCTTCCCGGACACCGTCTCGACGTGCTCGACCTGCCCGGTCTCGACGTTCACCGCGCGCGCATCGAAGCGGACGCGCTCCTTCCGGTCGCTGACGTAGCTGCCGAAGATCATGTGATGCACGCCGAGCAGCCTGCCGACGCGGACCGCCGTCGCCTTGTCGACGCTGCCGTTCGCCGAGAGGTTCTGCTCGGCGACGAGCTTGTCGAGCTGGTCGCGCTCGATGACGCGGATCCCGGGGTTCGCGGACAGCTCGCTCGTCAGGATGTCGGCGATCCCGCCGCGCAGCGCATCGAGCTCCTCGTGCGCCTTGCCGATCGCGCCGTTGTTGAAGTGCATCACGGCGACGGTCGGGCGGGAATCAGCAGACGGCGACGCATCCTGCGCGCGCACCACCGGCGCGACGAGCGCGCTGGCGGCGATCACGACGAGGGCGCGGCTGGCGAATCGAAACATTGTGCTCCTCCGGGAGCTAAACGGTCAGCGTCAGTCCTTCCGCGGCGGCGACCACCGCGAGCTCGCGGCCACGCCGCGCGACGATCGCGCGGCACTGCTCCATCCGTCGATCCACTTCGTCGTCGGTGCGCTCGGGCTTGTGGTGGAAGAGCACCAGCTGCTCCACCTCGGCGTCGAGCGCCAGCTCGACGGCGTCCTCGTACGTCGAGTGGCCCCACCCGCGATGATGATCGTACTCCTCGCGCGTGTACATCGTGTCGTGAATCAGCACCGCCGCCCCGCGCACCCACTTGATCAGCCGCGCGCGCCAGTCGCGGGGAACGTCGTACTTCGCGCTCGGGTTCAGCTCGTTGTCGCTGATGTAGACGAGCGCGGCGCCGTGATCGTTACCGCCGGAAAAGCGGTAGCCGAGCGCGCCGCCGGGATGACGGACGGGAAAGGCGCTCACCTGATACCCCGATCCCGTGGATTCGCCCGCGGCGAGCTCGCGAAAGTCGATCACCGCGTCGAGCTGCTCGAAGGTGACCGGGAACACGACCGGAGACATCTGGTCGCGGACGACGCGGTCGATGCTCGTCTCGAGGGACTTGGAGCCCCAGATGGTGAAGTGGTTGCCGCGCTGGAAGATCGGCCCGAAGAAGGGGAGCCCCTGGATGTGATCCCAGTGGGCGTGGGTGAGGAAGATGTCCCCGGCGATCGGGGCGCCATTGGCGCGCTCGATGAGGGAGCGGCCGAGCTCCCGGATCCCGGTGCCGGCGTCGAGGATGATGAGCCACCCGTCGTCGGTGCGCAGCTCGACGCAGGGAGTGTTGCCACCGTATCGGACCGTCATCGGCCCGGGGCTGGGGATCGAACCACGCGTACCCCAGAATTGCACGCGGAGACTCATTGCCTCACGAGCGAAGGAGAATCGACCAAGCTCTGCCGGGACGCCCGAATGCGCCGCACCGCGCCGCACGTCGGGCGCGTGACGCCGGTCACACCGCCGTCAGGCGGTCGGGCGGACGCTGGCGCGCTGCTCGAGGGCGGCGCGGTCGGCGATGGTGATCTGGCGGCGCTCGACGGAGATCCAGCTGGCCTCCTGGAATTCCTTCATCGCCCGGGAGACAGTCTCCCGGCTGGCGCCGATCATCTGCGCGATGGTCTGGTGCGTGAGCGGCTTCTCGATCCGGTCGCCGGCCGCTTCGTTCGAGGCGTCGAGCAGGAGACGGGCGATGCGGCCGGGGACGTCGAGGAGGACGAGGCCCCCGATCTTGTCGTCGGCGCGGCGCAGGCGGCGGGACAGCCCCTGGAGCAGGGCCCAGGCGACCGCGGGTGACCGCTCGACGCGGGCGCGGAAGTCCTCGCGGCGGAGGACGAGCATCGTCGCGTCTTCCATGGCGATGACGTGCGCGGAGCGCGGCTGCTCGTCGATCAGCGACAGCTCGCCGAAATGCTCGCCGACACCGAGCACCCCGAGGATCACCTCGCGGCCATCCTCGCCGACGAGGACGACCTTGACGCGCCCCTGCCTCACGACGAACAGCGAGTCGCCCGGATCGTCCTCGAAGAGGATGACGCTGCCCTTCGGGTAGGTCTTTTCCCGGGTGATGGACGCGAACTCCTGCAACGCGTCGCGCTCGAGGCTGGCGAACAGCGGCACCGTCGCGAGGAAGTCCAGGGTTTCCATGATGGGGGTCAGTGCGAAGGACGGAGCTGGCCGCTCCCGGAGGACTCGCCATGACTGGCCGCGAACCGTTCCGGCGAGCGCTGCGTTCATGGTGTAGAACCTGTCAATGTTACCGGGGCCGGCTGCCGGTGTCAAACCCGCAACGCGTTGCGCGCTTGTCTTTTAGGGCTGGTTTCCGCTAGATTATCAGGCTGATCGTTCCACGCTACCGACCGAGGATCGCCATGAAGACCGACATCCATCCCGTGTACGCCACGGCGACCGTCAAGTGCGGTTGCGGCAACACGTTCCAGACCCGCTCGACGATTCCCGAGATGCACACCGACGTCTGCTCGGAGTGCCACCCGTTCTACACGGGCAAGCAGAAGTTCATCGACACCGCCGGACGCATCGACCGCTTCCGCCAGAAGTTCGGGAAGAAGACCGTCTGAGCGAACAGACCGACAGCCTCCTGCGCGATCGGCTCGCCGACGCGCTGGAGCGCGCGGCGTCGGTCGAGCGTGAGCTGTCCCAGCCGTCGACGGCGCGGGACAACGCGAGGCTGGCCGAGTTGGGCCGGGAACACCGGCGACTGTCCGCCGTCGTCGAGCTGGCCGAGAAGCTGCGCCGGACCGGGAACGAGCTCGCAGATGCCCGCGAGCTCGTTTCCATTGATGACCCCGAGATGGCCGCCGAGGCGCGCGCGGAAGTCGAGCGCCTCGAGGCGTCGCTCGCGGAGATGGAGCGCGCCCTCAAGCCGCTGCTGATCCCGCGCGATCCCCTCGAGGACCGCAACGCGATCGTCGAGATCCGCGCCGGCGCCGGCGGCGACGAAGCGGCGCTGTTCGCCGCCGACCTCTATCGCATGTACACGCGCTACGCGTCGGCGCGCGGGTGGCGGCAGGAAGTCATCTCGCTCTCCGACGGAACGTTAGGCGGGCTGAAGGAGGCGATCTTCAAGCTCACCGGCGAGGGTGCCTACGGCTCGATGCGCTGGGAATCGGGCGTCCACCGCGTCCAGCGCGTCCCCGCGACCGAGGCACAGGGGCGCATCCATACGTCGGCGGCGACGGTCGCCGTCCTCCCCGAGGCCGAGGAGGTGGACGTGAGGATCGAGGACAAGGATCTCCGCATCGACGTCTTCCGCTCATCGGGGCCGGGCGGGCAGAGCGTGAACACCACCGACTCGGCGGTGCGCATCACCCACATCCCGACGGGGCTCGTCGTCAGCCAGCAGGACCAGAAGTCGCAGCTGCAGAACAAGCTCAAGGCGATGGAGGTGCTGCGCGCGCGGCTGCTCGACCTGCGCGTCTCCGAACAGGAGGCGGAGCGCTCGCGGATGCGGAAGACGCAGGTCGGCACGGGGGACCGCTCGGCGAAGATCCGCACCTACAACTTCCCGCAGAACCGGGTCACCGACCACCGCATCAACCTCACGCTGCACGAGCTGACGCGCGTGCTCGGGGGGGACGTCGGGCCGATGATCGAGGCGCTCCGGCTGGCCGACGTCGAGGAGAAGCTGCGCGGTGCCTGAGGTCGCGGTTTCCGGCGCCCTCGTGTCGGCCGCCGCCGCCCTGGCGCGCGGAGCGGCGCGGAATTCCCGCGACCCCGGGCGTGCCGGCTTCGACAGCCCGGCGGAGGAGGCGCGCGCGCTGCTCGCGTCGCTGCTCGACGTCCGGCGCTCGTGGACGGCGCATCACGCCGGCGACGTTCTGGCGCCGGACCTCGTCGACGCGTTGCTCCGCGCCGCCGACAAGCGCGCCCGCGGCGCGCCGCTCCAGTATGCCACCGGTCGCGCAGCGTTCCGGCACCTGACGCTCGCGGTGGATGAGCGGGTGCTCATCCCGCGGCCGGAGACCGAGGTGCTGGTGGACCTCGCGCTCGAGCGCTGCGATGGCGGTACCGTCGTCGACGTCGGCACGGGGTCGGGGTGCATCGCGCTGTCGCTGGCGACCGAGGGATCGTTCGACAGGGTGATCGCGACCGACGTCTCCGCGGACGCGCTCGCCGTCGCGCGCGCGAACGCCGAGCGGGTGCGCGGAGTATCGCGGACGCGGGTCGAGCTTCGCGTCGGATCGATGCTCGCCCCGGTCGCCGGGGAGCGCGTCCGGATGGTCGTCTCGAACCCGCCGTACATCGCGCCGGCCGAGGCCCCGTCGCTCCCCCCGCTCGTTCGCGACTGGGAGCCGGCGATCGCGCTCTATTCCGCCGGTGGCGGGATGGCGCACATTACTGCGTTGGGGCGCGAGGCGGCCGGGGTGCTCGAGCCGGGCGGATGGCTCCTGCTCGAGGTCGACGCGCGGCGTGCCGGGCTGGCGGCGGAAACAGTGCACGCCGGCGGGTGGTATCAGGATGTCGCGGTGCATCGCGACCTGACGGGACGGGATCGGTTCGTCTCCGCGCGCCGTCGCGCGTGGGTGGCCGCCGGGGTGGTGCCTAACGTTCAAGCGCCCGCTCGGGCGCAACCTGGAGCACGATGATCGAAGACAAGGCGAAGGAGCTCGGCCGGCTGATCGGGCAGAGCAGCGAGTACCAGGCGGTGAAGCGCGCCAACGACGCGCTGACCGGCGACAAGGAAGCGGTCGAGCTCCTCCGCCAGATGGAGGCGCTGCGGACCAGCGCGCAGCAGATGATCGAGCGCGGCGAGCGGCCGAGCGACGAGATGGAGCAGAGCCTCGACACCCTGCTCGGCAAGGTGCAGCAGAACGCCACCTACCAGCGGCTGGTCGTGGCGCAGGAGAACTACGACAAGATGATGATGAAGGTGAACGACTGGATCGTCGAAGGGATCAAGAAGGGCGCGACCAGCTCCATCATCACCCTCGGCTGAACGAACGGTGACCGGGCGGGAGCGCGGGCTGCTGCTGGTGGTCGAGGGGCCGGAGGGGGCGGGAAAGTCCACTCAGGTCGCGCGGCTGGGCCGCTGGCTCGGCGCGCGCGGGCGCGCCCACCAGGAGCTCCGCGAGCCGGGAGGCACACCGCTCGGCGAACGGGTCCGCGACATCCTGCTCAACGATCGCGACATCGAGATCACCGCCGCCGCGGAAGCCGCCCTGTTCATCGCGTCGCGGGCGCAGCTGGTGGAGCGGGTCATCCGTCCGGCGCTCGGGAAGGGAACGATCGTCACGCTCGACCGGTTCTTTCTCTCGACGTACGCGTACCAGATACACGGGCGCGGGCTCGATGAGCGTTCGCTGCGCGAGGCGAACCGGCTTGCGACCGGCAACCTCGTGCCCGACCTGACGCTGCTGCTCACCTTGTCGTCAGCGGAAGGGCTGCGCCGGGCCGACCGGCGCGGCGCGCGCGACCGGATGGAGTTGTCGGGCGACGCCTTCCACGGCCGGGTCGAGGAGGCGTTCGCGCGATTCGCGCGGCCGGAGTGGCAGGCGGCGCACGCGGAGTGCGGGCCGATCGTGACGGTGGAGGCAGCGGGAAGCGAGGACGAGGTCTTCACCGCGATCATGCACGCGCTGGGCAGCCGGTGGCCCGACATTTTCATGCTCGACGTTTCCCCGCAGGACGCGACACGGAACCCGGCTCGAGTCCGGTAGACATCATGGCCATGCGTTCACGCGCACTCATCGTCACGCTCGTCCTCTGCACCGCCCTCGCTTCCGGGGGATGGCTGATGGAGCGCGGCATCCGCGGCTCGCACGGATCGCCGGCCGGGGCGCGGCTGTTCGGCGAGGTGATGGCGAGGGTGTCGAATCTCTACGTCGACTCGCTGAGCGAGGGGCAGCTGTACGACAAGGCGGTGTCCGGGCTGCTCGAGGAGCTGCACGACCCGCACTCGGTGCTGCTGACCGCGGACCGGCTGCGGGCGCTGAACGAGAGCACGTCGGGGCGCTACGCCGGGGTCGGGATCCAGATGGACCTGCGCGACGGGTGGATCACGGTGGTCGCGCCCCTTCCCGGCGGGCCGGCCGAGCGGGCGGGGATCCGGACGGGAGACCGCATCGTCGAGGTGGAGGGAAAGTCGACCGCCGGCTGGACCGCCGACGAGGCGTCGAAGGCGCTGCGCGGCCCGCCCGGCACGCCGTTAGGCCTGACGGTGGAGCGGCCCGGCGTGACCGAGCGCATCCCGGTGAAGCTCAACCGTGAGGAGATCCACGTCTCGTCGGTGTCGCGCGAGCGGCTGCTCGGCGGGGACGTCGGCTACGTCGACCTGACGATCTTCAGCGAGGAGAGCGCGGCCGACCTGAAGGCGGCGATCGAGAAGCTTCGCCGCGAGGGGATGCGGAAGCTGGTGCTCGACCTGCGCGGCAATCCCGGCGGGCTGCTCGACCAGGGGGTGCGGGTTTCCGAGCTGTTCCTCGATCCCGGCGAGCGCGTCGTCTCGACGCGCGGGCGCACTCCCGACGCGACCGCGGAGTACACCGACGACGCGCCGGAGCCGTGGCCCGGCATGCCGCTGGTGGTGCTCGTCGACCATGGCAGCGCGAGCGCGTCGGAGATCGTCGCCGGCGCGCTGCAGGACCAGGACCGGGCCGTGATCGTCGGCGTCCAGTCGTACGGGAAGGGGAGCGCGCAGTCGCTCTTCTCGCTCGGCAAGGAAGGGGCGTTGAAGCTGACGATCGCGCGGTGGTACACGCCGCTCGGCCGCAGCATCGACCGGCTCGGGGCGTCGGCGGAGGGCGACGACGGCGCTCCGGCGACGCCGGCGAAGCCGATGACCGTGAAGACGCGGGCCGGGCGGACGCTGGTCGGGGGCGGGGGGATCACCCCTGACGTCATCGTCGACGATTCGATCCGGCCGGCGGCCGAGCGGGCCTTCGAGCAGGCGTTAGGCAGGAACGTCGCGGCCTTCCGCGACGCGCTCGCCGCCTATGCCCTCGAGCTGAAGGCACGCGGCACGATCACCTCTCCCGACTTCGCCGTGACCCCGGAGATGCGCGCGACGCTCTACGAGCGGATGACGCGGCGGGGGATCGTCGTCAACCGGGGGGTCTACGACGCGGCGGAGCCGCTGGTGAGCCGCATCCTCGGCGCCCAGATCGCGCGCTACGCGCTCGGGCCCGACGCCGAGTTCGCGCGGTCGCTGCGCACCGACCGCTCGCTGGCCGTCTCGCTCCAGCTGCTGAACGGGGTGAAGTCGGAGCGCGAGCTCCTCGACCGGGCGGCGACGGCCGCCGCCGCGCGCGCGGACACGACGAAGGCGAAGTGACCGACGCGGTCTTCATCGTCGGCGCCGGCCGGGCGGGGCGCGGGTTATCCCGCGCCCTTCGCGCATCGGGGACCGACGTGGTCGGGCTGCACGGCCGCCGCGTCGCGCTCGACCCGGACGTGGTGACGGCCGGCCCGCTGCCGCGAACGCTGGCCGGCGCGAGCGTGGTCATCGTCGCGGTCAGGGACGCCCAGCTCGACGGAGCGTTAGGCGAGCTCGCCGGCGCACCGCTCGGGGCGGGGGCGGTCGTGCTCCACGCGAGCGGGAGCGCCGAGCCGCGGACGCTCGCGCCGCTCCGCGCCGCGGGGCATCCGTGCGGGACCTTCCATCCGCTCGTCCCCCTCGCCGACCCGTCGCGCGCCGCCGCGCTGCTGCGCGGGGCGTGGATCGGCACCGATGGAGACCGCGAGGCGGTTGCCGCCGCCGTCCGCCTCGCCGCGCGGCTCGGCGCGCACGCGCTGCGAATCCCGGCCGGTGAGAAGGCCACCTATCACGCGGCGGCGGTGTTCGCGAGCAACTTCCCGACGGTGCTCGCGGCCGTCGCCGCTCGCCTGCTGGCCGGTGCCGGGATCGCGGAGGACGAGGCATGGGGGGCGGTCCGCGCCCTCATGCGAGGGGCCGTCGCCAACCTCGACGACGCGACGGCGGCACATGCGCTGACCGGGCCGATCGCGCGCGGCGACGTCGAGACGATCCGGAAGCACCTCGACGCCCTGTCATCGGAGCCCGCGACGCGCGCGCTGTACGCGACGCTGTCGCTCGCCGCGGTCGAGCTGGCGCGGGGGGGCGGGGCGAGCGATGCGGCGTCAGGCGAGATCCGCCGCCTGCTCACCACGGGCCCCTGACGCGTTCATTCGCTGTCGAAGACCTTTGCGCCCTTCGGGACCTCGAACCTGAACGCCGACGCCGGCACCCTGGCGTTGAGCTGGATCGTGCGGAAGACGATCGTGCGGACGACGCCGCTGTTCTCCGTCAGCTCGAGCTGCCGGACGACCCCGTCGGCGTTGCCGATCCAGAGGCGGGCCTTCGTGTAGTTCCGCGCCGTGCGCGGGGTGAGGACGACGATTCGCGCCGGCCGGCCGTCCACGGTAGCCGCGCCGGCGTCGGCAACGTCGAACTTCGTCCGGGGGGCAGTCAGCAGCTCGGTGCTCACATCCATCCCCGTCCCCTGCGACGCATCGGCGCGCGCGCGCATGACCTGCCCCGGGGCGCTCGTCGGAAGGTAGATCCAGACGAACTTGCCGTCGGAAACGATCCGGTCGCCGGCGGGCTGCGTGAAGCGGACAGCGACACGGCCGGGGCGCTTCACGAGCAGCTCGCCCTTCGCCTGCGCCGAGCGGCCGGTAACCGGGTTGCTCAGCGACTGGTCGAAGGTCGCGCGCAGCGAGTGCACCTTCGCATAGGCGGCGACGGCGCGATCGAGCGCCGCGTCCGCCGGGGTCTGCGCGCCCGCCGCGGTGGCGGCGAAGGCGAGGGCGGCGACAGCGGCGGAGAGGGTGCGTCTCATCAGGAACCTCGGTGCGGGTCGCGCGTGGCGACCCCGTGGGCGAGCGCCGAACCATGGACGACTGCCGGCGGTGCGGGACCGCCGTGGTCGTCCTGTCCTACACCCTCGCCGGTGCGCCCGTTCCCGCAGGCACCGCGAGGGAGCGCCCGATCGCGCCGGCGATCGCCCGAAGCTCCCCGACCAGTGTGGCGAACTGCTCGGGATAGAGCGACTGCCCGCCGTCGGAGAGCGCGCGGTCGGGGGTGGGATGGACTTCGATCATCACCCCGTCAGCGCCGGCGGCGACGGCGGCACGCGCCATGGGCGTCACCTTCTCGCGCAGCCCCGTGCCGTGGCTCGGGTCGGCGATGATCGGCAGGTGCGAGAGCTTGTGGACGATCGGGACCGCGGTGAGGTCGAACATGTTGCGCGCCGCCGGGTCGAAGCTGCGCACGCCGCGCTCGCACAGGATCACCTGGCTGTTTCCCTCGGCAAGGATGTACTCCGCGCTGAGGAGCAGGTCGTTGATCGTCGCGGCGAGCCCGCGCTTGAGGAGGACGGGCTTCCCGATCCGGCCGACGCTGCGCAGGAGCGAGTAGTTCTGCATGTTGCGCGCTCCGATCTGGATGCAGTCCGCGTATTCGGCGACGAGGTGCGCGCCCTCGTCGTCCATCGCCTCGGTGACGATGGCGAGCCCGGTCTCCTCCCGGGCGAGGGCGAGCAGCTCGAGTCCCTTCTGCCCGAGCCCCTGGAAGGCGTACGGCGACGAACGCGGCTTGAACGCGCCGCCGCGCAGCGCCACCCCACCGGCGTCGCGCACCGCCCGCGCGGCGGCGAGGATCTGCGCTTCCGACTCGACGGAGCAGGGACCGGCGATCACCGGAATCTCGCTGCCGCCGAAGGAGACGCCTGGCGCGAGCGTGACAACGGTGTTCTCCGGCCGCCATTCGCGCGACACCTGCTTGTACGGCTGCGAGACGTGGATGACCTGCGCCACGCCCTCGAGCGCCTCGATCCGCGACGCGTCGACACGTCCGTCGTTGCCGACGAGGCCGACCGCGGTGCGCTGCGCGCCGGGCATCGGCCGCGCCTGATAGCCCATCTCCTCGATGGTGCGAACGACCCCGTCGACCTGCGCGGGTGTCGCACCGTGTTGCATCACGACAAGCATGAGATCCTCAAAGCTCCGTGCTCCAGCCGTCGCGACAGGCGACGACGGGTCCAGCATGTAGTGCGGCGATCGCCGCGGGAACGTCGACCTTCTCGAGCGGGGGATACATGTGGGTGAGGGCGACCAGCCCCGGCGACGCGATCCTCGCGATCGTCCCGACTTGCTCCGGCGTGAGATGCGTCGGGATCGCCATCCCCGCCGGGAGCGAGCACTCGATGAGGAGCACATCGCACCCGGCCGCCCAGTGTGCGAGCCCCTCATCGAAACCGGTGTCACCCGTATAGACGATGCGGCGCTCCGGCCCCTCGATCAAATATGCCACACTTTCCGCCGTATGGGGAACCGACCTGCTCTCGAGGACGACGCCATCGGCGAGCGCGAGACGCTCGCCGGCGAGCGTCTCGCGGACGGTGACCGGGAATCCATACTCGCGCCACGAGATGCCGAGCGCCTCGGTCAACCGGTCAACGAGTGTCGCGGTGCCGACCGGTCCGACGATCTCGAGCGGCGCGCTGCGCGGGGGGAGCATGCCATGGCGCCAGGCGGTGAGCATCGTCGGCACGTCGAGCACATGATCGGCATGGAAATGCGTCAGTGCGAGGTGGGTGATCGTCGCCCAGTCGATGCCGAGCGACGCGAGGCGGAAGCTGACCCCGCTCCCGCAATCGAGCAGCACACGGGCGCCGCCACACTCGACGAGGTGGCCGGCCTGCACCCGGCCGGCGACCGGGGCCGCGGTCCCGGTGCCGACGGTCGTCAGGCGCACTCAGGGGCCGCGATAGATGATTTTCTTCGTCTGCCACGCGCCGTCGACGTGGAGACGTGCGAGATAGACCCCCGGGGGCACGCTGGACCCGTCGCTGCCGCGTCCGTCCCACGTGAAGCGCGGATCGCAGCCCCCCGCCGTGGGGCTGTTGGCCGAGCGACCGTAATACCCGGCATCGAGCGTCGAGGAGACGGTTGCCGACGGGACGATCGTTCGCACCAGCCGCCCGCGCACGTCGTAGATGGCCAGCGTCACCAGGTCGGAGCGCTGCGCGAGGTCGAACCAGATGCACGTCTGCGGCGACGCGGTGCTGGGGAAGGGGTTCGGAAAGTTCTGGTAGAGCAGGTTGATCGGCGGGACGATCAACGCCGACTGCGCCTGCGCCTGCCGCGCACCGAGCGCGGACGCGGCGAGGATCGCGGCGACCGCGCAGGCGAGGGTCGGCGTCGCGTCGCGCATCGTCAGGCGGACGCCCCGGCGGGTTCCGCTTCGACTGCTGCGGGCTCCTCGACGGCGCGGCCGCGCATCCGCACGCTGACCAGCGACGAGACCCCCGGCTCCTGCATCGTCACGCCGTACACCGCGTCCGCCGCCTCGGTACTCGTGCGCGGGTTGTGGGTGATGACGATGAACTGCGTGCGGTTCTTGAACTGGTTGAGCATCCGGACGAAGCGTCCGACGTTCGCGTCGTCGAGCGGGGCGTCCACCTCGTCGAGCAGGCAGAAGGGGCTCGGCTTGGTGAGGAAGATCCCGAAGAGCAGCGAGAGCGCGACGAGCGCGCGCTCGCCGCTCGACAGCAGGTGGATGCGCTGCGTCTTCTTCCCGCGCGGAGACGCGTGGATCTCGATGTCGCAGTCGAGGGGCAACTCGGGGTTCTCGAGGATCAGGTCGCACTCGCCGCCGCCGAACAGCGACATGAAGATCTCGCGGAAGTGCCCGCGTACCTGCGTGAAGGTGGCGAGGAAGAGCTCGCGCGCGGTGGTGTCGATCTCCCTGATCGCCTGCTGCAGCGAGGCGCGCGCCTCGGCGAGGTCGGTGCGCTGGGTCGTGAGGAAATCGAGGCGGCGCTGGGTCTCCTCGTGCTCCTCGATGGCGAGGACGTTCACCGGTCCGAGCTGGTCGAGCTGCGCGCGGACGTCATCGGCTTCGGCGCGCAGCGCGTCGTCGTCGAGATCGGTCGCGATCGCGCCGGCGAGCAGCTCCTCGAGCGGCTTGCGCCACTCGGTTTCCAGCCGCTCGCGGATGGCGCCGCGCCGCCCGGACAGCTCGGTGTAGCGGAGCTCGGCGTGATGCAGCTCCTCGGCGAGCCCGCCGACGTGACGCCGCGCCTCGTCGAGCATCCGCTCGGCCACCGAGAGCGCCTCGTCGGCCTCGGTCACGCCCCGTTCAGCCTCGGCGAGGCGCGCCTCACCGTCGGCGAGCATGGCCTGCCGCGCCTCGAGGTCCATGTTCCACGCGTTCATCTGCTCGGCGAGCGCGCTGTCCGCCTCGGACAATCCGGCGAGCTCGGAGTGAAGCGTGGCCATCCGGTTCGCCATCGCCGAGGCTTCATCGCCGAGGCGGCGCTCGCGATCGGTGGCGACCTGCAGCCGCGCCTGGGCCTGCGCCTGCTCGACCTGCCACCGGGTGCGCAGCTCGCGCGCTTCCTCGAGCCGCGCCTCGCCCTCGGCGAGCTGGGCGCGAGCGCTGGCCAACGTTCCCTCGCGCTCGGCGACCCCCTCGGCGACGAGGCTCGCTTCCTCGCCGATGACGGCGAGACGCTCGCGGAGCTCGTCGCGGCGCGTCGTAAGCCGGGCAGCCAGCGCCTCGGCGTCGGCGAGCTCGCGCTCGGCGCGCTGCCGCGCGCGGTCACGCTCGCCGCGCAGTTCCTCGGCGCGCCGCGCGTTCTGCTGCGCGACGGTGAACGCCTCGGCCGCGTGTTCGGCTTCATGGGTCGCCCCCTCGAGCGCGGCGCGCGCGGCATCGGCGGCAGCCGACGCGGCGAGGCGCGACGCCTCGCTGTGCGCGAGATCATCGCGAAGCGTGGCCAGTTCGGCGCGGCGGCGGAGGGGACCCGGTCCCGCCTGGCTCCCCGGCAGCCACACCGCGCCGCGCGCGTCGACGAACGCGGCGCCGGCATCGACCGCGTGGACGTGGCCGAGAAGCGAGCGAACCCACGCGCGCGCCGGAGATGCCGCGTTGACGAGGTTCACCAGCGCGTCGGGGAAGGACTCGTGCGCCTGTTCCTCCTCGTTCAACGCATCGGCGGGAAGAAGGAGCAGCGGTCCCGGATTCGCGGACGTGTGCCAGCTGCGGATCGCCTCGGTGACACCCGCGTCGCGGACGAGTACCGCGTGCACGGTGTTGCCAAGGAACCGCTCGACGAGGAGCGCGGACGCCTGGTCGACCGTCAGGAAGTCGGAGAGGGGGCCGAGCACGGCACCGGCCCCGAACTGCGCGCGCTCCTTCAGCAGCAACGCGGCCGCCGGCGCGAGGCCGACGCGCTCGCGCTCGAGCGTTTCGAGCGCGTTCACCTTTCCCTGCAGCGCAGTGTGTGCCTCATCGGCGCGGAACAGGTCACCGCGCGCGGCGGCATCACGCTCCCGAGCACCCTGGTGCGAACGGCGCGCTTCCTCGAGGGCGCGCCGCGTCTGCTCGACGCCCTCGCGCGCCTGGACGAGCGCCTCGTCGGCGGCGGTGAGCTCCCGCAGTGCGGCCGATACCGCGTCGCGGAGTGCCTCCCGCTCGACGTCGAGCGCCTCGAGGCGGCGCGCGACTTCCCCGTGCTCGCGGGCGGTGCCTTCACCGTCGTGCTCGAGTCGGCGGAGCTGGTCCTGGAGCTCGCGCACCGAGCGTTCGGCGGCGGCGACGATTCCGCGGGCGGCGGCGACGGTCTCGCGCGCTTCTTCCTCGGTGGCGGTGAACTGCTCGAGGCGGTCCGCGGCCGCGGCGCGCTCCGCCTCCGCTGCCTCGCGCGCGGCGGTCGCCTCGGCGCGTTCGGCGGCGAGTCGCACGCCGTGCGTCTCGGTCTCGCGACGCTCTTCCTCGGCGCGCTGCCGGCGCGCGCCGGCGTTGCGCTGGCGCTCTTCGGCGACGGCGATCTCGCCGCGCAGCTGCAGCGTCTGCTGGCGCTGCGTCCCGACGAGGCGGGCGAGCTCGCCGCGCTGTCCCTCGGCCGCGGCGCGCGCACCGTGGCGGTGCTCGCGCTCCTGTTCGGCCTCGCGGACGCGCGCCTCGCTCGCCGGGACGACCTCGCGCAGCTCGGCGATGCGCGACTCGAGCCTGCCGAGCTCCTCGTGCCAGGCAGCCATCTCGCGGGCGGCGACCGCGATCTCGAGCTGGAAGCGGCGCTCGTTGAGCTCCGAGTGGCGCTCGGCGCGCTTGCGCTGGCGGGCGAGCGAGCGCACCTGCGTCTGTACCTCGGCGATGAGGTCGTCGAGGCGCTGCAGGTCCACGCTCGTTTCCTCGAGGCGCCGCTCGGTGCTGCGGCGGCGGTCGCGATAGAGCCCGACTCCGGCGGCCTCCTCGAACAGCTCGCGCCGTTCGTCGGGGCGGTCGCTGAGGAGGGCGTCGATCATCTTGCTCTCGATGACGACCCCCGAGTCGGCGCCGAGGCCGGTCCCGCGGAGCAGGTCGCCGATGTCGCGGAGGCGGCAGGGGGCGCGGTTGAGGAAGTACTCGCTGTCCCCCGAGCGCGAGAGGCGGCGGGTGATGACGACTTCCCGGAACGGGACGCCTAACGATCCGTCGTCGTTCTCGAAGTGGAGCGAGACCTCGGCGAGGTTGACCGCGCGCCGTGCCGACGACCCCTGGAAGATGACCTCCTCCATCTTCGCGCCGCGCATCATCCGGGCGCGCTGCTCGCCGAGCACCCAGCGGATCGCATCGGAGACGTTCGACTTGCCGCAGCCGTTAGGCCCGACGATCGCCGTCACCCCCTGCTCGAAGACGATGTCGGTCGCGTCGGCGAACGACTTGAAGCCATGCAGCTCGAGCTTGGTCAACCGCACTAGAGGGCTCTCCCGATTCGATACGTCAGCGCGGGCTCGACGCCGGCCGCGCGCAGGTAGGTCATGAACAGCGCGGCCTGGTCGGCCGTCTCGAAGGCGCCGGCATAGAGCGTCGCCGTCCCGTCGTCCTGGAGCAGGGCGTACGCCGGGACGCCGCGGGCGATGTAGCCGGCGGCGAAGGTGGCGGCCGACTGCGGCGCCACCCCGGCCTGCAGCCGGAAGGCGAAGGGCACCCGCACGATCGCCCCGGCGGCCGGGTCGTCGATCACCTTCGTCGCGCGCAGCGCCGCGAGCGCGCTGTCGGCGCCCTCGCGGCGATCGCTCGCGCCGGCGACGACACGATACCAGAGCGTCTGGTCGGTGCCGATCGCGACGACGCCGAAGGTCGCCGCCGCGGCGGTCCTCGGGAGCTCGTCGCGCACGCGCATGAGGGCACCGGTCGGCGTGCTGTACTTCGCGATCTCGATCCCGAAGGCGGTCGCCAGCGCCGAGTCGCCGGGATTGCGGATCGGAGGTGTCTCGGGGGCGACGGAGGCGGCAGCGGAGTCGACCGAGCGGCTCGGCGGCAGGACGACGGCAGCGCTCGCGGTGCTGTCGACCGGCGCCGCCGCCGACGGGCGCGGGGTGCGGAGCCGCGATACCATCGTCAACGCGATCGCGGCTGCGATGGCACCGAGGGCGACGATGAGCCGGCGCCGCCCGCTGCGCGCCGCGGTCGCCCGCGGATGCCCGGCGAAGGGTCCGCCG
>OEPS010000280.1_pt1 | contig 18870 bp, 13 predicted proteins | sample 1539411 | NCBI WGS metagenome assembly OEPS01 (sample SAMN02671747, study PRJEB22543) | soil metagenome | biome: bacteria | place: China:Hunan Province, Lengshuijiang City | collected 2012-10-15 | depth 0.08m m
GGCAGTAATGGCATACATAATCTATCCCATTTTTCAAAAGTCATTCAAGTGAATTTAATCGGTTCCTTTAATGTAACTCGGATTGCTGCGGAGAAGATGACCCGTAATGAAGTGAATGAACAAGGTGAAAGAGGTGTAATTATTAATACCGCTTCAATTGCCGCTTTTGACGGACAAATCGGCCAGGCTGCCTATAGTGCTTCAAAGGGTGGAATTGTTGGAATGACCCTGCCAATCGCAAGAGAGTTAGCCCGTTACGGAATCCGCGTAATGACGATTGCACCTGGGCTGTTCCACACACCGATGTTTAATACACTTCCGCAAGAGGCGAAAGATTCGCTTGGAAAAATGGTGCCATTCCCATCAAGGCTTGGATACCCGAGTGAGTACGCACAACTTGTCCAAAGTATCGTCGAAAATCCGATGCTAAATGGAGAAACCATCCGACTCGACGGAGCCATTCGAATGCAGCCGAAATAAACTTAGGAAACAGTAAAAGTTGGAGCTGAGGGGAATTCAGAATCCCCTTAGCTCATTATCCTCCGAAGAATAAGTCGAAATAGATATTGTTAAAATATCCCTTACTTTTGTTACAATATAGATATATAGAAAAGGGGGGATGAAATGAGCCAATTTAACGAGTTGATTACGCCAGTCGACTGCATCGTCACCGAGGAGACGAGATTATCTGAAGCAATCAGTCTGATGAACAGTAGGAAGTGGAACCTGCTCCCGGTTACAGATACAAACAGAAAACTGGTTGGCGTTTTTACGCGGAGCAGTTTATTTCAAATGATCATGGATAGAAAGCCCTTAATCACCCCAATCAAATCATATATTAAAGAACATGTTGAAACGCTGCCAATTGACACTCCCTATGAAAATATTGAAACGATTGTGAAAAACAGTCCGGTGGGTACCGGTGTGGTCATTGATGAGCACCACCATGTCGTTGGAATCCTCACGAAAACAGATATGGTCATGTCCCTCCTACAAACATCACAAGAATTAAAAACAGTAAAAATCTTAAAAAGAACTTTAGAAACGGCATTAGATCATGCCTATGACGGAATTGTTATGACAGATGAAAAGAAAAACATCCAGATGGTCAGTCCTCCCCTGCTCGAATTATTTAATCTTCAACCAGAATCCGTTCTTTCCAAACCGGTTATGAAAGTATTGCCGCACCTTCATCTAGACAACGTGTATCAATCAGCAACAGCCGAGATTAGCGGTTTCCTTGAAATTAATGGGATTAAATACATAGTCCACCGAATTCCTATCTTAGAGGATGGAAAAGTCATCGGAGCGATTGGGAAAATAGTGTTCCGGCAATTAAACGAGGTCAGTGAGTTATTTAAAAAACTCCAGAAGGCAGAGAATAAGGCGAGCTTTTATCACCAGCAATTCCAAAATTCAGCGTCTGCCAAGTTTACTTGGGAGCATCTATTTACAGTTGACCCATATATGGAAAAATTGAAAAAAAGTGGAGCCAAAGCTGCAAAAGGCAGGTCAACCATTCTTATCCGCGGTGAAAGCGGGACGGGTAAAGAATTGTTTGCCCAAGCCATTCATAATAGCAGTGCAAGAAGTACCGGGAAATTTATTGTCGTGAATTGTGCAGCAATCCCGGAGGATTTGTTAGAATCAGAGTTTTTTGGCTATGACGAAGGGGCCTTTACGGGTGCGAGGCAAAAAGGAAAACTGGGAAAATTCGATTTAGCTAATGGTGGAACCCTTTTCCTTGATGAGATAGGAGATATGTCCCTCTCATTACAAGCCAAACTGCTACGTGTGCTTCAAGAAAGAGAATTCTACCGAGTCGGAGGAACGGTAAGAATTCAAGTCGATGTCAGAATCATTGCAGCTACCAATCGTAACCTTGAAGAAATGGTCAAAGAGGGCCTTTTTAGAGAGGATTTATATTATCGACTCAATGTGATTTCATTAAACGTCCCTCCACTGCGCGAACGGCTATATGATACGGATCATTTGATTAGTCAATTCATGATTGAGTTGAATCAAATTTTAGGAACCAGTATCACTGGAATGGAAGATAGAGCAAGAGAAGTGATACTAGATTATGCTTGGCCCGGAAATGTCCGCGAACTGCGGAATGTCATGGAACGTGCAATGACTTTTGCAGAAAATGGAAAGATTAGATTTGAGGATCTCCCCGAATATATGGTGAAGCAGGTTTCAATGAAAGATCCTTCGCTTCAGGTATCACTAGTCGAAAATGCTGAACTTGAGGCGATCAAAAAGGCACTGGTCCAAGTGAAGGGAAATAAGGTTAAAGCAGCTAGATTACTAGGAATCAGCCGCTCAGGTTTATATGAAAAAATCAAAAAATATAAACTGCCAACCTAAGGAGAAGAGTGTCCAGAAATTGGACACGTTAGTGTCTTCTTTGTTTGGAGGGAATACAGTTTGTTATTTTAAACAGATGTATTTTCAGGGATGATGGACTACATTATGACTTCCCGTATTTTGGCATAAATATTGCATTGAAATTGGGGGAGCCTTTTTTTGGAGGAGGAATCTTTCTATGAATATTGGAAGTCTATTAGTGCAAAGTGCTCGAAAGTTCCCTGAATTACTAGCTATTGAATGCGAAGGACGAAGCTTTACGTATCGCCAATTTAATGAAGAAGTTAACAAGCTCGCAAACGGTCTGTTGATGCTAGGGATAAATAAAGGTGACAAGCTGGCATTGATGATGAAAAACTCGGATCACTTTGTCTTTACCTTTTTTGCCGCTGCAAAAATTGGTGCGATAGCTGTACCGGTTAACTTCCGCCTTACTGCTTCAGAGGTTCACTATATATTAGACCAATCTGATACGGTCTTGGTTGTGTGTGATAAGGAATTCGAACCAACTATTGCTGCTGCAAAGCTAGGTACGGATGTTCGCTTCGTCATTACCATTGGGGAACCTGACACAACGGGATACTACTCATATGAAGGTATTTTATCGGATAACCTGGCGGAACCGAATGTGGAGGTTTCCGAGCGGGATGATTTAGAAATTCTCTACACCTCGGGGACAACAGGACGTCCGAAGGGTGCGCTGTTTGACCATAGTCAAATTTTTAAGGTAGGGATTGCTGTCGTTATTAATATGGAGATTCGGCAGCATGAACGAATTCTCCACCTTGCACCGCTGTTTCACTCAGCTCAATTGAACCTTTTTCTTATTTCTGGAGTTGCACTAGGTGCGACCCATATCATTCATCGCGACTTTCATCCGGTTAAAACGCTCCAAGCGATTCAAGAACATAAAATCACCCACCTTTTTGCAGTTCCAGCCATGTATAACTTTTTACTCCAAGTTCCTAATGCGGCAGATTATGATTTATCTTCTATTAAAAGAGTTGGTTACGGGGCAGCCCCAATGGCACCCGAGCTTGTCAAAAAGAGTATTCAGCTCTTTAAAACAGATCAATTCTATAACCTTTGCGGCCTAACCGAAGCAGGTCCAGGCGGAATTCTCCTTGATCCAGAAGGGCATAAATGTCATCTCGGCAAGGGGGGGAAACCTATTTTCTTGACGGAAACAAGGGTGGTCAATGAAGAGGGCAATGAAGTGTTACCTAGAGTGATTGGTGAATTTATTGTCCGCAGTGACATGGTGATGAAGGAGTATTATAAAAAGCCGGAGGAAACGAGGAACACCTTGAAAAATGGCTGGCTCTATACCGGTGACTTAGCGACGATTGATGAAGAAGGTTATATCACGCTAGTCGATCGGAAAAAAGACATGATTATCTCGGGGGGAGAAAATGTATACTCTGTTGAGGTTGAAGGTGTCCTTTTTGAACATCCGAATGTCCTCGATGCGGCCATTATAGGCTTACCCGATGAGGTCTGGGGAGAGGCGGTCTGTGCGATCATTGTGCCAAAGGAAGGTGTGGTGATTGATGAGTTGGAATTGAAGAACTTTTGTAGGGAGAAGCTAGCGGGCTATAAGGTTCCAAGGCGGATTTTTATCGAAGAGCAGCTGCCCAGGAACGCCTCCGGGAAAGTACTGAAATATCAACTTCGTGAGAAGATGAGAAATGTAACCATTTAGAGGTGTGATTGGGATATTTTTACAATAATTGTATAAAAACAGTGGTGATTTGTAAAATAAATCCGATTTTACGTGTAAAAAAACATAATTTTGTAAAAAAGGCCCAAGTTTACGTCTAAAAAAACGGAAACTTGTAAAAAAGCCCCAATACTACGTAGAAAAACATATTTTTGTGGAAAAGCTTCAAGTACTTTTAGAAAATGTAACCGTTATCAAATCGAAAGAGAGGCACATTTGAATGAAACATCCCTATTTAAATGAAGATCATGAAATTTTTCGTAAGTCATTACGCAAGTTTTTGGAAAAAGAAGCATATCCCTTTTATGAGCAGTGGGAGGAGGACCGAATGATTCCGCGCTCCTTCTGGAAAAGGATGGGCGAACAGGGTTTCCTCTGTCCAGATATCGATGAGGAATACGGTGGGAGCGAGGTTGATTGGGGATTTGCGGTCGTCATTAATGAGGAACTGGAACGAGTGGGCTCAGGGCTAATCGGAATTGGCCTCCACAATGATATTGTTGTCCCTTACATCACCGCCTATGGAACGGAAAAGCAAAAACAGCGCTGGCTGCCAAAGTGTGTTACAGGAGAAATCATTACCGCAATTGCGATGACGGAACCGGGTACAGGTTCAGACCTTGCCAACATTAAAACAACGGCAAAGTTGGATGGTGACCACTATATCGTTAATGGACAGAAGACATTCATTACGAATGGGATTCAGTCCGACCTCATCGTTGTCGCGGTAAAAACGGATCTAAATGCCGTACCAAAGCATAAAGGGGTAAGCCTCCTCGTTATTGAAAGAGATGCACCTGGATTTTCACGGGGGAGAAAGTTAAACAAAGTTGGCCTCCATTGCCAGGATACGGCGGAATTAATTTTTGAAGATTGCCGAGTTCCGAAGGAGAACCTGCTTGGGGAGGAAGGTAAAGGGTTTCTTTATTTAATGGAAAAACTCCAACAGGAACGGCTTCTTGTTGCGATTGGAGCTCAAACAGCCTCAGAAGTGATGCTCAAAATGACAATGGACTATGTAAAATCAAGAGAAGCGTTCGGAAAACCAGTCAGCCAGTTCCAAAACACACAGTTTAAAATTGTGGAAATGGCAACAGATATTGAAATGGGCAGAGTTTTTTTAGATCAGCTAATTGCTGAGCATATTGAAGGGAAAAACGTCGTAACGAAGGTCTCGATGGCAAAATGGAAGCTGACCGATATCGCGAAGAAGATTGCCGCAGAATGTATGCAGCTTCATGGCGGCTATGGATATATGGAAGAATACGAGATTGCGAGAAGATTCCGTGATATTCCAGTTTCCAGCATTTACGCCGGCACCAACGAAATAATGAAAACAATCATTGCGAAAAATCTAGGATTATAGAGAGGAAGATATTGATGCGAGAAGTAGTCATTGTTGAAGGTGTACGTACACCGGTAGGAAGAAGAAATGGCGTGTTGAAAGATATCCGTCCCGATGATTTGTCAGCGCTCACATTAAAGGAACTAGTCAATCGAGCGGGGATCGACCCGGCGATCGTGGAGGATGTCATTTGGGGGTGTGTAACCCAAGCGGGGGAACAAGCAGGCGATATAGCCAGAGTGGCTGCGCTAATTGCCGGATTTCCAATCGAAGTGCCAGGGACAACGATTGACCGTCAATGTGGTTCAAGTCAGCAAGCCGTGCATTTCGCTGCTCAAGCCATTCTTGCTGGTGATATGGACGTGGTGATTGCCGGCGGTATCGAAAGCATGTCTCGTGTTCCGATGGGGTCCAACTACAAAGGTGTCGAGGAACCATTTAGTCCTAATTTACGGTCGAAGTATGAAATGATTCATCAGGGATTGTCGGCCGAGCGGATTGCTGAAAACTACGGATTTACCCGTGAAGAACTTGATCGATTTTCCCTTGAAAGTCATCAAAAAGCACTAAAGGCACAGGAGGAAGGATATTTTTTAAAAGAAATTTTCCCACTTGAGGTAAAGCTTCCAGACGGGACAACGACTATCGTCAAGGATGATTCCGGTCCAAGAAAAGGAACATCTTTAGAAGCCTTGGCTGGCCTCCGCACTTCCTTTAAAGAAGATGGAGTGATTCATGCCGGAAATTCCAGTCAAATAAGTGACGGGTCGGCTGCCTTATTACTTATGTCCCGCAAAAAGGCTGAAGAGCTTGGTTTGAAACCGCGCTTCCGTGTTCACACCCGGGTGGTGGTTGGCTCGGATCCAACTTTAATGTTGACAGGACCGATACCGGCTACACAAAAGGCACTTGAAAAGTCTGGATTGTCGATTGATGAAATTGATGTGTTTGAAGTTAATGAAGCCTTCGCCTCTGTCCCGCTTGCTTGGTTGAAAGAGACAGGTGCTGATCCTGCAAAACTAAATCCAAATGGCGGAGCGATTGCCCTTGGTCATCCGTTAGGCGGCAGTGGTGCGCGTCTAATGGTGACGATGATACATGAGTTGGAGCGGACCGGCGGACGCTACGGCTTGCAAACGATGTGTGAAGGTCATGGCATGGCAAATGCAACAATCATTGAGCGTTTAGAATAAGAGAGTTATTTAGATTCGTTGATAGACCACTTACATTCGCTGATTGGACTCAGAAATTCGCTGATAAACCAGCAAAACTTACGAAGGACAATAAAAGTTTCAGTAATGGAGGCGATTCAATGACGACAACGATTGGAAAAATATTTGATTTAACGGTGAAAAAGTATCCGAACAAACAAGCGATTTACGATGTCAGAAAAAATGTCCGCTACACCTATAAGGAATGGAGCGAGCAGGTGAATCGTCTTGCTAACGCCCTCCTGAAAGAGGGTGTACAAAAAGGCGACCGTGTTTCCACCTTCATGTTTAACACCGAAGAATTAGGGACAACCTTTTTCGCCTGTGCGAAAATCGGTGCGATATTCAATCCAATTAATTTTAGGTTAACGCCTGAAGAAGTTGCCTATATTCTTTCGGATGCCACCCCAAAGGTTGTTCTTTTTGAACAAGCTTTAGAACCTGTTATTTCAGCAATTGCCAATCGTTTCGACAAGACCACCTTCTGGTTCATTGATTCGGGAGCACCCGCGTATGCGGCTAGCTATCAGGAAAAACTAGCCGCTTCATCAACCGAGGATGTCCAAGCGGACGTAAAGGAAACCGATCTATATGCATTCATCTATACCAGCGGGACAACGGGAAGGCCGAAGGGGGTCATGCATACCCACCGCAATATAGTGGACCAAAGTGTTTTCTGTATTTCTTCGTGCAAGCTTCGTGCGGAGGACGTGGGACTTGTTACTGCGCCTATGTTCCATTGCGCGGAACTCCATTGCGCCTTTCTGCCAAGGATTCATGCAGGGGCAAGTAATGTCATACTGCATCAATTTAATCCAAAATCGATCCTTCAATTAATTGAACAAGAGAAAATTTCAAAATTCTTTGCGGCACCAACGATGTGGAACATGCTCCTCCAAGAAGACCTAAGCAAGTATGACTTATCCAGCCTACAGCTTGGTTTATATGGCGCTGCTCCTATGGCCCCATCACTTGTTCATGCGCTCCATGACAACCTGGGAATTTCGCTCGTTCAAGCCTATGGAATGACCGAAATGGGTCCGGCGATAACCTTCTTATCGGAGATGGATCAACTAAGGAAGGCAGGTTCTGCAGGGCAGGCTGCCCTAAGTCACGATATTCGGGTCGTCCGCACGAGGGAGGACGGTCCATCGGATCCTGATGATGTCGTTCCTGTCGGTGAAACCGGTGAGATTATTGTGCAAGGACCATGTATGATGGTTGGTTATTTCAACCGTGAAGAAGCGACGGAAAAAGCATTATATAAAGGTTGGTACCATTCGGGAGATATCGGTTATCTCGATGACGAGGGCTATCTTTATGTCAATGACCGTGTTGATGACATGATTATCAGTGGCGGGGAGAATATCTATCCGAGGGAAGTCGAAGACCTCTTGCATGCTCACCCAGCAGTCCTTGATGTGGCAGTCGTTGGCCAGCCAAATGACCGCTGGGGCGAGACTGTAACTGCCTTTGTGGTGAAAAAGGATTCGAAGGTAACTGATGAAGAACTGGATATATACTGCATAAACAGCAATCAGCTTGCCAATTACAAACGCCCGCGGAAATACATTTTCTGTGATGCGCTGCCTCGGAATGCCAGTGGAAAAATCATGAAGTTTGTCTTGAGAAAACAATTGGAGGAGCTATTTACCCCAGGTACTACAAATTCGTAAAAGAGGGTCCTGACTATGTTAAAAGGTATAAAAGTCATTGATTTTACCAACTATTTGCCTGGTCCTTTCGCAACCTTACGACTTGCAGAACTAGGTGCAGAAATTATTAAAGTGGAGCCGCCTGAAGGGGATCCCGCCCGGCATATGGGAATTTCCGAACAGGGGAATGGCCTAGTTTTTATTGCAAACAATCGTCAGAAAAAAAGCATCAGCCTTAACTTAAAGGAGAAGGAAGGTTATGACACCGCGCTTAAATTAATTGCAAATGCAGATGTCGTTCTTGAAAGCTTTAGACCAGGTGTCATGGAAAAGCTTGGTTTAGGATATGAGGCCGTTCGAACTGTAAAGCCTGATATCATCTACTGCTCGATATCAGGATATGGACAAAAGGGGTCGTTAAGTAAACTGGGGAACCATGACCTCAATTATATGGCATTAAGCGGAGTTTTAACCCAATTCAAGGATAGAACCTGCAAACCGGTCCATCCTTCGATTACGCTTGGCGATTATATAGGTGGTTTTGCTGCTAATGAACGGATTCTAGCAGGGCTCGTTTCAAGAGTCCTAACAGGAAAAGGAAGCTATCATTCCATTTCCATCACTGACCAACTGGTGTCATTATTAGGCAACCATATTATGGTTGAAAAAGAAGACGGTGAAGGAACTGGCATTAAGGTTCTTAACGGCAGCATCGTTTCCTACGCCCTTTATGAAACAAGGGATGGACGCTACATGAGCCTTGGCGCACTTGAGCCCAAATTTTGGGCTAATTTTTGCCAGGCTCACGGACATGAGGATTGGAACAGTGCACATTTTTCCGCTACAGATGATGCCAACCCTGTTTTTCAGGAACTCACGGTACTTTTTAAAAGTAAAACCTTTTATGAATGGATTGAATTTGCCCAAAAGGTAGATTGCTGTATGGCACCAGTATTGGAGATTGGGGAATTACGCACGAATCCCTACTTTCGAGAAAAAGAGCTTATCTTTGCTTCTTCATGGGGAGACTATCAGGTGAAAATGCACAGTGACCTTGAGTTGGAGTCAGTTGCCCCGCCGCCTCAAAAAAATGAGCACAGGGATGAAATACTAAATAATATTTTGATTTAAAAAGAGAAACTAGACTGCCAAAAAAATTTGGCAGTCTTTTCTTTGTTAAACGTTTTTTCTTTTATATAATGACCATCCTAGGATCATAAATGCCTTTTGAAAATTCAAGAACAAGCAGTATAATAGAGTAAGTTAATCAAAAGTTTGATAGGTTATTTATGTTTCGAAAGGAGGAAAAATGTTGTTTGAAAAAGCACTGCCCTTACTAGAATCCCACTTTGGTTATAGCTCCTTCAGGACAGGCCAAGAGCAGGCCATTCGTTCCGTTTTGTCCGGCGAAAACACTATTACTGTCATGCCAACGGGCGGAGGGAAATCCATTTGTTATCAAATTCCTGCACTTGTTTTGTCAGGTACCACGATTGTCATTTCCCCACTGATTTCTTTAATGAAGGACCAGGTAGATGCCCTCATTCAAGTCGGTATTCCCGCCACATTTATCAACAGTTCGTTAAGTTACAGTGAAGCAAATAAGCGGATGCATGAAGCCATTCAGGGAAATTACAAGCTACTATATATTGCCCCTGAACGATTGGAATCACGAGAATTTATGGAAGACCTTTACAGCATGGACATCCCGCTTGTAGCTGTGGACGAGGCCCACTGTATATCGCAATGGGGCCATGATTTTCGGCCAAGCTATCGCCATATTCAACAATTAATTAACAGCCTGCCGCAAAGGCCAATAGTCTTAGCCCTAACTGCGACCGCGACACCAAAGGTTCGTGAGGATATTTGCAATCTCTTAGACATTAATGAAGAAAATACGATAATTACCGGATTTGAGCGGGAAAATCTATCTTTTACCGTTATCAAGGGACAGGACCGGGATAAGTATCTAAAAGACTATCTAAAAAAGAATGAAAAAGAAGCAGGCATTATTTATGCAGCAACTAGGAAAAATGTTGACCAAATATACGAAAAATTACTCAAAGCCAACATTAAGGCGGCTCGTTATCATGCCGGGATGGGGGATGTCGAGCGGAACAGGGAACAAGAACGATTTTTAGAGGATAAAGCAACGGTTATGGTCGCCACTTCTGCCTTTGGGATGGGAATTGATAAATCCAATATCCGTTTTGTAGTCCACTATCAGCAGCCCAAAAACATGGAGAGCTATTATCAGGAAGCGGGTCGTGCAGGCAGGGATGGACTCGAAAGTGAATGTATACTTCTTCATTCCTCACAGGATGTGCAAATTCAGCGCTTCCTCATTGATCAGTCTAGTGACCGGAGCCGAATAACACAAGAGTTAGCAAAGCTCCAGCAAATGGTTGATTATTGCCATACGGAAAACTGTCTCCAGGAATTTATTTTAAAATACTTTGGCGAAACTGAGACTGAACCATGCGGCAGATGCGGCAACTGCTTGGACACGAGGACAAGCATCGATGTAACAAAAGAAGCACAAATGGTGATGTCTTGCGTGATCCGGATGGGGCAGCGGTTTGGAAAAACGATCACGGCACAAGTGTTAACCGGATCGAAAAATAAAAAAGTCACAGAAATGGGCTTCGACAGGCTTCCGACCTATGGAATCATGAAGGATAGAAGTTCAAAGGAGGTTAGTGACTTTATTGAATTTCTGATATCACAGGAGTTAATTGCGATTGAACAAGGGCAATTTCCAACCCTATTCGTTTCACCAAAAGGGAAAGATATCTTGTTAGGTAAGGAGCAGGTTCATCGCCGTGAAACGGTACAGGTTAAACAAGTATCGAAGGATGACCCATTGTTTGAAGTATTAAGAGAGGTGCGGAGGCAGATTGCTGAAACAGAAAAGGTACCTCCGTTTGTGATTTTCTCTGATGCTTCCCTAAAGGATATGTGTGCGAAACTGCCGAAGTCGACAGAAGAATTTTTACACGTCAGCGGTGTAGGAGAACTGAAGCTTAAAAAATATGGTCTTGAATTTATTCAAGCCATTCGTACCTTTTGTGAAACTAATGTAGATTATCAAAGTGAGTTGGTTCCTGTTGAGAAAGCTCCAAAGAAACCTGCAAAAAAAGCCGGGGTAACTGACTCTCATTTGGAGACATTAAAACTACATCAGGGGAATTTCTCAATTGCGGAGATTGCCGAGCAGCGGGATTTAGCGGTTAGCACGGTTGAGACCCACCTACTTCAATGTGCGCAACAAGGTTTAGCCGTCGATTTTAGCAAATATATTCCAGCAGAATATATGCCGCTTTTAGAAAATGCTTTGGTAGAAGCAGGAAGAGACCGTCTCAAACCTATCAAGGAACTGCTTCCAGAGGAAGTAAGTTATTTTATGATCAAAGCCTATGTTTATTTTATCAGTAAAAAGAAATAGGTTTTGCTAAAGAAAAGGCACATATCTGAGAAATATTACATTTAATTGTATTTTTAGAATATTCATAATTGTTGTCGATATCCCTGTTATATTGTTGATATTTCCCCGGGAATTTGTCGATATCACACTTTATTAAAGAACAGGGCAGCGAATAAACTTAGCTGCCCTGTTCTTTATCATATTCATCTAAAAATGGCTTATTGGCATAATAGTACATCATCGCCATGAAAACAGCGCCGCCAATCAGGTTGCCGATTGTCACTGGGACTAAATTGTGAATGACCCCACCCCACGAAATCGTGCCCGGATGATTTAAAACTAAGGCGATGGCAAACGTACACATATTAGCGATGCTGTGTTCATATCCGGAAATAAAGAAACAAAAGACAAATAGCATCATCGCAAACATTTTCGGTCCGTCTCCTTTTAACCCCATCGGAAGAAAAAAGGCCATGCAGACAAGCCAATTACAGAGAATAGCTCGGAAAAATAACTGTGTTATTGGCACTTGCATCTTTATTTCCACAACATGGAGTAAAAAGCCGTTAACCTCGGAACTTTCATAAAGTCCCGTAGTAAAAATAATAAAGGCAAAAACCGCTGCACCGAGAATGTTTCCCGCGTAACTGCAAATCCAAAGTTTTACAACGTCTATCCAGGTCATTTTCTTACGCAGGGCGGCATAGGTGTAATAAAACGTATTACCGGTAAACAAATCACCACCGCCATAGGCAATTAAAATAATGGCTGCCCCGAAGGTAAGTGCTGCCATCGGATAGGCAAGCGGGTTATCCTTAACATAAAAGAAATTCCCTGTTTTAAATGCTACAATGACCCCGAAGCCAATAAACATACTGGCAAGCGCCGCTCGTAAAATATAACGAAGGATGCTTTGCCGAAAGATTTTCATCTTTTTGAGGGCGAGTTTCTCGGCTTCTCCTAAAGGCTGCATTTCCATGTCAATCCCACCCACCATTCGTAATTAGATATTATCCTTTTATTTTTTATCCAAAGTGCGGTGGTTATGTATTAGTAGGTAAATTTTTCATTAAACAAGCTTAGAATAATTACATTTTTTAAAACATAAACATTTGTAATGGTTAAAAATAGCAATAACACCCGTAATTCAGTTATAATGTAGAAGTTTTTTGAATTCTGATTTTAAGGAGTCATTATGTTGAAATTGAAAAAAATTACCCCTTCACATGACCCATGGGAGGCCTATTTAGATATTGAGCAATATGGAAAGCCTCAGTTAACCAATATTGAATTTACCACAACGACCCTTTGTAATATGCGTTGTGAGCATTGTGCTGTAGGCTATACACTCCAAACAAAGGATCCACTGGCGCTTCCTCTTGATTTGCTCATCCAAAAATTAGAGGAAATTCCGACACTCAGGTCACTTAGCATTACCGGAGGAGAACCGATGTTATCCTTATCCTCGGTAAAAGATTATGTTGTACCCCTTTTAAAATATGCCCATGAGCGCGGTGTACGGACACAGATTAATTCCAATTTAACACTTGATCTAGATCGGTATGGATTAATCGTTCCTTACTTAGATGTGTTACATATCTCGCATAACTGGGGCACCGTTGATGATTTTGTCGAGGGCGGCTTTGCGAGAATGGAACGAAAGCCGGATTATGCTCAACGCGAAAAATATTTTAAAAGAATGATAGAAAATAGCCGTGAACTGGTGAAAGCAGGAGTGATGGTATCTGCTGAAACGATGTTAAACAGGCGGACCCTACCGTATTTAGAGAAAATCCACCGCCAAATTGTTGATGAAATGCTATGCCAGAGACATGAAATACACCCTATGTACCCAAGCGATTTTGCTAGCAATCTCGAAACCTTATCACTTAATGAAATAAGAGAAGCGATCCATCACTTACTAGATATCAGAGATGAAAAGGTGTGGATGCTGTTTGGCACGCTCCCATTTTATGCATGCAGCAGTGAACAGGAGGATTTAACTCTCCTTCAACGCTTGTATACAAGTAAAAATGTCACCGTCAGAAATGACCCTGATGGTCGTTCGCGACTAAATGTAAATATTTTTAACGGAGATATTATTGTGACAGATTTCGGTGATACACCACCACTTGGAAATATTCAGAGTACAAATCTGTTACATGCATATGAAACCTGGCAGTCATCAGCCTTAGCAAAAGAATTAAGCTGTCATTGCCCGGCTGTTGCTTGTTTAGGACCTAATATCCTTGTGAAAAACAACTATTATCCTGATGTTGATTTTACTAAGCTGAAAACCAGAATATTGAAGTAGCATAAGCAGGATTATTCAATAATGGTTTATTAACTACGAATATCTACTAATTTTTAAACACCTTCCAACGAGGAAGGTGTTTCTTTGTCGAGAAATGTCGTTTCATTTTTCTGACAATTACATTGACTGTAGTCTTAGAATATAGTAATTTATATATAACAACATATAACGTTATATAAAGTTGTATGTTGTTTAGGTGGATTACTGGTGTTCATTCACTAAAATATTAAATCAGGGAGGCAACAAAAATGACGACTGAATTAGTAGTTGACGTTAAAAATCAAGTGCAACATGCTTTAGCAGAGGTAGAAAAAAGAAATATTTCAAATGTTTTCTTTGTAGCATGTGGAGGATCTTCTGCCATTATGTATCCAAGTAAGTATGTAATTGACCGTGAAGCAAAGGTTCTTGATGCCCATCTTTTTAGTGCAAATGAATTTATCTATCGTAATCATGCAAAACTTGGAAGCGGTTCCTTGGTTATCCTGTGCTCCCATTCAGGAACCACACCTGAAACAGTAGAAGCAGCAAAATTTGCTAGATCAAAAGGGGCATTGGCCGTTTCTTTAACAAATGTGGAAGGATCACCACTAGCACTAGCTTCTGATGTCGTGTTGAAGTACCAATGGGGTGAAGGAGCAAACGCTTTCACTACTAACTATTCTGTTTTATATCAACTAGTATTTGGTGTACTGAAAGTTGTTGAAAATAACAAAAAAGCTAGTATAGTAGAAGAAAGTCTTGAGAATTTACAAAATGTTTACGAAAAAGCAGCAGCGCTTTACCAATCAAAAGCAGCAGTATTTGGACAAGATTATAAAGATGAAAAAATCATTTACACAATGGCAAGCGGAGTAAATTATGGTGTTGCCTACTCCTATGCGATTTGTATCCTAATGGAAATGCAATGGGTTCATTCCCATGCCATCCATGCAGGAGAATACTTCCATGGTCCATTTGAAATTATTGATGAAGAAACACCTTTCATAATCTTGCTTGGTTTAGATGAAACCAGACCATTAGAAGAAAGAGCACTAGAATTCTCTAAGCGTTACGGCAAGAAATTGGTTGTCCTTGACGCAAAAGACTTCGATTTCACTGGGGTAGCAGAAGAAGTACAGGGATACATTGCTCCATTAGTCTTAAATTACGTATTAAGAAAATATGCGGATCAGTTGGCGGAAGCTCGAAATCATCCGCTATCAAAAAGAAGATATATGTGGACAGTTGAATACTAATACAAGATAAAATAACCATTAGACTGCTAAATTATAGAAACGTATTCCTTTCTGGAGGGGAAGCTTAATGAAGAAGTTATTGATTTTAAGTATTATTTCTATTCTTTTTCTATCTTTGTTTGCTGGCTGTTCTAAGAGTTCTAGTTCGACGAACGGAAAAGATGTCGTTGAACTCAAGTTTTTCCATCGCTGGCCGAATCAACCTAAAAAGCAGTATTTTGAAAAAGCAGTAAAAGAGTTTGAGAAGACGCATCCCAATATTAAAATTAAAACAGAAGCGGTCTTGAACGACTCTTATAAGGAAAAGATTCGTGTTGTCTTAGGCTCAAGTACCCCTCCAGATGTATTCTTTTCTTGGAGTGGAGAATTTGCTTATAACTTCGCACGTCAAGGACAATCGCTTGATTTAACTAACTATGTTAAGGAAGATAAGGCGTGGTCGGATCAAATTATTGCTTCCCAGTTCAATGCCTTCACATTAGATAGTAAAATTTATGGGATTCCGTGGTCCACTGACGGTAAGGCCTTCTTTTATAATAAGAAAGTTTTCAGGGATTTAAATCTTGAGGTTCCAACTACATGGTCTGGGCTTATTGAGGTCTCTAAAAAGGTAAAGGCCGCAGGACTTACACCAATTGCATTTGGAAGTAAAGCACCTTGGACGATTTCCCATTATATTGGAACATTAAATCAATTGATGGTACCGCAGGACGTTCTTGATAAAGATTATGATCCTAAAAATTCAGAAGGTGATTTCTCGCACCCAGGTTACGTAAAGGCATTAGAGAAATTCATGGAGCTTAAGCCGTACTTTAATAAAGGCGTTAACTCTGTAGACCATGAGTATTCGCGTGAGTTATTTAACAGCGGTAAAGCAGCAATCGGCTTCTTCCAGCTTGCAGAAATCGGACTGATTGAACCATCTTTAAAAGAAGATTTAGGTGTATTTAATGTACCGGGAGTAGAAGGTGGAGAAGGAAATGCTAACTCCATCACAGCAGCCCCAGAAGGAATCATGATTTCTTCGAAAACAAAGCATCCGAAAGAAGCAATGGAATTTGTTAAATTCTTAACCTCTAAGGAAAAAGGAACAGAACAATTAAAAGAAGTTAGTGAGTATAGTGCAGTTAAAGGGACAACAACAGAAGCGAATGCGTCTAAGCTTCAACAGGATGCCATCAATTTAATTGTTAATGCCGAGCAAACGTACTTATGGTTTGATACGGCAGTTGATATTAAAATCGTTGATGCTTATTTAAATGGGACGCAGCTAATGTTAGACGGAAAGAAAAGTCCTGAAGATGTGATGAAGGATGTCAGAGCAGCAGCAAAAGAAGTGAAGGCGTCAGCAAAAAAATAGGAAGCCAGAAAGGTGGTTGTAAGTTGACCACCTTTTTTCCAAAGATACGCCTTTTAAAAAAAGGGGAGTTATTATGCAAAATACAAACAAATGGTTACCATACCTATATATTGCACCTTGCTTAATCTTTTTGGCCCTTTTTGTTTATTATCCAATCGTTGAAAACTTTTTTTATAGTTTCTATGATTTCTCTGCGTTTTCAGTAGAAAAAACATTTGTTGGCTTCGAAAATTTCCTGAATCTTTTTAAAGATGATGTTTTTTATATAGCTTTAAAAAATAATCTCTGGTATGCAGTAATCTCGATTATCTTTCAGGTATTTGGCGGACTTATTTTAGCAGCTATCCTTGAAGATAAATTGATTCGACTCGTTAGTGGGATATTCAGAACCGTGTTTTTCCTTCCGGTTGTGATATCAATGACGGTTATCGCTTTACTATTTACGTTTGTTTATAACCCGGATATCGGAATTTTAAATGGACTCCTAAATATATTAGGACTTGAAAATTTGACCAGGGCTTGGCTGGGAGAATCTGAAACAGCTATTTTCGCTGTTATTGCAGTCTCGCAGTGGCAAAGTATTGGTTACATTATGATGTTATTTATTGTTGCGATTCAAAATATCCCCCAAGAGTTGTATGAGGCTGCCGAGATTGATGGGGCAGGGAAAATTCGTAAATTCTTTTCCATTACTGTTCCTCAAGTAAAAGAGATGTTCTTCGTTACAACACTTATCACCTTAACCGGTGCCTTTACCGTTTTTAATGAACCGTATATATTGACTGGCGGAGGACCAGGTAACTCAAGTGAAGTTTTAGGAACATTACTCTACCATTCCGCTTTTGGGAAAGACCAAATGGGCTATGCCTCTGCTGTGGCGACCGTAATTTTAATGATTACCTTAATTGTTTCCTTGGTTCAGCTGAAAGTATTTAAAACAGGAAAGGATGTTTAGAGTGGAGACAAGCAAAGTAATGGACTATCATCATTCGATTCCAATCACAACGAAATATAGGAAGCAGACGAAAATTGTTAAAGGTTTGCCCATCTTTACTATCCTAATCTTGTATTTTGTGGTAATTGCTTATCCTCTATTTTGGATGGTGATTAACTCATTTAAGTCCACTTCAGAAATATTCTCCAGCAGCTGGGCATTACCGAAGGAGTGGTTGTTTTCCAATTATACGGAGGCTTGGAACACTGGAATCTCTGGATATTTTGTTAATAGTTTAATTGTTACAGCTACGACCTGCTTCATCACAGTATTAATAAGTGCACTTGGCGCTTATAGTTTATCCAGATTTGAATTTAAGGGGAAGAATATCCTGCTAGTTTTCTGTATGGGCGGAATGATGCTCTCCCCACAAGTCAGCTTAGTTCCGCTATATAAACTGATTCAATTATTAGGAATTCATGATACCTACTTTGCGATGATCTTTCCATATGTAGCCTACCGAATTCCAATCACAATTCTTTTGATAAGAGCAGCTTTTCTAGAGGTTCCAAGAGAATTAGAGGAATCTGCCTTTTTGGATGGCTGTAATACGTGGACCATTTTTACGAAAATATTTATTCCTTTAAATAGGCCGATATTACTAACAGCTGTTGTGTTAACTGCTTATTATACTTGGAATGAATTTATGTTTGCGTTAATCTTTGTTGATTCAGATGCGTTAAAAACAATACCTGCCGGATTGATGCAATTTAGGGATGCCTTGCAAACCAATTGGGGGGTTCTTATGGCCGGGCTAATGATTTCAGCTTTACCGATTATTCTCTTATTTATGTTCATGCAGAAGTATTTTATTCGAGGTTTATCCTCAGGAAGTGTTAAAGGATAAAAAAGGAGTGGGAAATTATGAGAATTATTGGAATAGGTGATAGTGTTGTTGATATTTACCAGGATCGTAACGAAATGTTTCCAGGTGGAAATGCCTTAAATGTTGCGGTATTAGCCAAACAAAGTGGAGCGGAGTCCGCGGCTTATATAGGGATTGTGGGTACGGATATTGAAGGAGATCATATTCTAGATTCTTTAAGCAAGAACTTAGTAGATGCGAGTCATGTACGAAGAGCAGTTGGGGATAGCGGAAAGGCCTTTGTCGATCTAAATAAGGAAGGAGACCGAATCTTTGTTAAATCAAATAAGGGCGGAGTACAGGCTAAACTCAAGCTTAATCTAACAGTGGATGACTATGAATACATCAAATCGAATGATGTGGTACATACCAGT
>OEPS010000281.1_pt1 | contig 18802 bp, 19 predicted proteins | sample 1539411 | NCBI WGS metagenome assembly OEPS01 (sample SAMN02671747, study PRJEB22543) | soil metagenome | biome: bacteria | place: China:Hunan Province, Lengshuijiang City | collected 2012-10-15 | depth 0.08m m
CGCGCGAGCACGACCAGCATCGCCGCGCCTAACGCGAGGGCGACGACGGCGATGAACGCGCCCCGCGAGAGCCGCGGCGGCGTCGCGATCACCACCCGCGCCACGCTCGCCGGCGCGACGTCGCGCGCGGTGAAGCGACGGAAGTGGCGGCCGTCGACGTTCACCGGGTCGACTTCCGACAGCCCCGCCCCGCTCGCCACGCCGAGGCTGTCCTCCACCAGCACCTCGAGCACGTCGGTATGGTGTTCGGCGGGGATGCTCAGCGGGAACGCGCTCGCCGGCAGCTCGTAGGAGAACGACAGCTGCTTGAGCCCGGGGGCGATCGGCGCTTCGACGTCGACGCGTCCCTGCTTCGCGGTGACCGCATCGGCGGAGATGTCGCCCTCGCCGACGTTGAAGCCGCGCGCGCTGACAGGAATCCCCCCGCTCCAGGTGCTTCCATTGGGCGGCGCGACCCGCGTGACCGAGCTGTCGTTGGACAGCTCGAACACCTCGATCACCTGGCGCGCGCCATTCACCCCCGCCGCCGAAACGACGATGTGCCGTCCCCGCTGCGTGATGGTCACCGGACGGCTCGTCGTGTCGAACACCGTCATGTCGGCGTCGTCACCGCGGATGACCGGGTTGCGGAGGGGCGCCGAGAAGTACGTGATCCCCGCGTAGCTGACCGACACGAAGTGGATCGCGGTGCTGTCGGCGGCGTCCGGGTAGCGGAAGGAGAAGCGCCCGTCACGGTTCGTGCGCATCGAGTCGATCGGGTGCCCGCCGGCGCGGGTGACCTGGTGCAGCGTCACCATGATCGACGGGACGGGGAGCGGATCCTGGTCGTCCGCGTGCGGGCGCATGACGCGCCCCTCGACGATGCGCGCGGCGCGGCTCCCGCGCGTCGCGCCCTGCCCGCGCATGGCGGCGGGAAGCAGCAGCACGGCCGCCACCGTCAGGCACCGCGCCACCCCAAGGGCCGTGCGGACGATCACGGGTTGAACTTGCCGAAGTCCTCGGGACGGAGCGCTTCGAGGTATCGCTTCAGCTGCTCGGCGCTCAGCTCGTCGGCGGCGTCGGCCGGCGATGGGAAGGACGGGGCGTCCTCGTCCTCCTCATCGTCCTCGTCCGGATCGGTCAGCAGCGTCTCGTCGGCGTAGATGCCGGCGCCGAGCCTGAGCGCGATCGCGATGCTGTCCGAGGGACGGGCGTCGACACGGACGATGTCGTCGGCACGGAACAGGTGCATCTCGGCGAAGTAGGTGTTCTTCTCGACCCGGGTGATCTGCACCCGCCGCAGCACTCCGCCAAGGCCGATGATGATGCTCTTGCAGAGATCATGCGTGAGCGGGCGCGCGCGCTTGATGTCCTGCATCTGCATCACGATCGACTCGGCCTCCGGCTGCCCGATCCAGATCGGGAGCAGCCGCTTCCCTTCCCTCTCGCGAAGGATGACGACGAAGCTCTGGTTGCTCTGGTCCACGCCGAGGCGGGCGACGACGACTTCGACCATCATGCCTTGAATCTAACCCGGTGTGCGGGGGGAGTTCCGATGCGATGGTGTCAGGGGTCAGGGGTCAGGGACTCGCACGCGAAGACCCTGACACCTGACCCCTGACACCTGCAGTCGTCAGCCAGTGGCTGCCCTTACCGGACCGCCTTCTTCAGCGCCGAGGCGCGGTCGGTCTTTTCCCAGGTGAACGTGGTCGCGCTGACGCCGTTGTACTTGCCCTTCTCCGGCTGGCGGCCGAAGTGGCCGTAGGCGGCGGTGGCGGAGTAGATCGGCTTGCGGAGGTCGAGCGCGGCGATGATCCCGCGCGGGGTGAGGTCGAAGACCTCGCGCACCGCCTCGGTGATCACGCTCTCCGGAACCTCGCCGGTGCCGAACGTGTCGACCGAGACCGAGACCGGCTCGGCGACGCCGATCGCGTAGGCGACCTGGACTTCGCAGCGCTTGGCGAGGCCGGCGGCGACGATGTTCTTCGCTACCCAGCGAGCGGCGTAGCAGGCGGAGCGATCGACCTTGCTCGGGTCCTTCCCGCTGAACGCGCCGCCGCCGTGACGGCCCATTCCGCCGTAGGTGTCGACGATGATCTTGCGCCCGGTGAGCCCGGCGTCGCCTTGCGGTCCCCCGACGACGAAGCGGCCGGTCGGGTTGATGTGGACCGTCATCTTCTTCTTCGGGCGAAACTCGTCGGGGATCATCGGCTCGATCACCTCGGCCGCGATCTCGCGGCGGAGCTTCGCGGTCGAGATCGAGTCGGCGTGCTGGGTCGAGAGGACGACGGTGTCGACGTGCACCGGCATGTTGTCCTCGTACAGCACCGTCACCTGCGACTTGCCATCGGGGCGCAGCCACTCGAAGCCCTTGCTGCGGCGGACCTCGGCCAGCTTCTTCGTGATGCGATGGGCGAGGACGATCGGGAGGGGCATCAGCTCCTCGGTCTCGTCGGTCGCGTAGCCGAACATCATCCCCTGGTCGCCGGCGCCGCCGGTGTCGACGCCCATCGCGATGTCCGGCGACTGGGTCCCGATGCTGTTGATGACCGCGCAGGTGTTCGAGTCGAAGCCGAAGCTGGCGTCGGTGTAGCCGATGCGCTCGATCGTCCCGCGGACGATGCGCGGGATGTCGACGTAGGTCTTCGTCGTGATCTCGCCGGCGACGCAGGCGAGGCCGGTCGTGACGAGGGTCTCGCAGGCGACGCGCGCCGTCGGGTCGTCGGCGAGGATCGCGTCGAGGATCGCGTCGGAGATCTGGTCCGCGATCTTGTCCGGGTGTCCTTCGGTGACGGACTCGGAGGTGAAGAGGCGACGAACGGGCACCGCGATCCTCGTGTGTTGGAGAGAGAAAGAACGACAGCCGCGCGGCGAGGCTCGCCACAGCGGCTGCAACCTGTGGAATCTAGATGGAGTGGCTCATGCCGAGCAACCCGTCTCCCGCCGGCGCGCCGTTCTGCAGCGCGGCGGACAGCCCGCGGCGCAGCTCCATCTCGGCGAGCGCGGCGGTCGCGCATTCGAGCGCGGCCGCCGCCGAGCGGGCGGCGTCGTCGATGCGCACCGCCCGGACGATCCGCTTCATGAGCGGCACGCCGCGCGGCGAGACGCTGAGGCTGCGCACCCCGAGGCCGACGAGCGCGTACGCCATCAGCGGCTGCGAGGCCATCTCGCCGCACACCGAGACGTCGAGCCCGAACTCGTTGCCGACGGCTACCGTGCGGTGGATGAGCTTGAGCACCGCCGGGTGGAGCGCGGTGAAGCGCGACGCGAGATTCGCGTTGCCGCGGTCGACGGCGAGGGTGTACTGGACGAGATCGTTGGTGCCGATGCTGAAGAAGCTGACATCCCTCGCCAGCGTATCGGCGGCGACGGCGGCGGCCGGCGTTTCGATCATCACCCCGAGCGGGACGTCGGCGCGGAATTCGGCGCTGCGCCGCGCGAGCTCCTCGACCGCTTCGCCCATCAGCGTCCGCGCCTGCTGCACCTCGTCGCGGGTGACCACGAGGGGGAGCATGATCCGGACGTCGCCGTGCGCCGCGGCCCGGAGCAGCGCCCGGAGCTGCGTCTTGAACATCTCGGGCTGGTCGAGGCACATCCGGATCGCGCGCCAGCCGAGGAACGGGTTTGCCTCGCTCGGGAAGCCGCCGACCGGAAGCTTGTCGCCGCCGATGTCGAAGGTCCGGATGACGACCGTCTGCCCGCGAAACGCCTCGACGACGCGGCGATAGGCGCGGTACTGCTCGTCCTCGTCGGGCATCGTCGTACGGCCGACGACGAGGAACTCGGTGCGCATCAGTCCGACGCCGTCGGCGCCGCTGCGCGCCGCCGCCTCGGCCTCGTCGGGGAGGTCGACGTTCGCGCGGATGGTGATCGGCACGCCGTCGAGGGTGACCGACTCGACGTGGGCGAGCGCGCGCAGCTCGTCGTCCTCCTGGACCTCGCGCAGCGCGCGCGTGCGATAGGTCTCGATGTCCTCTGGGGACGGATCGACGACGATGACCCCGGCGGTGCCGTCGAGGATCAGCTTTTCCTTCCCCGTCAGCCGCGATGTGATGTCGCGGAGCCCGACGACCGCCGGCAGGCCCAACGATCGAGCGAGGATGGCGACGTGCGAGGTCCGCGTTCCCGCGTCGGTCGCGATGCCGACGATCGCCTCGCGGTCGAGCTGCACCGTCAGGCTCGGCGTCAGGTCGTGGGTGACGAGGATCGCCCCCGACCCCTTCGGCAGGTCGACCGGATCGTGGTCGGGGAGTCCGAGGAGGATCGAGAGGACCCGGATGTGGAGGTCGGTGAGGTCGCCGACGCGCTCGCGCAGCATCGACGACGTCGCGCCGGCGAAGTGGCGGCGCCAGTCGAGCATGACGAGGTCGAACGCCTTCTCCGCGCCGAGGTTCTGGCGGATGTACGCCTCGACGGCGCCGATCAGCTCACCGTCCTCGAGGATCGATGCCTGGACGTCGAAGATCGCCGCTTCGTCGGTGCCGGCGTGATGCTCGGCGCGCTGGCGCACCTGGTGGAGGCGCGCCTTCGCCCGCTCGAGCGCCTCGTGGAGGCGCCCGATCTCGTGTGGCACCTGCTCGTCGGTGATGATGCGGTAGCGGACCTCGGGGACCTCCCAGCGCAGGAGGTACACGGGTCCGACGGCGATCCCCGGCGCGGCCGGAATACCGGTGAGCGTCCGCTCCACTATTGCTCCCCGAACTTGTTGGCGATGCATGCCGCGATCGCGTCGACGGCGGCGTCGGCGTCGGCGCCGGCGGCGCGGATGGCGAGCGTCGACCCGAACTCCGCGGCCAGCATCATTACGCCCATGATGCTCTTGCCGTTGACTTCGAGGTCGTCGCGGACGAGGACGATCTCGCTCTTGAACCTGGCGGCGACCTTCACGATCTCCGCGGCCGGCCGCGCGTGAATGCCGTTGCGATTGGCGATCCTGACGGAGCGTTCAGCGTTCATCGAGCCACCGTGTACGTTGCGAGCGAATAGGCGATCCAGATGGCGAGCACCCCGAGCGCGAGCCGCCACCCCTGGAGCCACGACGGGAGCCGCGCGGCGAGCGCGCCCATCACGGCGACGATGATCACCACCCCACCGAGCACGGCGCGTCCCGGCCCGATGGCCCTGCCTAACGCGAGGGGAAGCGCGATCCCGGCGAGGAGCGCCGCCGCGCGCGCGAGGTGCGCCGGCCCCTCGCGCAGCACCGGCGTCGCCAGCGCGCCGGCGACACGCATCCCGTTGCGCCAGCCGACCGACAGCCCCCACGCCCGCAGCGCGACGTGCCCCACGTTGTAGGCGCCGAGGAAGAGGAGCAAGACCGTCCCCGGCCCTGCGCCGACGCCGTACGCGGCGAGCGCGAGCAGGGAGCAGAACGGCAGCCATCCCGCCCACACCAGGCGGTCGCCGACGCTGCCGAGCGGGCCGCAGAGCGCCGTCCGGAACCGTTCGATCCGCGCCGGCTGCGCGCCCTCGAGCTCCGCGCGGGCGAGCGCACCGACGGCGACCGCGGCGAGGTACGGGTGGGCGTTGAAGTACTGGCTCTCGCGCGCCAGGGCCTCACGGTACGCCGCGCCGCCCTTCCCTCCGGGAAGCCGCCGCAGCGCGGGCTCGATGCAGAAGCCGACGCCGTTGCCGAGGAGCAGCTCGTAGTTCCACGCGCTCTGGATCATGAACAGCCGGAGCGCGATCTGCATCCGCGTGACGACGGGGAGCGTCGGCACCGGGGAGGCGGGGGTCCCGCGCGGCGTGGTGCGTCGCGGCGCCGTCACATCACCGCCATCGCGAGGAGCCCGAGCGCGAGTCCGGCCAGCAGGTACCAGCGGGCGCCGACGGTCCCGCGGAACAGCTTCCAGACCGCGCCCGACGCGACCGACGCGGCGACCGCGATCGAGACCGCGCGCGAGTAGCGCGCGTTCGCGCCCCACACGCCTAACGCTGCGTGCATGAGCGGGCCGAAGACGAGCAGCGCGACGATCGTCAGCAGCCCGCCGCGGATGAAGTCGGCGAGGAGCCCGGCGAACTGCAGCCCGACCACCGCGTGCGGATCCCCGGCGTTGATCGCCGGCCGCAGCCGCCGCGCCATCACCGCGTTCAGGTTCCGCATCTGGACCATCGTCCAGCCGCCGATCCATCCCGTCGCGATCGCCGCGAACAGCGTCACCGACAGCGAGCCCGCCGACGCCTCGCTGTAGGCGCCGATCAGCGCGCCGGCGACCACCGACGCCGAGCCCCACTCGGGATAGCGCGACGCGCCGACCGGCAGCGTCTCGAGCGCGACGAACTCGAGCGCGGCGCCGGCGAGCAGCCCGGAGAACGCATCGCCGACGACCGCGCCGCCTAACGTCGCGGCGACGATCGGCCGCGACAGCATCGCCTGCGGAAAGCTCACCGCGTCGAGCCCGAGCACCGCCCCGAGCGCCGTCAGCGAGACGAGCGGAAGATCGGGCATCGCTACTCCGCCTTCCCCGAGAGCACGTCGGACAGCGGGATCGGACGCGCCCCGGGGACGTCGCGCGCCGTCACGGCCACCCCCTGGGCCTCGAGCGCGCGCAGCGCGCTCTCCTCTTCCGGCGAGAGGAAGACGTAGCGCAGCCGCTGCACCCGGCCGTTCTTGTGGTGGATCCCGCCCAGGTTCACCGAGCGGAGCCGCGAGCACATGCTGACGAGGCGGACCATCGACTCGACGTCGCCGGTGAGCAGTATTCCCGGTCGCGGATCGTCCTCGAACTCGGCCAGCCGCGCGGCCGCCCCCTTCACCGTCTCGAAGACCACGTCGACCTCGGGCGGCACCCCCATCCGGTAGAGCTCGCGCTCCCAGTCGCTTGCCGCGACCTCGTCGTCGACGAGCACGATGAAGCCGAGCTGCATCTGCTGTCCCCACCCGAGAACGACCTGGCCATGAATGAGCCGGTCGTCGATTCGGCAGAGCTCAAGCGGCACGCGGACCCCCGCCCACGGCGCCGATCGCCGCCCGCGCCCGGTCGACACAGGCGCGCGCTCCCGCCGCCGGGTCGAGATCATCGCGCATCACGAACTCGAGGAGGGCGGCGAGGTTCACGCCGGTCACCAGCACGACGTCGTCGTTGCCGCGCATCGCGCGCCGCGCCGCCATCGTCCAGCTCCCGCTCGGCAGGTCGGTGAAGATCGCGCGGATCCCGTCGCGCTCGACGCGCTCCCGGACCGTCGCTTCCATCTCGTCGGCCCCCAGTCCGGCGTTGGTGAGGGGGGCGAGCACCGAGCCGCGCCCGGTGATCCGTTCGACGGCCGAAACGAGTCCGGCCGCGAGGTCGCCGTGCGCGGCGACGATCGCCCGGGGAAGGGCGGCTGGGCTATTCATCGTCCTCCATCAGGTAGTCACGCACGCTCGCGGCGCCGACCCGCCTTGGCGGCACGTTCGCCGCGTTCATCCGGGCCATCAGCCGCTCGTTGAACAGCTCGGCCGCGTCGATGCCGCTGTAGCGAAGCAGGAGGTTGAGCGCGATCACCTCGGCGAGCACCGTGATGTTCTTCCCCGGATTCAACGGGACGCGGATCCTGGGGAGCTCGACGTCGAGGATCGTCGTCGTCTCGTATTCGAGACCGGTGCGGTCGACGACGCTGTCGTGCGACCACTCCTCGAGCTGGACGACGACTTCGATGCGCTTCTGCTGCCGCACGGAGCGGACGCCGAAGATCGCCGGGATGTCGACGAGCCCGATCCCGCGCACCTCCATGTAATGCCGCTGCAGCTCGTGGCCGCGCGCGATCAGGACGTCGTTGCCGCGCCGCTTCACGATGACGACGTCGTCGGCGACGAGGCGGTGCCCGCGCTCGACGAGGTCGAGCACGCACTCCGACTTGCCGATCCCGCTCTTGCCGATGAAGAGCAGGCCGACGCCGAACACGTCGGCGAGCGAGCCGTGCAGCGTCGCCTGTGGCGCGAACTCGTCCTCGAGCCACGGCTTGAGGCGGCGATAGAACTCGTTCGTCTTCAGCGGCGAACGGAGGATCGCGACCCCGGCGCGGTTCGCCGCCTCGAGCAGCCCCGATGGCAGCTCCTGCCCCTTCGTCACGAACACCACCGGCACCGCGAAGGAGAAGAAGGCGTCGACCACCTGGTGGCGGAGCGCGGGTTCGCGCGAGGCGAGGTAGCTGATCTCCGTCTCCCCCAGCACCTGCACGCGGTCAGGCACGAACCGCTCGACATAGCCGGCGAGCACGAGCCCCGGGCTCGACGCCTCGGGGCTCACGATCTCGCGTGAGAGGCCGGCGTCGCCGCTCAGCAGCTCGAGCCCCAGTCGCTCACGCAGCGACTCGAAGAGTCGACCGACGGTGACGGGCGCCGTCACGAGGCTTCAGCGAGCGGGACGGAGTTGGCGTCGCGCGATCGCTCGCGCCGCGTGCGCTTGCCATGCTCGAGCTGCGCACGAAGCGCGGCGCCGGCGTGGGCGAGCGCGGGACCGAAGTAGCGCCCCGTGCCGCCGCAGACGATGCGACGCCCGCCGGCCTGGTGGAGCTCGATCTCGACGCGGCGGACGGGGCCGTCGGCGGCGAAGCGCACGGTCGCGTCGATGACGCGGCCGAAGCGCGGGGCGAGGCGTCGAACGAGCCGCTCGGCCCGCTCCCTGATCACATCCGACACGGTCGCGTTATGCGAATGCAGCACCAGCTCCATCGTCGTACCTCCATCGGTGTGGCTGCGACAACTGCAACTACCCTCCCCGGGCGACGATATCCTCGAGGTGCCGCAGCGTCTCGCGGGCGGCGCGGTCCCAGGTGAAGGTCTCGGCGAAGCGCCGGCCCGCCTGCCCAAAGCTATCGACGAGCGCGCGATCCGCGGCGATGCGGCCGATGGCCCGGGCCATCGCGGCGACGTCGCCATGCGGGACGAGGAGTCCGGTCTCACCGTTGCGCACTGACTCGCGGATTCCCGGCGAGTCCGATGCCACGACCGGTGTCGCACAGGCAGCCGCCTCGAGATTGGTGATCCCCCACCCCTCTTTCGGCGAGGCGAAGGCGAGCGCCCACGCCCGGCGGAGGAGGGCGAGCTTTTCCGCCTCGCTGACGAACCCAAGAAACCGCACCCGCTCGCCAAGGTCAAGCGAGCGCGCCAGTGTTTCGAGCGCGGGACGGTGGTCGCCCGATCCCGCGATCTCGAGCCTCGCGTCGGGATTCCCGAGCGCGGCAAATGCGCGAATGACGACGTCGATTCCCTTGTACCGCTTGAGGCGGCCGAGATAGGCGAAGAGCGGACGAGCCGCGCGCTGCTCAGGGGCGGGCGTGTAGTAGCGCCAGTTGATCCCGCAGTAGATGACGCGAATGTCGTCCCGGGGGATGCCGCGCGCGGCGAGGTCGTCGCGCGTGCTCTCGCTGATCGCCTCGAACGGCGTGTTCCGGTACACGAGAGGGAACGGGCGCTCGGCGAGCCAGACCATCGTCGCGAGCGGGAGCGGCGCTTCCTGGAACACCGTCGTCCCCATCAGGTGCGGGACGACCGTCATCGTGCGCCGCGCGCCCCAGAGCGGCGTGAAGAGCGGAAGCTTGTTGACGTCCTCGATCAGGACGTCGTGCGCCGCGGCGGCAAAGTGCCGGCGGTAGTAGCGATGCGCGTGGAACTGGAAGGTGTACCGCGTGCCGACGCGGTGGACCTCGATGCCGTCGAGCACCGCGCGCGGCGGCGCCCCCTCCCACCCCGAGCAGAGCAGCGTGACCTCGTGTCCCGCCTGGGCGATGCGCCCGAAGATCTCGTGCAGGTGAAGCTCGGCTCCTCCGGCCTGCGGGTTCTCGCGGTCCTGCCAGTTGACGATCAGCAGCCGCACTGGCGCTCGCCCCCGGACACGCACCGGCGGGGCGGCACTAGAGCCGTCCCATGCGACGCGCCAGCGCATCGACGATGCCGTTCACGAATCGCGCGCTCTGTACCGAGCCGTAGCGTTCGGCGAGGCGCACCGCTTCCTGGATGACGACCTTCGGCGGCGTCTCGCCGACGGACAGCTCGGCCGCGGCGAGCCGGAGGACGGCGCGATCGATCGCGCCGAGACGCTCGAGGCGCCAGTTGGTGGTGACCGCCTCGAGGTCGCGGTCGATCTTCGCACCCTCGGCGATCACGACGCGCACGATCCGGCTCGCGATCGCCCGCTCCTCGGGGGGGACGGAGAGATCGTCCCAGACGGTGGTGGCGACGCGGTCGAGCGGCTGCCCGGAGCGCATGTCCCAGGCGTAGAGTGCCTGGAGCGCGCGCGAGCGGGCGCGGGACTCAATCCGCATCGTCGCCGCCCGCGTCGAGCCGGTCGAAGAGGTCGGCCATCTCGAGGGCGGCGAGCGCGGCGTCCCATCCCTTGTTGCCGTGCGCGCCGCCGGCGCGCGCCTCGGCCTGCTCGACGGTGTCGCAGGTGAGGAGCCCGAAGCCGATCGGCCTGTCGAACTCGGCGCTCGCGTCGGCGAGCCCTCGCGACGCCTCACCGGCGACGTAGTCGAAGTGCGGGGTCTCGCCGCGGATGACGGCGCCTAACGCGACGATCGCGTCGTAGCGGTCGCTGGCGAGGAGGCGGCGGACGGCGGCGGTGAGCTCCCACGCCCCCGGCACCCAGACCATGTCGATGTCGTCGAACGCCGCGCCGTGCCGCGTCAGGGCGTCGACAGCGCCGGCGGCGAGCTTCTCGGTGACATGTTCGTTGAAACGGCTCGCGACGACGGCGAACCGCCGCCCCGCACCGTTAGGCTCTCCGGCAAACTCGGCCATGCTCGTGGGTTCGAGGACGCGTAGTTGGCGCACGACGATCGGCTGTAAAATAGCGGGAAATGCGGCGGGGGAGCGGGTGAGGCGGAAGATAACCGGTCGGCTTTGGTGCGGCGCGCGGGGTGTTGCCGGTCGCGCCCGGGGCGGCTCCCCGGCTGTCCGGCCTCCTGGCGTCAGGCGGGATCTGGTCGCCGCGCGTGCCCCGAGGCAGTTCGCCCGCGCGACCGCGAGCCTGTTCCGCGCGGCAGTTCGCTGCGGTTCAACTGCCGTCGCCGTTCACGCGCCCCTCGCCGCGCTCATGACGCCAGCAGGTGCCCGAGCTTGTCGCGCTTCACCCGCAGGTACCCGGAATTCTCGTCGTGCTCGGGCTGGACGATCGGGACTCGCTCGCCGACGCCGATCCCATAGCCCTCGAGCCCGACGAGCTTGCGCGGGTTGTTGGTGATCGGGCGGATCGACTTGATGCCGAGGTCGAGGATGACCTGCGCGCCGATGCCGTAGTTGCGCAGGTCGGGCTTGAAGCCCAGCTGCTCGTTCGCCTCGACGGTGTCGGCACCCTTGTCCTGGAGCTCGTACGCCTTGAGCTTGTTGAGCAGCCCGATCCCCCGCCCTTCCTGGTCGAGGTAGACGATGACGCCGCGACCCTCCTTCTCGATCATCGCCATGGCGTTGTCGAGCTGCCAGCCACAATCGCACCGCTGCGAGTGGAAGACGTCGCCGGTGAGGCACTTCGAGTGGACGCGCACGAGGACGTCGCTGCCGCCGCCGACCTCCCCCTTCACGAGCGCGACGTGTTCGTGCTTGTCGACGTCGTTGCGGTAGCCGATGATCCGCCAGGTGCCGTGCTCCGTCGGGAGCCGCGCCTCGGCGACGCGATGCACGAGCCGCTCGTTCTTGAGGCGGTAGGCGACGAGCTGGGCGACCGTTATGAAGGTGAGCTCGTGCTCCGCGGCGAACGCCTCGAGCTGCGGACGCTTGGCGGTGGTGCCGTCCTCGTTGAGGATCTCGCAGATCACCCCGGCCGGCGCGAGGCCGGCCATCCGCGCCAGGTCGACGGCCGCCTCGGTGTGCCCGACGCGCTGGAGGACACCGCCCTCGCGGGCGCGGAGCGGGTGGACATGTCCGGGGCGGCGAAGATCGCCGCGCACCGCGGTCGGGTCGACGGCGACGCGGATGGTCGTGGCCCGGTCCTGCGCGCTGATGCCGGTCGTCACCCCGAACTTCGGCGCGGCGTCGATGCTGACGGTGAACGCGGTCCGCATCGCGTCGGTGTTCTCCGGCCCCTGCGGATCGAGGCCGAGCTGGTCGACGCGCTCGCCGGTGAGGGCGAGACAGATCATCCCGCCGGCGCGGCGAATCATGAAGTTCACCATCGCCGGCGTCACCAGCGAGGCGGCGCAGATGAGGTCTCCCTCGTTCTCGCGATCCTCGTCGTCGGCGACGATGATCAGCTTCCCCGCCGCGATGTCGGCGAGGGCCTGCTCGACCGTCCCGAACGCCGTGTGACTCGAATCCATGGTCACCGCCCCTGTGTGAGCGCCGCGCGCTGCGCGGCGAACAGTCGCTGTACGTGCTTCGCGATCACGTCGGCCTCGACGTGAACGCGGCTCCCGATGCCTGACGTTCCGAGCGTGGTCCGCCGCTCGGTGTACTCGATGATCGAGAGCTGGAAGACCCCGCTCGCCGGCAGCTCGTTCACCGTCAGGCTCACCCCGTCCACCGCCACCGACCCGTGCCGGACCATCAGCAGCGCGATCTCCCCGGGCACCGTCACGTCGAGGAGCAGCGCGTCGCCGCGCCGCTCGAGCGCCACCACCTCGCCGACGCAGTCGACGTGACCCTGCACGATGTGCCCGCCGAGCCGGTCGCCGGCGCGGAGGGCGCGCTCGAGGTTGAGGCGCGTCCCCGCCTGCCATTCGCCGATCGTCGTTCGCTCCAGCGTCGTGACGACCGCAGCGGCGGTGAACCACCCCGGCCCGTGCTCCCGCACCGTGAGGCAGGCCCCGTTGACCGCGATGCTCTCGCCGTCGGACAGGTCGTCGTACCGGCAGCGGACGCGAAGCTCGCGGCCCGCCCCGGTCGCGATGACCCGCTCGATGGTGCCGACGTCGTCGACGAGGCCCGTGAACACTCAGCGCAGCGCGTAGATGGTCATGTCGTCATTGCCGAAGCGCCGCTGTCGCACGATGCGGAACCGCGGCGCCTGCTCGAGGGTGAACGACCGTGACCGGTCGAAGGCGCCCAGCGCCCCGGCGCCGAGCACGACCGGAGACTGGAAGATAATCAATCGGTCCACCGATCCGGTGTCGAGGAATTCCCCGACGACCCCCGCCCCGCCCTCGACATAGACCGAATCGACCCCCATGCGCTTCAACGCGCGCAGAGCGTCCACGGTCCCCCCGGCCCGGATCACCTTCACTCCCGCACGCTCCAGTGCACGTTCGCGGTCCGGAGCCGACCCGTCCGCGACCACCGTTACCGGCGCCTCGCCGATCGTTCGGACGAGGCGCGATCCCACCGGCAGCCGCGCCGCGCGATCGAACACCACCCGCATCGGCGGCACGCGCGGCGGCTCGACCCCGCGAACGGTCAGCAGCGGGTCGTCGGCGAGCACCGTCCCGATCCCGACCGCGATCGCGTCCGCGCCAGCGCGCTGGCGGTGCACCTCGCCGCGCGCATCCTCACCGGTGAGCCAGCGGGGCGTGCGTTCGGCGCTCGCAATCGCGCCCTCGCGCGACAGCGCGAGCTTCAGCGTCGTCCACGGGCGGTCGCCGCTGAAGCGGTGCATGAAAGGCGCGTTGAGCTCGCGCGCGTCGTCCTCCTCGACGCCCGCCGTCACCTCGATGCCGGCGTCGCGCAGCAGCTGCACGCCGCCACCGGCGATCGGGTTCGGATCGAGCGCGGCGACCACCACCCGCGCGACTCCCGATCCGATGACGAGGGGCGCGCAGGCGGGTCGCTTTCCCTCGTGCGTGCACGGTTCGAGGGTGACGTACAGCGTCGCACCGCGCGCCCGATCCCCCGCTGCGGCGAGTGCGACCGGCTCGGCGTGCTCGGCACCGTAGCGCGCGTGGAACCCCTCGCCGACGATCGCGCCGGCGCGCGCGACCACGGCGCCGACCATCGGGTTCGGCGCGGTCTGCCCCCAGCCGCGGGCCGCGAGCTCGAGGGCGCGGCGCATGTACCGCGCGTCGTCGTCGTTGGTGTGGGTCACGCGGGGATCATCGGCGTGGTCGTGCGCAGCATTGCGAAGCGGCGCCGCCCGGCTGGCGAACCGCCAGCTGGACGACGCCGCCCCGGAAACTACCGCCGGTCTGTCACCGGCGCGAATGAGGTCAGAAGCCGATGCGGAGCCCGACCGACCCGTACATCCGCGACGCATCCGCCGCCTTGCCGTTGAAGGTGTTGTACGTGTCGATCTTCCCGCCCTGCACCATCCCGACTTCGGCGACGAGCTTCGCGACCATCATGTTCAGCGACAGGTCGGCGAAGTAGTTGGTGCGCGTCACCGACTGGCTCACGCTCGCCGACGCACCGGTGGGCAGCGCCGTCGTCGAGGCGCGGATCGCGGCCTTCGAATCGTACGTGTCCTGGCCGGCACCGAGCGCCAGGCCGATCGTGAGCAGCGACTTGCTCGCGGTCGCGCGCCAGCTGGTGGTCTTGACCTCGAGCCCGGTCACGTCGAACTGGCCGCCATAGGCCCCGGTCTTCGCCGAGAGGTCCACGGTCGGCAGGTCGCGCTTCATGTAGCTGAAGCCGACGCCCGGCGTCAGCAGCCCTTCCTGGAGGAGCCCGATGCGCGCGCCATAGCCGATCTTCAACGAGCCGTTAGGCACCTTGACGCTGACGCCGCTCCCGCTGTAGGCCGGGATGTACGAGCCGTTGAGGAGCAGGTCGAGGCCGCCGACCTTTGTCACGCCGAGGGGCAGCCCGCCGAACACGCCGATCGCCGCATCGACGGCCGGGAGGCCGAGGACCTGGTTCTTCGTGTCGAGCGTCCGCGAGCTGCTCGTCGGATCGTACTTGTCCACCTGCGGCAGCGATCCCATGACCGCGTTGCCGCGCACCGTCACGGCGAAGTGCCCGGGGCCGCCGAGCGAGCCGCCCTGGCCGAGCGTCGCGTTCCCGCCGGCGATCGACTGGCCGAGCTGCGGGGCCATGTACCGGAACAGGTCGATGGCCGTGTTGCAGGCATTCTGCTGCGCCGGGCCGGCCGGCGACGGCAGGCTGCTCGCGCACTGCGGATCGCTCGCCGCGTTCTGCGCCTGCACCGAGACCGCGCTCACCACCAGCGCGCCGGCAATGAGACCAAGATTGCGCTTCATTCGCTGTGCTCCGAGTTAGTTGAGAATGACCCGCCCGGCACCAGCGACGACTCGTCCCATCGGCCAGGCAGCGACGCCTGCCGCCGTCGCCGACGCGCACACGCGGTCGGCCGACGAGGGGTCGGCAATCACCACCATACCGACGCCCATGTTGAACGCGCGAAACATTTCTCCCCGCTCGACGCCCCCGGCGCGCTCCAACTCGAGGAACACGTCCGGAATCGACCAGCTTCGCGTGTCCACCGCGGCATCCATGCTACCCGGCAACGCACGATTAAGGTTCCCCGGCAATCCACCGCCTGTGATGTGCGCCATCGCGTGAATGTGATCCAGCACCGGACGGAGCGCCGGCACGTAGGAGCGATGCACGGCGAGCAGCACGTCGGCGACGCTCGAGTCGCCGCCCGGCCACCGATCATCCGTGCCTAACCGCATCCGGTCGGCGACGATGCGCCGCGCGAGCGAGTAGCCGTTGGTGTGCAGCCCCGAGCTCGCGAGGCCGATCAGGACGTCGCCTTCCGTCACGCGCTCGGCGCCCAGCACGCGCGCCTCCTCGACCATTCCGACGATGAAGCCGGCGAGGTCGTAGTCGGGGGGCGTGTAGACGCCGGGCATCTCGGCGGTCTCCCCCCCGATCAGCGCGCAGCCGTTCTCGCGGCAGCCGGCGGCGACGCCGGCGACGACTCCCTCCACCACCGCCGGCTCGAGCTTCCCGAAGGCGACGTAGTCGAGGAAGAAGAGGGGCAGCGCCCCCTGCACGAGGATGTCGTTCGTGCAGTGGTTGACGAGGTCGTGGCCGATCGTGTCGTGCCGGTTCGCCTCGATCGCGACCTTGATCTTCGTCCCGACGCCGTCGGCGCTGGCGACGAGCAGGGGCGCCTTCACTCCTTCCGGGACCCGGAACATCCCCCCGAAGCCGCCGAACGCGCCGCGCGCGCCGGCGGTGAAGGTGCTCTCGACGAGCGCCTTGATCCGCCCCTTCGCCTCGTCGGCCGCATCGATGCTGACCCCGGCGCCGCCGTACGTCATCGCGCCCGGCTTCGGCCCGGGCTGCGATCCGGAACCGCTCACGTCAGATCTCCGTCTCGAATGCGACCAGCTGCCGGAACTCGGCCACCCGCTTCACGATGTCGGCCGGCGTGACGTCGAGCAGCCGCTGGATGCTGAACTTCTCGACGGCGAAGCTGCCTAACGCGGCGCCGTAGATCATCGCCCGGCGGAGGTTGGCGTCACCGATGTCGCCGCTCCGCGCGAGGTAGCCCATGAAGCCCCCGGCGAAGGAGTCGCCGGCACCGGTCGGGTCGAACACCGACTCGAGGGGATAGGCCGGCGCGAAGAACACCGACTCGTTCGTGAACATGAAGGCGCCATGCTCGCCCTTCTTGATGATCACGTGCCGCGGGCCGCGCTTCAGGATCCACTTCGCCGCGCGGACGAGGTTCGCCTCCTCGGTCAGCTGCCGCGCCTCGCCGTCGTTGAGGGTGATCAGGTCGACGTGCCCGAGCAGCTCGACGAGATCGGCGCGCCGGCTCTCGATCCAGAAGTTCATGGTATCGCACGCGACGAGCTTCGGCTTGTCCACCTGGCGGAGGACGTCGAGCTGCAGCCGGGGGTCGATGTTCGCGAGGAACACGAACGGCGCGCTCTTGAACTGCGCCGGGATCTTCGGGCTGAAGTGCGAGAACACGCCGAGGTGCGTCTCGATCGTCTCGGCGCTGTTCAGGTCGTGCCGGTAGCGCCCGCGCCAGCGGAACGAGCTGCCGTCCGCCTGCTCCAGCCCCGCGAGGTCGACGCCGCGCTTCTCGAGCGCGGAGAGCTGGTCCATCGGGTAGTCGTTGCCGACGACGCCGACCAGCTGCACCGGCGCGAGCAGGCTCGCCGCGGCCGAGAAGAAGGTCCCCGAGCCGCCGAGCACGTTCTCGGCCTTGCCGAAGGGGGTCTCGACGGAGTCGAGCGCCACCGAGCCGACGACGAGGAGTCCTGCGTTGCTGACGGGAATCGTCACTGCCGTGGGGGAAAGAGGAAAGAGGCGAGCGTGCCTGACGGCACGCTACATCCGGTCCGGCGCGGTGATGCCGAGAATCGAAAGGCCGTTCTTCAACACGATCATCGACGCGCGGGCGAGGAGCAGCCTCGCCTTCGTGATCTCTTCCGGCTCGTTGAGGACGTGCGCCTTGTGGTACCAGAGATGGATCTTGCGCGCGGTCTCGAGCAGGTAGGACGCGACGCGGTGGGGTTCGAGGGCCTCGGCCGCGCCGGCGACCAGCGCGGGGAAGTCGAGCAGCGCCTTGACCAGCTCCTGCTCCTCGGGGAGGGAGAGGATCGCGAAGTCGACGCCCTCACCGGTGACCGACGATGGATCGAGCTCGCCGACGCGGAAGATCCCGGCGAGCCGCGCGTGCGCCATCTGGATGTAGTAGACCGGATTCTCCTCGCTCTGCGAGCGGGCGAGGTCGACGTCGAAGACGAGCTGCGAATCCCCCTTCCGCATCAGGAAGAAGTAGCGCACCGCGTCGCGCCCGACCTCGTCGATCAGGTCGCGGACCGTGACGTAGCTGCCGGCGCGCTTGGAGATCTTCACCTCCTCGCCGCCGCGCACCACCGTCACCATCTGGTGGAGGACGTACTCCGGGTAGCCCTCCGGGATGCCGATGCCCAACGCCTGGAGCCCGGCGCGGACGCGGGTCACCGTGCTGTGGTGGTCGGCACCCTGGACGTTGATCGCCCGGCGGAAGCCGCGCTCCCACTTGGTGACGTGGTAGGCGACGTCGGGGAGGAAGTAGGTGTAGGTCCCGTCGCGCTTGCGCATGACGCGGTCCTTGTCGTCGCCGAACTTCGTCGTGCGGAGCCAGAGCGCGCCGTCCTTCTCGTAGGTCGCGCCGGCCGCCCCGAGCGCTGCGACCGTCTTCTCGACCTTGCCGTCGGAATAGAGCGAGCTCTCGAGGAAGTAGGTGTCGAAGCTGACGCCGAAGGCCTGGAGGTCGAGGTCCTGCTCGTGGCGGAGCGCCCGCACGGCGAAGCGGCGGATCGCGTCGAGGTCGGCGCCGCTCGCGTCGTCCGGGTGCGCGGCGACGTAGCGGGCCGCGATCTCGCGGATGTACTCGCCGTGGTAGCCGCCCTCGGGGATCGCGACGTCGCGGCCGGCGCCCTGCGCGACGCGGGCCTGGACGCTGAGGGCGAGGTTGGCGATCTGGACGCCGCCGTCGTTGTAGTAGAACTCGCGCGAGACGTTCCACCCCGTCCACTCGAGGAGGGCAGCGATCGCGTCGCCGAGCGCGGCCTGGCGCCCGTGGCCGACGTGGAGCGGGCCGGTCGGGTTGGCGGAGACGAATTCGACGTTGACCGGGCGCCCCTTTCCCGTCGCCCGGCGGGCAAAATTAGTACCTTCCGCTACTATTGCCGGCAGCCCGGCGGCGAGGTCGGCGGCGGCGATGCGGAAGTTGATGAACCCCGGCCCGGCGATCTCGGCGGCCGCGACCCCGGCGGCGCGGAGATCCATCGCGGCGATGAGGGAGTTGGCGACGTCGCGCGGCGACTTCCTGAGCGGGCGGGCGAGCGTCATGGCGAGGTTGGTGGCCCACTCGCCGAACTGCGGGTCGCGCGGGCGCTCGAGGACCGGCTCGACGTCGGTGGGCGCACCGAGGGCGCGCGCGGCGCGCGTGAGCTCGCCGCGGATCCGATCGGCAGCGCTCATTCCTTCCGGCTCGACTTCCCGCCCGGCGAAGTACCGCCGCCGGCAGAGCCGCCGCTCGACGAGCCGCCGCCTGACGAGCCGCCGCCTGAC